>Ga0075163_10005327_pt1 | contig 17166 bp, 15 predicted proteins | sample JI1023141ADNA_FD_71478 | JGI IMG/M metagenome (GOLD analysis project Ga0075163, IMG submission 71478) | Wastewater effluent complex algal communities from Wisconsin, to seasonally profile nutrient transformation and Carbon sequestration -... | ecosystem: Engineered > WWTP > Effluent > Algae...
GGGTCGCCGCCAAACGCCGCGATGTTGCGCTTCACCCACTCCAGCGCCGCGATCGAATCCATCAGCCCGTAATTCGCCACCGGCCCGCCCTTGGCCTCCGCCGTCAGCAAGGGATGCGCGAACGAGCCCAGCCGTCCCAACCGGTAGTTGATCGTCACAACCACCACGCCGCGCTTTGCCAGTTCAGTCCCCTCATAGAGATCGGCATTGCCCGATCCGTTCACGAAGCCGCCGCCGTGGATCCACACCATCACCGGCTTTTTCGCGCCACTCTTGGCCTCCGTCGTCCACACATTGAGGTTGAGGCAGTCCTCGCTCGCCGCATATTGCCCGATGCCATTGTCCGGGTTCGGCTTCTTCTGCATGCAGATCGCGCCATAGCTGGAAGCATCCCGCACCTCCTCCCACTTCGCGGCGCGCACAGTCGGCTTCCAGCGCAGCTCGCCGACCGGCGGTGCGGCATAGGGCACGCCCTTGAACGCCATCACATCATTGGCCGCGACACCCTTCAGCTCGCCGGTGTCGATCTTCACCAGCGCCGGATCGCGTCCCGCCGAAGAGGAGGGCGCCCCCGCACAGGCGGCCACCGCGAGCGCGAACACAGCCAGACCCAGCAGTCTCATCACAGCCTCCCTGATTTTCACGAAGGCTATCGGCCGCCGCTGCAACCCTCAACCCGACGCTTGCCCCGACGGCGCTGCGTAAGGCTCCCACGCTTCGCTTCACCGGAGCGTGATCACAGCGCCAGCAAAGCCAGGGCTTCTGCGTCACCCGCAACGGATGACACGACGCGAAAAGGGCTTATCCTGCACTGATACGAGATCCGCCGGAACAGGCGGACCGGTCCACAGGAGGTCTACCATGCGTCACGCGCTTTTCGCGCTTCTGGCTGCCGCCGCCCTCGCGCCATCGGCGCTGGCGCAGGTTGCCGAGTACAAGGCGCCCCGCACCCCCGATGGCAAACCGGACCTGCAGGGCCTCTGGACCAACGTGTCTCTCACCAATCTCGAACGGAGCCCGCGCACGCCGAATCTGGTGATGAAACCGGAAGACGCGAAGAAGATCGAGGAAGCCAACGCCAAGCAATCCCAGCGCGGCGCCGAGCGCACCGATCCCACCACGGGCGCGCCGAAAGCCGGGCAGGATGTCGGCGGCTACAACTCATTCTGGGTCGATTCCGGTACGCACTTCGCCAACATCAAGGGCGAGGTCCGCTCCTCCTGGATCGTCGATCCGCCCAACGGCCGCATCCCCTACACGCCAGCCGGCAAGAAGATTTTCGACGACAACCTCGCCTTCGTGCGCGGCACGTTCGATGGCCCTGAAACCCGCCCGATGGCGGAACGCTGCCTCGTCGGCTTCGGCTCCACCGGTGGCCCGCCGATGATCAACGTCATGTACAACAACACCTACCAGTTCGTGCAGACGCCCGAGAACGTGGTGATCCTGGTCGAGATGAACCATGATGCGCGCATCATCCGCATCGGCGGAGAACACCAGTCCAACCCGCGCTGGCTGGGCGACAGCGTCGGCCGCTGGGAGGGCGAAACGCTGGTCGTCGAAACCACTAACTTCAATCCCGGTGAATCCCTGCGCACCTTCTTCGCCAACTCGTTCTACCTGTCGCCGGATGGACGCGTGACCGAGCGTTTCACCCGCGTCGCCAAGGATCAGATCCTCTACGAATTCACTGTGACGGATCCGAAGATCTTCTCGCAGCCGTGGAAGGCCGAGATGGCGCTGAACACGTCGCCCGCGCCGATGTACGAATACGCCTGCCACGAAGGTAACTACGCGATGCCCGGCATCCTCGCCGGCGCGCGCAAGAACGACGCTGACGGCAAGGTCAACTACGCCGCCGAAGGCGAATGACGTTTGGGCTGGTCGGGCTGGTTCACGCCAGCCCGATCGCCTTCAGCACGGCGGACTGGTCGTAGAACGGCCGCTCGCACACGATCTTGTCGGACCCCGGCTTGAACTCGAAGCTCGCCGCCATCCGCACCTTGAACGCCCGCCCTGTCGGCTCGAACGTCTGCGCGCCGATCTTCAGCGGCCCCAGATGCGTCCCCGTCAGCCAGAATTCCACCAGGACCGTGTCGCCATCCGCCGCGATGGCGATCACTTCATTCCCTTGGTCGGGGAAGGGCGTACGCGAGGCGGCGAAGTAGGCACGCACCTGCGCCTCACCATCGAACACTGTGCCCGTTCCATACATCTCGTAGCGGGGATGCTCGAACGTCGCAATCACCGCGTCCCACTCATGGGTAATCTCCAGCGCCATGTGACGCCGCACCGTCTCGATGCGTTTGACTTGCAGGTCGGCCATGGACGCTTCTCCCGTTAGGCGTGTGACAAGCTGCCTGAACCAACCAGTAGCATCATTTTCCGTCCCCGATTGCCACCCCGGCTGTAACCCCTATTCTGGCAAAAACCCCGGGAGAGACGACATGATCGGCGCAGTCGCGGAACTGACCATCCTTGAAGGCAAGAACGCGGAGTTCGAAGCCATCGCCAGCGAGCTGGAAGCCGCCGTCGCCGCCAACGAGCCCGGTGTCATCCTCTACAAGCTGTTCAAGGTCCGCGATCTGCCAGGCACCTACATCTTCATGGAACAGTACGCCGACCAGGCCGCCGTCGACGCCCATCGCGGCTTCGAGCACTTCAAGCGGCTCGGCAAGGCGATGGGTCCGTTCCTCGCCGGCCCGCCCAAGGTCACCCGCATGGACAAGGTGCAATAGTCATGGATCTCGAATTCACGACCGACGAGCTGAAGTTCCGCGACGAAGTCCGCAGCTGGATTTCCGAAGTCCTCACGGATGACTTCAAGAAGCGCATGGCGCTCTCCAAGAACGGCTCGCTGGACGAGAAACACCAGAAGGCGTGGCAGAAGAAGCTCGCCGAAAAAGGCTGGCTCGCCACCAACTGGCCGGTCGAACACGGCGGCACGGGCTGGACGCAGACGCAGAAATACATCTTCGAGATGGAATGCGCGCTGGCCGGCACGCCGCGCATGTCCTCCATGGGCATCCGCATGTGCGCCCCTGTCATCATGAAGTTCGGCACGGACGAACAGAAGAAGAAATTCCTGCCGCCGATCCGCAACTCCGATGTCTGGTGGTGCCAGGGTTATTCCGAGCCCGGCGCCGGATCGGACCTCGCGGGCCTCGCGATGACGGCCAAGCGCGATGGCGATCACTACATTCTCAACGGCTCGAAAACGTGGACCACCTACGCCCAGTGGGCCGACTGGATATTCTGCCTTGTTCGCACATCGAAGGAGGAGAAGAAGCAGAACGGCATCTCCTTCATCCTCGTCGACATGAAATCACCGGGCATCACCATCAGTCCGATCAACACGCTGGACGACACGCCGGTGGGCGATCAGGAAATCAACCAGGTCTTCTTCGAGGATGTCCGCGTCCCCGTCGAGAACCTCGTCGGCAAGGAAGGCGAAGGCTGGACCTGCGCCAAATATCTGCTGACGTTCGAGCGCGGCTCGGCCTACGCGCCCACCTGTCGCAACGCGCTGCGCAAGGCGCGCGAAATCGCGAAACTGGAAACCGTCGCTGGCCAGCCATTGACGTCCGATCCCGATTTCGCCCGCAAGCTCGCCGAACTGGAAATCCAGATCGAAGCGCTGGACGCCACCGAACGACGCATCTTCGACAAGCTCTCCTCCGGCCAGTCGGTCGGCGCCATGTCGTCGCTGATGAAAACGCGCGGGTCAGAGATCGGCCAGAAGGTCACCGAAGTCGTCCTCGAAGCGGCTGGCGTCTACGGCCAGCCCTTCGTGCAGGACGTCTACGCCCACATCGAAGACCGCTCGAACGAGCCGCTGCCGGCGCCGGAACACCTTGTCCCGGCCTCCGGCTCCTACTTCAACAACCGCAAAACCTCGATCTACGCCGGCTCCAACGAAATCCAGCGCAACATCATGGCGCAGATGATCCTGGCGTCGTGATGATCTTACCTTTCCCGGCTTTCTGGGGGAGGTGGATCGGCGCGTAGCAACGAGACGGAGGGGGCAATGGCGTCGAAATCCAGAACTGTCCCTTACGAGCTGCTTCACAAGGACGGCACGCTCTGGGCCAGAGGCCAGACGCTCGACGGCGAATCCCACGGTTATTGGGAGTGGTTCCGCAAAGACGGCACGAGGTTGCGCTCCGGCCATTTCTGCAGAGGCGAGCAGTGCGGCGAGTGGACGACCTACGACAAGGCCGGGCGGGTCTACAAAGTCACGACGATGAAAGTGAAAGCATGAGCGGTAGCCGTCGCATCTTCGCAATGACGGTCCTCGCGCTCGCCGCGCTGTCGGCTGCGGCGCCCGCCGCCATCGCCAAGCCGCCTGTTCCTGCGTCCACTGAGATCAATGATGGCCTCTATGCAAATGGCGCCTACAGCGAGACGGCCGGTCCCGATGCCGATTTCGTACGCGCCATCCAGAAGGCGACGACCGCCAACAAGCGCATCCTCATAGAGGTCGGCGGCGACTGGTGCGTCTGGTGTCACATCCTCGACGCCTACCTGAACAACGAGAAGAAGGTCCGCGCCGAATTCCTGAAGTCCTTCGTCATCGTCCGGGTCAATTTCAGTCCGGAGCACAAGAACGAAGGCTTCCTCGGCAAATTTCCGGCCCGTTCCGGCTATCCGCATTTCTTCGTTCTAGAGAAGGACGGCAAATTCCTCGCCAGTCAGGACACCGGCAAGCTCGAAAAGGGCGATTCCTACAACCGTGATAAAATGCTAAAGTTCGCAAAATCGTGGCGCCCCTAGGCCCATCCGGACGATACGGAGACTTCCATGGCCGACGACCTCAAGATCAATCCCGGCGCTAACGCTCACGAGCCGCTGGGCCGCGCCGAATTCTCGTCCTTTGCCGAGTCGACCAAGGAAGACTGGCAGAAAATCTCGGCCGCTACCGGCGTCTTCCAGAAGGGCCATGCCAACCGCATACTCACCCACCTGAAGATGCTGGAAGGCGATTGCGGCGGCTTCCCGGTGTCCCGCCTGGAACACTCGCTGCAAACCGCCACGATGGCTCACCGCGCCGGGAAGGACGAGGAGTATGTCGTCTGCGCCCTGCTGCACGACATTGGTGACACGCTGGGCGTGTTCAACCACCCCGATATCGCTGCTGCGATCCTGAAGCCCTTCGTCTCGCCCGAAAACCACTGGATGGTCGAGAACCACGGCATCTTCCAAGGCTACTATTTCTTCCACCACCTTGGCCTCGACCGCGATATGCGCGAGCAGTATCGCGGCCATCCAAACTTCGAATACACCGCCCAGTTCTGCCACCTCTACGACCAGCCGGCCTTCCGCACCGACTTCGACACCATGCCGCTCGAAGCCTTCGTCCCGATGGTCGAGCGCGTAATGGCGAAGCCGAAACAGTCGATCTATCTGCGCAAGGACAATTCGGGCGCCTGGTAGGGCAGGCCGCAGCCGCGCCGCATACCCGTTTGATCCAGATCAACGACGCCGCACCCCGGCAATAGCGCAATCCTCCCATCGCAAATGACGGGAGGAAAATGGTCATGCGTGCAAAGTCTGTTGTCGTAGGTCTTTTGCTGCTCGGCCTCGCGCCCCTGTCAGCCAGCGCGCAGGAGATCGGCAACCCCTATCGCGGACAGGCTTACGCGCGCCAGCTCTGTTCCGACTGTCATTCCGTGGAGCGCGTCGCCGACAAGTCGCCCGCCGCTGCTGCGCCAGCGTTTGCCACGGTCGGCAAAACATCAGGCATGACCGCCATGGCGTTGACCGCGTGGATGAACACCTCACATCCCACCATGCCCAATCTTGTGGTCAAAGGTGAGAAGCTGGACGACATCATCGCCTACATCCTCAGCATCAAGGACCGGCCGCAGGGCTGACGCCGCTTCTCCAAAACGCAGCCCGGACCCCACGGTCCGGGCTGCAGTCGGGGGAGAGAGCATGAACGTTCACGCCCCACACGAACGATCCGACTCCCTTGCCGTTCCCGAAAAATCTATAAAAATCAGGTTTCCGTAGCGGCGGAGCGCCGCATGAAAGTAGCTTGAGCCTCTGCCTCGCGCTGTTAGGCTCCCCGCCTAGGGGACTGCCGCACGACGATGAGGATCAGCCGATGCGAACCACGCAGGCGCTTGCCGCAGCCATGCTCGCCCTGTGCCTGTCAGCGATACCTGCGGCCTCCGCCGACGAAGGCATGTGGACCTTCGACAGTCTCCCGGTCGACCGTCTCCAGCAGGCCTATGGCTTCACGCCGGACAAGGCCTGGCTCGACCGCATCCAGAAGGCGTCGGTGAAGCTGGGCGAGGGGTGCTCCGGCTCGGTGGTCTCGGGCGATGGCCTGGTGCTTACCAACCATCATTGCGTCGCCAACTGCGTGCAGGAACTCTCGACCCCCGCCAACAATCTGATGGCCGCAGGCTTCCTCGCTCCGGGCCAGCGCGAGGAACGCATTTGCCCCGCGCTCGATGCGTCCATTCTCCAGTCGATCACCGACGTCACTGCGCGCGTGCAACTCGCGGCCAAAGATGCCGCGCTCAGCCAGATGGCCGGCAAGCGCGCCGCCGAGATCGCGATGATCGAAGCCGAAGCCTGCGGCGTCAGCCGGGACAAGCGCTGCAACGTCGTCACGCTCTATCGCGGCGGCGCATACAAGCTCTACGTTTATGATCGCTACACTGATGTCCGCCTCAGCTTTGCGCCGGAACGTCAGGCGGCCTTCTTCGGCGGCGACCCCGACAATTTCAACTTCCCGCGTTATGCCTACGACATGGCGCTGGTGCGTCTCTACAAGGACGGCAAACCCGCAAAGTTCGCCCATCCGCTCCAGATCAGTCCCGGCGGCGCGAAGGAGGGCGATCTCGTCTTCACGTCCGGCCACCCCGGTTCAACCGACCGCCTGCTCACCGTCGCGCAGCTGCAGTTCCAGCGCGATCAGTTCCTGCCGTGGCGCATCGAGTATCTCGCCCAGATCCGCGGTTCGTTGTTGAACGAAGCCACCAAGGGCGAAGAAGAAGCCCGCCAGGTTGCCGAGGCGCTGTTCGGCATCGAAAACTCGGTGAAGGTCTTCAAAGGCCAGCACGGCGCACTCGTCCTGCCGTCCTTCTTCGGGCTGAAGTTCGCCGAAGAAAAACGCCTGCGCGATGCGCTCGCCGCCGACCCGAAGCTGCGCAGCAAGTATGGCGATCCGTTCGCCGACATCGAAACCATCGTCGCGGCGCAAAAAGCGTCATGGCTCCCTTACCAGATGCTGGAACAGCGTTTCGGCGCTGGCTCGGTCCTGCTCACCAATGCCCGCACGCTGATCCGCGGCGCCGCCGAACGCGGCAAGCCGGATTCCCAACGCCTCACCGAATACACCGCCTCCCGCATCGCCCTGCGCGAACGGGCCATCCTGGCTGACGCGCCGGTTCACGCATCGCTAGAAAGGCTGGAGATCGAATTCTGGCTGCTGAAGACCCGCGAATATCTCGGCGCCGATCACCCCGCCATCAAGACGCTGTTCGGCGGCAAGACAGCCGCTGAAATTGCCGGCGAGATCGTCTCCGGATCGCGTCTCGACGATCCCGCCATTCGCAGGTCGCTGTGGGAAAAACCTGCGCTCGTCGCGTCATCGACAGATCCGGCCATCATCCTCGCCCGCCGTATCGACGCCGTCTCGCGTGAGGCCCGCACCGCCTACGACGCCGCCATCACCAGCCCGCTCTCCGCCGCCACCGAAAAGGTCGCAGCCCTCCGGTTCGACGTGCTGGACCTGTCCATCTATCCGGACGCCACCTCGACGCTGCGGCTCACCTATGGCGCCGTCAAAGGATGGACTGATCCCGTCTTTGGCGAAGTTAAGCCCTTCACCTACGCCGCCGGCCTGTGGGACCGGGCGACAGGCGCCTATCCGTTCAACCTGACGGCGAAATGGGCGGGCGCCAAATCGGCCATCACGCCGGGCCTCCAGATGAACCTTGTCACCACCAACGACATCATCGGCGGCAGTTCCGGCTCCCCCCTGCTGGACAGGCAGGGGCGGATTGTGGGCCTAGTGTTCGACGGCAACATCCACTCGCTGGGCGGCGCCTTCGGTTTCGACCCGGCGCTCAACCGCACCGTGTCGGTGTCGAGCCAGATACTTCTCGAAGGCTTGCGGAAAATCTACGGGGCAACCGCACTGGCCGACGAGCTACAGCACAAATGACGGATCACTAGAGGGGCGACGGGGCGGCATGTTCGACAATCTGGACTGGGGCTGGGACAACGGCCGCGCCATCATTGGCGTCTTCCTGACCGTATTCATCGCCTGGGTGCTGTCCGAAAGCCGGATGAAATTCCCGTGGAAGATCGTCATCGGCGCCATCGTGATGCAGTACGCTTTCGCGCTGCTGCTGTTCGGTGTGCCCATGGTGCGTGAAGGGCTGTTCGGTCTGAACGCCGCCGTCGAAATCCTTGTCACCGCCACCCGCGAAGGCACCAAATTTGTCTTCGGCCCCGTCATGGGTGATCAGGCGGCGTGGGAAATGGTTGTCGGCCAGCCCGGCCCGATTTTCATCTTCCAGCTGCTGCCGCTCATCATCGTCATCGGTTCGCTGTCGGCCATTCTCTGGCACTGGAACGTGCTGCGCTATCTCACCAAGGGTTTTGCGTGGTTCTTTTCGCGCACCATGGGTCTCGGCGGCGCAACCAGCCTGTCTGTGGCCGCCAACATCTTCATGGGGCAGACGGAAGCGCCGCTGCTCATCAAGCCATATCTGAAAGTGATGTCGCGCTCCGAGCTGCTGATCGTAATGGCCACCGGCTTCGCCACCATCGCAGGTTCAGTGCTCGTCGTTTACGTCACGCTGCTCCAGCCGGTGATGCCGAACGTCCTCGCTCACCTCATCACCGTCTCGATCATCGCATCGCCCGCCGCCGTCGCGCTCTCCATGGTGATGATCCCTGAAACCGTCGACATCTCGGAGCGCAAGGCCGAGCCGGATTTCAAGTATCACTCCACGATGGACGCCTTCGCCACCGGCGCCACAGATGGCATCGCGATTATCTGGAACATCGCGACCATGCTGATCGCCGCCCTCGCGCTGGTCTTCATCGCCAACGCCATCCTCGGCATCATTCCATCGGCATGGGTCGGCGGCGCGCCGCTCAGCCTCGATCGCATGCTGGGCTGGCTGTTCGCGCCGCTGATGTACATGGCCGGCGTGCCATGGGAGGAGGCCGCCAAGGCAGGCAGCTTTGTCGGCATGAAAACGGTGTTCACCGAGTTCGTCGCCTTCATCAACCTGTCGAACGTTCCGGTGGCGGAGATGACCGACCGAACGCGGCTGATCGTTACCTACGCCATCTGCGGCTTCGCGAACTTCGGCTCGATGGGCATCCTGATCGGCGGCCTCTCGATCATGTGTCCTGAAAGGCGAGCGGATTTCCTGTCCCTCGCCTGGAAAACCCTGTTTGCAGGCACATTGGCGACCATCATGGCCGCCGCGGTTGTCGGTTCATTGCCGTTTTCTTTATTTGGCGGTTAGGACGGATGGGCCTAAACGGCGCGTTAGAACGCCGGGGAAACGCGCGTCTGATACGGGAGGTTAAAATGACCAAGGGACTCGCCAGCGTGAGCTGGATCGCTTTGGCTGCGGCTTCTGTCGCGCTGTCGTCGCCGGCATTCGCCCAACAGGGACCGGCCCCGGCCAACAAGGCACCCATCGCCGGCGCCGATACCGTGCACGACGTCATCATCGTGTATGGCGATCGCGTCATCCAGGATCCCGGTTCGTATTCGGTCATCGGCACGGAAGACATTGGCGCCATCCAGGCCAACACGCCGGCTGAAATCCTCAACACGGTTCCGGGCGTCAACGTCCAAATGAACTCGGGCCAGGAACTGCTCGTCGCCATTCGCTCGCCCGTGCTGCCCGCCGGCGCTGGGCAGGGCTCCTTCCTCATCCTGGAGAACGGCGTGCCGACGCGCGCCTCGGCATTCGGCAACGTCAACGCGCTGTTTGAACTCCACCACGAAACCGCCGAAGCCATCGAGGTCGTGCGCGGCCCCGGTTCGGTGCGTTACGGCTCCAACGCCGTCCATGGCCTGATCAACATCATCGACCCCGATCCCGGCGCGCAGACCGGCTCCACGCTCACGCTCAGCGCCAACTCGCTCCAGCGCAGCCGCGCCGACGCCACGACCAACCTCAAGGCTGGCGGCGCTGACATCTGGGCCGGCCTCTCCGTCATGGACGACAATGGCTGGCGCGATGCCTCCGGCGTCGATCAGCAGAAACTCTCGGTCCGCGCGGGCTGGAAAGGCTCCGACTGGAAAGCCGTCGCCTCACTGTCTGCGATCAATCTCAACCAGGAAACCGCCGGCTTCATCCAGGGCGCCGACGCCTACCGGGACGAGAACATCGCCCGCACCAACCCCAATCCCGAAGCCTACCGCGACGCCTGGGCAGCCCGCACCAGCGTGCGTGTCGAGAAAAACTTCGGCGACAACCTGCTCACCGTCACGCCCTTCGCCATCACGCAGCGCATGATCTTCATCCAGCACTTCCTGCCGGATCAATCGACCGAGAAGAACGGCCATGACTCATTCGGCGTGATGACGCGCTATGATTTCGGCCCGGAGAATTTCCGCTGGTCCGTTGGCGCCGACGTGCAATACGCCGACGGCTACCTGAAGGAGATCCAGTCGCGCCCCAGCTTCGGCGGCTTGCCGGGGAATCCCACCTTCCCACAGGGCGTCCACTACGACTACGACGTCGAAACCCTTATGCTCGGCGCCTACGCCGAACTCGACTGGGACATCGCGCCTAACTGGAGTCTGCTGGCTGGCGTCCGCGCCGAGAACCACACGTATGACTACGTGACCAACAAGGCCCCCGGCACCACCGGCCGCTTCCGCGTCGCCCCCAGCCGCGAAGACACCTTCGACCTGCTGACGCCCAAGCTCGGTGTCGTCTACTCCGGCTTCGAGAATGTGAGCATCTACGCCAACTACGCGCGCGGCGAACGCGCGCCGCAGACGTCGGACCAGTACCGTCTGCAAAACCTCCAAGCCATTCAGCCCCTCGAAGTCGAAACCCTCGACTCGTTCGAAGCTGGCGTCCGCGGCGACATCGGCGGCATGCGTTATGACATCGCGGCCTACACGATGAAGAAGGACAACTTCTTCTTCCGCGACAGCGACGGCCTCAACGTTCCCAATGGCAAGACCGACCATGTCGGCGTTGAAGCCGCCATCGACGGCGAAATCGGCAAGCTGGGCGACGGCGTCGTCAAATGGAACGCCAACATCGCCTGGTCCGACCAGACCTACGCCTTCAACCGCAACGTCGTCGCAGCCTCCGAGGACATTTTCGACGGCGACAAGATCGACACCGCGCCGGAATGGCTGGGCGACGCCGGCATTGGCTGGGAGAACGCCCAATTTTCCCTGTTCCTGTCGACCGAGTGGACCGGCGAATACTTCACCAACGCCGCCAACACTGCGAAGTACGATGGCCACACCATCGCCCATCTCCGCGGCGCCTGGCGCTTCTCGGAAGGCCTCGAAGCCTTCGCCGCCATCCGCAACATCACGGACGAGCGCTACGCCGACCGCGCCGACTTCGCTCAGAACCAGGCCCGCTACTTCCCGGGCGAACCCATCAACGCCACCATCGGCGTCCGCGTCCGCCACTAGGGGCAGGGTATTGTCTGTGTTGCAGGCCTGAACAGGCAGCCGGGGAAGGATTCACCATCCCCGGCTTGCCTTTTTGCCCAAGCTTGCGTCTATCTCCCCACCACCATTCCCACGGGGCACGGCCATGAAAGACATCGTCGCAGCGCTTGAAAAAAAGCGCGAAAACGCCCGCCTCGGCGGCGGTGAAAAGCGCATCGCGGCCCAGCACGCCAAGGGCAAGCTGACGGCGCGCGAGCGGGTGGCGCTCCTCCTCGACGAAGGCTCGTTCGAGGAATGGGACATGTTCGTCGAACACCGCTCCCATGATTTCGGCATGGAAGCCCAGCGCATCCCCGGCGATGGCGTCGTCACGGGCTGGGGCACCATCAACGGCCGCGTCGTCTACGTCTTCTCGAAGGATTTCACCGTCTTCGGCGGCTCGCTTTCGCGCGCCCACGCCGACAAGATCGTCAAGGTCCAGCAGGCCGCCATGCGCAACGGTGCGCCGATCATTGGCCTGTTCGACGCCGGCGGCGCCCGTATCCAGGAGGGTGTCGACGCCCTCGGCGGCTATGCCGACATCTTCATGGAAAACGTCCTCTCCTCGGGCGTCATCCCGCAGATCTCCGTCATCATGGGCCCCTGCGCCGGCGGCGACGTTTACTCGCCCGCGATGACCGACTTCATCTTCATGGTGAAGGACACGTCCTACATGTACGTGACCGGCCCGGACGTCGTGAAAACCGTCACCAACGAAATCGTCACGCATGAAGACCTCGGCGGCGCCCGCGTCCACGCGGCCAAGTCCGGCGTCGCCGATGGCGCTTTCGAGAACGACATCGAAGCGCTCACGCAAGTCCGTCGCCTGATCGGCTACCTGCCGCTGTCCAACCGTGAAAAGCCACCCGTCCTCCCGTCTTTCGACGATGCGGAACGCTCGGACGCCAGCCTCGATACGCTGATCCCGCAGAACCCCAACACGCCCTACGACATGAAGGAGCTGATCCAGAAGGTCGCGGACGAGGGCGACTTCTTCGAGATCGGCAAGGACTTCGGCAAGAACATCATCACCGGTTTCGGCCGCATGGAAGGCACCACGGTCGGCTTCGTCGCCAACCAGCCGATGTCGCTGGCCGGCGTGCTTGACATCGACGCCTCGCGCAAAGCCGCGCGCTTCGTGCGCTTCTGCGATTGCTTCAACATCCCGATCGTCACCTTCGTGGACGTGCCGGGCTTCATGCCAGGCACCAAGCAGGAGTATGGCGGCCTCATCAAGCACGGCGCCAAGCTGCTCTTCGCTTATGCCGAAGCCACCGTTCCCAAGGTCACAGTCATCACTCGCAAGGCCTATGGCGGCGCCTATGACGTGATGAGCTCCAAACACCTGCGCGGCGACGTCAACTTCGCCTGGCCGACTGCAGAAATCGCGGTCATGGGCGCCAAGGGCGCCGTCGAGATCATCTTCCGCGCCGAAGCGGGCGATCCTGCGAAACTGGCCCTCCGCACCAAAGAATACGAAGACCGCTTCGCCAACCCGTATGTCGCCGCCTCCCGCGGCTACATCGACGACGTCATCATGCCTCACAACACCCGCAAACGCATCGTACGGGCGCTGCGCACGCTGAAGACAAAAATCGCGACCAACCCGGCGAAGAAGCACGACAACATCCCGCTGTAGGCGCACGCCGCCGAACCGGCTCGTCGCCCGAACACACCCGGCGCCGCCAAACGCCCGCGATCTCGCAGCTCCGCTGCGAGATCGCGGGCGCGTGTAATTCATTAAACCTCCGACACCTCCGATCCACATACATCCGGCGCGCGTAGAGCCAGTACGCCAATCGGGAATGCTGAGGGTCGGGTGTGGGCATGTCGCCAGCCATCCGTGCAAGCGAACCCGCGTGGGCGATCATCCACCCGGCTCAAACCGACCGGACATGTCCGGCAGAAACAGGAAACACCCTACGATGCGCATGGCTCTTCCCCTCGTGGCGCTCACCGCCGCTCTCGCGTTCGCCGCTTGCTCGCCCGCCGCTGAAGCTCCGGCTCCCGCGCCGGCCCCGGTTGTTGAAGCTGCGCCCGTTCCCGCGCCTGTCGTGGCCAAGGACATCGTCGACACGGCTGTCGGAGCCGGCTCCTTCAACACGCTTGTCGCCGCCGTCCAAGCTGCCGATCTCGAAGTCACGCTGCGCGGCCCGGGTCCCTTCACCGTCTTCGCGCCGACCGATGCGGCCTTTGCCGCGCTTCCGGCCGGCACGGTGGAAAATCTGCTGAAGCCCGAGAACAAGTCCCAGCTCGCCGCCATCCTCACCTACCACGTGCTGCCGGGCAAAGTGATGGCCGCCGACATCGGCACGGCCACGCTCGAACCCGCGACTGTCCAAGGCAAGATGGTGAAAGTGGTTGGCGGCGCCGACGGCGTGACAGTCAACGACGCCAAAGTCACGGCGGCTGATATCGAAGCCTCCAACGGCGTCATCCACGTCATCGACAAAGTGCTGATGCCGCCGAAGTAAGCGACCCGATTCCCGGGAGGGCGACTCTCCTCCGACTGCCGCCCGAAACGGTGAGCCGTCCGTGCATTCTCCCCCCGCACGGGCGGCTCTGCCGCATCTGGGAGTCTTCACGACCCTGTGAGTAACTGGCGCCCGCCTGCCGGGCGAGGGTTCCTCCGGCGTTTCGCCTTGCCCTCAGCGTCAGCCCGTAGCAGCTTGTCCCCAACGAGAAAAACCGCCGGCGCAGACCGGTGAGGGGAGAGAAGTCTGATGGAAACCGCACCCGCGGCGCCCGACGTGGCCGCGCCTAAAAAGAAACAGAGCGAAGCCGTCGTCATCATCGCATCGAGCGTGGGCTCGGTGTTCGAATGGTACGATTTCTTCCTCTATGGAACGCTGTTGGTCTTCATCAACAAGCACTTCTACACGGGCGTCGATGAGACGACCGGCTACATCCTTGCGCTGGGCACGTTCTCGGCCGGCTTCGTGGTTCGCCCGTTCGGGGCGCTGGTGTTCGGCTGGGTCGGCGACATGGTCGGCCGCAAGGCGACCTTCCTCGTGGCCATGGTCATCATGGGCGCCTCGACCTTCCTGGTCGGCTTCCTTCCGGGCGCCGACTGGTTCCAGTCGACGATGGGGGCCGGCGTTATTGCCCCGATCATTCTCGTGATCCTGCGCGTGCTGCAGGGTCTGGCCGTGGGCGGGCAATATGGCGGGGCGGTGACTTACGTCGCCGAGCATGCACCGCCGGGCAAGCGCGGGCTCTACACCAGCTGGATCCAGATCACGGCGACGGTGGGCTTGCTGGCTTCGCTGGCTCTGATCATCGTGGTCCGCCTCAACATGACGCCGGAAGCGTTCGCCGAATGGGGCTGGCGCATCCCGTTCGTCATGTCGATCTTCCTGCTGGTCGGCTCGATCATGATCCGGCGCCTGCTGGACGAGAGCCCGGTCTACGCCAAGATGAAGGCGGCGGGCGCGCAAACGAAAGCGCCCTTCAAGGAAGCCTTCGGCAAGTGGAGCAACCTCAAATACGTCCTGATCGCCTTGTTCGGCGCGGTCGCAGGGCAGGCATGCGTCTGGTACTCCGGCACGCTGTATGGCCTGTTCTTCCTGCAGAAGCAGATGAAGTTGCCGGACATCGACGCTTACACCATCATGGCGATCGCGCTGGCGGTGGGAACGCCGGCCTACGTGTTCTTCGGCTGGCTGTCGGACAAGATCGGGCGCAAGCCGCTGGTGCTTCTGGGGCTGATCCTGCCAGCGATCACCTATGCGCCTATCTTCCCGTGGTCGGTGTTCCACCAGATCACCAATTATTCCAACCCCGCCATGGCGCGGGCGCTGGAGACCAACAAGGTGATGGTGGAAGCCGATCCGACCAAGTGCTCGCTGATGTTCGACCCCGTGGGCAAGAACAAGTTCAACGATAAGGCTTGCGACATCGCCAAGGCCTTCCTGTCGAACAACGGCGTCAACTACGACATCAAGACTGTGCCAGGCACGGCGGCGCGCGTGATCGTGGGAGAGGAAGTGTTCGATGCTCCCGATCCGACGATGATGAGCGCAGAGGAGCGGAATGCCGCGGTTCCCAAGTTCCAAGCGGCCCTCGGCGCCAAGCTGAAAAGCGCGGGTTACACGGTTAGCGATGATCCGAAGAATCCGGTCTTCGCCAGCCATGACCAGATCAACTATCCGATGGCGATCTTCTTCATCGCCCTGACGACGATTTTCACGGCGATGATCTATGGCCCCATGGCCGCGATGCTGGTGGAGCTGTTCCCGGCGAGGATTCGGTACACCTCGCTGTCGCTGCCTTATCACATCGGGAACGGGTGGTTCGGCGGGCTGCTGCCCACGACGGCCTTCATGATCGTGGCGTCGACAGGCAATATCTTCTCCGGGCTCTGGTATCCGGTGATCGTGGCTAGCTTCACGTTCGTGATTGCTCTGTTCTTCCTGCCCGAGACCTACAAGCGGGACATCAATCACTGATGGCGAAATTCGGCCGCATCGTCCTGTCCCTCCCGTTGCCATCCGACGTGATGGGGCGGGCCAGAGACCAGTTCGATGTCTGGGCGCCGGACAAGCCAATCCCGTTCGACCAGGTGATCCAGGACGCCATCAGCCACAAGGCTGACGGCGTCCTCGTCTCGCTAGGCCTGCCGGTGAAGGCGGACGGCGTCGCCGCGCTGCCCCCGTCCGTGAAGGTCATCGCCACCGCCAGCGTCGGCTTCGAACATATTGATGTCGCCGCCGCCAACGCACGCGGCATCACCATCACCAACACGCCCGACGTGCTGACGGATGCGACCGCCGACACTCACATGCTCCTGCTACTCGGCGCCTGTCGTCTGGCAAAGGGCCACGTCCGCAACATGGACGGCGGCTGGAAGCAGAGAAATGGTTTTGGAACGGGTCTTGGCGTCGAAGTGACGGGCAAGACGATGGGCATTGTCGGCATGGGCCGCATCGGCCGCGCCGTCGCCCAGCGGGCGCGCAGTTTCAACATGCCGATACTCTACCACAACCGCACGCGCCTCCCGGCCGACCTGGAAGGTGATGCGCGCTACTTTGCCAACATCGACGACATGCTGCCGCATTGCCAGGTCTTGTCGCTCAACCTGCCGGGCGGGCAGGGCGTTCTGATGACGCGCGAGAAATTCGCGTTGTTGCCGAAAGGCGCAGTGTTCGTGAACTCGGCGCGCGGCTCGCTGGTTGATGAAGGCGCGCTGATCGAAGCATTGACGTCCGGCTATCTATTCGCGGCAGGTCTCGATGTCTTCCAGAAGGAGCCTGGCTACGACACGCGCCTCAACGATCTGCCCAACACCTTCTTGCTGCCGCACATTGGCAGCGCGACGGTCGAGACGCGCAACGCCATGGGCTTCCGCGCGCTGGACAATCTCGCAGCGGTCCTGTCGGGCAAGCCCGCGCCGGATGAAGTGAAAGTCTAGAAGGCGGAAAGCTCTAGGCTGACTTGCGCCAATAGCCCGTGTGATCTTCCGGCGCCTGGCGCTTCTTCTTCCAGATGCTGGAAAC
>Ga0075163_10005328_pt1 | contig 17166 bp, 14 predicted proteins | sample JI1023141ADNA_FD_71478 | JGI IMG/M metagenome (GOLD analysis project Ga0075163, IMG submission 71478) | Wastewater effluent complex algal communities from Wisconsin, to seasonally profile nutrient transformation and Carbon sequestration -... | ecosystem: Engineered > WWTP > Effluent > Algae...
CGCCGCCACCGTCCGGTGAGCAGTCGCGCCGTGTTCCAGAGCGCAAACCGCCCGACCTCGCGCAATTGGTCCAGTCGCGATGTCACCGGTCGATCCGCGTGCAACTCCAGCTCACGCAGCAACGATCGATCTTCGAGGACACGATCGTAGTTGATGCCCACGGGCACCACGTACATGCGCTGTCGGACTTCGGCGTCTGCCGCGACGCTCAACGCGTAGTCGAGCAATCCGATCTTGGCCGGACGGAGCGCCCCGTCGCGCGACAGTCCACCCTCGGGGAAGATGCCCTGGGTGACGTTGTTGCGCGTGATGAGTTGCACATAGGACTGAAGCACGGCGTGGTACAGCGGCTCGCGGAATTTCCGGCGGATGAAGTACGAGCCAAAACTCTTGAACAGGTGTTCGAGCGGAAATGCGCGCGCCCACTCGCCAACGGCGTACGAGATCGAGACCGCGCCCATCATCACGTAGGCGACGAGTACATAGTCGGCGTTCGACCGGTGGTTCATCAGATAGATCACCACCGAGTCACGCGGCAGCTCTTTGAACGGGTCGGGGCGCTCATATTCGACGGTGACTTTGTACAGCAGTCCAAGTGCGGCGCGGCTCACGTTGTACCCAAGCCGGTAGTACGCCAGAATGTTGAAGAACGGCACAATCTCGTCGAGGTAACGCCGGACGGTATTCCAGACCACCGCCTCACTGTCGCCGCTCTCGTGTGCGTGCAGGCGCACGGCCTCCGCGACGGCGGGCTCGGCCAGGACGTGGTCGATCACGTACGTTTTGCGCGCCAGTTTGTACCGATCGATGCGTGCACGATGGCGAAACACCGCGCGACGCCCGGAGCGGCGGGCGTAGCCGCGGATCAGTCCAACACTGAGCACCACGCCGAGCGCCACCAACGCCCCACCGGCGATGATCCACAGGGCGGAGGACGACCACGCAACACCCACGGTGGCAGCGGCGTCCGGTGTCACGCGCCCGTCACGCGATGCCCGTTACGATGCCCGTTACGATGCCCGCTACGCTGCCCGCTACGCTGCCCGCTACGATGCCCCTCACGGCGCGTCCGTCACGGCGCGCCCTCGCCGGCCGGCCAGAGCCACGCGGCCCCGCGCACGCCGCTCGAGTCGCCGTGCCGATGCCGCACCAGACGTGTCTCGACGGTGTCAGAGAAGACCCAGCGTGGCAACAGCTCACCGACAGACTCGGCGAGAAGCGGGGTGTTGGACATGCCGCCGCCGAGCACAATCACGTGGGGATCCAGCACATTGATCACACTCGCGAGCGCGCGGGCCAGTCGGTCGTGATAGCGCATCAGGGCATCCTGCGCCGCCGCCCGCGTGGCGACGGGACTCCAGGGCGGCACCTCGTCCGTCTGTGCCCACGAGACAATGTCCCGGGCACTTGCGACGGTGCCGCTCAACTCGGCGAAGTCACGCTCGAACGCGGGCCCCGACAGCCACGTCTCGATACACCCTGATTTGCCGCAGTAGCACGCATCACTGTGATCGAATTCGTCGTACTGTGGCCACGGCAACGGGTTGTGTCCCCACTCGCCTGCAATCAGGTTGGGCCCCTGCAGGCAGCGGCCGTTCACCACAATACCGCCGCCGACACCGGTTCCCAGAATCACGCCAAACACCGTCTCGGCACCGGCCGCGGCACCGTCGGTCGCTTCGGAGAGTGCAAAGCAGTCGGCGTCGTTCATCACGCGCACCGGGCGAGCGAGTCGGTCGTGGAGATCGCGGAGCAGTGGCTCGCCGATCAGCCACACCGAGTTCGCGTTCTTGACGCGCCCCGTGGCCAGTGACACGGCGCCCGGGATGCCAACGCCGACACTGCCGCGCTCCTGTGTCGTTGCCTCGAGCGACCGCACCACGTGCTCGATGGCGCCGAGCGTGGCGTCGTAGCTGCGTGGGGTCGGCACTCGCAGCCGGGCCAGCTCCTCACCCGTCTGGCTGAGTGCGATGCCTTCGATTTTCGTGCCGCCAAGGTCGATGCCGATGCGCATGATGCCTGCGAGCTTGCGTCCAAATGCGGCGGTCAGCAAGGGCCAGCGTCACCGAGTCGATGCTCCGTGATGCGATGCGCCAACGTCACCCGTCGTCGTGCAGCGCGTCGATGATCGCCCGCAGCGCCACCGCCGCCGCATCCAGCTTTCGGGCTCCGACGGTGCGGGCGAGTTCGCGCTGGAGCGTCGCCAGAACCCGGAGCCCTCGCTGCGAGGCGACGACCCCGGCGGAGGAGAGCCGAACCAGCCGCGCCCGGCCATCACCCGGATCGGGAATGTATTCGACGAGACCGCGCCGCTCGAGTTCGGCCAGTGACTGGCCGACGGCTTGCTTGGAGACATCCACCCGCCGCGCGAGTTCGGTGGGGCGAATGCCCGTCTGGTCGAGAAAGGGGAGCAGGCGTACCAGCGCCGGTCGCGCCACCCGCTCGCCGGCCGCCGCATTGAGACGCGCCTGCGCGCGCTCATCGAGCAGGCGGGCGGCGGTGAACAACAAATGGCCGAAACTCTCGGCTTGCGCACGTTGCAGGGCAGTGGTCATCCCGCGACAATGAGCCGGCCGGTCACACCCGTCAAGAGGGACATAGTCAAGCAAATTGACGAAATAGACAAGGTGCTTTACTATAAGGACCATGCGCATGTCTGTGACGGTGACCGGTGGCCGGCTGCAGGTCACCGACGTGGGGCGGGGACCGCTCGTGGTCTGCGTGCATGGCACGCCAACGTTCAGTCATGAGTGGCGGCATGTCGTGGCCGGGCTGTCCGACCGGTTTCGTGTCGTCGCGCCCGATCATCTGGGCTTCGGATACTCCGATCGGCCGCACGATGCCGACTACTCTCCCGAGGCGCACGCGCGACGATTCTCCGAGTGTCTGGCGCAGGTGGCGCCGACCGGCCCGCTCACGTTGGTGGTACACGATTTTGGCGGACCGATCGCGCTCGACTGGGCGCTCAATCACCCGGACCGACTCACACGACTCGTCATCGTGAACAGTTGGATGTGGTCGTTCGACGACGATCCCCAGATGCGTCGGCGCGCACGAATGGCATCAACGCCTCTGGCACGCTGGCTCTATCGCCGGTGGAATGCGTCACTCCGGATCATCATGCCGTCAGCGTACGGCGACCGGCGCGCGCTGACGAGCGAAATCCACCAGATATACCTCGAGCGCTTTTCCGACCCCGAGGGGAGGGACCGCGTGCTCTTCGCGCTCGCGGCATCGCTGTTGGGATCTCGGGCATTTTTTGCGTCGCTCTGGTCACGTCGTGACGTGCTTGCGAGCGTGCCGATGAACATTATGTGGGGAATGTGTGACAGTGCGTTTCGGCCCTCGTTCCTGACACGGTGGATTGAGACGTTTCCGCACGCGGCCGTGCATCGATTTGTGCGCGCGGGACACTGGCCGCACGAGGAAGAACCGAGAACGTTTGTCGATATTCTCGAGCGCACGCTGGTCGGGGACGTGTCCGCCAAGTAAGCTCATGCATGGAGCGCCCCAAGGTTGATGTGTGGGACACGATCGAACGACTGCCACCCGCGACCGGCGAATTCCGCACGCCGACCACCGATCGGCTTGCGCATGCGCGACTGCGAAGTACCCGGCTCCGTTGGTATCTGGCTGCCGCATTGGCGGCGGGTGTTGCCGCGCTGGCGACCGATGTGATTTTTCGCGCGACGGGCGCGTACTATCCGTTCATCTCCGGTTTTGCCATGGTGGCGTGCGTGGCAGGGGGGGCGGGGCCCACGTTAGTGGGCGGACTCGGCAGTCTGCTGCTGGCACACCTGATCCCTCCCGTCGGCAGCATGATCCCGACGGAGTCAACGGAGCTGGTGCGACTCGGCGCGAATGCGTTGTTGCTGGTCGCCGCCGGCGGACTGTCGGGCCTGTTCCGACGCAGTCGACTGGCCACCTTCGAGCGGGAATCGCGCCTCGAGCGCGCCGCGTCGGCGGTGCGTGAGTTACTCGATGAGTCGAGCGACGGCATCGCTCTCACCGACAGCGATTTGCGATTGACGTATGTCAACGCTCGCGCCGAGCAGATGTTCGGATTCCAGCCGGGCGGCGCCATTGGCAAGACGGTGCAGTCGCTGGTCACGCCCGAGTCGCTCGCGAGCACGCCGCTCAAACTGCAGGCGCTGTACGCGGGCCAGACGGTGCGCAGCGAACGCTCGGCATTTCGCGCCAATGGCACGGTCATCGATGTGGATCTTTCGGCCAGACTGTTGAGCGGCGGACGTTTGCTGATCTCGCTGCGGGACATGAGCGAATCACGCCGCGAGGCTGAACGCCAGCGGGCGCAGCGCGACCTGCTGTCAGGCATCATGGCGACGAGTGTGGCCGGCATCATCATGGTCGATCCGCGCGGCACGATTCTGTTTGCAAACCAGCGGGCCGAGGCGCTGCTCGACCTGGTGAAGCGCGGCGATCACACCTCGACCTACGATCGGCCGCATTGGCGATTGGTGGGCATCGACGGTACCCGCCTGGCCCCGAGCGAGCTGCCGTTCCGTCGCGTGATCGCCACCGATGCCCCCGTGTTTGACGAGCGCATTGCGATGCAATGGCCGGATGGTCGGCGTACTGCGCTGACGGTGAATGGCGGCCCCCTGCACGATGCCACCGGACAGCTGCAGGCTGTGGTGCTGGCGTTCAACGATATCACCGGCGCGCTCGCCGCGGAGCACGCGCTGCGCGAACGCGATCGGCAACTCGAGCAGATCACCGAGGCCATGCCCGGGATCGTGTATCAGTTTCTGCTCGAAGCGGATGGTCGGCAGCGATTCGTCTATGTCAGCCGGTACAGCGTGCAGATGATCGATCGCGAGCCGGAAGTCCTGCTACGGGACGTCAACGCCGCCTGGGAGTTGATGCATCCGGACGACCTGCCGTCCACGCAGCAGTCGATCATGGAATCGGCGCAGTCGATGAAAGCGTGGATTCACGAGTTCCGCATGAAGGACACGCGGCAGGAGGGGGCGTGGCGATGGGTCAGCGGGCGCGCGCTGCCGTGCCAGGGACCAACACCGGGCAGTGTGTTGTGGAATGGTATCTTCATCGATATTACCGACCGTCGTGTGCTCGAGGACGACCTGCGGCAGGCGCAGAAGATCGAAAGCGTTGGTCGGCTGGCGGGCAGCATTGCGCACGACTTCAACAATTTGCTGACGGTGATTCTTGGGCAGGCGGAGTTGCTGTCCATGGAATTGGCGCCCGGCACGGAACACGCGGAGGGCGTGGCACAGATACGCGCCGCCGCCGAATCCGGCAGTGCGCTGACGCGGCAGCTCCTGGGCTTTGCGCGTCGGCAGGTGGTGGCACCACAGGTGGTGGAACTGAACGCGCTGGTACAGCGCGTCCCTCCACTCGTGGGTCGGCTGCTGGGGGAGGGTGTCACGTTGCATCTCGCCCTCACGGCGGACGAGTTGCATGTGCGTGTCGATCCGGCGCAGTTCGATCAGGTGCTGGTGAATCTTGCGGTCAACGCCCGTGATGCGATGCCGGAGGGCGGACGGGTGGAACTGCGCACGCGTCTGATTGCGGCAGATGCACCGGGGCGGTCGGACTTCACCATGCTGCGCGCGGGTCCGCTGGCCGAGATCAGTGTGCGCGACTCGGGCGTCGGCATGCCGGAGACCGTGCGCAATCGCGCCTTCGAACCGTTCTTCACCACGAAGGGCATCGGCAAAGGCACCGGACTTGGATTGGCCACGTCGTATGGGATCGTCGCGCAGGCGGGCGGCACGATCGTGTTGGACAGCATTTTGGGGCAGGGCACGACCGTCCGGGTCTTGTTGCCTGTGACACCCGACGCGGTCACGGCGGCCGAGCAACGCCAACGCCTGACACATGGTACGGGCGACGAAACCGTGCTGGTCGTGGATGATGACCGCTCGGTGCGTGGGGTCACGGCGTCCGCCTTGCGTCGGCAGGGCTACCGCGTGCTTGAAGCCGCCAGTGGGCAGGAGGCGCTCGACATTGCACGCGGTCTGCCGTCGCGCATTCATCTGCTCGTGACCGACGTGGTCATGCCGCGCATGACCGGGCCGGAGTTGGCGCATGCGTTGACGCGCGAACGGCCGGACATGCGCGTGCTGTTTGTGTCGGGATACGCGGAGGGCGCCATGTCACCGCAGGGTGTACTCGACGACGGCATCGCGCTTCTGGCCAAACCGTATGATATTGGCGAGCTCGCGCAACGCGTTCGCGACCTTCTCGAATCGCCGGCTTGACGCACTCTCTCGCACCACGTTACTCCCTGTGAATCACGCCCGAGTCTCCCGCCGCCTGGCCGCGTTGGCCATGCTGGTCCTTGCTGCATGCTCTGGCGATTCGCCCACGGCACCGGTCGCTCCGCCAGAGACACCCGTGGTGCCCTCCATTGCGCGTGAGTTTCGCGGACTCTGGGTGGCCACGGTCGCCAACATCGATTGGCCCTCGCAAAGTGGACTGTCCACGGCCGCGCAGCAGGCGGAGCTCATCACCATTCTCGAACTCGCCCGATCGACCGGCCTGAACGCCATTGTGCTGCAGGTGCGCGCGGCGGGTGATGCGCTGTATCCCTCATCGCTTGAACCCTGGGCACGTGCACTCACGGGAACGCAGGGCGTCAATCCGGGGTGGGATCCGCTGGCCTTTGCGGTTACTGAAGCGCATGCACGCGGACTCGAGCTGCACGCGTGGTTCAATCCGTTTCGCGCGGGCTCGCTGAGTGATACCACGCGTCTGGCGACGTCGCACTTGGCCAAGACGCGTCCCGATCTGACTCGGCAATATTGCACGCAACTCTGGTTCGATCCCGCGGAGCTGGCGGTGCAAGATCAGGCGCTCAACGTGGTGCGCGATGTGGTGGTGCGTTATGACGTTGATGCCGTACACCTGGACGACTTCTTCTACCCCTATCCGGACTCGCGCTGCGCGGGGCTCGATTTTCCCGACAGTGCGGGGTACGCGCGCTACCAGCAGGCTGGCGGCGTGCTCTCGCGCGGTGACTGGCGCCGCGACAACGTAAATCGTTTTGTGCAGCGGCTGTACACCGACGTCCATGCGACGCGCAGCACGGTTCGTGTCGGCATCAGCCCGTTCGGCATCTGGCGACCGGGGAATCCCGCCGGCATTGTCGGGCTCGACGCGTATGGCAGCATCTATGCCGATTCACGGTACTGGCTACAACAGGGGTGGGTGGACTACTTCGCTCCGCAGTTGTACTGGAGCATTGCGTCGACCGGACAGAACTTTCCCGCGCTCCTCGACTGGTGGTCGCAGCAGAATACACGGCAGCGACACTTCTGGCCGGGCCTCGCAGCGTACCGCGTCGCCGACGGGTCAAACAGTCCGTATTCGGCAGGTGAGATCCCGGCGCAAATTCAGCAGATTCGCGCCCGTCCCGCTGTGACTGGCGCGTTGCTCTACAACACGTCTGTGCTGCTCGAGAATCGCAGCGGACTGGCCACGTCGTTGGCCACGGCGACGTTCCCCGCCGGCGCGTTGCCGCCGGCCACAACCTGGCTGGATGGCACGGCACCCGCGTCCCCGCAACTTGTGGTGTCCTCCATCGGCAGCACGGTGTTGCGGGCGACCGTCACGCATTCCACTGCGGAGCCGCTCTCGTGGACGCTGGTGCGCTGGCGATCCGGCAGCGCGACCTGGAGTCAGCGCGTGGTACCGGCGACGTCCACCACAATCGATGTGCCGGCGACAGGCAATGGCGGCGCCACCAGCGTGATTGTGGTGAACGCGATCGATCGGGTGGGCAACGCGAGCGCCAACATCGTCTGGGTGCGTTGACGCGACTGGGAACTCACCCCAGGACGCGCTCGAAGTAGATGAGCGGTGTGCCGCGGTAGATCTTGCGGCCACATGCACGAAAGCCACAGTCCGCGTAGAATCCGCCGGCGCCGGCGTCGGCGTCGTAGGCGTCCAGCCAAATCGCTGAGGCGTCCATGGCGCGGGCTTCGATATCGGCATGTGCCAGGCACGCTCGGCCGACACCGCGACGTTGCAACTCGGGGTGCACGGCCATATCGGTGAGATAGACCGACCGTGCAACCGGCGTGAAAAATGCCCGGTCGATCGCCCACGGTTTTCGCGTCGCGAGACGAAACGTTCCGGCCAGGCGATCAGCGCGCAGCGCGAGAAAAATGCGCGCGTCGCGAAACCCCGACAGCACGCCGCGCTCTGTAGACTCAGACGACCATGGTCCGACGCCAAACTGCGTGGTCAGTCGCCGTGCGGTGGCGGTGCGCAGCGCAATCAGGGCGTGCACATCGTCGGTCGTGGCGAGGCGAAACCGCAGCGGGTGCGGGTCAGACGTCGACACGTCTCAGGAGCACCCTTCGACGTATTGCACCTGCGGCATGATGCCAACCCGGTAGCGCGTGATCGTGCCACCTTCGGCTTCAAAGACGAGACGGAAGAGCGAATCGGCGGCGCGCGGCGGCGTGACCGTGAGATAGTGCCCGTCGGTGTATTTGTGCGGCGTGGTGGTCACCCGGCCCGCGTAGAGACTGTCGACGCGCGCCTCCGAGTCTCCCACCTGGGCGCCAGCGGCGGTGCGCACCCCGGCGGAATCGATGTCGAAACGCGCGATCCGGCCGCCGTCGTACATCACCAGCACGCCCGGTGGTGCAGACGGCCAGTCGAGATAACTGCATTCGGTGGAGTCGGTCCGCGCGATGGGTTTGAGGTCCGCCGCGACGCGTTGCGCCTGCTCGAGCGTCATGCCGGCCCGCAGGTCACCCACGCCGTAGTCGCTCACGTACACGTATGCGGTGGTGTCGATGGCCCCGGAATCACGTGGCGGTGTCGCGGCCACCTCAACGGCGCTGGTGTCGGCGGTGGACGCGGGGCGATCCGCGCAGGCGGAGAGTGCTGCAGCGGCCGCGAGCACTCCAGCGACGAGTGGTCGGACGTTGGTCATACGCGTCTGCCCCATTTGATGCGGGTATAGGCAATGCGGAAGCCCTGTCGTTCCGCATTGCGCTGCGAGGCACTGCCGGGGAGTGCACCCATCATGGCCAGATCGCAGCCCTGCGACGCTGCAAAGGCGAGCCGCGCATGCAGCAGCGCGTTCTGCGCGCCTCGACCGCGAAATGCCGGAATGGTACTCGCGCCGGCCAGCAGTGCGACGCCCTGATGCACACTGAGTGCGCCGGCGCCTGCCGGTTGGCCATCGATCTCGGCAAGGAAACAAAACGTATGACGACTGTGGGACATCACGCCGCCGATTTCGCGCATGAAGTCGCCCAGCTCCGGAAACTCACCCCATCCCGCCGCCGATGTCTCGGCCCACAGCGATCCATCCACATCGACCGTCGAGATGCGGGTGGAGAGGCCGGAGGCCGAGGGGTGCGTCGGCTCCGCATCGATCATCGACGCATCAAGCGGGCGATGCAACACGCTGGTGAGTTCAACCGGGACATACCCGCGGTCGGCGAGCACCAGTAGCGTGTCTGGGTGGGCCAGCGGGGACACCTCGTGGTACACCTCGCTGTTGTGCACCTCGAAGAAGTGCTCCAGCGCGTCCATCTGTTCGCCCAATGGCGCACTGAACAGGCCAAAGCCGAAGGACTGCGTGAGCGGTGAGCCCACGCCATCGAACATGGCCCACGTCCCATCCACGTCGATCCAGGTGGCGGGTGACGACGGGAGCAGCCATGAGCGGGCATCGACAAACGAAGCATTGGCAGCAGACTCGGCGCGCTCGAGGCGCTGGGCGAGTGCATAGTCGGCGAACGCGTAAGGAGACATCCCTTCAAACTAGGGGCAGGGGACGGCTCGCGCTCTGGCGGCTCACCCGCAGCGTCCGTGCGTCTGTCAGTCGCGGGTCCGCTTCCGCGGATCGACGAACTGCGGGAGGCGCTTGTGTTGGGCGCAGTGTTGGATGAGGGTGGCAGTCCGGCGTTCCCGTGTTGCGGGTTGCTTGGCGCTGATCACCCACCACGCGGCGGCTTGACGATAAGAGGCTGGCAGCGATTCCCAGAAGGCCTGGGCACCCGTGGCCTCTCGGAGCGCCCCGGCGTACGGCTCCGGCAATTCCAACCTCGGTTGCTCGAAACTGTAGACGCCGGACCGGCCATCAGTGCGTGCCGCGAATGCGGCGAGCCCCGCAGGCTCCATGCGCCCGGCGTCGATCAACTCCTGCGCGTGCCGCACATTGACGGCGCTCCAGATGCTTCTTGCTTTGCGCGGCGTGAAGCGCCGTGAGTAGGTCGAGTCATCAATACGTTTGACGATGCCATCGATCCAGCCGAAGCAGAGCGCCTCGCGCACCGCTTCGGTCCACGTCATGCAAGGCGTGCCGGTGTTCACACGGTGAAAACCCACCACGAGTTCGGAAGCCGAATCGTGGTGGGTTGTCAGCCAGGTGCGGAACTCAGCGGCGCCCGAAAAGAAGCGCGGTGCAGTCACGACGGCCCGGTGTGAGTGAACAGATCAGGGAACGACCGTGCGCGGCTGTGCGCCCGTACCCTTCACGTACGTGTCCATCCAGGCGACCCAGCGTCCCCAGAGATCGAGATCGCTGGCATAGGTGGCCACACTGTGATCTTCGTACGGATACATGTACAGCGCCGCCGGTTTGCCCAGCCCCTGCAGGGCCATGAACATGCGGCGCGAGCTGATCGGATCGGTGCCCTGATTCTGATCTTCGATGGCATGGTACATCAACAGCGCTCCCGCCAGTTTGTCCGCCCTGAGGAACGGCGACATGTCGAGGTACGTGTCCTGCGCCTGATAGAAGTTGCGCCGCTCACTCTGGAAGCCGAATGGGGTGAGGGTGCGGTTGTACATGCCGTCGCCTGCGATGCCGGCCTTGAAGTACGGCACAAGCGTCATCGCATTCACCGTACTGAACGCGCCGTAGCTGTGGCCGCCGATGCCCATCTTGTTGCGGTCCACAAAGCCCATGTCCACGACGGCGTCGAGTACGGCGTCGAGGTTTTCTTTGAGATCGCGCGTGTAGTTGTCATTCATGCGACCCGAGTCGCCGAAGATCGGCAGGTCGGGTTCGATGAAGGCGTATCCCTGACTCACCCACAACTTGGTGGACGAGGCGGGACGCGCCGACGGGACCTCGGGGAACTTGTTGATGTTGGTGGCAAACCGTGAACGGTCGTATTCGGCCTGCCCCGTATACTCACGCGGATAAAACCAGATCACACCCGGCAGCCGCGTCCCCGGCGTCCAGTCGCGCGGCATGGTGATCTCCACCCAGAACTTGAACCCGTCGCGCGGACGCGTGACTTGAAAGCGGGTGAGTTTGGCGCTTGTCACTTCAGGGCCGACGTCCACGTTGTTCGTCAGCTTCTTCGCGGTGTTGGCAGCCACGTCACGCAGGTAGGCGTCGGGAATCACCGTCGGTGACTCGTGCGTGTAGATGAACTGCGACACGTCGTCGTCGAGTGCGGTGACAAATTCGTCGTAGCCGTTGGTGGGGCTTTCAAAGACGCGCGTGCGTGCTCCGGTTTCGAGTTCGACACGATCCACCCACGGGCGTGGCGCTTCTGAATTCCACTTGGCGCCGGGAGTGCGCGTTCCAGAGACCGCGGCGTATTTCCCGTCTTTGGACACGAGGACGAACGACTGCCCAATCGGGCCGCGTTTGGTGAGCAGCGCACCGACGGAGACGGTGTCGGTTCCGCCGCCTGCGCCGCCGCGCCCACCGCCGCCAAATCCGCCACCGCCGCCGGCGGGGAGTGTGACGGTGCGGCCGAGGCTCATGCGCTTGCCATCGCGAATGGCGATCACCGCGCCGCTGTCGGCCACGAACATCGTTTTGGCATCGGCGCTGTAGGCCACCGTGCTGAGTTGCGGGCCGCCTTCGTAGATGACCTTGGTATCAGTGGGGCCATACGGCGGCAACCAGTTCATGTAACGCACACTGGTCGGCTGCGGTCGCGCGGCGGCGTTCCCTGGCGCGCCACGTCCACCGGCAGGCGCCGCGCCGCCGCGTCCGGCCGGTTGGCCACCACGCGCCGGCGTTTGTCCGCCGCCGGCCGCCGTGGCGAAGACGGACTGGAGATACACGAGTCCCGGACCAACCGGATTCCACTGCAGGTTGCGCTTGCCCGTATCGGCCGGAGCCGCACCGCCGCCGCGGCCAAAGGCGCCGGCATCACCACCCGCGCCCTCGCGCAGTGGCGTGGTGGCCAACGTCGTGATGACGCGTCCTGTCGCGTCCCAGAGCTCCTGCACGGAACCAAAACTGTTGACCGGGACCAGATACGAAAACGGTTCGGTCATCACGGTGACGCGGAAATGTGCGCCGTCGGGTGAGGCATCCACCGCGCGGATCATGCGGGGCGCACCAATCTTCTTCACCGCGCGCGCCTTCACATCGATGAGCGCCAGTTGCGACGTGGTGTAGTACTTCACCATCGCTTTGTCATGCGGATCCTGCAGCAGGCTGAAGTGCACCGGCTGCGGAATTGCCTTGGACTCGGTGAGCCGCACTTGCGGGCCATCCTCGATATCACCCTCGCCGTGCGTCGGCGCCGGACCGCGCCCCTCGGGCACCAGCGTGGCAACGATCGACTTGCCGTCGCCGGTATAGTCGATGTCGGTGACCATCGTCGCGTTCAGCGGTGTCTTGGACAACGCCGAGCTCTTGCCCGTCGCCACGTCACCGACATAGACGACCGATGCGTTGTCGAAATTGGCGATGAACGCGACCTGTGTGCCCAAGGGCGACCAGATCGGCGCGCTGATCGTGGCACCCGCGGGGACGTCGATGGATTTCGTCGCGCCCGTGCGCGGGTTGATCAGCGTGATGCCGGTGCGTGTGCTCGTCGTCACGGCTCGCGCGCGATTGGCGCGGGTATCGATCTGCAAGCCGCCCAACCAGAGGTGTGACTTGCCATACGCCTTGATATCGCCGCGGTCCGCGCCGGTGGTGCGCAGAAACCAGCTGCGGTCCGGGCTCGCATTCGTGAACGAAATGTCAACACGCGGCGCCATGATCATCCGTTCGATGTTGGCGGGCGGTTTGACAAACCGTTCCGTGCGCAGCACTTCCTGTGGATTCCATCCATTGGCGGCGGCACCGGTGCCGCTGCTTTGGGTGCCGGTTTGTGCGACGGCTGCCACTGGCAGCAGCAGTGCGGGCGTCACACGGAGTGCGAGCGCGACTGCAAACGACGCGCGGGGGGAGACGCGGATCATGCCCTGTTCCGGAGCAGAGGGGAGCAAAGTCGCCGGCTCGGCCGGCGCGTACCCCGAAACTACGCGCAGAACACCGCCCGCGTTCGGTTGCCGTGGCGCGGCGGCGGGGTAGGTTCCCGACATGGAACGACGCGATTTTCTGGCGGCCGTCGGCGCTTCCGCCGCCGGCCTCGTGGCCTCCGGGCCGACCACGCTCCTGGGACGCGGATTGTCCCCGAGCCACGGACCGACGGCGACACGTGTCGGCCAGCTCGATCGCATCGGCATCGAGCTCTACGCCGTGCGGAACGCGATGAAGGCTGGCCCCGAGAAGACCCTCGAGGCGCTGGCGGCGATGGGGTATACCGATGTGGAGTTGCTCTGGAGCTTCAAGAACTTCGGGCAGACCACCAAAGAGGTGCGCGATTCGCTCAAGCGCACTGGCCTCAAGGCCCCGTCGGCCCACATGGCGCCGGAGACCATTCTCACGGAATGGGAGCGGTCGCTCGACACTGCCAAGCAGATCGGACATCAATACCTGATTGTCCCCAGTCTGCCTGCAGAAACCAACAAATCGTTGGACGCGTGGAAGCTCTGGGCCGGGCGATTCAACGTCGCGGGCGAGGTGGCACGCCGATACGGAATCTGGTTGGCGTTTCACAATGAGCCCAACCACGAGCGCAAACTGCAGGGGGAAGTACCAATCGAAGTGTTCGCGAACACCATCGATCCCAAGGTGGTGCGCCTGCAGCTCGATTGCGGCAACATGCTCATGGGCGGCGGGGATCCAATGGATTTTCTCTCCCGCCATCGCGCCAAATGCTGGAGCTTTCACCTCAAGAACGTCGTCCCCGATCGCTCGCGTGACACCGAGCTGGGCGCCGGCACGTTCGACCTGCGCGCCTTTCTTGCGGCCATCCCCGAGTTGGCCAAGAAGCCGTGCTTCGTCGAACAGGAAGGCGCGTCCGACGAATTGGCCAGTGCCAAACAGAACCTGGCATTTCTCAAGTCGCTGCGCTGGTAGCGAGGATGCTGGTTCTCACGCAAGCCGATGTGCAGCGACTGCTGCCGATGGACGCGTGCATGGACGTGATGACCGATGCGCTCAAATCGCTCGCGCGCGGCGATGCGGTGTTGCCACTGCGGCACATTCACCGATTGCCGGATGCCGGCGGACTGCTGGCCTTGATGCCCGCCTACGTGGTCACGCTGCAGGCCACGGGACTCAAGGCCATCACTGTCTTTCCGGGTAATCACGGCACCACGTTCGACTCGCATCAGGGCGCGGTCCTGTTGTTCGACACGCTGCACGGGCAACTGCAGGCTGTCGTGGATGCCACCGCGATCACCGCCATTCGCACCGCCGCCGTCAGTGGCGTGGCCACACGCGCACTTGCACGCCCGAATGCGACGGTGCTTGCGATATTGGGAAGCGGCGTGCAAGCGCGGTCGCACCTGACTGCCATGACGCACGCGCGACGGATCACCGAGGTGCGCGTGTGGAGTCGAGACATCGAACACGCACAACGGTTTGCCCATCGAGAGTCCGCGCGACACGGTCTGCCAGTACTGGTTCACGATTCCGTGCAAGCGGCGGTGGATGGCGCGGACATCATTTGCACCACCACGGCATCCACGCGACCCGTGCTGCACGGCGCGTGGATCGCGTCGGGCACGCATGTGAATGCTGTTGGCGCGAGTGTCGCGACGTCTCGCGAACTCGATACGCCGGCTGTCGTTGGGTCACGCGTCATTGTTGATCGACGCGAGTCGGCGCTCAATGAAGCGGGGGATATCATCGAGCCGCTGCGCGAAGGCGCCATCGACGCGACGCACATCGCCGGCGAACTGGGTGAGGTCCTGCTGGGGCGCGTCGTCGGCCGCCAGACGCCAGCCGAGGTCACGCTCTTCAAATCGCTTGGATTGGCAGTTGAGGATCTCGCGGCGGCGCACTACGTGCACCAGCAGGCGCTCGCACTGGGAGTGGGGGTTACCGTCGAACTCGGCGGCGCGCGCGATGATGGCTGACGTGCGCGAAGCACGCGCGCCGACGCTTGCCGACATTCAGGCGGCGCGCGCGCGGATTGCGGACTCGGTGATGCGCACACCGTTGGTGCGACTCAACGTCGATGAGGCGGAGATCTATCTCAAGCTCGAGAATCTGCAGCCCATCGGGTCATTCAAATTGCGCGGAGCCGGGAACGCGATCGCCTGCGCCACTCCGGACCAACTCGCTGACGGTGTCCTGACGGCAAGCGCCGGCAATATGGCGCAGGGCGTGGCGTGGCACGCGCGGCGCCTGGGCATTCCCTGCACGGTGGTGGTGCCGGATCATGCGCCTGCCACAAAACTCGACGCGATCACGCGACTGGGCGGCACGTTCATCAAAGTCCCGTTTGCCGAATGGTGGCAGGTGTTGATGACGCGCCAATTCCCGGGCGCGAGCGGGTTTTTCATTCATCCCGTCAGTGATCACGCGGTGATGGCCGGCAACGGCACCATCGGACTCGAGATCCTGGAAGACCTGCCGGATGTGGACGAAATCCTCATCCCGTACGGCGGCGGCGGGCTCAGTTGCGGCATCGCGGCGGCGGTCCGGGCGCTCCGCCCCTCCACAGCGCTACTGGCCTGCGAAGTGGAAACTTCCGCAGCATTCAGTGCGGCACTCGCCGCCGGTGCCATCACAAAAATTGACTACCGGCCCAGCTTCGTCGATGGCATTGGCTCAGCGAGTGTGCTGCCGGAGATGTGGCCATTGGCCAGGCGTTTGCTGAACGGTTCCCGCGTGGTGACACTCGCGCAGGTGGCGGAGGCCATTGGTGTGCTGGCTGGACGCAGTCGCATCATCGCCGAAGGCGCCGGGGCCGCGCCGGTTGCGGCAGCGCTCGCCGCGCGCCGCAATGGGACATCACACCACTGGAAAACTGTCTGTGTGGTGTCTGGCGGAAATATCGATCTGACTCGACTGGTTGAGCTGCTGGATACGCGCCGTCCATCCTGACAGACGCGCCGGTGTTCTGGGACCAAACCTTGCCGACGGCACGGTTGTGCGGCAATATGTGGCTGAATGCAACAGTCGCACTGACCAGTATGTCCTGAAAAAGGACACTGTCCGAAGTCACCGTTTCAAGAAGCACATCAAGGTTCCGAGTCATGATGTCGTTGCTGTCCCCAAGACGATCCATTGGCCGGCGAGCCCAGGATACCACGGGTCCGTCGATTGACGCGCTGCCGCGCATGCGGGGGGCGACGCCGCTTTCGTCCGACGACCTGACGTTGTCTGTGCTCATTCCCGTGTACAACGAAGAACAGACGATCGAATTCATCGTCAAGCAGGTGCGTTCGGTGTCGGTGAAGAAAGAGATCATCTGCGTCAACGACTGCTCCACCGACGGCACGCGCGCCATTCTCGACCGGCTGCTGGCCGAGGGGATGATCAACCGGCTGGTGCACAAGGACGTGAACGAAGGGAAGGGCGCGGCCATTCGCACGGCGCTGTCGATCAGCACGGGCAATGTGGTCATCGTGCAGGATGCCGATCTCGAATACGACCCGGCCGATTGGCCGCAGATGCTGCAGCCGATCATCGAAGGCAAAGCTGATGCCGTGTTCGGCTCACGCTTTCTCAGTGGCCCGCATCGTGTGCTCTATTTCTGGCACTCCGTCGGCAATCGCCTGCTGACACTCGCCAGCAATGTGTTCACGAATCTCAACCTGACGGATATGGAGACGTGCTACAAGGCGATTCGAGGCGATCTCGCGCGCGGCTTGGTACTCACGTCCAATCGCTTCGGGTTCGAGCCAGAGATCACGGCACGACTGGCGCAGCAACGCGTGCGCATTTTTGAAGTGCCGATTTCGTATTCGGGACGCACCTACGCGGAAGGCAAGAAGATCGGTTGGCGCGACGGTGTGGCGGCGATCTGGCACATCATCCGATTCAACCTCCTCTGAGGCGCCGAACGCGCTAGCGTGTCCAGATGACGATCGCGCCGCACCCTGACAAGCCGGGCT
>Ga0075163_10005329_pt1 | contig 17163 bp, 19 predicted proteins | sample JI1023141ADNA_FD_71478 | JGI IMG/M metagenome (GOLD analysis project Ga0075163, IMG submission 71478) | Wastewater effluent complex algal communities from Wisconsin, to seasonally profile nutrient transformation and Carbon sequestration -... | ecosystem: Engineered > WWTP > Effluent > Algae...
CAATCACCTCCGCTATGGTGCAGCGGATTTTACGCCTAACGGCTCGGATTCGCGAGGCTAACATGCTGAAACTGGATATAAAAATGAGACGATCCAACAAGGGTTATTACCTTGTGGTAGCGGTTGCCTTGGGTCTTGCCCTCTTCATACATGGATCCGTAGCCCAGGCGCAGAGCTCGGGCGTTTACGTTGACTCAAGTGTCCTCGACTCTTTGAGCCGCGGTGGTCAGCCGGGCTATGGCTATTCACCAGTTTATCCGACAGCGGCACCCGCTTACCCTTATCCGTATGCCGGCAGTAACCAAGTTTATGGCGGCGGTGCGGTGACCGTGAATCCTGTCGATGTAGCCTTGGGCTATAATGGCGTGCCAGGCCAATATGGGTATGGGGACGATGTTGGTTCGAGATTGCCTCCTCCAGGAATGCCAGCATTAAAACGCATGGTGCGCGACGTTAATCAGCGGGGTCTATCTCGTCTGCCAGGTGGACAAACAGCAGCAGTACGCACACCATCTGCAGCACCTAAGACAACGGCGGCCCCGGCGCCAACAGCGGCGCCTGTATCGCCCGGGGAAGAAACCGCAGCACCAGCACCGATGGATCCGCCGCGGAATGTCGCGCCACCTCCCGGGGGCGTAGGATCAGGGAGCGTAGGAAGTGCGCCACCTCCAACGGCAGTTGCGCCTCCGGCTGCACCAACTGCCCCGGCATCGCCTTCAACGACGACTGCGGCAAAGCCGAGTGACAAGCCGCCTGTCGCGACTGTGTCACCGCAAGGAGAGATTCAAACCGCAGCGGTTCCTGTGGCAACCGCGCAAAACAGTGTGCGAGTCATTTTTGACAATGCCTCGACAAATCTTCCGGCTTCCGCCAAGGCAACATTAGATGAAGTTGCCAAAAAAATGATCGCATCGCCTAATATGCGGCTTCAACTTTTGGCATACTCGGCAAGTGATGGCGACAATGCAAGTCAGGCGCGCCGTACCTCATTATTTAGAGCGATTACGGTTAGATCTTACTTGATCGAGAAAGAAGTGCTCAGCCGTCGCATTGAAGTGCGCGCTTTGGGCAATAAGTTCGATCAGGCGCCGGGCGATCGTGTCGACGTCATCATGGCGACCAGCGCTGAGTAGATTAGGACAGTGAGCAGCAGCAAGAGTTATCGCTGCTCGTCACCTTTCAGACCTAAGGACCACATCAATCCTACTGCAGCGCCTTTAACAGAGGGCAACAAGAGAATGGTGAGAAGAGTGGTTGCAGCGGGCCATACTGCCATATGCAGCCAATAGGACCATTGCCACGTCTGCTCGGTCCAAAGCAGAAGTGGTACAATGATATGACCGACAATCATAATGGTCAGGTAGGCCGGTAAGTCATCCGCACGAATATGACCAAGCCGTGTGCTACATGTGGCACATTCATCAACCAGCTTTAAATATTTACGATATAACACACCTTGCGCACAATGAGGGCAGCGGTGCCGAAATCCGGCACGCATCGCAGCAAATTTGCGGGGCGAGTTTGCAGTCAAAGATGAAGCGGGAAGATCTTGCATAGCTGTAATCTAATCTTCCCTGTCTCCTCCTTCATTAGGGCGGATCGCCGCAGGGCATAAATGAAACGGATCAAATTCAGCTAATTTTCAAGCCGAATAATTTCATCTTTCAGCTTTAGTTTTTCTTTTTTAAGACCATGAAGGGTCGTCGGATCAGGAATGGGGCGCTGAGTTTCTTGGGCGATTTGACGGTCAAGGTCGGCGTGTTTAGCTTTTAGGGCCTCGATATGCTGGACTACAGGCATTGCACATTCTCCCAGTTATCGCATCGACTACTTGAGTAATGCTAAACCTGAGATCGCAGTCTCGCCAAGCCCTGAATAGAAAGTATGAAAAAATAAATTTTCTTAAGGACTTTGTTAACTTGGCAACCAATGAGTGAAAAAATTACATCAAAATAAGACACTTAAGACTTTTGTCGATTCCAAAATAGCTCGGCGGCGTTGCGTATTTTTGCGAGTCTGGGATCGTTAATTTTGAGCTTGGGTGTAGGTTCGGTTGCTTGCCTAAGCTGAGTTTCGGATACGCTTTCTGCAGAGCCTTTACTTAAAGCTGCCAAACTACCCAGCAAAAGAAACTCGGCTTCAAGCTCGGCTTTCTTTACTTTTGTCCGTAAGGCTTCGCGACCTTCAGCTTCCATCGCGGGAAAATCGCGTTTTAATTCTTGGCGCACCTGGCGCAAGGGCTGAATAACCGCATCTTTCCATAGCCCAGCAAGGGTACGGGCAGATCGAGCAGCGGAAGCATCCAAAGGAGACGACCACAGATAAAAAAGTAATAAAGGAATGTTGGTCTCAAACTCTTCCTGCAATGAAAGACAGGCCTTTTCGATCCCAGGTGACGTATAAACCTCAAGGGCAAAAGCGTGAAGTTCGTCGGCAAAGGTTGCGATGTCTTCAGAGGTAGGTTTATGAAGTGCCGACATATATTCCCAGGCCACGCGCTGTGTGCAAAAGAGGATCATCAGGTCTGACCGCAGCATAGGCAGCTATGGCTTCAGCAAGGGGAACGTCGATAACCCGGCGATCCCGCCATGCGACCATCCGATCAAATTTTTTTGCGGCAACCAGATCAACCGCATGAACACCAAAGGCAGAAGCGATCAATCGGTCTTGATAGGTGGGGCTTGCGCCGCGTTGAAGGTGACCTAGAACGGTGACGCGGGTTTCGGCGCCGGTTGCCTCGCTAATTCGTTCGCCGACATAATGGCCGATCCCGCCATAGCGACCTTCACTGCCCCGGACGACCTGGCCCGTTTCGGTTTTGACCGCTTCAGCCACAACCACTAAGGCAAAGTTGCGCCCACCGGATTTGACGGCTTCGATCTTGGCTTTCAATCCGTCAAGATGCCAGGGAATCTCGGGCAGAAGAATGGCATCGGCGCCCCCGGCAACGCCGGCAGCAAGGGCAATATGCCCCGCATCTCGGCCCATCACTTCAAGGACCATAACGCGGCTATGGCTGGCTGCCGTTGGCTGCAGCTGATCAAGGGCTTGGGTGGCGACGGCCACCGCGCTTGAAAATCCAACCGAAAGCTCGGTCAGGCCGATATCATTATCAATTGTTTTAGGGATACCGACGAACGGAATGGCGCCTTTTTGGGTCAACCGGCGTAGAATATCGAGGCTACCGTCACCGCCGATTCCGATTAAGGCGTCTAAATTTAACAGCCGAAATCCTTCAATAACCTCAGAAGAACGATCAAATTTGCTGCCGTCTGGTCGGGGAAAGGCAAAGGGGTTACCGGTGTTGGTCGTTCCGAGGATGGTCCCCCCGAGGCGAAGAAGCCCCGCATCAATTCGGCTAGACTCAAGGTTTTCTGCGCTTGGCGGGCGTTGCAGCAGCCCATGGGTTCCTTGATGAAGCCCCATAACCTGCCAGCCATATCCTTCGGTAGCTCTATAGGTAACAGCACGGATAACGGCGTTTAGCCCGGCGCAATCGCCCCCGCTGGTTAAAAGTCCAATTCGCTTCGTCATGGTCGGCAATTTGCCATGGCCGATATGGATAAGGCAACGGTCGATATGGTCACCCGGCCAAGGTTAGTGTAAAAGCCCAGGCCATGGACGATAGCGAACGCGAACGGCTGCAAGCGATGCTGATTCATCTGGAGACCGAACATCGGGATCTAGATGATATTATTCGTCGGCTCATTGACAGCCCGATTGTTGATCGACTGCAAATTCAGCGTTTGAAAAAACGTAAGCTTGTCCTGAAGGATCAAATAAATCAGCTGCACAATCTTCTGCTGCCGGACATTATCGCGTAAGGCGCCTATCCGGTCGCTTGAGTTTGACCGCCTTCGGCAATGCGCAACGTCGACCAAACTTCCTGCAGCGCCGCCACAAGCTGATCGATCATCGCATTGCTGTGCAAAGGCGATAGGGTAATCCGTAGTCGCTCGTTACCGCGAGGAACAGTCGGATAGTTGATCGGCTGTATATATATTTTGTGCTGATGCAGCAATCGATCGGCGGCCGCCTTGCATAAAACCGCATCGCCGATGGGAACTGGAACAATGTGGGTCGTGCTCGGCAAATAGGGTAGCCCTGCATCGCCCAGTCGTTTCTTCAAATAATGCGTCTGCTCTTGCAAGATGCGGCGTTCGCTGTCGGATGATTTTAAGTGACGGATGCTCGCCAAGGCGCCAGCAGCAAGTACGGGCGGCATGGCGGTAGTAAAAATAAATCCGGGTGCATAGGAACGGACGGCATCGCATAAAATGGCCGAAGCGGCGATATAGCCTCCTTGCAGCCCGTAAGCCTTGCCAAGGGTCCCTTCGATGACGCCGATGCGATCCATAACGCCGTCGCGGGCGGCAATTCCTGCGCCACCGGGGCCGTACATGCCGACGGCATGTACTTCATCAAGATAGGTCATCGCTTCATAGCGTTCGGCCAGATCGCAGATTTCTTTGATCGGTGCGATGTCACCGTCCATAGAATAAACCGACTCAAACGCAATCAGCTTAGGGCGCGTGGGATCTACGCTGCGCAAAAGAGACTCGAGATGCTCAAGGTCGTTGTGGCGGAAAATAAATTTCTCACAGCCGCTGCGGCGAATACCCTCAATCATAGAGGCATGATTCAAAGCATCGGAAAAAATCACACATCCAGGCAACAGCCGTGCCAAAACATCTAACGCCGCTTCGTTGGCGACATAGCCGGAAGAAAAAACCAATGCACCTGCTTTTTGATGTAATGCCGCCAACTCGGCTTCAACCTCGACAATAGCGTGGCTGGTTCCCGAGATGTTGCGTGTGCCGCCGGCACCTGCGCCGTACCGGTCGATTGCTGCATGCATGGCGGATAAGACTTTTGGATGTTGCCCCATCCCAAGATAGTCATTAGAGCACCAAACGGTAACCTCGTGGCTTCCGGTAAGATCGCGGTAAATAGCTTGGGGAAAATCGCCCGCCCGCCGTTCAAGGTCGGCAAAAACCCTATACCGGCCCTCAGCCTTTAGCTGGGTAATCCGATTGGCAAAAAGGGTCTCGTAGGAAAGGCGCCGCTGACCGGCCATATGTCGTCCCCACCATAGGTCCCACCGTGGTTAGCACCCTATCATGCGACGGTCCGGCGTGGGGGGCAACCGCCGTAATTCTAAAGATTACCGCGACCAAGCGGCGCAGGACCAGCCTGCGTTGCATAGGGGCAGCTTATCGCGTAGAACCTTGAGGATGACGCACCGACCTGTAAAGGCGAAGAATCCGGCAAAGACCAAGAATCATGTCGCTTTGTCACCCCAAGTGGCAGATGAGGTCAAGGCGACGACCTGTTACATGTGTGCCTGCCGGTGCGGCATTCAAGTTTATGTGAAGAACGGTCAAATCCGCTATATCGAAGGCAATCCCACCCACCCGGTGAATCAAGGTGTTCTGTGTGCAAAAGGGTCTGCCGGAATTATGCAGCACTATTCCCTGGCGCGATTACGTAAACCCTTGTTGCGGGTAGGGGGGCGCGGCGAAGGAAAGTTCCGCGAAATCGGTTGGGATGAAGCGCTTGATCTTGCGGTAACCTGGCTTGTAGATATTCGACGAAATGATCCGAAGAAATTAGCTTTTTTTACTGGGCGCGATCAGTCCCAATCGTTAACTGGATGGTGGGCTAGCCGGTTCGGAACGCCGAATTTTGCCGCTCATGGCGGATTTTGTTCGGTCAATGTCGCCGCCGCCGGCATGTATTCCATCGGCGGATCCTTCTGGGAGTTCGGCGAGATCGACTGGGAACACACGCGCTATTTGATGATGTTTGGCGTTGCCGAGGACCATGATTCCAACCCGATAAAAATTGGTCTTGGATCTTTGCGAAGTAAGGCGCAAGCAAAGATTGTTTCCATCAATCCCGTGCAGACGGGATATGCCGCTCTGGCTGATGAATGGATCGGCATTCGCCCCGGCAGCGACGGACTGTTGGTGTTTGCTTTGATCCATGAGCTGCTGAAGGCAGACAAAATTGATGGCGCATTTTTAGCTCGCTACACCAATGCATCATGGTTGGTTATCGATGCGCCAGGCACGGCCCAACATGGTCTCTTTGCCCGAAATAAAGAAGGCCAACCGATCTGCTTCGATGGCAAGCGTAACGAAATTGTTAGTGCTTTAGCCGTGAAAACAAGTCCAATTTTGGTTGGTGTGCGTCAGTTGGCCGAAGGAACTAAGGTTGTTCCCGTATTTGAGCTCATGACGCAGCGCTATCTCGATCCAGCTTACGCGCCTGAACAGGCCGAGAAGAAAACGGGCGTTCCGGCAAGCACCATTCGGCGCCTCGCTGCAGAGCTTGCGCACGCCGCCTTTGCGCAAGAAGTTGTTTTGGATGTGCCGTGGACTGATTGGGCGGGACGGCATCATGAAAAAATGATTGGCCGCCCCATTTCAATTCATGCCATGCGGGGAATTTCCGCTCACAGCAATGGCTTCGATACGTGTCGGGCGATTCATCTATTGCAGATGTTATTGGGTGCCATCGACACGCCGGGATCGTTCCGGTTTAAACCGCCTTATCCAAAGCCAGCGCCGCCGGGACCTAAGCCTGCTGGTAAAACTACTGCACCAGATACGGCTTTTGACGGATCGCCCTTAGGTTACGTAACTGAGCCCGGTGATCTGTTGCTGGATGACAAAGGTGCTCCGCAAAGAATCGACAAGGCTTATTCGTGGGAGTTTCCCTTAGCGGCCCACGGTTTATTACATTTGATGCTGCATAATGCGTGGGCTGGCGATCCTTACCCGATCGATTGTTTGTTCCTCTATATGGCGAATATGGGCTGGAACAGCTCGATGAATATTGAAGGCAGCATTAAATATCTCACCGACAAGAACGCTGACGGAAGTTATCGCATTCCGAAAATTATTTATGTTGATGCTTACAACAGTGAGACGGTCGCTTATGCCGATCTTGTCTTGCCAGATACCACCTACCTTGAACGGTGGGACTGCATTTCTTTACTCGATCGCCCGATTTCTCGGGCAGATGGTCCCGCCGATGCAATCCGCCAGCCGGTGGTCAAACCTGATCGGGATGTGCGTCCTTTTCAAGATGTATTGCTTGATCTCGGGGCCCGACTGAATTTGCCGGGCATGGTCGAAGCTGACGGAAGACCTACTTATCCCGGTGGTTACGCAGATTATATAATCAACCATCAGCGCAGTCCGGGCCTAGGATCCCTAAGCGGTTGGCGCGAGATAACGCAAGATCAATCGGGCAAGGGGGCGCCCAATCCGCAGCAGCTTGATCGGTATATCGATAACGATTGTCACTGGTATGAGCCTTTTGCTCCATCCCAGCGCTATTTCAAAATGGCGAACAAGGATTACTTGGAGTACGCCCACAAGATGGGATGGGTGGCGTCATCTGATCCAATTATTCTCCAGCTTTACGTCGAGCCGCTACAGAAGTTCCGCTTAGCTGCCGAAGGTCATGGTATGCTTCAGCCACCTGATAATCTGCGGGCACGGGTAGCCACCTATTTTGATCCGTTGCCACGATGGTATTCCTCGGTTGATGAGGGTGCTTCTGATGTTAAAAACTATCCGCTGCATGCCATTACTCAGCGGCCGATGCACATGTATCATTCCTGGGGATCGCAGAATGCCTGGCTGCGCCAGATAACCGATCGGAACTATTTATTCATGCATGAAGATGTTGCGCGTGATTTCAGTTTAGTCGACGGCAATTGGGTTTGGGTGATCAGTCCTCAGGGCCGAATAAAAGCCCCTATTAAAACCATGACGGGGGTCAATCGCGATACGGTATGGACGTGGAATGCTATCGGCAAGCGTGCGGGTACCTGGGGCCTTGGTCCTCGGGCGCCTGAAGCGGCCAAAGGATTTTTGCTGAATCATCTTATCGCCGATCTTTTTCCGTCTCGTAAAGAGCGCGATCGTTTGGCAAATGCCGATCCGGTGACGGGTCAGGCGGCATGGTATGATCTCAAAGTGCGAATTGAAAAATGCCTGCCCGAAGAGATCGAAGAAACAGCGCCTAAATTGTCTGCGCTTATGAATAATCAAATTCAGCCGGAAACGCCCAAAATTCTGCGCCAAGGTTTGGATATTAAAGACACAGCTACATCGACTGCTTCGGTGCCTTTTAGTGAATGGATTGGCAATGAAGATAGTTATGCCTTTTCCAAGGTGAACAACACTCATGACTGATCTTCCGCAAGCCCCGCCTGCCGTCAAATTGGGATTGGTCATTGATTTGGACATTTGTGTCGGATGCCATGCTTGCGCCGTGTCGTGCAAAGAATGGAATAGCGGTGGCCATTCTGCGCCGCTAACCGACTTTGATCCGTATGGCACCCATCCGTCGGGAGTATGGTTCAATCGGGTGCATAGCTTTGAAGTCGTAGATAATGCAGGCGATGCCAGAACGGTACATTTTCCAAAGTCTTGTTTGCATTGTGATGATGCGCCTTGCGTCACCGTTTGTCCGACGGGTGCATCTTACAAACGAGAAGAAGACGGCATTGTTCTTGTCAATGCCGATACCTGTATCGGCTGCAAGCTGTGTTCATGGGCGTGTCCGTATGGGGCGCGAGAATATGATGAAGATGCCGGTGTGATGAAAAAATGCACGCTTTGCGTCGACAAGATTTATAACGCCAACCTTGCACCGGCCAGCCGCGTACCGGCTTGTGTTTCCGCTTGCCCCACAGGAGCGCGCAGCTTTGGTGATTTGGGTAATCCCGAGAGCGGTGTGTCCAAATTGGTGGCATCGCGGAAGGGTTTTGATTTGATGCCAGAGCAGGGCTGCAGTCCGGTTAATAAGTACTTGCCACCGCGTCCACGCATGACGACAGGAGATGGTGCCCCTCTAACGCCTGTTGCGGCTGACCAAGCGGGCCTGTTGGCGCGCTGGGTTGACCGGTTGTTTTCTCATTGAGGTAATAGATCATGCATCCGGCAAAGTCCGTCATTCTTTTTACCACGACTTCTGGGGCCGGGGCGGGATTGCTGATCTGGTTAGGGTTGTTTGGTTTGGCAGGCCGCCTCTCTCCGGAAATGTTTTTTCACATCGTGGCTTTTGGTTTGGCTTTTGTCCTTGTGACGATGGGACTTCTATCGTCGGTTTTTCATCTTGGTCATCCGGAGCGTGCGTGGCGCGCCCTTAGCCAATGGCGATCGTCATGGCTATCACGCGAAGGCGTAACAGCTCTTGCTACCTATCCTTTGGCTGCTGGCTATGCGGTGACGCTTTATGAGCTTGGCTTTGCTCACATTATTACAAAGATGATGGGGCTTGCGGCGATTGTCTCGGCCAGTTTGTTTATTGTTTGTACGGGAATGATTTACGCCTCCTTACGTCCGATCAGGGCTTGGGCCAATCCTTATGTTCCAAGCGGATATTTGCTCTTTGCATTGATGACGGGCGCTATTTTGCTGGCCTTGCTCCAAGCTATGTTTGGTGGCAACTACATCCCGGCAACAGGTTTTACCATTGGCCTTTTGGCTATGGGATTTATGCATAAACTTGGCTATTGGCGGTTTATTGATCAAACCTCATCAGGGTCAACACCAGAGACGGCTACCGGCCTCGGCCATTTAGGCCAGGTGCGTTTATTGGAAGGCCCCCATAGCGAAGCAAACTATCTGATGCAAGAAATGGGATTTCGTATCGCGCGCAAACACGCCCATGCTCTGCGACGTGTCGTTTTAATTGCGGGATTTATTGTACCCAGCCTTGCCTTGGTCGCGGCATTCATCGTCTCAGGAGCAGGGATTTTTGTTATTCTTCTTGCCGCAGTATTTTGTGCTGTGGGTATGGTGGTTGAACGGTGGCTCTTTTTTGCCGAAGCAAAACATACGGTCGCGATGTATTACGGTGCCCCATCTGCATGAGTGTGTCGCTGGCGTGATGCCTATTGCATTTGTTCTTTCGTCGACAAGAATCTGACTGTGGGGAAGTCTTCTTGTGCACGGTTAAGATGCCAGGCATTGCGAGCCAGATAAACCGGTGCACCATCGTGATCTTCCGCCATATTGGCGCTATTGGCGTCGCTAAACGCTTTAAGCTTCAGGTTGTCGTCGGCTTCTACCCATCGCGCCGTGTACAGATTTGATGGCTCAAACCTAACCGGAACGTCATATTCGGTACGAATTCGATCTGCCAAGACTTCAAACTGCAGCGGCCCAACGGCACCAACGATAAATCCCTGATCAAGGCGGGCCCGGAACACCCTTGCTGCGCCTTCCTCGGCCAATTGCTGCAAAGCCTTGCCCAAATGTTTCGCCCGCATCGGGTCTTCGGGTCGTACCCGCTGCAGAATTTCCGGCGCAAAGCTGGGAATGCCAACAAAACGTAAAAGTTCACCCTCCGTTAGGGCGTCGCCGATCCGCAGATTGCCGTGATTGGGCAGGCCGACAATATCGCCGGGGAAAGCGCTTTCCGCCACTTCGCGATCTTGCCCCAAAAACATCAGCGGATTATGCATCAACGTCCATTTATTCGATCGCACATGCAGCAGCTTCATGCCGCGTTTAAAGGCGCCCGAGCAGATCCGCACAAACGCCAGGCGATCGCGGTGCCGGGGGTCCATATTGGCTTGAATCTTAAATACAAAGCCGGTCACTTTATTTTCTTCAGGTTTTACAACACGGTCATCGGCGCATTTTTGTGGGCGCGGTGTTGGGGCATACCGTGCCAAACCATCCAACAGCTCGCGCACACCAAAATTATTGACGGCACTGCCAAAAAATACCGGCGTCATATGGCCTTCAAGATAGGCTTCTTCAGAAAACTTTGGCATTAACTGGCGAACCATCTCGGCTTGTTCACGTAGTTCGACCAAAGCATCTTCCGGCAATAGTTTATCTAGCTTGGGATCGGTTAGTCCCTCACAGGTCTCGCCGGCTTCGGGCAGAGTACCTTTCTTGGTGGCGCGTTCCAGCAAGGCCAATCGATCATTCAGAAGATCATAGCAGCCGAGAAAGCTTCGCCCCATGCCGATCGGCCAGGTTGCAGGGGACAGATCAAGCGCCAGCTCACGTTCGATCTCACTGATCAAATCAAAGGGATCACGGCCTTCACGGTCCAGCTTATTGATGAAGGTAATGATCGGCACGTCGCGCAGACGACAAATCTCAAACAGTTTACGAGTCCGATCTTCGATGCCTTTGGCGGCATCGATGACCATCACCGCTGAGTCGACTGCGGTCAAAGTACGATAGGTATCTTCGCTGAAATCTTCGTGGCCGGGTGTATCCAAAAGATTGAAAATCGCCGGACCATAATCGAAGGTCATAACTGAGGTAGCGACCGAGATGCCGCGCTCCCGCTCAACCTTCATCCAGTCAGATCTAGCGCGCCGCGCATCCCCTCGTGCCTTGACAGCGCCAGCCAATTGGATGGCGCCACCGAATAGCAGCAGCTTTTCAGTCAGCGTGGTTTTGCCCGCATCAGGATGGGAGATGATGGCAAAGGTCCGCCGCCGTGCTATCTCCGAAGTTAGATTTGTCATGAGAGGCTCTATCCTCGGAAACACGGGTCGGCGTCAAGTATCTTAACGCCGGCGTTAAAGCTGCTGACCGGGAAAAGGGTTTCGGCCATCCCGGTCATCGATCTCGATGACCCATAAATCACCATCACGTGCGACAGCCTTGGCGATATAAGCATTGGCTTCAGTTTCGGCAACCACAGCACCCTGTAAGGCCGCTAGCCAGGCGCGCTGACCTTTGCCATCCCGCGCCTGATTTAACACTCGCCAGCCTTCGGGATGTTGCGCCAACTTTAACAAGATGGTGCCGCGGTGCGGATCGCCTTTTCGGGTCACTACCGCGGGTATGGCGTCAAGATCTGCTTGGCGCAGGTGGAGTTGAACCCAAAGCGCGGTGGGTAGATCCTCATCCATGGATTGTCTTCACCCGACCGGCCTCGCTTAGACATTATTTCGGTTTGGAAGTCATCGGTGCCGAGGTGCCCGGCGCGTCCTTTGCGGTAGGCGGAGGAAGCGGCTTGCCGTCCGGTCCTAAGATCTCGATCTTGGATTTTGCCCGCAGACCGGCCAGGGTTTCCTCAACGATTTCTTCCGCCAAGGCTTCACGCAATGCCGGTTTGCTTTCTTCAAAGGAAGGCGGCTTGGCTTTGCGTTTTTCCTCGACCTTGATCACATGCCAGCCGAACTGACTTTGCGTTGGGGTCTTGCTATAGGTCCCCGGTGACATGACAAAGGCGGCATCAGCAAAGGCCTTTACCATTTTGTCCTTGGTAAAGAAACCAAGATCACCGCCATTGCCCTTGGCACTTGGATCGATGCTTTTTTCCTTCGCTAAGGTGGCAAAATCCTTCCCCTTATCAAGGTCAGCGATAATTGCCTTGGCCTCATCTTCGGTTTTTACCAAGATATGCCGAGCATGAATTTCTTCTTCGCCGCTAGCTGTCACCATCTGTTTATCGTAAAGCGCCTTTAGGCGGGCATCGGTAGTTTTATCCTTAATCGTCTTTTCTAAAAAAGCTTGATGCAAAACGCGGTCTTCTAGTCCGGCCAAGCGACTTTTTACTTCGGGGGTGGACTGAAGATTGTCTTTGCGTGCTTGGCGTACGGCAAGTTTACGCTCAATCAAACGCTCTAGAAGCTGCGGATAAAATGCATCCAAGGGCAGTTGGCGATATTCTGCAGGTAAGGTTTCGTAAAGCGCTGCCACTTCGGAACGCATGACGGTTTCGCCATCAATGCGGGCAGCAACAGTATCTTTCGCTGCCGCTGAACCTGGGGCAGTCGCCGCGGTCGGACTGTTGGGCGTGACGGGCGCTGGCGGGGTTTGAGCGCTGAGCGGTCCCGCAGCAAGAAGAGTAAAAACGGCGGGCACAACAAATAAACGGCGCATACAATCCTCGCACATGACAAAATCCCTCCCTGCGGGATCGCAGGTGGGCTACAAAATTTTTGGAAAAAAGGTTAGCCGATCAGCTTAAGCTCGATTGCAGCCATCTTGCCCTTTTTATCCTCGCCCATGACGTATTCGACCCGCTGCCCTTCGGCAAGACCGGTAAGACCAGATTGCTGAACCGCAGATATATGAACGAAAACGTCTTTTGACTGGTCATCAGGTTGGATGAACCCATAACCCTTAGTCGCATTAAACCACTTTACGGTGCCATTCGGCATGTCGTTGCTCTCCTGTTTCGGTCGCGCTTAGTCCAGGAAATGGCGCGTCGATAATTAAGATTAACCGACTCGTGAGCCGGGGGCAAAAGGCAAGTTAATAAAGAACAAGCCAAATGCTCTTAGGCCTTTAGTTTCTGCGGGTTTTGACGGATTAAATTTGACTAGGCCTTGGCCTGAGCAAGGGGAAAAACTATGCGGCTACAGGGCGAAAATTGCGAGCGTCGCCTCCGGCCAGGGCCCCTTTGGTTAGATGAACCCCACTATGAAAATGCGTGCGCTTTTGCTTATCAACCGCGATCGACGATGGGCACTGTGCATAAAAAAGGCGGCACCTAAGCGCCGCCTTTTTTGTGTGTAGGTAATTAACTTATTTTCTGTTGTTGTCGTTGCTGCGGGCCTGTGCAGGCTTGCTTTGCTGGGCGGTGCCCGGTGCTGCCTTTGAGCCGATGGCGCCGCGGAATTCGTCAAGGGCGCCGGTAATCCGCTCATTGATCACATCCAAAGCTTCGTTTTGCGACTTTGCCATCATCTCGGCCAATTCCTTGGCAGCGGCGAGGGCATTTTCAAAACCACGTTTGGTTAATTCAGCTTGCTTGGCAATTTTATCTTCTGGAGCGCCGGCCGAGCTGATTTCTTCGGTCGCACGACGCACTTCCTGCATGGTTTGTGACATCAGTTCGGTCTGACGGCGCGCCAGGGCTTGGAGCCCCTCAAACGCCAGAGCGTTAGCACGGTTAACCGCTTCAATGTTCCGCTTATGCGCAGCCATCAGGTGATCCGCATCGAGGTGCGGCACCTTGAATTCACCCAAGATTTTGGCGAAATCGAAATTGGCGAAAGGGTTGTCTGTTTTCATGGCGTGTACTCCCCAGTAACTTGTAAAGATTGTAAAAATCCGTAAAAAAGCATGCGTTATGCTGCAATGCAACACATCCGGGCTGACAGATATTTAGGCGGTTCCAGCGGTCAGGTCAAGAACGATGCTGCGTTGCAGCATAAAAATTATTTAGGTGAAGAAGTTAAGTCAGTGACCTGACCTCCGGTAATAAGAACTAAGTCTTTGGCAGTTAAGCAAAATACGGCGTTAGGATGCCCCGCTGCTGCCCAGAGTGGGTTTAGCGCCATCAGATCTTGGTCAATCACAACCAAGGGCGGTGTCAGATGGCCAATAGGGGCAACGCCCCCGATAGCGAACCCGGTCTTGTTACGCACCCAGGCAGCATCGGGCTTTCGAACTTTTTCCCCGACAGCCGTCGCTAATTTTTGTTCGTCCACTCGATTACTGCCGCTTACTAGGGCCAAGATGGGACGTTCGGTATCTTGGCCCATAAAAATAAGCGACTTGGCAATTTGGGCGACGGTGCAGCCGATAGCTGCCGCGGCTTCAACGGAGGTCCGCGTACTGGCAGAGAATTCCTTGATGGTTGTTTCTAATCCGTGAACGGCAAGGGCGGATTTAACCCGGGCAAGACTACCTTCGTTGAATGTCAGTGCTGGATTCATGGCTTTCGGATTTAATTAAGGGTTAAGCAAAAGCAGTATGGTTGATAAAATTATCACCCAATTACGCATGATTTAATAAAAACAGCTTTCTCACCGATAAAAATAACAGACAAAGCAAAACCAACGACTAAACTTGTTCTACGAAAGATTGATAGATACGTCACATTTGCAGCAGGGCTTTCGAGGGGAAAAAAATAAATAAGTTCTGCTACTACCCATGCAATTCCAACAAGAGGAATAAACCAACTCCATTTGAAAGCAGGGCGCTTAGGCTTTTGGGTAATGGCAACTAGTAATATGATTAAAGCAAATAAGAATCGATGAATGGCGGAATACCATTGAATGCTATATATAGGGATTCCGAGATTCTGTACGATGAATTTATCATAGACTGTGGTCATTGCCGACATAAGTGTAGCAATGAGCATCATAAGAAGCGGTCTGCTTTTCAGTACGGATATTCCTTCGTGTTTTCCCACGATGGAGAGCACGTAATAAGCAACGACCGAACAAATCACTGCACTTAACTGAACGGGTGTCAAGAATTCACCGAATATCAGTGCGCCACCTACCATAGTCCAGATTGGCCCTGATGCTCGAACAGCTCCTGCAAATGAAGGGGAAGTTCGCGAACAGCGTAATAAGCAAATATCCATGAGGCTGTCATTGCGGCGCCCTTGAAAAGTATAATTACTTGCTCATGTGGGTCTGTTTTCGTCAGATCAATAAACATTCCGGCTTTGTGCGCCCAAGGAAAAAAAGCGGGTAGCCATAACAAAGCCCCAAACAACGAGGGCCAAAAAACGAAAGGAATGACTTCGTTCCCGGTCATCGCTTTTTTAGTCTAAAAATCATAAAAACCTAGCACAATGCCAGCAGAGATGCCGAAGACCATCCACATCAGTTATGGTCCGTGTGAAGGGCTGCAATATTGTCAGCAAGATGAAATCGCGAGGAAGTTCCCATTAAAATAGTACCGCAAAAATTTTGTCTAAGAATAAACCGAAATGCTTCAGAAATAGAGGATTCTTACTCGCGTGACAGTTCTTTTGCTCGTGCGGCTGCGGCGGCAATGGCGGCATCAAATAAAGTTTGAAGACCTTGAGGAGCCAACAAAACTTTAAGTGCTTCGGCGGTAGTACCGCCAGGACTGGTGACATTCTGCCGAAGGTTTATGGCGGTGGCCCGAGATTGCCGGGCCAGTTCAGCCGAGCCGATAACTGTGGTCCGTGCAAGGCGCATCGCAAATGCCGGCTCTAATCCAGCTTTCACGCCAGCGGCGGCGAGAACTTCGATTAAAAGAAAGACATAGGCGGGTCCACCACCCGACAAAGCCGTCACGGCATCCAGCAAGGCTTCGTTGTCTACCCAGGCGGTCTCGCCAACGGCAGCCATAAGCGCGTCGCACATTTGACCTTGTTCGGATGTTAAGTTTGATCCAGCACACAAGACTGTCATGCCTCGCCCGATAGCGGCGGGGGTATTGGGCATAGCCCGACAAATCGCAGCCGATTTCCCGAGGAGGCGGCTTAATGTGTCGATATTCTTTCCGGCAGCAATAGACAAAAATACAGAGCTCGCTTTTGCAAATCGCGCATAGGTTGGCAAAACGGCTTGCATTTGTTGCGGCTTGATCGCCAAAATCACGGCTGCAGGATCAAGAGTGCTTGGAAGCAAGCTGGCGTCAGCGAATGCCGTCACCTCGGATCGATCGGTCAAGGCCGCAGGGGTAACAGGATCGACGATGACGATTCCAGCAGCGGCAATGCCCCGATCTAGCCAAGCTTGGGAAAGGGCGCCCCCCATCTTTCCGCAACCAACCAGCAGAATAGGTTTTTGAAGAGCTAAAGGGGCTGCGGCAGACATAAACGAAATGTTACGGAAGAAGGGGCAAAGTCATGCTTCGCCAACAGTTTCCAAAAGCGCAGACCGCACGGCTTCGGTTGGTGACTTACCGCCCCATACTAAGAACTGAAATGCGGGAAAGAATCGATCGCATTCCCCGATCGCAATATCAACAAGGTCTTCCAGTTGCTCGACACTGCCGCCACGGGCACCACGCAAAAGTTGGGTTTGGCGAAACAGGGGCATAGAATTTTGTGGGCAAAGGTCGAAATGCCCAAACCACATTTGTTCGTTTACCAAAGCAAGAAGGCCGCGCATGGATGTCCGTTTTCCATCTGGAACCCGGCAATTAACCGAAACGGTAAACTGCAAAGCACTTACTTCATTGTACCAGGCAAAGTGAAGGCGGTAATCACACCACCGGCCGTTAATTTCGGCGACGAGTTCAGCTTCACTTGAGCGATCAAAGGGCCACTCATTGGAGGCAACAATTTCTTCCACAATATCAAGGGGATTGGTTGCGGTTTCGCTCGATGTAATGAGATCCACGGCCATCCGTTGTCATACTCCGTCGGGGGAAGGCAAAGTGGATAAAGGCGCCGGTACCCCCGTAAATTGGGGCACCCCATATATATAGTGGATTGCCCCTACCG
>Ga0075163_10005330_pt1 | contig 17163 bp, 11 predicted proteins | sample JI1023141ADNA_FD_71478 | JGI IMG/M metagenome (GOLD analysis project Ga0075163, IMG submission 71478) | Wastewater effluent complex algal communities from Wisconsin, to seasonally profile nutrient transformation and Carbon sequestration -... | ecosystem: Engineered > WWTP > Effluent > Algae...
GGCGCCGGCGCCTACTCGCTGTCGGAGAACGGGCTGTACACGGTCGAGGGCTGGCTGGCGTTCATGCGCCGCCTGACGCCGACGGGCATCTTCACGGTGTCGCGGTGGTACAAGCCCGACTCGCCCGGCGAGACCGCGCGCATGCTCGCGCTGGCGATCGAGACGCTGTATCGCCTCGACGTCCGCGACCCGCGGGCCCACCTGATCCTGCTGCAGCAGGCCAACGTCGCGACGCTGCTGGTCTCGCCGTCCCCGTTCAGCGCGGCCGACCTCGACCGCATGCAGCGCGAGGCCGTGCGCCTCGGCTTCAACATGGTGCTCACGCCGCGGCGCCTGCCCGGCCAGCCGCTGCTGCGCGCGATCGTCGAGCAGCAGGGCCGCGCCGCGCTGTGGGCGTTCACCCGCGCGCAGGCGCTCGACCTGACCCCGCCGACCGACGACCGCCCGTTCTTCTTCAACATGCTGCGCCCCGGCGCGTGGCTGGCCGACACCGGCGAGGTCGACCGCCAGGACTTCGCGTTCCTCGGCAACCTGCAGGCGACCAAGACGCTGGTGCACGCGACGCTGGTCAGCGTGCTGCTGACGCTCGCGGCGGTGCTGGTGCCGCTGTGGCTGCGGCGCGGGCGGCTCGGCGCGAGCGCCGGCCGGGGCGGACGGGCGACGCTGCTGGCGGCCTGCGGCTACTTCGCGCTGATCGGGCTCGGCTTCATGTTCGTCGAGATCGCGCTGCTGTCGCGCGTCGGCGTGTTCCTCGGCCACCCGACGCTCGCGCTCGCGGTCGTGCTCGGCGGCATCATCCTCGCCACCGGCGTCGGCAGCCTGCTCAGCGGCCTCGTGCCGGTCGAGCGCCCGCGCGTCGCGTGGTTCTTCCCGCTGGTCCCGGGCCTGCTCGTGGTCGTCGCCCGCGCGGCGCTCGGCCCCGTGATGGACGCGTACGCCGGCGCCGCGGTCGCGACCCGCGTGCTCCTCACCGTCGCGCTGATCGCCCCGCCCGCGCTGGCGATGGGGCTGTGCTTCCCGCTCGGCCTGCGCCTGGTCCGCGGCGCCCGCGGCGAGGCGCCCGAGGACATCACGCCGTGGCTGTGGGGCGTCAACGGGGCGTGCGGCGTGTGTGCCAGCGGCCTGGCGCTCGGGACATCGATGGCGTGGGGCATCTCGACGACGCTGGCCCTCGGCGCGCTGTGCTACCTCGCGCTGCCGATGTGCACGTGGTGGCTCGCGCGGCGCCCGTGAGCCCGCGTCTGGCGGGTACACACCGATGGCTCCAACGCGATGGCTCCAACGGTGGCAGAACAACTTCGCCGGCGACGGCGACTTCGGGCTCTCGCGCAACCCCGACGGCCTGACGTCCTGCAACACCATGACCGTGACCGGCTTCGACCACCACTCCGCCGCCTACCGCATGCTCAACTGCAACTGCGACCGCCACTATCTCTACAGCTACTCGAACAACGCGGCGGACAGCGACGGCAAGTACGAGGCGAACACCGCCCTCGGCGCGTGGACGGTGACGAACGGCTGCAACAGCTCGGAGGGCGGCGGCATCGAGTTCTACGCGGCGATGCGCTGACCGTCGGCCGGCCGCCCGCGTCGGCGGCCGCGCGGCCGCGAGCGCGGGCGGGCCTGGGAGGCCGCCCGCGCATCCGCTATCCTCGCGCGCATGATCGGCATGCATCGCGGTGGGTGGCAGATGGGGTGGGCGATCGTCGGGGCGGCGCTGGCGGCCTGCGGCGGCGACGACGGCGACGCGACCGGCTTCGGCTCCAATAATCCTTCAGCGATGTCGGCGACGGCGATGACGACGACCGCGGACACCGGCACGACCGCGTCGACGAGCGCGACCACCGACGCCGACCCGACCGGCCCGACCCCGACGACCACCGCCGACGCGACCACCGCGGGCCCCGTGTGCGGCGACGCGGTCGTCGACGCCGACGAGGAGTGCGACGCCGGCCCGGACAACGCCGACGACGGCGCGTGCACGACCGCCTGCAAGCTCGCGGTCTGCGGCGACGCGCTGGTCCACGCCGGCGTCGAGACCTGCGACGACGGCAACGTCGCGCCCGGCGACGGCTGCGGCGCCGACTGCGTCCCCGAGAGCTGCGGCGACGCCAAGGTCGACCCCGGCGAGGACTGCGACGACGGCAACCGCGACGACGCCGACGCCTGCCGCAACACCTGTCAAAATGCGACCTGCGGCGACGGCGTGGTGTTCGCCGAAGCGGAGACCTGCGACGACGGCAACGCCGACGACACCGACGCCTGCCTGTCCACCTGCGCGGAGGCGACCTGCGGCGACGGTGCGGTGTGGGCCGGCATGGAGGCGTGCGACGACGGCAACGCCGACGACAGCGACATGTGCACGACGACCTGCGCGCTGCCGACCTGCGACGACGCGGTCAAGGACGGGCCGGAGACCGACGTCGACTGCGGCGGCGGCGAGTGCCCGAAGTGCGCGCTGGGCAAGGCCTGCGCCGGCGCCGGCGACTGCGCCTCGGGCGTGTGCACCGCGGGCGTGTGCGCGTCGCCGCAGAGCTGCAAGCAGGTGCTCGCGGGCGACCCGATGGCCGCGAGCGGCAAGTACAGCGTCGACCTCGACGGCCCCGGCCCCGTGCCGCCGTTCATGGCGTACTGCGACATGACCAGCGACGGCGGCGGCTGGACCGTGTTCTACGCGGCGACCGGCGCCGACGCGGAGCAGCCGATCGTCAGCGACGCCGAGATCACGCAGTCCGACCCGCTGATGTTCAAGCACTACAACCTCAACCGCGCCAAGAAGATCGCGCTGGCCCAGATCTCGAGCGCGACGCTGTTCGCCCGGGCCAACAACGTGTGGCTGCGCGCCGACAAGCCGGCCTTCGACGCGACCCTCGTCGTCCCCGACACCACCTTCAAAATTCCCGTCAACCTGATGACCAGCGACAACGTCGCCGCCCCCGGGTTCATGGGCTGGGCCAACTTCAACTTCGCCAGCGGCGGCGACTTCGGCGTGTCGCTCGCGCCCGACGCCGCGACCTGCAGCGGCGTGACGATGACCGGCTTCGACCACCACAACCCCGTCAACTACCGCATGCTCAACTGCGGGTGCCAGCGCCAGTACCTCTACAGCTACTCGGCCGCGGTCGGGGACAACGACGCCGGCTACGACGTCAACACCGGGCTCGGCGCGTGGGCGGCCACGCAGGGCTGCCACAACCAGGACGGCGGGACCCTGCAGTTCTACGCGGCGATGCGCTGAGCGTCCGCGACCGGCGATCCGCCGCGCGTGCGCTGCTCCGGATCATGCGCGCCGCGCGGGGCCGGAGGTCCGCGCCGGCGCGCCCGCGTCCGCGCGCCGGACGATCCGCCCGGCGCTCCAGCCCCGGGGGTCGGACCCGCCGCGTTCGCCGTTTCGGCCGCGGACCCTGCGTTTTCATCTGTCTCTTCGTGCATGTCCTTTCAGACATGTGCGAGCGCGCGAAAGTGCCCCGAGCGGATCCGCCCGGGCGGATCGCGGTTGACGGGGCGATTTGCGGTGGCCGATAAGTCTCTGCGTCGTCGCCGTTTGCCGCGATGACGCGTGAAGGCGAGCCCATGGCCAAACCGATCATCGTCACCCTGGGGGGCGTCGAGTCCCGCTTCGACCACGAGAAGCTCGACCGCGCCAAGCTGTACGGAAAGCGCCAGCGGCAGGTCCTCGACCCCGGCGGTCAGCGCTGCGAGCGGGCCGAGCTGACGCGCGACGGCACGCTGCTGGTCCGCTCCGGCATGACGGCGCAGGGCTACTTCGACGAGGCCGGGAGCTGGGTGCCGAGCAGCAAGCTGGTCGGGCTCGGGCCCGACGGCAAGCCGCTGCCGGCGGTGCCCTCTACGCTGGGCGAGGCGCAGAAGCTGACGGGTCCGGTCGACGCGACCGAGGTGCTCGACCTCGCGGTGCGCTCGGTCTACGCGCTCAACCCCGAGGGCCTGGACCCCAAGCTCGAGGCCGAGCTCAAGGCCGGCAAGATCTACAAGTTCACGTTCTGCTACCGCGGCGGCTACGAGGCGGAGACCGCCTACCTGGTCGGCAACGCGGGCGGCTTCTTCGCGCTCGTCGGCACGCCGGCGCAGACCGAGTGGTGCGAGCTGCAGACCGTCGCCACCGAGACGCTCGACGACGCCGAGGACGACGGCGACGAGCTCGACTTCGAGATGTTCTGAGAGGGAGCCGACCATGCGAAAGATCCACCTGATGAACGAGGCCGCGCGCAACGCCCAGGTCGCCATGGAGTCGGTGCGCAGGCACGACGGGCCGATCACCGGGCTGCCCGGCAAGAAGCTGGCGTTCAAGCGCTACGTCGCCGCCACCGAGACCGGCCTGCACGCGAAGCTCGCCAAGGACCACGGCGACGCGCTGGCCCAGAAGCTGATCGACGGCGACCCGGAGATCGACCGCGAGGTCGTCGGCCGCGACGTCGGCGACACCCAGACCGTGTTCCTGTCGGGCTCCGGCGAGGTGCTGCACGCCTCGCCCTCGCTCGTCGAGGTCATCTTCGGCACCGACGGCAAGGAGCGCGAGCGCAAGCCCGCCGAGGACGTCCCGGGCAACACCAACGGGGACGCGCCGATCCGCTGGACCAAGATGCGGCTCAAGCGGGCCGAGGTCGTCGGCAAGTTCGCGTTTTGCCGGACGATCCAGCTCAAGCACGTCGACGGCCTCAGCTACGACTTCCTTTACGCGATGGCCAAGGAGCTCGCCGACAAGGACGAGGTCGCGCGCCTCGGCGCCGGCCCCAAGGGCCGCGACCCGCTGATCTTCCAGGACAACGGCGCGCGCTACCAGGCCTTCCTCGAGGGCCGCGTCGACGGGCCCCGCTACAAGCTCCTGCTCCACCTCAGCAACCTCGAGCTGCGCACGATCGCGGCCGGCTGACGCTCCCCTCTGGCCGCAAAGGATCCCCCCATGAGCCTCTTCTCCGTCGACACCGCCCGCCCCCTCGGCAAGGGCCGTCAGTCCCCCGCCGGCAGCATCCAGGACAGCGAGCTGGCGACGATGGTCCGCAACTACAAGCGGGTCGTCGCCGGCAGCTACCGCGCGATCGTGCAGGACGAGCTCGCCACCCACCTGCCCCACGGCACGCTGCTGGTCTCGCCGAAGATCGACGGCGAGCTGTGGTTCATGATCTTCGACGAGGGCGAGGTCTTCCTCAGCTCGCCGACCGGGCGCGTGGTCTCCGGCGACGTCCCGCTGCTGACCGAGGCGAAGGCCGCGGCCGCGAAGGTCAAGGGCCGCACGGTGATCGCGGGCGAGCTGTTCGCCGTCAAGCCGCCGGGCCAGGGCCGCGCGCGCGTCGGCGACCTCGCGGCGATCATGGGCGGCGAGGACAAGGCCCAGGTCGAGCGCATGTGCTTCTTCGCGTTCGACCTGATGCAGGGCGGCGACGCCGAGACCCCGCAGCGCAGCGTCGTCTACGGCGAGCGCCACGAGGTGCTCAAGCGGCTGTTCGCCGGCGGCAAGCGGGTCCAGGCGATCCGCACCGAGGCGGTCGCCGGCAGCGACAAGGTGATGGCGCTGTGGAACGAGTGGGTCGAGGGCGGCAAGGGCGAGGGCCTGGTGCTGCGCGCCGACGGCCTGGTGTTCAAGGCCAAGCCCTCGATCACGATCGACGCCGCGGTGATCGGCTACACCGACAGCTCCGACGACCCCGCCGGCGTCGGCGCGCTGCTGCTCGCGCTGCTGCGCGAGGACGGCACGTTCCAGGTGATCGGCTCGTGCGGCAACATGCCGACCGAGGAGCGCCACGCGTTCAAGAAGGCGTTCGCCGGCAAGGAGATCGCGTCCAACTTCCGCTACGCCAACAGCAAGGGCGCCCTCTACCGCTTCGTCAAGCCCGAGACGGTGATCGAGTTCAAGGTCACCGACGTCCAGGGCGAGGACTCGAGCGGCGAGCCGATCCTGCGCATGGTCCTCGAGCACGGCGAGCGCGGCTGGACCACCGTCCGCGAGATGCCCGGCGCCAGCATCCTCCACCCCGTGTTCGTCCGCGTCCGCGACGACAAGTCGGTCAACCCGACCGACGTCCGCGTCGCCCAGGTGCTCGAGCGCTGCCTCATCGAGGGCCTCGGCAAGAAGGCCGAGCGCGTGGTCCTCCCGCCCAGCGCCGTCGTCCGCCGCGAGGTCTACGTCAAGGAGGCCAAGGGCCAGAAGTCGGTCCGCAAGCTCGTCGTGTGGCAGACCAACAAGGACGCCCTCGACCGCAGCTACCCGGGCTTCGTCGTCCACTGGACCGACTACTCCGCCGGCCGCAAGGACCCGCTGCAGCGCGAGGTCCGCGTCGCCCCGAGCCTCGGCGAGGCCCAGAAGATCGCCGACGAGATCATCGCCGAGAATATTAAAAAGGGGTGGGACCGCCACGCCTGAGCGATGGGACATGTCCTCACGGGCATGTCCTGACGGCCAGGTTTGAAGGGGCATGTCCGTTCGGACATGCCCCTTTGTTCATACTCTCTTGGTCACGCCGTCTCGCCGCCGTCGATCGCCAGCGCCTGGCCGGTGACGCCGTCGGCGGCCGGGCTCGCCAGGTAGGCGATCAGCGCGGCGACCTCCTCGGGGCTGCGCAGCCGGCCCTGCGGCGAGAACCGGGCCAGCGCCTTGCGGGCCTCGTCCTGGCTGCGCCCGGTGGTCGCCTGGATGTTCTCGGCCGCGCGCGCGACGATGTCGGTGTCGGTGAAGCCCGGGCACACGGCGTTGACGGTGACGCCCTTGCTCGCCAGCTCGACCGCGAGCGCGCGCGTGAGCCCGAGCAGCCCGGCCTTGCTCGCCGAGTAGGCGGCCGTGTACGCGTAGCCCTTGAGCGCGGCGGTCGAGGCGACGTTGATCACGCGGCCCCAGCCGGCGCGGACCATGCCGGGGACCAGCGCCCGCGTCAGCGCGAACGGAGCGTCGAGGTTCAGCGCGATCGCCCCGGACCACAGCGCGTCATCGGTGCGGGCCAGCGGCGCCGAGCTGGCCGCGCCGGCGTTGTTGACCAGCACCTGCACCGGCGCGCCGAGGCGATCGCTCAGCGCGGCGAGCTCGGCGATGAAGTCGACGCGCGCGGCCGGCTCGGCCAGCTCGCAGGCGATCACGTGGGCCTCGCCGTGCGCCGCGAGCTCGGCCGCGAGCCCGGTGAGCGCGCCGCGATCGCGGCCGGACAGCACGAGCGCGTGGTCGCGGGCGAGCGCGCGGGCGACGGCGCGGCCGATGCCCCGGCTGGCCCCGGTGATGAGCGCGAGGGGTCGCATGCGCGCGAGCATACCGCAGCGCTCGACCCTCGAGATCATCCGCCGAGCGGGATCAGGTCGGGCGAGCCGGCGGGCTTCGGCGGCTTCGGCGGCTCGGGCACCGGCGGCGCGGGGATCGCCTTCGCGGGCGACTTCTTGCCCGGACGCGTCGGCCTGCGGCGCAGCGCCTGCTCGAGCTCGAGGTCGTGGTCGGGCACCAGCTTCAGCGTCAGGTCGTCGTAGCCGTCGGCGTGCAGCACGAGCTCGACCGGCGTCGACGAGCGCGGCAGCGCGATGCCTGCCGGGTCCGCCGTCCCGCCGAGGCGCTGGCCGCGGGCGTCGAGGACATCGGCCGCGACCGCCCCGGTGTGGATCTGCAACCTGACCTTCGGGGCAGGTTCCAGCGGCAGCAGATCCGGGCCCGGCGGCGTCGAGGTCAGCGGCGTCGGGGTCGGCGCGAGCAGCTCGGGGTGGGTCGCGGGCGGCGGCGCGCCGACCGGCAGCGGGCCCGCGAGCGCCGGGGCCGCGGGCGCCGGCGCGTCCTCGGTGAGCATCAGCGCCAGCCCGGTCGCCGCCGCGGCGAGGCCAGCCACCAGCGCGAAGGTCCGCCACCCGCGACGGCGCGGCGCCGGCTCGCCGCGAAAGCCCAGCGCCAGCCCTGACGAGCTCGACATCACCGTCACCGCCGCGGCCCCGGTGCCGACCGCCTCGATCGCGGCCGCGAGCTCGCGCATGGTCTGGAACCGCAGCTCCGGGTCCTTCTGCAGCGCCTTGAGGATGATCGCGTCGACCTCGGCGGGGATGCGGGCGTCCGGACGCACCGCGCTCGGCCGCGGCGGCGCCTCGACCATCTGCTTGTGCAGCAGGCCCATGAAGCTGTCGGCGGCGAACGGCCGCTGCCCGGTCAGCAGCTCGAACATGATCACGCCGGTCGCGTAGACGTCGACGCGCCGGTCCTGCGGCGCGCCGCGGGCCTGCTCCGGCGCCATGTACTCCGGCGTCCCGAAGATCATGCCGGCGTGCGTCAGCGGCTTGCTGCCGTCGTGCTCGGCGCTCGCGAACTTGGCGATGCCGAAGTCGATGACCTTGATCGCCTCGCCGCCCGCGCGCGCCAGCAGGTAGCAGTTGTCGGGCTTCATGTCGCGATGGATGACGCCGCGCTCGTGCGCCGCGTGCAAGCCGCTGCAGATCTGCAGCAGCAGCGGCCGCGCGCGCGACCACGGCTGAGAGCCCTCGCGCTGGATCAGCTGCGCGAGGTCCTCGCCCTGCAGATACTCCATCACGAAGAACGCCGCGCCGGCCGGCGTCGTGCCGAAGTCGTGGATCTCGATCACGTGATCCGACTCGATCATCGCCGCGGCCCGGGCCTCGCGCAGGAACCGCTCGCCGATCTCCGGCTGGTGCAGGAACGCCGGGCCGAGCACCTTGATCGCGACCTTCTTCCCGATCGCGCTGTGCTCGGCGAGGTACACCGAGCCCATGCCGCCCTCGCCGAGCTTGCGCACGACCCGGTAGGTGTCCTTGAGCATCGTCCCGGCCGGCAGCTCCGCGCCGATGACCGGCGCCGCCTCCACCGCCGCCGACGCCGGCGCGAGCAGGGTGTCGCCCGCCGCGGGTACCGTGGGTCGCAATGCATCCGACATCGCTCGCGCCCCAGTGTCGCACCAAAGCCCGCGCCGCGGACCGGCACAATCGTCCGCGCGCTTGTACGCCGCGCACAAGCGCACGATCACGGGTGTCGCGGCATGTCGCGGCATGTTGCGGCGCTTGTCGCCTCGAGACGGGTGGTGATACACAGAGCCGGTGGGTCGCAGCTCGTCGCGGGTCGTCTGGGGCGGCGTGCTCAGCGTGGCGCTGGCCGGCCCGGCGCGCGCCCAGGCGCCGGCCGGCGAGCCCGCGGCGGCCGGCGCCGAAGACCCGCAGGCCCGCGGTCAGCGGCTGTTCGAGGAGGGCTCGGCGGCCTACAACCTCGGGCGCTTCGCCGACGCGATCGCCCGGTTCGAGGAGGCCTACGCGCTGCTGCGCGCCTCGTCGCTGCTCTACAACCTCGGGCAGGCCTACGCGAAGGCCTACGAGCTCGACCGCGACGTCGCCCGGCTGCGCCAGGCCCGGCTGCTGTTCACTAACTTCGTCAAGATCCGCGAGGGCACCGGCGAGCCGATCGCCGACGCCCGCGAGCGCGTCGCGGCGATCGAGGCCCAGCTCGCCGAGCTCGAGCGCGCCGCGGCCGCGAACGCGAAGGTCGAGCCGCCGCCCGCCGCGAGCCCGCCGCCCGCGCCCGCGCCCGCGCCCGCGCCCCGCCGACCCTATCGCCCCGGCGGCCCCGGCTACGCGGGCATCGGTCTGCTGGCCGGCGGCGCCCTGGCCGGGGCCGGCCTCGCGGTCACCGGCTTCGTCAGCGCCGGACGCCTCGCCGACCAGCGCGCCGCCGAGGGCAGCCAGGTCCCGCTGAGCCTCGCGCGCAGCGACGAGTACGCGGCCCACGAGCGCAAGGCGAGCGCGCTCGCGTGGGCCGGCGTCGGCGTCGGCGCGGGCCTGATGCTCGTCGGCGCGGTGCTCCTGATCGTCGACGCCCGCCGCGGCCATCGCCCCGCGCGAAGGGCCGCCGCGCCGCGCGTCGTCGGCCCCGCGCTCGCGTGGCATTTTTGACGAGGAGCCCGCCGATGCAGCGACCCCACGCAGCAGCCACCATGTCCGCCGGACGCCTCGCGTGGCTGCTCGCGCTGGCGCAGTGCTTCCCGGTCAGCGAGCTCGGCGACTGCGAGGAGCGCTCGGGCCTGTACGTCGCGCATCAGGTGTGCATGCCGCCCGCGGGCGCCGACATCGACGTCCCGGCCGGCACGTTTCGCATGATCCGCGGCGACCTCGACGGACAGGGCAGCGTCGACGACCTCGCGGTCCAGGGCGCCACCAAGACCACCTCGTCGATCGGCCTGGTCACGGCGATCGCCACCAAGGCGCGGGTCACCTCCGTCGAGATCCCCGGGCGCATCGTCTCCGCGATCGCCCCTGTGCCGCTGTTCGGCGGGTCCGCGGGCCAGGACATCGCGGCCACCATCTACGGCGGCGACCCGCCCGCGAACGCGGCCGAGCTCGACGCCTGGGTCGACGACCCCGACAACCTCGGCGCGCTGCTCATGGTCCCGAACGTCGGCGGCGCCCTCGACCTCGGCGGCGCCAGCGTCCACGTCCTCGCGCCCGCGCGCGGGACGGCCAAGGCCGAGGTCTACGTCCGCAGCATGTGCCTGCGGCCCAACTCGCTGCTGGCGATGCGGGCCGGCGACCTCAAGCAGCACGTGTTGCCGATGACCTGCGACGTCGTCTCGACCCTCGACGCCCCGCTGATGGCGGGCAGTCAGCCCGACATCGGCATCCTCGAGGTCGCCCCGTTGCTCGCCGGCAAGGACGACTTCTTCCACGGGATCGACGACCCGACCTCGCAGGAGCCGCACGCCAGCGCGGTCGGCGACTTCAACGGCGACGGCTACCAGGACATCGCCGTCGCCACCGCGCTGTCGAAGGAGGACGACCTGTACGCGACGCTCAAGGCCAACGACAAGGTCGTCCTCGGCTTCGGCGACAGGTTCGGGCCGTACCTCGACAGCGCGTCGTCGAGCACGGTGTACCTCGACCAGGGCCAGATCTCCGGGCTGCACGCCGCGGACCTCGACGGCAACGGCGTCAGCGAGCTGATCGCCGTCCACCTCGACGACAGCTACGTCTCGATCCTCGAGCAGACCGACACCGACGCGCGCGACCTCGAGGTCGTGGAGGAGTTCGCCGGCGAGGTCCGCAAGCCGATCGCGCTGGCGATCGGCGACTTCACCCGCGACGGCGGGCTCGACATCGCCGTCGCCCACTTCGAGGACGACGGCAGCCACCTGCTCAGCGTCTACGTCCGCCACCCCGACCAGGGCCCGCGCCAGTTCGGCTACACCCGCCTGGCGGCGCTCGACGTCGACGTCGAGAGCGACGAGCTGGTGATCGGCCTCGCGGCGCTCGACGTCGACGCCGACGGCCATGACGACCTCGCGGCGCTGTACGCCGCCGGCGAGCGCAGGTGGATGCGCGTGTTCCTCAGCCGTCCGCCGCGCTGAGCTCGCCGACCGCCTCGACCTCGCGCGCGAAGATCCCGACGTCGCGCAGCAGCAGCCGCGACTGCTCGTCGTCGGGGTCGAGCAGCAGCAGCCCGATCTGCGCCAGCCCGGCCGCCGGACGCCACGCGATCGGCGGCGCCTGCCACGGGCCCGCGTGCTCGTCGGGCGGGTCGACCTCCGCGAGCAGCTCCTCGCCGTCCCACACCTGCAGCCGCGCGCGCGGGCCGACCCGGACGTCGCGCAGGTGCACGACGAGGTCGTGCTCCGCCGACCTGTCCCCAGGGACATACGCCGGCGCGAACTCCAGCGGCCGCCCCTGCGCCAGCGTCATGGTCAGACCGCCGCCCGTCGCCGCCGGGCGTGTACCCGGCCGCGCGCGCGACAGCGAGCGACCCCGGACCCACCGCGCCGGCTCGGTCCGGTGCCCGAGGTCGTCCGCCGGCGCGAAGGTCCGCGCCCAGGCTGTCCCCGGGGACAGGTCGAAGCCGGACCCGTCCGGCGGCAGCACCCGCAGCTCGGCGAGGCTGCCGTGCGGACAGGCGGCGCCGTCCATCGCCGTCTTCGCGCCGAGCACCGAGATCCGGCGCGGCACCTTCGCCAGCGCGAACGGCCCGAGCGTGTCGCGCGTGCGCGCGCCGGGGGCCGGGCGCACGTCGAGCGGCGCGCCGTCGACCTCGACCCGCCAGCCCTCGGGCGGCGCACCACCTGTCCCCGAGACCATGACCAGAGAGACAGGTCCCTCGCCCGCGGGCAGGCCGACGACCAGCGGCGCGTCGACGCCGAGGCACAGCGCGCCGGCGACCCACGCGGGCCGGCGCAGGCGCAGTCCTTCCGGGCCGCGGACCTGACCGTCGACGAAGCGCCAGCCGCGGACCCGCGCCTGCAGCTCCGCGTCGACGGTGACCTCGAACAGGCCCATGCGCAGGTCGGCGCGGGTCACCCGCGTCGGCAGCGCGCCGGTCACCGGGGTCAGGCGATCGACGAGCAGCTCGACGAGCCCGACCGGCCGCGCGACGAACGGCGCCGGCACGCGGTCGTCGATCGCCGCGACCGGGGCCTGCGGGCGCCCGTCGGCGCCGGTCGGGCGGTACACGTGCGTCGCCTCGTTGAGCAGCAGGAACACCCGCGGCGGCGGCCGCTCGCGCGCCGCCGGCCCGGCGATCAGCAGCTCGTGCAGCGCCGCGTAGGCGGCCTCCTGCGAGCGGTACGGCAGCACGGTGCGGCCGCGGCCGAGCGCGAGCGCGCCGCCGATCTGGTTGAAGGTGTGCGCGCTGTGCCAGCCCTCGCCGCCGGCGATCACGACCGCGTCCTCGGGGATCTCCGCGGCCAGCGCGGCGATCGCCCGCTCGGCCCCCGCGAACTCCTGCAGCCGCGTCACCGGCTCCGCCACGTGCGGCCACGCCTGCGCGCCGAGCAGCAGCGCCGCCAGCGTCGCGCTCACCCCCGCGGCGATCCTCGGGGCTGTCCTCGCGGACAGGTGCGCATGCGCGCCCGCGACCGCGTGGGCCGCCAGCAGGCACGCCGCGGGCAACAGCTCCGGCACGAGGTAGCGCCCGTAGTAATAGAGCGTCGCCTGCGGCAGGTTGCGCTGGGCGTACAGCGCGAGCGTCGCGACCGGCACGCTGGCCAGCGCGAGCAGCCACGCCGCGTGCGTGTCGGCGACCGGCCGCAGCGCCGCGAAGCGCAGCGCCCCCGCGGCCGCGGCGACCAGCAGCAGCGCCCCGAGCAGCGCGCCCGCGGGGTCGAGGCGGCTCAGCGGCGGCGCCCCGCGCATCGCCAGCGCCGCGTAGACGAGCACCGCCAGCGCCCCCGCGATCACGAGCGCGCCCGGCAGCAGCGCGACCCGCCCGCGCAGCGGTCGCAGCAGGCGATCGCCGAGCAACCACCCGCCCACGCCGAGCCCCGTAGCGAGCAGGACCGCCGGCAGCGACAGCGGCGCGAGCGCGCCGAGCTGGCGCCGCAGCTCGTCGAACAGGTACGGATAACAGGTCGCGACGTGGGCCGCGAGAGAGAGCATCAGCAGCCCGAACAGCGCGGCCGGGGCGAGCCGGCGCCGCGGCCCGGCGTGCGGGCTCAGCCACAGCAGCGCGAGCACCAGCGGCGCGGTCAACCACGCGTTGCCGCGGATCCACCCGGTCGCGCCGAGCAGCAGCGCCGCGAGCAGCGTCATGTCCTCGCCCGTACGCAGCCCCCGCGCCAGCGCCAGCGCGGCCGCCAGCAGCAGCAGCCCGGTCAGCGACTCGGTCAGCGGCGTGCGCTGCACCCACACCGCGATCGGCGAGAGCACGAACAGCCCCGCGGCGAGCAGCGACCACGGCCCGCGCGGCCACAGCCGCCGCCCCAGCGCCCACAGGGCCAGCGCCGCGAGCACCGCCTCGAAGTGCAGCACGGCCGTCATGCGCTCGGGCCCGACGACGAGCCCGACGGTCGCGAGCAGCGTCGGGTGCAGGTGAAGGAACTGCGGCACGACCTCGCCGCGCTCGCGCGACGCGAGATAAAAGCCCGGGCGATACGCGCCCTCGTAGCGCCCGTCGCGGCCAGGCCCGGCCTCGATCGGGTAGAGCCCGAGGATGTCCCCGGGGCCAGGTCGCGAGCCCTGCGCGCGACCGGCCGCCGCGAGCACGGGATCGACGAGCCCGAGCGCGCCGGTCCGCAACGTGTGCCGCGCCCGCAGCACGTAGGTGCCCTGGTCGCGCCCGCCGAGCTCGGCGGGGATCGCCGGCCACCGCAGCGCCAGGGTCAACACCGCCAGCGCCGCCGCGCCCGCCCAGATCTTCCACCCGTCGGGCGCCGGCCCCCGCTCCGGCTCGCCGCTCGGGACCTGTCCCCAGGGCCAGGTCAGCACCGCCGCCGCCGCGAACACCAGCACCACCGCCTGCGACGAGAACCACCCGAGCACCGCCATGCCCGTCGCCAGCAGCCCGACCAGCGCCAGCAGCCCGGCCCCGACCAGCACGACCGCCTCGAGCGTGCGCGCCGTGCCGTACCGCCGCGACCAGCGGCGCAGCAGCGCGGCCGCGAGGGCGAGGACGGCGAGGGCGACCAGCATCGCGCGCGAGGCTAGCGGAGCCCGGGCCCGCCGGCACCCGCCCGCCACCGCCAGCCTGCGACGCACCACCACGCGCCACCCGGCTCCCGCGCCGACCCGGCCGACGCGTTGCCACCCGCGGCGACGCGTCCCCGCCGCGACCGGCCGACGGCCCACCCGGGCCCGCACGCGCGCCCTGTCGCCGCCCATCTGTCTCTCGGGACAGGTCCCGTCGCGGGCCACGTCGGCGGTTTGCCGGCCGCGAGGGCGCGAAACCGTGAGAACTCTCTCGGCATGCCCGTGCAGCCGCGATCGCGGGGTCGGCCGCACGCGGCGACGCTGGCCAGTGCCGGGGCACCTCTGGCATCCTCGGCCGCGCATGATCACCTACTTCGATGGCAAGTTCGTCGACGACGCCGACGCCAAGATCAGCGTGCGCGCGCGCGCGGTGAACTACGGCCTGGGCTGCTTCGGCGGGGTCCGCGGCTACCTCGCGGACGACGGCAAGCAGGTCCTCGTGTTTCGCGTCCCGGAGCACATGACGCGGCTGCAGCACTCGGCGAAGGTCCTGTTCATGCGCCTGCCCGCCGAGCGCGACGAGCTGTGCGGCCTGGTGACGGAGCTGCTGCGCCGCAACGAGGTCCACCACGACGTGTACGTGCGCCCGCTGCTGCTCAACAACTCGAACAAGCTCGCGCCGGTGATGCGCGAGGAGGACAGCCTCCTGACGATCTTCTGCCTGCCGCTGCAGCGCTACATCGACAAGGACGCGATCGACGTGTGCGTGTCGTCGTGGCGGCGCGCGACCGACAACGCGATCCCGGCGCGGACCAAGCCGACCGGGCTCTACCTCAACAGCGCGCTCGCGCGCCGCGAGGCCCACGACAACGGCTTCGACGAGGCGATCTTCCTGACCGAGTACGGCAAGGTCTCCGAGGGCAGCGCCGAGCACGTGTTCATCGTCCGCGACGGCGTCCTCGCCACCCCGCCGAGCACCGAGGACAACCTCGACGGCATCACCCGCCGCAGCCTGATCACGCTCGCCACCGAGGACCTCGGGCTCAAGGTCGTCGAGCGCCCGATCGGCCGCACCGAGCTGTACGTCGCCGACGAGATGTTCCTGTGCGGCACCGGGGCGCAGATCACCCCGGTCCGCACCGTCGACCGCCGCGTCGTCGGCAACAACGGCGTCGGCCCGCTCACCGCCCGCCTGCAGCAGCACTTCGGCGACGTCGTCCGCGGCCGCGTCGAGCACCGCAAGTCGTGGCTGACCCCGGTCTGGACGTGACGGCCCGTCATGCGTGACCACCTCGTCGTTCGCGCGCGCTGGGCGATCCTCGCCGCGCTGGTGGCCCTGTGCGCGTGGATCCTGCCCGGCGTCGGCCAGGTGCAGGAGGACGACGACGTGCTCGCCTTCCTGCCCCCCGACCACCCCGAGGTCCTCGCCTTCCGCGAGATCGCCGCGCGCTTCGGCGTGCTGGAGATCGCCCTCGTCGGCATCCACAAGCCCGACGGCGACCTGCTGTCGGTCGAGCGCGTCGACGAGGTCCGCGAGCTCTCGCGCGTGCTCGGCGACCTGCCCGGCGTGCGCATGGTCCTGTCGTTCACCGACCTCCCCGACCCGCAGGTCACCGAGGACGGCCTCGAGGTCGCCGCGCTCGTCCCCCCCGACCTGCGCGACCCCGCGAAGATCCGCGCCAAGGTGCTCGGCTCGACCGACGCGGTCGGCAACCTCATCTCGCGCGACGGCACCGCCGCGGCGCTCCTCGTGTTCGTCCTCCACGACACCGACACCCCGCGCGCCGACACCCTGCAGCGCATCCGCGACATCGTCGGCGAGCGCTGGCAGGGCGAGGTCCACGTCGGCGGCGCGCCCTTCGTCGAGGACGCCGCCGCCCGCTCGAGCCGCACCGACGTCAACCGCCTCTCGCCGATCGTCATCGGCGTGCTCGTGCTCGTGTCCGCGGTGCTGCTCGGCAGCCTGACCGCCGCCGGCCTCAACCTCGTGCTCACTGGTCTGGGCGTCGGCCTGGTGATGGGCGCGCACGGCCGCTTCGACGAGCCGCTGACGATCGTCAGCAGCTCGCTGCCGGTGATGATGGTCGCGCTCGGCGGCGCCTTCGGCGTGCACATCCTCGCCGGCTACCAGCGCCAGCGCGGCACCAGCCGCGAGCGCGCCAGCGCGACCGTGCGCGAGCTGTGGCTGCCGGTGCTGCTCAGCGGCCTGACCACCGCCGTCGCCTTCTTCGCCCTGATCGTCATGCCGCAGGTGCCGATGCAGCGCTTCGGCCTGATCGCCGGCTGCGGCGTGCTGCTGCTGCTGCTGCTCGCGCTCGGCGTGCTGCCGGCGCTGCTCGCCGTGCTGCCCGGCTCGCTGCTGCGCCCGCGCCCCGAGCGGCCGATGCCGCTGCGCCTGCGCCCGCCGCCGTGGCTGCTGCTCGCGCTCGCGGTCGCCGGCGTGGCCTTCGCTACCCGCCTGCGCGCCGACACCGACATGACCGCGGTGTTCTCCGAGGACAGCGAGCCGATCCGCTCCAACGACTTCTTCAACGCGCACTTCGGCGGCTCCACCTTCTTACAGATCGCCGTCGAGGCCGCGTACGTCGAGGCCCGGGGCGACGACCGCAAGCCGCTCGGCGAGCCGACCCTGCTGCGGGAGATCCGCGACATCGCCGAGCGCGTGCGCGAGATCGACGGCGTCGTCGACGTCCGCACCGTCGTCGAGCCGGTCATGCTGCTCAACGAGGCGCTCGGCGGTCGGCGCGGCATCCCGGAGACCGCCGGCCGCGGCAGCCGCGTGCTCACCTACCTGCTCGG
>Ga0075163_10005331_pt1 | contig 17162 bp, 12 predicted proteins | sample JI1023141ADNA_FD_71478 | JGI IMG/M metagenome (GOLD analysis project Ga0075163, IMG submission 71478) | Wastewater effluent complex algal communities from Wisconsin, to seasonally profile nutrient transformation and Carbon sequestration -... | ecosystem: Engineered > WWTP > Effluent > Algae...
TTCAAATACCACGAGAGGCAGATGTCATGGCTCGAAGGCATCTTTTCTCGCGGCGACCGCCGACTGGCCGACGTCATCGAGCTTGCCCACCGCAACGGGGCGCGATTCGACAGCTGGGACGATCAATTCGACGTCGAGATCTGGCAAAAAGCACTGGCCGAGGTGGGTATCGATCCCGAACCATACTTCATGACGCTGCCGCTGACGGCGCGGCTACCGTGGGATCACCTCGACATTGGGCTTGAAGAAGGCTTTCTACGCAGCGAGTACAAAAAGGCGCTCAAAGACCGCCTTTCGCCGCCATGCGGGAAGCCCTATGGATCGCTGCTCCACCACAGCAATGTCGATGACGCACTGGCTGATACCCGCAAGCTGGTCTGTTTTGACTGCGGTATTGCCTGTGACCTGACCCAGATGCGGGATGAGAGGCTGGTCGCACTTCGCAAGCTTGGTGCCGAAAACCGCCCTGAAACGCCCCGCTCCAATGAAGAAGTGGCCAAGGAGCAGTCCGAAAGAGGCCAGCCGCGCAAAAAGGCGGCCTTTGCCCAGAGCGATGGACAGCGCTATCGGCTGATCTATCGCAAGCTAGGACGGGCTGCCTTTATCGGGCATCTCGACGCCATGCGACTGCTGCAGCGGATGCTGCGCAGGGCAGGCTGTGAGCCGATTTACACTCGCGGTTTCCATCCCAAGCCCGACATGGTGTTTGGCCCAGCACTCGGACTCGGCGTGGTCAGCCTGGGCGAGGTGGTGGACCTGCGGCTGGAGCGACCCAAAGACTGTAGTGACTTCATTTCAGCGGAGGAACTACGAAACAGGCTGCTCGCCGCTGCCCCCGAAGGCTTCATCGTCGATGAGGTGCTGCTGCTGACCCCTGAAGACAAGGCGGTATCCCGACTCATCACCGCGGCTGACTTCGCGATCGGTGTTCCCAAAGACGACTCCTCTCCCGAGGTCCAGAGCGCTCTTGATCAGGTGCAGACCTGGTCCAAGCGACCACTGGTTGTTGAACGTCCGGGCAAAGCGGGTAGTGAAGCCAAACGCGTTGACGTGCAGCAGTTCCTGATGCAAGCCGAGCATCTCGCTGGCGAGTCGTCGCAGTCGGTGCGCACTGAACTCGGATGGTCGACTGATTACGAAGTCGTGCGAGCCCGCGTCCGCATCGACAATCAGGGTGGCGTTCGTCCGGTCGAGTTGGCCGAAGCACTCCTGGGTGCAGTTCCCAGCGGCGTCCGTTATGCACGCCTGGGGCTGGTCCTTACCCAATAGCCGCAAGTGTCTCCACTCTCACGGCACATCCCCAGCTTCACCGGAGTCGCAACTCGGTAGCCCGGGCTGCCGCGACGGCGTAAGACCCAAGCCGGTCTGTTTCAGATTCAACCTAGGCTGTTCCAACTGCTGGCGATGGCCTTCCCGATTGGGCCTCTACCCTTGGCAACCACCCCCCGGTGCCTTTCATTCCCAGCCCACACCCCTGCCAACCCACCAGCCGTGCCTTCCATACCCAGCCCACATCCCTACCGACCGCCAGCCCATGCCTTCCATACCCAGCCCACACCCCTGCCAACCCGCCAGCCGTACCAGCCAACCGCCAGCCCGTGCCTTCCATACCCAGCCCATACCCCTGCCAACCGCTAGCTGCAGTGTTTCGCACCCACGGATTTGCCTGTCATGGCCAAGACAAGGGTTCTCGGACCCAACGGGCGACCTACCGTAGCCAAGCGACTGCCTTTCCACCCCTCAGCTCAGCCTGCCGATCGGTGACCGTGCTTGGTGACCCAGCCGCCTCGACCCTCCGACCCTCACCCGTGGCCGCGCAGCCGTCGCGTTCGGCCCAGGAACTAGTAGGTATACAGGGCAGCAATTTCCGTGGTGATCCCGCTGGTGAACACGACTCGTGCGCAGTGCTCGGCAGCGTGTAGCTGAGCCTTCTCTCCCAGTAAACCTTGCAGGTCGTCGTAGCGATTTGGTGCCGGTGCAAAGTCCCACACATAGATCACCGGATAGGTGTTTACCATTGGGTCGCTACCGAACGAAAAGCCCACGCCTCGATTGTTCGCGGTTGCATCGTGGCGATAGTCCGTCTCATGACGGATGGTCCACTTGGGCGTGCCAGCCTGCGAAAACAGGATGAGGTGGGTTGGAAAGGCAAAGTTCTTATAGGCAGTGGTCACCCCCCCCGAGTACGTAAGGAGGTCTTGTGTATGTGGAACCGGTGAACTCCACGCTCCACAGGTGGGAGGAGACATGCCGGTGCAGGTGCGGGTGCGCCGGTACAGTGTCGCATCGGCCAACTTGCTGCGCGTGTTCATGCCGAGGATCGTCACGGCTTGCGCAGAAGACAGAGCGGGATCCGAACAGCTCGCGGGGTCGAACGGATCGGTCGGCATGGCACCAGCGTCGCTCCGAGCACTACCATCCCGTACACCCGCATCACGATCGCCCGGCTGAGCCAGATCCATTGATCCCGCATCAACCACCGAAAGATCGAGATGAGACTCGAGCGACAGATCTCGAGCGCCTCGATTCGAACCGGGATCATCGACGTAACCACCGTTCGAGTTCAGACAGCCGACCAATACCACCGCACCAATCGGCTGAATCCACTTGAACCAAACGGACCTTGTCAGACAGCGCTTCCGCATCATGCGTGGCGAACTGTACGCCTCAGCCGTTGTGGATACCTAATATTCTCCATCTACCTTGACACCGGATGGGTCACTAGCTTCTCATCAAAGTATGCTGGCTCAGCTTTCCGATGCCGCAGGGATGGAGTCCTGGCATGTGCTGGGACTGCTCGGGCGCGCCTGTTGCGTGGTGCTTGGCATGGTTGCGGTGCTGTGGCTGTGGCGACGAACTCAGCAGTCAGCCACTAAGGGGCTGCTCCACGTCGTGGAGCACCGACGACTTTCGGCAAGTCACTCGCTGTTCCTGGTGAAGGTCGGCTCGCGCTCACTTTTGCTTGGTGCGTCGCCTCAAGGATTGACGACGATTTGTGAGCTGGACCCGCCAGCGCTTGAACCGACCCAGGAGAACCACGCAGAACCAGAGCGCGTCACGATACCGGCCTGGCCATCCCTTGGCGCGAAGTGGCCACAATCGGGCATAAACGGAGCCACGCGTTAATGCTGTCGCAGCCGGATCTGTTACGGACGCTTCTACCACTGCTGCTGTTTGTGCTGCTATCGCTGCTCGCGTACGTCAAAGTTGCGATCGTGCTGCAGGTTCTCCGACGAGGTCTCGGAGGAGGAGTCCCACCACTGCTGGTGACTGTGTTGCTCGGACTCACGCTGGCAACGCTGTCCATGTCTCCGCTTATCAAGCGCAGCCTTACCGAGGTGAACACCTCACCGCCGACAGCGACGGCGGCAGACTTGGTTCAGGTTGGCACTGCTCCGCTTCGACAGTTTTTGATAGAGCACACACCTGCTGGCGACAAAGCGCAGGTCGAGGCGCTGACCCAGAAGCTGGCCCAGCGGCACGGAGCGACGCTTGAACCAAATGAACTGCCAGTGCTGGTGGCGGCTTTCCTGCTGGGAGAGCTGCGACGTGCGTTTCAGCTTGCCTTTGTGCTGCTGCTTCCCTTCCTGGTGCTCGATCTGCTGGCGGCTCTGCTACTGTCGGGACTTCAGCTAGGTGGGCTGTCGGTACGGGCGGTGACGCTGCCGTTTAAGCTGCTGCTGTTCCTGGTCTGCGATGGATTCACGCTGCTGTATCGCGGCCTGCTTCTGGGGTACTCATGAGCGAGTCGCTATTGCCGCTGCTGTCATCGGGTCTGTGGCTGGCTGTGCTGTGCAGCCTACCTGTGTTGCTGGTCGCGGTGCTATCCGCCGTTGTCACGTCGTGGCTCCAAGCGCGGATGGGCATCACGGACTCCTCGCTGCCGGTCGCCGTGCGGTTGCTATTGGGAATGGTAGCCCTGTTTGTGACTGGTCCGTATCTGGTATCCAAGCTGGTGGTATTCTCGACGCAGGTTTGGTCAGCGCTCCCAAACCTGCACTGAGTTCCTTCGGCCCGGAGCGACGCTCAATTCCCTGCGTGTCACGGACATCGAATTGGCCACACTGCACCGACAGTGCAGGTTTGTAGCGCAGAGTCGACGCAACGTTTCGCGGTACATTGCAAGAACACGATGAACATGGATCAAACCTCTCCCCAAACAGAGTCGGTAGCTTCGGTTGCCCAAGAGTCAGAGGAGGCTGCGCGGTCAAACTGCGAGCTGGCCGATGCGCTGGCCGCATCCTATCGACAGACTGGCGTACTACTGACCGCTGGACACGAGCTACCATCGCGGATCGCAGTATCTGCGGCACTGGATAATCTGCGCGAACTCATGCTGCCCGGTTCGGCTGGATGCCCAGGTCCAGCACCGTCGATGCTACGGTCCTCGTTGGAGGGCCGGATTGCCTCGCTCAGGGTGCTGCTCACCGAGCAGGTCTGCCGAGGGCTACACGTCGGCTGTCCGATACCTCAACCACTGTGTGACAAGTGCCAAGAAGAAGCGACAGGGCTCGTCGGCAAGTTCTTGAACCGAGTGCCCGCGCTGCGGAACGATGTGCTGCTCGATGTTCAGGCCGCCTTCGAGGGTGATCCGGCTGCGCGAAGTCTGATCGAGGTCGCTTGGTGCTATCCCGGTGTTCGGGCCGTGACTGCATATCGAATTGCACACACCTTGCTTCACCTCGGAGCCCAGATTGTGCCCCGTATGATGACCGAGCAGGCTCATACCGAGACCGGCATCGATATCCATCCGGGTGCCAAAATCGGTAAGTCCTTCTTTATTGACCACGGAACCGGAGTCGTCATCGGTGAGACATCCATCATCGGCAACCGGGTCCGCATCTACCAGGGAGTGACGCTCGGCGCGATGAGCCTACCAACCGGGAAGACCCGTCAGCAACAGAACCGTAAGCGACACCCAACCATCGAAGACGATGTCCTCATCTACGCCAACGCGACGATCCTCGGAGGGGAGACGGTGATTGGCCGAGGTGCAATCATCGGCGGCAACACCTGGGTCACGGACTCTGTTGCGCCGGGCGGTAGAGTCAGCAATCCCTGCCGTAGCTAGCCCCCACGCAGGCCATCGCTGGGTAGCGATCTGTGAGTTGCCAACTCAGCCGTATGGCACCATAGGGGCCAGGGGGATTGGATGTCGAGCAGCGAAAGCGAAGCGCAAACGATGGCTTCGCTGGCCGGAAGTCACGATATTCCGCGTGTACTTCGTCTGGTCAGCGAGCTATGTAAGACGCTGTCATCGCAGCTTACCGATGGCAAGGCACGGCTTGTTCACCCATCGCAGGTCAAACTGGTCACCTCAGCGACCGGGGACGAATCCATCGGTGAGCTTTCTGCCATCACCCTTGCTGGGCCCGAGGCAGCCAAAGATCCATCTGTCGATTTGGTCGCAGCCTACGTCGCGCCAGAGGTCTTTGCAGGCAAGCCCGAGGCAGTGGCGAGCACGGTCTACCACGTCGCTGCGGTCGCTTACCATCTGCTAACCGGACAGCCTCCGTTTGCCGGAAGCAGCCCCGCCGCCATCCGGATCAAGGTTCTGCTAGAGCGGCCCGAGAATCCGCGCAGCCTACGACCCGAGCTGTCCGCCGAGCTTGCGCAGACGCTATTGCATGCGCTCGATAAGCAACCTGCCGCACGACCACGATCGTTGGACGAGCTGGTTGCAAAGCTGCTCGATGCCGCACAGCACGCGGTCCCAGCTGCATCGTCGGCATCACAAGAGGACAGCGCGGCCAGGTCCGTACCGAGCTCTCCGATGCGGGCTTCAGCGTTTGCGGAGGGTTCAAAAGGTCCAGCTTCGCCAGCGCAGGCCCGCAAGAGCAAATCTGCTGTCGCGGCGCTGCTTGTTGCGGTGGTGCTGCTGCTGGCCTCGGGCTCATTGCTGCTTCTGCGCAGCAGCCCCGAGCACGCACCGCAAGCCAGTGCCCCCGCCGCAGTCCAACCCGGAGCCCCGCCGCCCGCGCTGGAGGCTTCTCGTCCTATCGGGAAGGCGTCTGAGGAGGCGATGCCTCTCGCCGACAAGAAAGCACAGCCAGCACCAGAAGAAGAAAAGACCACCGCACCCATCAAACGCAAGTTCAAACCCAAAAGCACAACGAGAGCCCCTGCGCGCCCACGAGCAGAAGCCGCGTCCGTCCAGCAAGGTGCGGCACCACCTTCACGCGCAGGCGAAACTGATTCATTTGCCATCGAAAGCCCGCCCCCTGAAGCACCGAGAGCCCCTAGCGCCCCTGGTGCCGCCGCGCCCCCGAGACCGATGGTCACGGGGCACAAGCAAGTACCTGCCGAAGCCAAACAACTGAAGAAGGCCCCCGCGAAGACCGCGCCCAGCACCGCACAAGCAGGAAAGAAACAGAGAGTACGTGGTCCTGGTCCAGACAGCCGCGACGACGATGAGCGCATCAAGCTCACCGAGTCATCAAAGCAAAAATCCGATCAAGTGGAGCCACCAGCGGAACCTGCTCAAGCTGAGTCCACGCAGAACCGCCTCATGGTCCCGAGTCCTGGGTCGGGCGGGGGCGGGAGCGTTTCCCCCGAGACGGCGCAGCAACAACCTGCTCCGCACGCAGACAAGAAGAAGCTGTTCTTGGGAATCGTACTGCTCATCATCGCGCTGGCAGCGGCCCTGGGTGCCGGTCTGCTGCTGTGGGTGATTCGGCGCGACCGCCTGCTGGTGTTACAGAATGCCAAGACCCAGCGAGCTGGGAGCGAAGCCGACACCTTTCCCACGACCAAAGCCGAGGAAGCCAAGTCCAGCAGAGGCGAGATCGATCCCTTCACGGTGGGTCAGTACACTTGCTACGCCCGACTGGGAGAAGGCGGGATGGGCATGGTCTACAAGGCTCGCCACACGGAGCTCGGCAGGGAAGCAGCGGTCAAAGTACTCTCACCGTCAGCAATGGTCGCCCCGGATGCCATCGAACTGTTTCAGCGGGAAGCCAAACTATCCTCTCAAATCAATCACCCAAACAGCGTCTTTATCTACGATCACGGCAATGTGAGTGGTGCCTTGTTCTACTTGGTGATGGAGTTCATCGACGGGCAGTCGCTCGATGAGATCATCAGTCCCAAAGGCAAAGCGCCACGACCGCTGCCTATCACACGAGTCCTTACACTGACCCGCCAGATCTGTTCGGTCCTAGACACTGCCCACAGCCAGGGAATCGTCCATCGAGGACATTAGGCAAGAATACCTGCGACGAGAAAATCGCGCTCAAATCCTGCAGGGGAACTGTTCAGGAAGTGGCGACACACTGCCGCTCTGCAATCACCTGAGTCGGCCAAACTACTGAGAATCTACGCAACTTCGGCTGCTTGGTGCCGATACCCGATTCGCGTCGACGGGGAGAGAACCGGATGAGATCTCGTGATGACCTGCAGAACACTCAGCCCAGTGCTGGTGCCCAATTTCACGGTCGCGGTCTGGCCTAGACCATAGGACGGCGAAACTACACCGACTGGACCGACCGTATGGCCAAAGTAGCGATTACTCGGGAGCCATGAGCAAGGAGCAGATGGCCGGGCTGCCGATTGCAGAAGGACAACGCTCGGGCACTGATCGCAAGCCTTAGGAACGAACTACTGCGAGTCAGGCGCAGATAGCGGTAGCTTGTGAAGTCGGCAATACGCGAGCAGAGACTGAATGCGGCGGTCTTCATGCCGCTGCTGCAGTTCACGCATCGCCCGACTCGCCCGGTCCTGCAGCCGCATCCCACACGCTGCACGGCCGTAGATTTCCCAAGCACGCATCGGATCTTGCTTTCCAAACTGCGTGGCCAGATCCATTGCGCGACGATAGTTCCCTTGCAAGATGAAGTCCTCTGCGGTGCGCAGCGGATCAAACGGATCATCGACAGTACGCTCCGGCACAGGAACAGGTCTAGGAACGGGAGCAACCTGAGGAGGAGGCGCAATCACCGTCGGAGGCTGTGCCGGAACAGCTTGCTCAGGACTGACCGAGGACGGGCTCTGCGTGGGGGGCTTTTGCTCCACCACAGTGACCGGCTTCTCCTCAACCATAGCGACCGGCTTCTCTTCAATCGCCGCACCACTAGAATGAACCTTGCTGCCTGTCGCGTTCGGGCTGTCTACATGTTTGCTGGCGGTCAAGGTGGGCTCACGATGTGGAGCGCCCCCTTTGTCTGCTTTGCTCGAAGGAGGGACATCCCCTGGAATCGCTGGAATGGGCCTACTGGCCGCGACTTCCGGTGTTGGTCTGGCCGATTGCGGTGCAACCGAGGACGCTGGAACATCGTCTCTGTGTTCCGGTTCCGGAAGAACCGAGCGTGCACTGCGGTCTATCGGACGCCGGGCCTGTGTTCCCAGCAGAATCCCAGTCGTCACCAGTAGTGTACTGGCAACGAAGGCCGCGATAATGACTTGAAGTGTTCGCTTGGGAATATGTACGTGACGAGAGTCTGTTACGATACGGCTCGGCAACGGACGCGAGGACCCTGCGGCTTTCATTTCCGACGGACGTTTGTCAGTCGCTCCTTCCCGATTGTGTACTGGCACCTTCAGCTCGTTTGCATCCGCAGGAATCCTGTTCGGATGCCCATCCGGAACATCCACAGTGCCGTGCTGAGAGTCACTGTACGACGTCTCGATGTCTCGCTGCACTGCCGGTAGCGGCGGTGCCAGTTGGGCTTCCTCTTCCAATCGGAGCAGCGTCTTTTGTGCCTTCTCCATCGAGGGTCGAGAATCAGGCTTTTTGGCGAGCATCGCATAGGCGAGCTTTGCAATCTTGGGACTGATCTCAGGCACGGCGTCCGTTAGTCGTGGCGGCTCATCCATCAAATGCATCGCGATCAAGTCGCCCATCGAGGCCCCCAAAAATGGCGGATACCCCGCAAGCATCTGATACAAAATGACCCCGAGTGAATACACATCGGATCGGTCGGTCGCGAGTTTCGCACCACGACACTGCTCCGGTGCCATATAGGTCGGAGTGCCCATGAGTACGTCGCTCTTGGTGCGAAGTGGCTGAGCACTTAAGCCCTCGGCCATCTTGGCAATTCCGAAGTCGAGGATCTTAACCCGCTCTCCACCAGGGAAGTCCTGGTCAGGAACCAGCATGATGTTATCGGGTTGACTCACAAATCGGCAGGATTGGACGAGAAATCTCTGGAGAACGAGGAACAAGGAATGAGCGGGGAAAGGAATAATGGGCTCCTTCGTGCGGTGCTCAGACACAAGGGCTTGCCGAGCACAGGTCTCCTGAGATTATTCTCCCTTTTATGTACCCCACAAACCTTCCTGCTCGCGCTCGCGTTGTCGTCATTGGCGGTGGAATCATCGGAACCTCCGTCGCATACCACCTGGCCCACATGGGATGGAAGGACGTAGTCGTACTCGAGCGGGATCGGCTCACCTCTGGCACGACCTGGCATGCGGCAGGGCTCATCGTGACGTTTGGTTCGACCTCTGAGACATCGACTGAGATGAGGAAGTACTCCCGCGATCTGTACCTGCGGCTCGAAGCAGAAACTGGACTATCGACCGGATTCAAGCAGGTCGGATTCATCGAAGTCGCAGCGGATGAAGACCGATTGGAGGAATACCGGCGTGTCTCTGCGTTCAATCGACACTGCGGAGTGGATGTCCATGAGATTTCCGCTAAGGAAGTAGAACAGCTCTTTCCATTGGCCCGCACCGACGACATTTTGGCTGGTTTCTACGTCAAGGAAGATGGCCGTGCCAATCCCGTTGACATCACAATGGCACTTGCCAAAGGGGCCCGAATGCAAGGTGCAACCATCCTGGAAGGAGTGCCTGCCATCGGACTCCTATCCAAGCGTGGTGTGGTCACTGGCGTCCAGACTCCCTACGGAAACATCGAAGCAGAATACGTGGTAAACTGCGCCGGAATGTGGGCACGTCAGCTCGGAGCCCAAGCCGGGGTCAACGTTCCATTGCAGGCTGCAGAACACTACTATCTCATCACAGAGAAGATCCCCCAGCTCACCGCCTCTCTGCCGGTTCTCGAAGACCCCAGCTCCTACGGATACTATCGAGAGGAAGTCGGCGGCCTGCTTGTCGGTCTGTTCGAGCCAGTCTGTGCTCCGTGGAAAGTCGGTGGTATTCCGGACGACTTTTCTTTTGGAGAGATCAGTCCGGACTGGGAGCGAATGGGTCCATACCTGCAAAAGGCAATGGAGCGAATTCCCATCTCGCTAGATGCAGGAGTCAAAAAATTCTTCTGCGGACCGGAGAGCTTCACCGCGGATCTGCGTCCGGTGGTCGGAGAAGCACCAGAACTAAAGAACTACTTTGTGGCTGCCGGACTCAACTCGATCGGAATCATCACGGGTGGTGGCATGGGACGGGTGTTGGCCCATTGGATCATCAACGGTCGACCCGACTGTGATGTCACCGGCATGCACATCGATCGCTTCCACACATACCAGTCGAACCCGGAGTACCGTCGCACCCGTACGGTGGAATCGCTTGGAATGGTGTATCAGTGCCACTATCCTACGCGCTCCATGCAGACCGCACGCGGCTGTAAGAGATCGGCCATCTATGATCGGCTGGCCGCGCAGGGCGCATACTTTAAGGACGTCAGTGGTTGGGAAGGACCGGACTGGTATGCGCCGCCTGGCATCGAGCCAAAGGTCGAGCGATTGTCCTTTGGCAGACAGAACTGGTTTCCCTACTGGCAAGCAGAGCATCAAGCGACCCGTGAAGGCGTGATCTTGATGGACATGTCGTTCATGGCGAAGTTCTTGGTGCAAGGTCGGGACGCAGGAGCCCTTCTCAATTATCTGTCGGCCAACCAAGTCGACGGACCAAGCGGGCTTATCACCTACACGCAGTGGCTCAACGAGGGCGGCACGCTCGAAGCGGACCTGACCGTTACCAAGCTCGATGATGAGCGATACTGGGTCGTAGCCTCAGACACCGCTCATCGGCATGCAGAGACCTGGATGCGTCGCCATGTCCCGGCGCACGCACACGCCTTTGTAACCGATGTGACCTCTGGCTACGCGCAGATCAACATTCAAGGACCTCGCTCGCGAGAGCTGCTGCAACGGGTGACCACCACCGATCTTAGCAATACGGCATTCCCATTCCGCACCGCCCGCGAAATCGACATCGGCTTTGCACGGGCACTCTGTATCCGCATCACCTATCTGGGTGAGCTGGGCTACGAACTCTACATCCCCTCCGAGCAAGCCCCCCATGTCTATGATCGGATTGTAGAAACCGGATCAGAATTCGGTTTACGACATGCCGGACTCAAGGCGCTGGCCAGCTTGCGCATGGAAAAGGGATACCGTGATTATGGTCACGATATCGACAACACCGACTCGGTCTTGGAGGCAGGTCTTGGCTTTGCGGTAGATCTAAAGAAGCCGGGTGGATTTCTGGGACGCGATGCAGTGCTCGCCAAAAAAGCAGAAGGACCGCTAACGCGACGCCTGGTGCAAGTGCTGGTGAAAGATCCGGAGCCACTGATGTTCCATGCTGAGATTGTCTACCGCAACGGCCACCCGGTCGGATACATTCGCGCCGCCTCGTATGGCTTCACCATCGGAGGAGCCGTCGGATTGGCCATGATCGAAGCGGGACAAGCGCTCGATCAAGAGTATCTCGATCGAGGCATGTGGGAAGTAGACATTGCCGGGCAGCGCTATCCAGCGATCGCGTCTCTGCGACCGCTGTACGATCCCGATATGAAACGGATCAAGTGTTGATGCGGAGTCGATCCACGGGCGTTAGGATGAGCTGCGCGTTTCGCTCAGAGGCAGGCCGAGTGCCTTTGCGACACCTGCTCCATACGCGGGGTCGGCCTTCAGACAATTGCCGATGTGACGAAGCTTGATCTCTCTTGGTGCATCACCCATCGCTCGCGCAGTGTTATCAAACAGTGTCTGCTGCTGGTTTCCCGTCATGAGCCGGAACAGCAAGCCTGGCTGGGAGTAGTAGTCTTCATCCTGACGATGGTTCCAGTGATCTGCGGACCCCTCCAGCGAGAGCGGAGGTTCCGCAAAGCCCGGCTGCTGTTGCCACTGTCCATAGCTATTCGGTTCATAGCCAAGCTGACCTCCGAAGTTTCCATCGACTCGCATCGCGCCATCACGATGGTAGCTATGGACCGGACAGCGAGGCGCATTCACCGGAATGGACTGATGATTCACCCCAAGCCGATAGCGCTGGGCATCGCCGTACGAAAAGAGTCGTCCCTGAAGCATCTTATCTGGTGAAAAACCGATTCCGGGCACCACGTTCGCCGGATTGAACGCCGACTGTTCAACCTCTGCAAAGTAGTTTTCGGGATTGCGGTTCAGCTCCATCACGCCCACTTCGATGAGCGGATAGTCCTTGTGCAGCCAGACTTTGGTAAGGTCAAACGGGTTGTACGGACACGTGGCGGCTTCCCGTTCCGGCATCACCTGAATGAACAGCGTCCAGCGAGGAAAGTCCCGTCTCTCAATGCTGTCAAACAGATCTCGCTGGTGACTCTCGCGATCCTTGCCAATGATCGCCTCGGCCTCTGCATCAGACAGATTCTTGATCCCTTGCTGCGTCCGCAGATGGAACTTCACCCAGAAGCGCTCGTTCTGGGAGTTGATCAAGCTGAAGGTGTGACTCCCAAATCCATGCATGTGTCGATAGGAATAGGGAATTCCTCGCTCACTCATGGTCATGGTAATCTGGTGCAGCGCCTCCGGTAGCGAGGTCCAGAAGTCCCAATTGTTGCGAGCACTGCGCAAGTTGGTTCGCGGATCGCGCTTCACCGCATGGTTTAGGTCTGGAAATTTGAGAGGGTCACGAAGGAAGAATACCGGCGTGTTGTTGCCAACCAGATCCCAGTTTCCTTCCTCGGTATAGAACTTGATCGCAAAGCCCCGAATGTCGCGCTCTGCATCCGCAGCACCTCGCTCTCCAGCGACGGTGGAGAAGCGAACAAACAGATCGGTCTTCTTGCCAACCCGAGCGAATATCTTCGCTCGGGTGTACTTAGAGATGTCGTGTGTTACGGTAAATGATCCATACGCACTCGACCCCTTGGCATGCATGCGACGCTCTGGAATCACTTCGCGGTCGAAATGCGCAAGCTTCTCCAGGAACCAGATGTCTTGCATCAAAAGAGGTCCTCGCGGACCGGCGGTCATCGAGTTCTGGTTGTCGACAACTGGTGCCCCCGCTGCGGTAGTCAGCTTCTTGGTGTCACTCATCTTTGTCTCCATCGTTGGTTTAGTACCGTACTTTGATGCCACAATCGGTGACCTCTACGCAATTGTGCCAGACCGAGAGCGCGCAGATCGTTTCCGAACTTTGTTCCCTGCCCTATCACTCGCACAATGGAACCTATCCCAACGCCGCCAGACGAAAGCGAAGATGATCGGGTTTGAGATCTCGATGGATGATTTTCACTCGATGCGCGGCTGCAAGCGCTGAGGCAATCTGACGTGCTACTCGCAGCGCGGTCTTGGTGGGTAGCTGCCTCACCCTGGCCAGTCGCGATCGAAGCGACTCCCCTTCCAAGAACTCCATCGACAGATAGGCGACCCCGGACTCCGTAAATCCACAATCGAAGATGCGCACAATGCCTGGATGCTGGACGGCATTGGCAGCACGGGCTTCATTGAAGAAGCGAGTCGTCACATCCGTTCGGCTGGTGACATCGGGACGCAGAATCTTGATCGCTGCCCGCCCTAGCACTCCCTCGTGAACCGCTTCGAACACCATTCCCATACCGCCACGTCCCAGCACACGGACCAGGCGATGGTTCCCGATGATCTGCCCGATCCACGTCCGTGCTTCTGGTGATTCGACTTGCATGATGGCTGACCCGGATAGGGCGGCCCGTGGCGCGCACTCTCACGCTCTATGTTACAAGCAGATCGATGGAAGCTCTGATACTTTGCGTTCGGCATCGCAGTCACTGCTGTCTGACATGCACGATGCGTCATGACATTGTATGCGCCATCCGACAGCGAGGTTGCGGCAGTAGCTGAACACGCAGGGTCAACCGTGCTGAAGGATTACCTTGCGCAGCAGCGCGAGCTGACCGGGACTGAGCGAACTCACAACCGCAGACACCGCCGCTTCTTCGGATACCACCGACTCTTCCACGTAGGAAGACGCACTCGACAGGACTTCCGCAACCCTTCGAAGGCTGGCATTTAAGACGCTGTCCGGCTTGGCATAGTGCTTGGCCGTCACGGCAGTGCTGCCATGACCGAGAACCTTGGCAATGGCTTCCATCGTAGCACCGCCCTCCAGCGCAATCGTTGCGTTGAGGCCGCGCAGGCTATGCGGACAGTACTGTGGCAATCCGAGCTCCTGACAGATCAGAGCCAGTCTCTTGTGAAGCCATGCACCTTTCGGCGGAGCGGAGCGATCGGCAGCAAACACTCTCTGCTCCGCTGGTCGACCCTTGATGTAATCAATGAGGAGTTCTCCGACTCGGGGTGCGACGCGAGCCGCTCGCCGCGCATGCTTGGTTTTTCCACGGTCGACGCAGACTTGGATCACCCGTTCTCCTGCAATGACGACCTGCTCGATGTCTCGAACCTTCAGTGCCAATACTTCCCCGCTGCGGAGTCCGCAATATAGTTGCAGAAGCAGCGCCAGCTTGCCCTCATTCGCCTGCGCACCAGCCACCAAATAGGACTCCAGCCTCTGCGCCTGGCCAATGGTGGGCTGCGGCTTGCCATGATTCAGTCTTCCTACAGGTAGAATCTGCGCCCAGGGATTGTGATTCACGTACTTCCGCATTACCAACCATCGCCAAAACTCTTTCGTGGTTCGAAGGGTTGCGCGATGGGTTGCGGCAGCCACAGGCTTCCTTCGCTTGGTAATCCGCTGGACCTCGCGATCATAGATCTGCTGAGCAAGCACGTCATCGAAGTAACGGAGCGGCGTATCGAGCGGAAGGAATCGCATCAGGCGTTCCCTCACCGTAAGCACAGAGACCGCCACACACTCTCGCTCTTTTTCCGAGATGTACTCTTCAATCGCCTGTCTTGCGGTCAGCGAATGAGTTGCAAGATCCGCCGCTTGTGCCCGCAGATTCTCTCGAAAATGCAGTGCCTCGGTTTCTGAATTGAAACAGACCGAGCGTCGCGAGCCGTGCTCCGAGATCACCAGTCGCCACTGCGTTTTAGGAGGTGTGGGCTTGTATGGTCCCCAGAGTCTCACCTCGCTAGGATCGCATACGGTCCGCGTCCAAACAATGGGATTCTCAGGCCAAGTTGGGCACCTAATGGCCAGGCTTAGACCAGGCGGAGCTCACAGAACCGAAGGTATAGCTCCCGACACGCCCACGCATCCGTAGCCGCATACAAAATCTGCTGGGGAGACAATTGTCGTGCGGCCCAGTTTGAAGTCTTGGTTCCTTTGGGAATCCGAAAACCGAGAAGCAGACCTGCGAGGTTGCGCACTCCCGGCTGCTTGAATCCATGGTGTCGCGCCACCCGATCCAGGTCGACGATGGATCGAGCATCGAACTCGATCAGCTTCTTTAACCCGCGAAGATCATTGGCCAGAGCAACTCCTGCTTTGGCGACTCGCTCGGAGGCCAGTAGCTCTCGCATTTCCGCAGAAAAATCCTGCTGCTGAAGCTGGAACAAATAGACCGCTCGTGCAGTTGCAACCTGCGCCAGGCAAGGAAGATAGCTCTCTCCTTTTCGAAAAGCAGGTCGTGTCTCGGTGTCAAAACCAACTACGCTCTCTGTCCTGATGTCGGCCAATGCTCGCTCACGATCTTGCGGCGTGCTTACCAAGTAGACTGCCCCGTCGTAACGACGGATCGGCAGGTCAAACATCTCATCGGGCGAGATTGAGCGCTGTTCAGACAAAGTGGACCGTAGCCTAATCCACTCTGCCAATCACAGCAACGATTCAGACAGCTTCATTTTACCAGTTCGTCGAGTTCTGCCTCAGATCGAAGGAATCCTGGTGAGCGGGGATGATGGGTGACCAGCATGCTGCTGGCTCTGCGAAACAGCAGGTCGGCACCATAGGCCTTGAGCACCTGACAAAGGGCCTGCGGTGTCACGGGCTGAGACAAACGCTGCGAAGCATCGCTCCGTTCCGCGTGAACCAGTTGCGCCCCCAAACGACAGGTCGCCAGCGCCGCTTCGGCCGCTTCCGCTGCACGGAATCGAGCCCCCTTGTTGTTGGCCCCAGCCACAAGGACATTAGAAAGATAGGCCAGTTCCTCCATTCGCAGATGGAAGCACTCCGGATTCTGTTCAAACAGTAGCTGCAACGCCGCAAGCAGCGGACTCTGTGCATTCATCGACGTCGGAGCAGCGGCTCCGAGTAACGCACGACCTGGTGCACGCTGCACAACTCCAACTTCAGCGAGCAAAGCCATGAGTTTGGGAGAGGCCGATTCCACCGAAGGCACAGTCGTGGGGAGAGCCGCCGAGGCCCGCGCCAGTTCACGAAAATAGGACTGCGTCATCGGATCGCGTTCGCTCCATTTTCGATCAGAAGCGCCGGGCTGCCTCGCAAGTGCAAGGAACGCTCGGGCGGAACGAGGCTCTACGTAGCCTTGCTGGCTGCGACGATCCTCACGCTCAGCTTCGACATCTTCACTGAGCGAGTCCTCTGCGGACAATATGCCCGTGAGCACACTTAGATCATCGAGGTATCCACTGGCCAGCGCTGCACATCGGCTCAGGATCCGTTCCAAAAAATCACGTTGATTCCGATCCAGCGCCAAGATGAGCGACATCACCGCGTCCCAACCATCGTACTCCCGACAGAGCAGCAAATACCCATCAATCTCCTCGGACAGAGCACGCTCGATCGCCTTGTCTGCGTACTCTACATCGCGTCCTCGTTCGTTCATGCGGCCAAGCAGCGCATCATGATCCAGTACCACGATGAGCCTTGAAATCGCCTGCACCACAAAGTCTTCCGAAAGATCGGCAACTCGACGGGCAGCGACCTCATCACCAGCTTCGAGAAGGACTTCAAGCCAGACCGCAAAGCGGGCCCCATCGAACGTCTCCCTTTCGCCGGGCCGGGTGTTGACAAAGAGATCCTCATCGAACGCGGTCACGAGCTGCTCTTTCGTCGCCAGTGCGACAAGCTCTCCCGCATCTTCCACGCCAACGTGTCGAATCAAAGCAGAAAAGGCCGGAGCCGGAAGCGCCCGCACGGTTTGTACCAAATCAGGTGCA
>Ga0075163_10005332_pt1 | contig 17161 bp, 11 predicted proteins | sample JI1023141ADNA_FD_71478 | JGI IMG/M metagenome (GOLD analysis project Ga0075163, IMG submission 71478) | Wastewater effluent complex algal communities from Wisconsin, to seasonally profile nutrient transformation and Carbon sequestration -... | ecosystem: Engineered > WWTP > Effluent > Algae...
TGATCTTCACCCACCAACGGCCATCCTTTTTCACCATCGATTCGGCATCGGTATCGCCCTGACCGCGGACCATCACCTGAAAGTGAATCTCGGCCGAGTCTGCCGCGAGCGAGCGCACGAAAATGATGCTCACGGTCGCATCCTTGAGCACCTCGAACAGCTCCGGACTGCCCGCCGCGACGATCCGGTTGAGCCCCGCAAACACCTCGACCGCGCTCATCGTCTCGCGGGCCTTGCCCACCGTCTTGCCGAAAAACGCCGCGAGCACTTCCGGCGCGTCCTTGGCCTTGCTGCTCTGATTCGCGAGAAACACCGGCAACACCGCCGCCTTCGTCGCCTCCAAATCGCTCGGCAACACGTCCGCCGCCGCCTTCGTAAAATCCTTTTTCGAGTAAGACGCCCAGTAGCGCTGAAACGTCGTTTCGACGGGCTTGGTGTCCGCCGCAAAAGACGCGGTCGCAACGACGAGAGAGAGCAGGAGCAGAAAGGTTTTCTTCATGGTGGGTCGGTGAAAAGGAAGACAAGAGCCACGCCCGCACGACCAAGGCGAGCTTGTTTTGGCATCCTGGCTCGCCGCCGTTTCCCGCTTCCAACCGCACCAAATCCTTCAATTCTCCCCCACCGCTTCCGGGCATTCTCCTTATTTCACTTTCACGATGAAACGCCTCCTCCTTGCCTTTTTGCTCCTCGCCGTCGCGCTGCGCGCTTCGCCCGAGACCGACACGCTCATCCGCCTCACTCGTGAATTCGACACCGCGGTCGCCTCCGAGAACCGCGCCGCCCTCTCCGCCCTGCTCCACGCCGACTACGCCTACACCGGCCCCGAGCTGCCGCCCAAAACGTCCGAAGTCCCCCTCTCCGTCGTCGCGCAACGTCTGCTCCTTCTCACCGGGGAGAGCACTGCCCCCGTCGCCCGTGTCGTCGGCCCGACCGCCATTGTCACCGGCGGCTACAGCGTAAACCAAGGCTTGGCCTCTCCCCGCTTTATCGCCCGCGGCCGTTTTACCACCACTTGGGTTCGCCAAGGCGACCAGTGGCAAATCGTCGCCGAACATCGCTCGCTCAACGACGAACTCGAATGGGCGCCGTCTCAAGTTGCCCAGACCCGCGCCAACCGGAAATCCCCTGCCGTCGCCGCCTTGCCCTCCCCCGCGGGCAGCGCCGACCCCGCCCCCATTGTCACCTCCGGTCAGATCCCTACAACTCCACCACCTCCGCCCACGCCGCGCACGGTCTTCGCCTCGACCGACAACACCAAGAAAACCGGCCGCGAGGAGAACTTCGGGCGCCATGGCCATCTCCCCAAGGTCATCAGCCAGCTGTTCCGCTCCTACGAACCCAGCCAACTCGGCTACACCAAAGATCAGGGCGACGATCCGTTCATGGACTTCACGTTCTCGGCCATGTTTCCGCTCCCGCTCGTGCCCGGCGAATACCCCGACCCCGTCCGTCGCAGCACCGACGAAAATTTCTATCGCCACACTCGCTTCACCGGACCGCACCTCTATTTCGCCGCGACGATGCGCGCCGGCCAATACATCGGCACCCGCCCTTCCTCGCCCGTAGTCAGCAAACGTTTCAATCCGCTCCTCTCCCTGCGCTTCTGGGCCACCGATCGCCAGGGCCGCCGCGAGTCCGAGGATAACTTTCTCGAGCTCGTCTACGGCCACGAGTCCAACGGCCAGTTCATCGCCAGCCCCGGTCGCTTCAACGACCAGCTCCGCGTCTATCTCAACCAAGCCATCGACGCCCCCACGCCCGACGCCGCCACCCTCGCCAACAGCACCGCCCGCCTCGCCGCGCGCGACAACATCAGCCGCGGCTGGGATTACGTCGGCCTCCAGTTCGCGCGCGACTGGGACACCAACTTTTTCGACTCGTGGGCTCCCGACGCCACCATCGCGTTGCGTGCCAAACTCAACTACTATCTCCGCAAAGGCGCGCTGCAGGGCGACTCCGAGCAGTTTAACCCCCGGTGGGAAACTTCCCCCTCGAACGTCCTCCCCGACCCCGAAGGCAAAGACCGCAAATACGTCGACGGACTCTCCTTCCGTTACACCCTCACCGTCGCTCCGCCGCGCGGGGAAAAAGCGCCGACCGGCTGGGCTAAACTCCTCCGCTTCGAACGACGCTACGCCCTCACCTGGACCACCGGCTACGTTGAGCCCTTCCGCTACAACACCCTCAAAGCCGAAGCCGGCCTCAACATCTACGGCCTCCCGCTCATGATCTGGTATCGTCTCGGCTACAACAGCGACCTCGTCGACTACTACCGCCAAGACCACAGCTACGGTCTCAACCTCTCCTTCTGGAATTTCTGACCGCCCCGGCCTATCGCCCACCTCCACTCCGGTAGCTCGCCTCGTGAGAGGCGGGAGAAATCACTTTTCTCCCACCGTTAGCGCACTTCGCCGCTCGCGCCAAAGACCTGTAACCAAACCACCCCGGCGTGTGTCCTTGTGCCACCGCATCACACCGATGATCACACCCACCACGCCCGCCACCCCGCACCAGCCCGCCTCCCCTCCTCCCCTCCGTCTCTGGCCCGGCGTGGTGATCGTGGCTCTGCAATGGTCCGCCCGTTTTGTCCTCCCGGTGTTCGCCCCCGAAGCGATGCCGATCGGTGTGCTGGCCGGCCTCGCCGGCGGTCTCGCCGTCATTCTCTGGTGGCTCTTCTTCAGCCGCGCCGCGTGGAGCGAACGTCTCCTCGCCGTCGGCGCGATGGGGATCGCCATCGTCGCCACGTGGCGCCTCGTGCACCCATCCGTCGCCACCGGCATGATGGGCCTGATGTTTTTCGTCTACGTTTTCCCCGGCCTCAGCCTCGCCTTTGTCGCGTGGGCAGTCGCCGGTCGCCGCCTCGCCGCCGGCCCGCGCCGCGCGACGATGCTCGCCGCAATCGCACTCGCCTGCGGCGTGTGGACCCTCGTCCGCACCGGCGGATTCTCGAGTGATCTCAATCACGATTGGGCCTGGCGCTGGGCGCCAACCCCCGAAGACCGCCTGCTCTCGCTCAACACCGCGAAATCACTTCCCACCCCAACACCCACCGCGACACCGCCCCCCATCGCGCCCGCCGCGGCCAAACCCGCCATCAACTGGCCCGGCTTCCGCGGCCCACAGCGCGACGGCATCCTGCGCGGCACGAAAATCGCAACCAACTGGACCGCCACGCCCCCCGTCGAACTCTGGCGCCGCCCCGTCGGCCCCGGCTGGTCCTCCTTCTCCGTCGCCGGCGACCTCGTCTACACGCAGGAGCAACGCGGCGAAGAAGAAGTCGTCGCCTCCTACCGCCTCACCACCGGCGAACCCGTCTGGAGCCATCGCGACCTCACGCGTTTCTGGGAATCCAACGCCGGCCCCGGGCCGCGTGGCACCCCCACACTGCACGCCGGCCGCGTCTACACCTTCGGAGCCACCGGCGTGCTCAACTCCCTCGACGCCCTCACCGGCGCCGTCGGCTGGTCGCGTAACGCCGCCACCGATACCCAGGCCAAACTTCCCGACTGGGGCTTCTCCAGTTCCCCCCTGATCGACGGCGACCTCGTCATCGTCGCCGTCGGCGGCACCCTCGCCGCCTACGATCGCGCCACCGGCGCCCCGCGTTGGACCGGCCCCGCCGACACCGCGAGCTACAGTTCGCCGCATCTGCTGGAGATCGACGGCGTGCGCCAAATTTTTCACATGGGCGGCGCCGGCGCCACCAGCGTCGCTCCCGCCGACGGCAAAGTCCTCTGGCAACACGCGTGGAAGGGTTTCTCCATCGTGCAACCCGCGCAGATCGCCCCCGGCGAATTGCTCATCAGCACCGGCGACCGCACGGGCTCGCGCCGACTTCACGTTGCCCAAAAAGCCGGCGCGTGGACCACCGAGGAGCGTTGGACGACCAACAAACTCAAAGCCTACTTCAACGACTACGTCGTGCACCGCGGTCACGCCTACGGTTTCGACGGCGGCATGCTCGCCTGCATCGACCTCGCCGACGGCGCCCGCAAATGGAAAGGCGGCCGCTACGGCGCCGGCCAACTCATCCTCCTCGCCGACCAAGACGTCCTCCTCGTGCTCTCCGAACAAGGCGACCTCGCCCTCGTCTCCGCCGTCCCCGCCGACTACGCCGAACTCGCCCGTCACAAAGCGATCGAAGGCAAAACCTGGAACCACCCCGTCCTCGCCGGCGACACCCTCCTCGTCCGCAACGACCGCGAAATGGCCGCCTTCCGCCTCCGCTGAACGGAGCGCTCAACGGAGCGGTGGTTTCCTCACCGCCGTTTCCAAGCTTCGCGCCCGCGCCCCGCTCAATACTCGCGCTTCGTATTGATACCCGGCTGCGGAATCGGATACCGCCCGTTCGCGTCCGGTTGCAACGGCGCCGGCGAGTCCTTCGTCAGCGTGTCGAGACCCGGTGCAAACTCGTGGTCGCAATTCAGCATTTCGTCATAGGTCACCGTGCGCCCCGTGTGCGCCGCCATGCGACCCATCGAGGTCACGAGGCTCGCCTCCACGCCGCGCTTCACCTCGTTGTAAGGTTGGTCCGCGCGGATGGCTCCGATCAGGTTGTCCCACTCGAGCTGGTAGGGATTCGGCTCCGGTTGCGGAAACGCCCACACGAGGTTCTCCGGCGTCAACGTATGCCCTTTGTAGATTCGCGCCCTCGACGGGATGTGTCCCTTCTCGGAGACCACCCCAAGACCCTTCGTGCCATGCGCCCAACTGGAATGATCGGCTTGGGCTCCGGTCTGACAGCGCCCTTCGAGAAACAATTTCGCGCCGTCACCAAACGTATACTCCACCGAGTAAGCGTCGAAATTCTGGTCGATGCTGTCGCCGCGGTAATGGCGGCCGCCGTTCGCCTGCGCCTTCACCGGCCACGCGCCTTTCATCCACGAGCACTCGTCGATATTGTGAATGTAGAAATCGCTGAACGCCCCGCCGCCCGACCACATGAAACTGTGGAATCGCTCGATCTGATACATCAGGTCCGTCTTGTCCGCCGGCTTCGGCGGCGACGCGAAAAAGCCGATCGGCCCGTGCAACCGATACGCCCGCATCATGAGCAAATCGCCGATCTGCCCTTGCTGGATGCGATCCGCCAGTTCCCCGCGCGCCTTGCAGTGTCGGCACATCAACCCGACGCCCACCTTGAGATTTTTCCGCGCCGCGTCTTCACCGAGCAGGAGCATCCGTTTGCTCGTCGGGCCGTCGACTGTGACGGGTTTTTCCATGAACACATTCAACCCCTTCGCGATCGCGTAGCTGAAATGCACCCAGCGAAACGCCGGCGGCGTCGCGAGGATCACGACGTCGCCCGGCTTCAGCGCGTCCATCGCCGACTTGTAAGAATCGAGTCCGATAAACCGGCGGTCCTCCGGCACATCGAGCAGCGTCGGTTGCGCGGCAAACTGCTTCGTGAGTTTCGCGTGGGACGCCGCCAGCCGCGCGGGAAACACATCCGCCATAGCCACGAGTTTGATTGGACCGCTCTTCGTCGAGAGCGCCTGTCCCGCCGCACCCGAACCGCGTCCGCCGCAGCCGACGAGCGCGACTTGGATCATATCGCTGCCCGCCGCATGCACGTAGGGCAGCGTCACTCCGGCGAGCGCCGACACCGTCGCGAGACGACTGGTGTGTTTGAGGAAATCACGACGAGAGAGCGGATCGGGGGGTTGGGTATTCATGGGGAAGCAAACGGAAAAACTAAGAACACACTGCGATGCCGCGATCTAACCCGCGCACACTCTCTGCGTCAACGGGCGGCTGTCCCGTTTTCACCTTCAGCAGCCGCCCGCCTTCGCCGTCGCTCAGCGACGGAACGACTTCGTGAAATCCTCGGCAGTCGTCTCCACAACTTTCTTTTCGTGACGCGACTCCGCGATGAGTTGGTTCAACTTCGCTTCCCATGCCGCGCTGTCCATCGGCATCTCGACCGTCTGGTTAATCAGTGAGGAATAGAGCAACACGTTGGCCAGCTCCACCGAGCCCATGCCGTCGGCACCGGGCGCGATCAGCGGCGTGCCGTCGAGGATCGAATCGACGAAATTCTGCATGAGAATCCCGTGCGGGTTGTTCGCCGTGTCGAACGGGATGTCGACATTCCACACCTCGGGCTTCGCAAAGCCGCTCTTCGAGGTCTGGCTAAACTCGATCATGTCGGCGTCGTTCCGCGTGAAGGAGACCTTGTTGTTTTCCAACACGATCTTGCCGCGCGTGCCGGTGATTTCGAAGCGGTTCGTGCCCGGCGCTTCGCCGGTGGACGAGATAAACACGCCCGTCGCCTTGTTCGGCCACTCGAGGTAGGTCGTGATATTGTCCTCGACCTCGATGTTGTGGAAACGCCCGAGCTGGCAGAAGCCGCGCACGCGCGCGGGCATACCGCAGAGCCATTGGAGCATGTCGAGTTGATGCAGGCATTGGTTGAGCAGCACGCCGCCGCCCTCGCCCTTCCACGTCGCCCGCCAGCCGCCGCTCGCGTAGTAAGCCTCCGTGCGGAACCAGTCCGTGATGATCCAGTTGATGCGCACGATCTCGCCGAGATCGCCGCCTTGGATGAGCTTGCGGATCTTCTGGTAGCGCGGCTCCACCCGCATTTGAAACATTCCGGCAAACACCTGCTTCGGGTGTTGCTGCGCCGTGGCGATCAACCGCTCGGCGTCCGCCTTGTGCGCCGAGATCGGCTTTTCCACCATGATGTGCAGCCCCGCCTTCAGCGCCTCGATGCCGATCGTCGTGTGGAGAAAATGCGGCGTCGCGATCACCAGCGCGTCGATCTCGCCCGAGCGGATCATGTCGGTGCAGCTCGCAAACGTTTTTAAACCCGGCCGGCCCTCGAAGGGTTTCAACCCGGGCGCGTAGGCGTCGCTGACGGCCGTCAGGGTGCAGCGGGAGATTTTGTTTTCGAGCAGGTAGCCCGTGTGAAACTTGCCGATGTTGCCGAGACCAACGATGCCGAGACGAACGTTTTTCATAGAGGGTAGTGAGGAGCGCTGAGTGTCTCCCCGCGCGAAAAGCGGCGGCAACTTCTTTCCGCGAAATTCTCGACCACGACGACGCCCCCGCCGAACGGACCGGCCCTTGCCCACTCGTCGCCCACCTCCGGCGACGCCCCGGCAACCTTACAATTCTGTAATGTCCCAGAAAGGCCGCAGAGAAAACGCCGTGCTATCTTCTGCTCACGTTCAGAGCACTTCTCTCACACGCCACCACTCAATCATCCAAATCTCTCAGACCATGAATCCTCCTCAATTCGTTCCCGTCCTGTCCAACCGCACTCCCGCCAAGTCCCGCGTCACCGCCTTCGCCGCCATCGGCCTCTTCGCTCTCGCCGGCGCGCTCGTCGGTGCCTCGGCCACCGGCTCCTCCAAATCCTCCATCGAACTCAAACGCGACGCCACGCCCGTGGCCCGCGGCCAACTCGAAGCCGCCAGCTTCTCGAACGTCGTGAAACGCGTCTCGCCGGCGGTCGTTAAAATCACCACCGAGACCAAGTCGAAGCGCGTCGCCGCCCAGCTTCCGCCGGGGTTCGACAATCCCGCCTTCCGCCAATTCTTCGGCGGTCGCATGCCCGATATGCAGACGCAGCCCCAAAACGGCCTCGGCTCCGGCGTCATCGTCAGCGCCGATGGCTACGTCGTCACCAATAACCACGTCGTCGACGGCGCCGACGTCGTCACGGTCGCGCTCACCGACGGTCGCGAGTTCACCGCTAAGGTCGTCGGCCGCGATCCGCAGACCGACCTCGCCGTCGTGAAGATCGACGCCAAGGACCTCCCTGCCGTCACCTTCGCCGACAGCGCCAAGGCCGAGGTCGGCGACCGCGTCCTCGCCATCGGCAATCCCTTCGGTATTGGCGAAACCGTGACGAGCGGCATCGTCTCCGCCAAGGGCCGCAACATCGGCATCCTTGCCGAGGTCGAAGGCTACGAAGACTTCATCCAGACCGACGCCGCGATCAACCCCGGCAACTCCGGCGGCGCCCTCGTCGACGTCAACGGCCGCCTCCTCGGCATTAACACCGCCATCCTCAGCCGCAGCGGCGGTTTCCAAGGCGTCGGCCTCGCCGTCCCCGCGAATCTCGTGAGCCAGGTCGCCGACAGCCTCGTCAAGACCGGCAAAGTCACCCGAGGCTACCTCGGCGTTAATCTCAACGCCATCACGCCCGCTCTCGCCGAAGCCTTCAACTTGAAGGACAACAAAGGCGCCCTCGTCGCCGCCACCGTCCCCGACAGCCCCGCCGACAAGGCGGGCCTGAAAGACGGCGATGTGATCACCGCCGTGAACGGCCAGGCCGTCAGCGATCCGAACAATCTCAAGAATCAAGTCAGCGCCTTCGCACCCGGCACCAAGCTCAACCTCGACGTCCTACGCGATGGCAAGACTGAGAAGTTTACTGTCACCACCACCGAGCGTCCCGGCGCCAAGCGCACCGGCAAAGGCGGCCTCGAGTCCTTCTCGAAGAACCGCAGCTCCGACGATGAAGGCGTGCTCAACGGTGTCGCCGTCGACGACCTCGACCGCAACGGCCGCCGCGAACTCAACTTTCCCGCCAAGCTGAAGGGCGCGCTCATCACCCAAGTCGATCCCAACTCTCCTTCCGCCCGCGCCGGCCTCAAACCCGGTGACGTGATCCTCGAAATCAACCGCCAGCCCGTCGCCAACGCCAAAGACGCCGTCGAGCTCAGCACCACCGCCGAGAGCAAGAAGACGCTCCTCAAGCTCTGGTCCCGCGGGAATACGCTCTACGTCGTCGTCGACGAAACCGGCAGCGACAAAGACGGTCAGCAGTAAATCACCGCCCTCCCTTTAGGTCAGTAGGTTCATCAGTTGTTCATTGGTTAGCAGTGTTAAAGTAGCATTCAGTCAGTCGTTCACCCGGCATCGGTCTTCGTTGTGGTAGACCGGTGCCGGTTTTCTTTTTCCGCATACCTCCGACCCGTAGCCGCACCGATTACGGTGCGGTCCGTTCCTCGCCCGGGCACGCTTAGTCGGTCCCCCGCTTTCAGCCTTCCGCCCACCGCCTTCCGCCTCCAGCCTCCCGCTTCAATTCACCATGCGCATCCTCGTCGTCGAAGATGATTCCAAAATCGCCTCCTTCGTCGTGCGCGGTCTCAAGCAATCCGGCTATGCCGCCGACCACGCGCCCGATGGCGAGACCGGCCTCGCGCTCGCCGAGTCTACCGACTACGACGCTATGATCGTCGACGTCATGCTCCCTCAGCTCGACGGCATCAGCCTCGTCAAACGCCTCCGCGCCGCCCGCCGCGTCACCCCCGTCCTTTTCCTCAGCGCCAAGAGCTCCGTCGACGACCGCATCCGCGGCCTCCAGGCCGGTGGTGACGACTATCTCACGAAACCGTTCGCCTTCTCCGAACTCCTCGCGCGCGTCCACGCCCTCATCCGCCGAGCCTCGCAATCCCCCGAAGCCACGCGCCTCGTATCCGGCGATGTCTCCCTCGACCTCGTCACGCGCGAAGTCACCCGCGCCGGCGAACCCGTCGAGCTCCAGCCGCGCGAGTTCACGCTCCTCGCCTTTCTCCTCCGCCACGCCGGCCGCCCCGTGAGCAAGACGATGATCCTCGAACACGTCTGGGACTACAGCTTCGACCCGCAGACCAACGTCGTCGATGTCGTCGTCTCCCGCCTCCGCGCCAAGATCGACCCCGACCACACCCGCCTCGAAACCGTCCGCGGGGTCGGTTACGTTTTCCGCCCCCATGCTTGAGCGCCTGCGCCAGTCCCTCGCGCTGCGTCTCGCCGCGCAATACGCCCTCGTCTTCGCGCTGAGCACCGGCGTCCTCTTCGGCGTCCTCTACTGGACACTCGCCGAAGCCCTCAACGCCCGCGAACTCGCCGGCCTCGAGCGTCAAGTGCGCGCCCTCGCCGATTCGTTCGGTCGCGGCACGCCGGTCGATTTCATCGCACGCGTGAAAAACAACCCGTCGCCCGAGATGAGCGCCTCCTTCGTCCGCCTGATCACGCCCGACGGCTCCACCTACTTTCAAAAACTCCCGGACGATTGGATCGAGACACAGGTAAAATCGATTCCCTTCGGCGCCTTCACACTCAACCAGGAGGTCAGCACCGTTCGCATTCCGCAGACCGCCCTGCGCGACTATTCCATCGCCACCTATCAGTGGCCGACCGGCGTTCAACTTCAGGTCGGCCGCATCCTCGACAGCCGCGCCGTCCTCCTCGCCCCGCTCCGAAGCGCGTTTACGATCACCGGCGCCGGCGCCCTCATTCTTTCGTTCGCCGCCGGCATCGTCCTCGCCTGGCGCGCCACCCGCCCACTCCGCGCCGTCTCCGCCACCGCGCGCCGCATCCTCGAAACCGGCGACCTCGCCGCCCGGGTGCCCGGCCCCGGCGGCCGCGGCGAACTCGCCACGCTCGTCACCCAGCTTAACACCCTCCTCGACAAAAACGCCGCACACGTCCGCGTCCTCCGCGAAACCCTCGACAACCTCGCGCACGATCTCCGCACGCCGCTCACCCGCCTCCGCGGCACAGCCGAACTCGCCATGCAAGACGCCGGCGACCCCGCCGAAGCCCGCGCCGCTCTCGCCGACTGCGTCAACGAATCCGACCGCGTCCTCCACCTCCTCGAAGTCCTCCTCGACATCTCCGCCGCCGAAGCCGGCGCGTTGAAACTCAACCGCGACCAACTCGACGTCCGCACACTCGTCGACCGCGCCGCCGACCTCTACCGCGAAGTCGCCGAGGAAAAAGACATCACCGTCGTCGTCGACCAACCCGCCCCGGCCGAGTGCCAAGCCGACGCCATCCGCCTCGGCCAAGCGATCAACAATCTCGTCGACAACGCCCTCAAATACACCCCCGCCGGCGGCACGGTCACCCTCACCACCGCCACCGAACCCGGCGCCGTCGTCATCACCGTTTCCGACACCGGTCCCGGCGTCCCCGTCGCCGAGCGCGACGCCATCTGGCGCCGCCTCTACCGTGGCGACAGCAGCCGCTCCCAACGCGGCCTCGGACTCGGCCTCAGTCTCGTGAAAGCCATCGTCGAAGCCCATGGAGGCTCCGCCACCATCACCGACGCCCCGCGCGCCGGCGCCCGCTTTGTTCTGCGGCTGCCCGTCACCTGACGGCGCGGCGCATCAGCCCGTCCTCACGCCCATCCGCCGCGTTTCGTCCCCACCGGCTCACCGCGCCGTCATGAACCGCCACTTCACCTCCGAGTAGTGCCAAGTGCGTCCGTTCGCGTCCGGCGTGACCGAGCCCTGCCACGCGCCGCGCCCATCCTTCGCGACACTCAGCCGCGTCCAGGAATACGCACCCTTCTCAAAATCGAACGTCTCGCCGTCGTCATCGTAGAGCGCGAGTTTGCCGGCAGCTTCGCCGTAGTGGCGGACTTCGAGCGCGACGCTCTCGTTCGCGGCGGGGGTCCATTGACGATTTTCCGCGAGCAACGGGACGAGCGAACCGTCCTTCACAAACACGGGCATCTCCGAAAGCGAGGGCGTGACTTCGATCGTCTGGTTCTCGCCGGCAAATTTCCCGCTGTAGAAATCATACCATTTACCGGCGGGCAGGAGCACCTTGCGGGTCTTCACATTGGGTGCGATCGGCGCAACGAGCAGCGCGTCGCCGAACATATACTGGTCCTTCACTTCGCGCGCGGCCGCCGGCACCTCGTAGGGATTGGCCGTGGCATCGAGTTTGCCGATTGCTGCGGACTCGGCGACCACCGCACCACCGGCGAGCTGCATCGGACGAATCACCGGCGTGCCCTGATAGTGGTATTGCGCGAAGGCGTTGTAGAAATACGGCAGCAGGCGCATCCGCAGCACGATCGCGTCGCGGATCAGGTCCTTCACCTCGGTGTGCGTCCAAAGTTTCTGCGACGAGGCCCATCCGTTGTAGAGCGCGAGCGGTGAAAAGCACACCGCCTGCACCCGGCGCAGCATGTCTTCGCCGCTGTTGCTCCCGCGCACCTCGGGCGACCAGAGCACGCCGGCGAAACCGCTGTTGCTCACCGCGGTGATGTAGCCGTCAAACTCGTAGTTGTCGTTGTAAATGACAAACGGATACGGCGACGCCCCCGCATTCGTGCCGCGAATCTGCCCCATCGTGCGGCGGTTGCTCCGGTGAAACACCTCGAACACCGCGCGCTGCAGCAGCAGTCCGTAAGTCTGACGCAATTGCTCGGCATCGCGCCCCGATGGAAACACCGCGGTGTCCGGCCAGAGGTAACGGTCGTAGCCGTCGACCTCGTCGAGCTTGAATCCACCGACGGCCGCGGGCGCGAGATCGACGACCGTGTGTTTGAGATGCTCGGTGAAAATTTTCTGCGCCGCCGGTATCGAAAAATCCGGCACGATGCCATTCCACACGAGATGCGTGCCGGCGTAGGGGAGCAGTTTCTCGTAGAGCGGCGTCTTCGGCGCGACGTAGGGATTAAACCAGAGATTCACCCGGACGTGTTGTTTCGCGACCTCGCCGAGAAACGCCTTCGGATCGGGAAACGCGTCTTGTCCCACTCAAACGAGCACGGGTAGGCCTGATCCATCCAGCCGGGCTCGAGCCCGAGCATATCGAGCGGAATGCCGTTTTTGCGAAACTCGGCGATGTCCGCGAGCGCCTGCTCCGCCGTGTATTTCGTCTGCACGCGCGCGAGGAAGCCGAGGCCCCATTTCGGCGGCAGTGCTCCACCGCCCGCGAAGAGAGTGTAGCGCCGCACGGCATCGAGCGGACTCGGCCCCGCGAACACGTAGACATCCAGACCCGTCGCCCCCGCGAGCACTTCGATCGAGTCGGATCGCGGCTGCGATTGCCAAGCCCCGCGCGTCGCCGTCGTGCGGTCGATCACCGGCGGTTTCTCTTTCGCCGCGAGCCGCACGCCATGCCCCACCGTCACGCGCAGGTAGCGCGCAGAGTCGAAGAGCACCGCAAAGCCCTTCGTCGAAACATACAGCGGCACCGGCGCATGCGTGCGCCCCGTGATGCCGCGCCGGCTGTCCCAGTGATCGACGTGCAATTCAAACACGCCGCCGTTGCGCCGCATCGACGAAAAATCCACGCCGAGCCCGTAGATGTCTTCCTGCGCCCCGAGCGGAAAACGCACCGCGGTCTTCGCGGCCCACCGTCGCCCCTCGATTTCTTTTTCGTCGAGCGGAAATCCGGCCTTCGGCATCGCCGCGAGCGCTGCGCGGGCGGGCGCCGTGGCCCCGGCAGCGCTCAGCAGCGTCAGCGTCTCGGGCGTGCCTACGGTGGCCTTCCACACGCCGGGCGCGACTTCCGTCCAGACGAGAAGCGACGCCGGCGGCATTTGCGCGAGGGCCCACACCGGGAGGAGAACCACAAGCGCAGCGACAAATCGCAGTGCGAAATTGCGACGAAACCCGGCCAACGAGGGATAGTGCATGATGAGTTCAGAATGAACGGTGCCACCAAGCTAACGCCGGGACGGAGTGCCGGAGAAGACTCAAAACCGTTATGTTGTTAAACAGCGCTACGCCGTCGGCACCGCCCGCAGTGTCCGTCCCTCGTTCCACTGCCCTTCCAGCATGATCGTCGTGGCCTGTTCGGGCATCCCCCGCTCGTTGCGCTCCACCATGCTGATCAGCGCATCCACCGCCATCGCCCCGGTGAGTTTGCCGTTTTGCCACACGCCACTCAGAGGATCGCCGAGCCGCGGACACGCCAGCCACGCGAACCCGATATCCTCCGGAATTCGCCAGCCTGCCCGCGTGAGCATCGCGTGCAACGGCCCGCCGCCGAGATTGATGATCACATCGGGTTTCTCGCGCTTCAACCAGCGCTCCATCTGCGGCATCGCCGCCTCGTTCCAATCGTCCACAAACACCGGATCGACCAATTCCAGGTCCGCCATCATCTCGCCCGCCACCAGATAACCCGCCTGCCACCGTCCTTGGAAGCGGTGCCGGTGCACTTGCCGCAACGCCAAGCCCGGCCGCCGGTAGCCCCGCCGGTAACACTCGCGCACCGCCAGCAGACTCGAAAAATAGTGGTCGTTGCACACCGTCGTGATCGTCAGCGCCGGCAGCGGCACGCTGATACTCACCGACGCAAAATACTCCCAGCGCAGCGCGGGCGGCAGATCGCCTTCCGCCAGCGGGCTGATCACCAGTCCTTGGATACCGCGCGCATGCAGCATCTCGGAAAACCGCTCGTTCGACATCTTGTCGCGGTGCAACCAAAACTCCTGCGCACGGTAGCCGCGCAGCGTCGCCCGTTCCAGCGCCCCCTCGCGCATCTGCCGGATCGTCAGCGACTGGTGGTTGCGCCAGCCATCGGCTGTCCGCTGCGCGCACACGAGCGCGAGCGCCGGCTTGTCCTTCAACGGCTTTCCCTGCCGGCGCAGCCGCATCAGCGTCGAGACGTAGGGGTTCGGCTGATAGCCCAACTTCTTGGCGATTTCCTGGATGCGCTCCCTCGTCACGGCGGGTATGCGCGGATTGTTTGCGAGGCTCATCGAGACCGTCGCCTGCGTGACGCCCGCCTGCGCGGCGATCGACTTCATGGTAACTCCGGTGCTCATCGCTTAAGGATGTAAGCAAGACGGAGCTTTTGTCACGGCATCGCAAACGAAATTCTCGACTGGTCCGCCCTTACCCGGCTCACTCCCCGCCCCTCACCCCCTGCCTCTTCCCGGCAGACCCCAGTTTGTTACCACCAACCCTGCCCTTGCATCGACCCATGAACCCACCCGTCCCCACCTCATCAGCCCGCGCGGTGCTGCTCCTGCTACTCGCAGCCGGCACCGCCCTCCAAGCCCAAACCGCGCCCGCCGCCTCCTCCGAGAAAAAATCGGAAGATGTCATTTCGCTCTCGGAATTTTCCGTCACTGCCGAATCCAACCGCGGCTATATCGCTTCCGAAACCATGACCGGCAGCCGCGTGAAAACCCAGATCGCCGACCTCCCCTACACGGTCAACGTCCTCACCAGCGAGTTCTTCGAAGACTTCGGCATCTTCGAACTCTCCGACAACATCACACAGATCGGCGGATTCACCGGCCTCGACGTCGGCGGCGGCTTCAACCTCCGCGGCTTCGGCTCCACTTCCCAGCTTCGCGACGGCTTCTTCCGCCTCGGCCGCTACGGCTCCAGCAACGTCGACCGCATGGAGATCATCAAAGGGTCCAACGCCGCCATCTACGGCCGCACCTCGCCCGGCGGCATGTTGAACATGGTGTCCAAGCAACCCAGATCCCGCGAAAGCCAGCGCCTCTCGTTCAACTACGGCGACGAAGGCACCCAACGCGTGACCATGGAAACCACCGGACCGGTTTACCGCGGCTCGCTCGGCAAGACCGCGTATATCCTGACCGGTAGCCACTACCAAAAAGAGTTCGACATGGAATACGCGCGCAACCGCAACCAAGAGTATTACCTCGCGCTCAGCCACGACTTCAGGGACGGCTCCAACCTCTTCCTCTCGCTCGAATACTTCCTCCAGATTCGTCACTCACCCAACAGCGCCGCGCCGCTCATCACCGACTTGAAGGGCACCGCCAGCAACCTCGACGACGAAGCCATCGGCTACGCCAAGAATCTCGCCTCCTACAACGCCTTCGGCCCCGTCAGCCAACTCGACCGCGGCAACACCGGCATTAACGCCGTCTACGACAAGAAACTCACCGACGTCTGGAGCACCCGCATCGCGGCCAACCGCTACTGGGCCCGCCGTTGGGATTTCAACCAGAACACCGGTTGGGGCGCCTTCAACATCAACCCCGCCCCCGCCGCCAACGGCACCCTCCCGGCCATCACCACGGCCCGCGGCGCCACGCCCAACACCACCCGCATCATCGAAGACGGCGGCGGTTTCCAAGGCGATATGCTCGCCCACTACTGGACCAATAACAAAACCCTCGAACACCGCACCCTCGTCACGCTCGACATCAACGACTACTACCGCTGGGACCCGTCCCTCAACTACGCCGGTGCCACCAATCCCGATCTCGTCGCCTGGAACGCCGTGCGCACCGTCACCCTCGACCGCAACACGCTCGCTCCGGCCGGCCCCATTTCCTACTTCCTCAAACCGCTCGACCCCACGATCGGCGTAAAGACCCGCCACCAAAAACGCCGCACCACCGTGATCGGCGGCCTCTTCCGCCAGCAGACCTCGTTCTTCAACGGTCGCCTGCTCACGTTCGCCGGTGTCCGCTTCGACAACACTCGCTTCCGCGACCGCGACTACATCGGTTTCGCCGGCTACGTCCCCGGCACGATGATCGACAAGACCGTGAACTTCACGAAGCCCAACCTCGGTTTTAACTACAAGGTCACCCCCGGCTTCCGCGTCTACGCTAGCTACAGCGAGAGCTACTTCGTTTCCCAAAACGACAACGCCCAGACCCACTTCGATCCCACCTTCAAATCCGAAGTCGCGAACGGCTACGACTACGGCTTCAAAGGCGCGCTCTTCAACGAACGCCTCAACTACACCGTCAGCGGCTACTACGCTATCCGCAACAACGTCAGCGTCACTGAAATCGAAGAGACGCCCCTCGGCTCCGGCAACTTCGTGCAAATCGCCCGCCGCGACGGCGATCAACTCGTCCGCGGTTACGAAATCGATATCAACTGGCGCGTCACCGACGAAGTCTCTGTCGGCGGCAGTTGGGGCCACATCTACTCGATCTACACGGATTTCGGCTCCGCCTTCCCGCTCGCCGTCGGCCGCCGCGTCAACGGCATCTCACCCCAAAACGGCAGCGCCTATGTGAAGTGGGCCGCCTCCTCGGGCAGCTCCTTCAAAGGCTTCTCAGCCAACCTCGGCGTGACTTACGTCTCCTCCACCCCGACTGAAGCCCCCAATGCCGGTGACACCTACGCGACCCTCGCGAACGGCACGCGCGTCGTCACGCGCTCGACGAACCAATGGCGCCTGCGCGTCCCCTCGTTCAACCTCTGGAGCGTCGGCCTGCGTTACAAACTCCCGACCCGCAGCGCCCTCGACCACACCGTCGCGCTCAACATCAACAATCTCTTCGACCGCGAATACCTCCGCGCCAACCGCCTCATCGGCGAACCGCGCGCGATCTTCCTCACCTACACCGTGAATCGCACCGGCCCGCGCCGCTAGAGCATTTCAAATGAAGGTATAGCCGCAGGCAGCAAACCAACCGAGGGCGTCCTGGGATGTGACAGCGCAGAGAGCGGTGGCGATGGCCTTGAGG
>Ga0075163_10005333_pt1 | contig 17160 bp, 48 predicted proteins | sample JI1023141ADNA_FD_71478 | JGI IMG/M metagenome (GOLD analysis project Ga0075163, IMG submission 71478) | Wastewater effluent complex algal communities from Wisconsin, to seasonally profile nutrient transformation and Carbon sequestration -... | ecosystem: Engineered > WWTP > Effluent > Algae...
TACACGCACGTCCGGGTGACCGCCCGCGTCGGTACCGCGGCGACGGCCGGGACGAAGATCGTCGCGCGGTATCGGCTCGTCTCGTCGGGGTACTCGTCCACCATCGGCGACTACTCGGATATCGGTACGTCGGCGGTCGAGCTTCCGCTGTCCTCGACCGGCGTCATCGCGTCGTCGTGGATCACGCTTGCGTCCGGTGCGAAGGCGGACATCCTGCTTTGCCCGGTGCAAACCGGCGGCGACGGCGCTACCGATCCGGCTATCAGGCATCTCGCTTTCGAGTTCAAACGGGAATAAGACATGGCCGACATTCAAACCATCGCCGGGACCGACACCGTCAACGCCGCGCTGCTGACGAAGTGCGTCAACAACTTCGCCGCGCTGCAAAACGACTTCGCATCGGAGACAGCCCCTGCGTCGCCCATCGCGCATCAGGTCTGGATCGACACGTCGGGTTCTCCCGTCGTCGAGAAGCGTCGCAACGCGGCCAACTCGGCGTGGGTGACGCAGACGCCAGACGTCTCCGCGACCGGCGGCGGACTACTTCCTTTGACCGGCGGCACGATGACGGGCGATCTGTCCTTCGGCGGTGCAGTCAAGGCGGTTGACCTCGACAACGCGACGGACCCCGGCGACGCGACGAACAAAGGTCAAGTCGACGCGCGCGTGCATACCGTTGCCGTCCATCTCGGCACGATCAGCGCGAGCGACGAGAAGTACCTGTGGATCGTCTCCGGCGCTTCGACGATCACGATCTCCGACGTCCTCATCGTCAGCGAGACGGGCGTCACGTCGGACGCTGGCAACCTGTGGACGTTTCAGGTGCGAAACTTGACGGCGGCGGCCGATCTGCGCAGCGCGGTCAAGTCCACGAACGGAGCCGCGATCACGGCGGACACGGCCTACGCGCTCGGCTTGAATCAGAACTTGACGCCGTCCGCGGGGGCGGTGCTGGAACTCCAGATGGCGAAGACGGGCAGCCCGAACGCGCTGACCGAGATGCTCGCCGTCGTGCGGTACACCTTGGCGACTTGAGCATGAACCCAACCCTCCCCGACGACCCCTCCATCAAGTGGATGCTCGGCGCGCTCATCGTCGCGCTGGCCGGGCTCCTCGCCTACGTCGTCAAGGCGTTGATCGACAAGATCGCGCCGACGCTGGAACGGCTGACGACGGCCGTTGAGAAGATCCCGGCGGCCGTGGCCGAAGCCGTGAAAGAGACGGTCCGCGAGCACACGCCGCGGTAGCATAGGGGATATGCTTTGGGCGCACATCTTCGCTTCCGCCGTACTCGCTGTCTGTCTCTGGCGCGTCAACCGCAAGCTGCGGCGGCTCGACGCGACGTGGCACGACGCCGCCGGTAAGACCATGCGCCGGCACCGGCGCGACCGCTGGCGTTGGCGGGAAACCGAGCACGCGCTCAACGTCGTTGCCCGCGAGGCGGCGCCGGGGTTCGAAGTGCCGCCGATCGCGGACGGTCCCCCGAACGACCCCGATTCGGTAGAATGACCCCGCATCGAGTCCTACCGCGCGGCCCTACTCCACCGCGCGAAGGGTGAGCCCTCGACGCCATGAGGGGGGCGGCTTGACACGGCCGCGCCCCCTCGCTTTACCTCGCCCGCGTGCGCGGATATACTGCCGCCATGCGATACCTCATCTTCGCCGCGACGCTCGCGGCCGGTTGCGCCACCATCCCGAGCGACGCGACGCCGGCCGTCGCGGCCATGAACGAGAAGCAGGCCGAGGCGCTGCAACGATCCCGTGAACAGAACGCGGCGAACCTCCGCACGTTCGCGGAACGCGTGAAGGCCGAGAACGCCGCGCGGATCGAAGCTCGCTTCGTCGCGCGGCTCGGCACCGACTCGCGGCCGACCGACGAAGTCCTCGCGGAAGTCGCCGCCCGCGACGCCGCTCTTGCCGCGTCCGCGAAGGAGATCGACGCCGCGCTCGCCCAAGCGTTGAACGACGCGAACGGGGACGCCGCGATGGAGATCAACGCCTTGACGGCCGACTACCTCAGCGACGAAACCGAACGCATCAAGGCCGAGCGCCGCGTCCGCACGATGCTCAACATCGGAGAGAAGAAATGAGCAAGCCGACCCCCATCGAACTCGCCGACGCGATCCTCGCCGCCGCTGAACGCAAGGCGTCCGGGTACGACGAGCTCGTCGTCTCCGGTCTTGCCGCGCAGATCGTCGTCATTGCGGCGCCCGTCTCGGTCGCCGAGATCCGCGCGACCCGCGCGAAGCTCCGCGACGTCTACGCGGCCGACCCCGGAGGCATCGCGGCGCGGCTTCTCCCGTCGCTCGACGGGCTGTTCGCGGCGATCCGCGGCGTGGTGGCGTGACCATGTCCAGCAATCGCACCGAACTGGTCGTTGACGTGAACCTGATCGGCCGCAGCGTCTGGTCGCGCGCATTCCGAGAGTGGGAGCGCCGATACCGCGAAGATCCGACGCAGTTCGCGAGCGAGATGGATCGCGCGTCGGCAGGACTCGACGACTACGGCGATAAGTGTGCGGCGTACTTCGCAGCGCTCGTCACGGAGTTGGTCTGACCATGCCGCAGTACGTCACCAGACGCGAGGCCGCGCGCATGATCGGATGCGCGCCGTCCACGATCCGCGCCATGATCGCGCGCGGGGACCTGACCTTGCATCACCTGCCGACCGTCGGGGAACAGCGGCTGTCGTCCCGCGAAGTCGCGCGGGCACGGCCGCGCCCCGTCGGAAGGCCGCCTAAGTCGTAGGGTTATGGCGGTTGCGGAAAAAATCGGAATCAGCCCTTGCGATATTCGCCCGGTTGGACGATTATAGGGGCGTCAAGGAGATACGACGATGAACGCGACCGACAAGACCGTGGCAATCTACACGAACCCGAAGGGCCAGATCCTCGACTGCGCGACCGGCAAGGTCCTCGAATCCACGACGCCGGGCGGCTGGAAGATCCCGGCCCCGCCCGCCGGTTTCCGCGCCGAGGTCAAGGTCGTGTTCGTCTCCGCGGATCGCGCGGCGTACCTGCTCGGCGGTGCCCGGTGAGCCACGCCGACCAACTCCTCGCCGACCTGCGCGCGGCCGAGCAAGCCGCGAAAGAGTCGTACCTCGCCGCGGTCGGCGACGAGTCAGTCTCCGTCGCCGCGTTCTCGCGCCTCGGCCGCGAGTACGCCGCGGCGACGGCGAAGTACGACGGTGCCCGCGAGATGCTGCGCGCGTGCATCGTGGATTGCACGTCATGATCGACCGCCCCACCAAGCGCCCGCACCGCGTCATCGGCCCCGTGACGATGTACGTCCACCACAACGACCGACTGCCATACGCGTCCGGCGCGTGCGCGTGGATCGGCGACTACTGCCTTGCGGAGTACGACGGATGGACCGTGTCCGTCGCGAACGCGGACGACCCGACGCAGACCGACCATCGCGACGAACGCGACGGGGACAAGGCCGTCGAGATCATGGAAGAGATGATCGAGGCTTGGTTGGGGGCGGTGCCGGAATGATCTCGCGACAACGCATGACGCATCGTCTCAAGTACTGGCGGCGTCAGACCATGCTCGACGGCATGGAGGCGGTCGTCGCCGCGCTGCAAACGATCCTCCGCGAGACGCGCGACGTGCGCGCGGCGCAGCGGCGCAAGGACCGTGCGAAGGCGGCGAAGCCGTGATCCTCTACGCCGTCCTCATCGCCGCGATCATCCTCGCCGCGCTGTTCGTCTTCGCCGCGGGGCGCGTCTCCGCGGAGGAATGCTGCAACTGTCCTTACGAGTGCGACGTCTGCCCGAAGAGGTACCCGGAGCCATGATCTTCCCGTCCCTGTCCTTCGAGGACTACCGCAAGCTCGACGCCTACGGTTCGTCCGACCTCCGCGCGATGCGGGTCGGACCGCCCGCGATGGTCCCGTGGCGCCGCGCGAACCCGCACCAAGAGACGGACGCGACGCGACTCGGCACGGCCGCGCACTGCGCGATCATCGAGGGCGACGCGTTCCAAGAGCGGTTCGCGTTCAAGCCCGATGGCATGTCGTTCGCCACGAAAGAGGGCAAGGCGTGGCGCGCGTCGCAAGGCGGCCGGTCCATCGTCTCGCACGACGAGTCGGAGCGGATTCTCGGCATCGTCTCGGCGTTCCAGTCCAAGTCGTCCGCGTTCGCGTCGCTCGTGAATGCGACCGTCCGCGAGGCGTCCATCGTGTGGCCGTCGCAAGGCGTCGCGCTCAAGGGTCGCCCCGACTGGTACGACGGGACGCACGTCTACGACCTCAAGATCACGCGGCACGCGAACGAGCGTTCCGCCGCGTTTCGCGCGTGGTCGGAAGGATGGTCGCACCAGCTCGCGCACTACCGCGCCGGGCTCGCGGCCGAGGACGGGGTGCTGCGCGGCGGTCGGCTCGTCCTCATCAACCCGGAGCCGCCGCATTCGGTGTACCTGCTCGAAGTGAAGCCCGACACGCTCGACCTTCTCGCACTGGAGAACGAAGCGGCGGTGCGGCGGATCGCGGAGTGCGAGGCTTCCGGCGTGTGGCCGGGTACGCCCGAGGAATGGACGCGGGTCGATCTGCCGGCCGCCGCGTTGGCCGAAGTCGGCGGGATGTTCGCGGAGGATTGAACGTGGCGAAACAACTTGATCCGGGTGTCATCTTCAAGGGGCCGTGCGGCGCCCTGAGCGAGTCTCCGTGGCTGACGGCGGAGACGCTTCCGCAGGATCGAGACACGGTCGTCACCATCGAATCGGTGTTGGTCCGCAAAGACTTCACCTTCGAGTGTGGAGGACGCACCGAGAAGAAGAAGGTCCACGGCTCGCTCAAGTTCGTCGGCAAGGACCGGGAACTCGGACTCAACCCGACCAACCGCAAGACCATGTCGGCGCTGTTCGGCTCCGACACGGCGAAGTGGTTTGGCCAGAAGATCGCGCTCTACGTCGACCCGAACGTCCGCGGATTCGGAGGCGGCACGGTCTGCGGCATCCGCATCCGCGCGCGCCGCATCGACGCGAGTACGCCGAACTCCCCGGCGCTGCCGAACGAATCCGTCCCCGAAACCGCTTGACATAACCGCCCGCGTGTGCGAATATGCGGGCGCGAACCCTGACACTCGGCGCGGCGGCACCTTTTCTCCATGCGTTGCTTGCATCATCGTCAACGCCGCCGCGCCTTGCATTCAAGCCGAGAGGGCGGACCTTTCGGAGCCCGGCGACGGTGTCCTATGGGGACGGTCAATCGAAAGCCGTCGCCGGGCGTTTTAATCTGGAGAGTGAGATGGTGACTTACGAGAGCGGCAAAGCCCCGGCGGATGCGCCGGTGACGTACACGACGGACCGCCGCTACCGCGCGGCGAAGGGGGAGCGATGAACACGCCGAAGGGGTACGTCGCGCTGAGAAACAGCTACGACGGAAAGACGATCTTGGTCGATGCGCGCGGGCTGTACGTTGCTCCGCGTCCGTCCGAAGGCGGATCGAAAGAGACGTGCTGCGTTGCCTCTGTGTACTACGACGACACCGGGTGGACTATCGCGGAGTCGTTCGACGAGGTCTGCGCCAAGCTCGCCGCCGCGCTCGGGGAGCAGACGCCGCCCGCCGCGCCCGCCTTGCACGATCTCGAACGCGCGGTGGTCGATACGGGCCTCTCATGGGAGCGCGACCCCGGCTCGCTCGACCTGACGCAGGCGCACATCGCCGCCGTCCGCGCCCTCCGCGCCGCGCGAGGGGGTGCGTGATGCTGCGCTTGAGGAACACGCCGCAAGAGCATCGCGCCAAGAATCGGGCGCACCGCGCGTTCGATGCGTTGTGGCTTTGCGCCCCTCGCGGCGAGGAGCGCCGGGCACGGCGTGCGGCGGCTTACGCGTGGCTCGCGCAGCAGATGGGCAAGTCGCTCGACGCGACGCACATCAGCCGGTTCAGCGTGCGGGAATGCGAGCGCGTCATCGGCGTCTGCAACGCCCGCCGTTACCTCGAAAAGACCGGAGCCGCCCCGTGACCGCCGCGGGGAAGGCGCGCGGGATTATCTTCCGCGGCGACATGGTCCATTTCCTCGCGCGCAAATGCCCCTACGGCGTCCCCGGCGACCGGCTGTGGGTGCGGGAGGCGTTCGCGTCGTTCGACAATGTCGGGCGGCCGATAAAACCGTCGGATGCGACCTACGTCGTGCTGCGCGACGGCACGCAGGTCTACCGCGACGGCGTGATCGTGCCTTGCCTCGCCGTGTACGCGCCCGGAGCGAGCGACCATATTAGGTGGCGCTCGTCCCGCTTCATGCCCCGCTGGGCCTCCCGCCTGACGCTCGTCGTCGAGGCGGTGCGCGTCGAGCGGTTGAGCGCGATCACGGACGAGGATGCGGTGGCGGAGGGATTCGTAGGCCACGCAAGCGCCAACGTGGACGGGGCGGTTCTCTCCGTCGAGCCCGGCGAGCAGTACCTCGCCGCCTTCCGCGCGATGCACAAGCTCGCCGCCGACGCCGACCCGTGGCTGTGGGTGGTGACGTTCAAGAAGGAGCCCGCCAATGGATAGCACGCAGACGGCGCTCGACGCGCTCGAGGCGGCGGGCAAGGATGCGATGACTAACCGGCCCGGCATCGCATCGTTGGTGTATCTGCCCGGCAACCTCGCCGCCCCGCTCGCGGCGGTCGTGCGGGCGGTCGCGGATCGGCCGTGGTGGTGCTGTGACGCCGACCCGGACCCAGATGCCGAGGTGTCGCGACTTACATGCATCGGATGCGAGGCAGAGATCAACGAGGGCGACTCGTTCAGCGCGTTTCACGACGTCGAGTGCCGCTACGCCCCCGCCGACGCCGCCCTCGACGCCTTTGCCGTAGCCGCGCAGGAGATGTTCCCATGAGCGACGCGAAACCGTTTGCGACTGTTTGCGAGTTCGACGAGAACGTGTGGATCGTCGATTCCCCGAACGAACACCGATCATCCGACGTGTACGCGGTATGCGGCAAGGACAAAGCGGAGGCAGAGCGCATCGCCAGCGTCATCAACGCCGCCGTGGCCCGCGAGCGCCGCGAGGCGGCGGCGGAGGCGTTGGAGGGGATCGAGAACTGCGAGGCTCTGCTCGAGGATGGACACGGCATGGTGATATCGAAGCACGCCGTTCGGATGCTGTTACGCGATGCCGCCGCCGCGCTCCGCAAGGGGGACGGATGATGTTGTGGTCAGCAACCTACGCGCTCGGAGTCGCAGTCATTCTCGGTCTGAGCATCGCGGCGGCGGACCCGTCGCTGATCGCGTTCATCGCGCTCGAAGTCGCTTTGATCCGCGAGTTCTTCATCGCCGCAAACGAAGCATGGAGCAGCCGAAACGAGTCGTACACAGCGGCCGGTCCTTGGACGGTCGAGATTCACGACGGCGGTGCGTCGTGACCGCCCCGCTGGATCTGGCGGCGGTCAAGGCGCGCATGGCGGAAGCCGCTGCGTTTGGCGAAGAAGGCCACGAAGGCGAATACCGAGCCCGCATCGACGTCCCCGCCCTCGTCGCGGAGGTCGAGCGGCTCGCGGCGGAGGCGGCGAAGCCCTGCCCCGTCTGCGATGCCGCGCACCGTCTCACGTTGAGCGGCGACCAGTCCGACGCGGAGTCGCTCATCAAAGCCGCGATCGTGAATGAGCGCAAAGCGAAGGAGTCAGCCGAGGCTGAGCGGGACCGCCTCGCGGCGGAGAACGCGCGGATGCGGGCGGTGCGGGAGGCGGCGCAAGCCGGTCCGTTCCCGCCGTGGATCAGCGACGACGTGAACGAGTTCGGAGAACGCGAGTGCTTCGGCTGCCAACGTCACGGCGTCGAGGGCGAACACTCTCCGCGATGCCGGTTCGGTCCGATTGCCGCCGCCCTGCGCGCGGCCGGGGGTGGGTGATGGAACGTTTCTGCGTGTCGCATGACTGCCACCGCCTCGGCTGCGATGTGGAGATGGTTCAGTCGAACGTGGGCGAGTGGGTGGGCTACGACGACGCTTCCGCCGAGATCGCGAAGCTCCGCGCGGAAGTGCTCGGCCACGAAAAAGGCATCCTCGCGATGGGAGCCGTGATCGACGGACTCCGCTCCGACCTCTCCGCCGCGCGGGCCGCGCTCGACGGGGAGCGAGAGGCGCTTGCCGCGATCTGCGATGATCAGGCGTCGTTGGCGAAGCGCGACCGCTGCCACGCCGAAGCGGTAACTTTGCACCAGATCGCCGTCATGATCCGCGCCCGCCGCGCCGCCGAGGCGCAGCCGAAGGAGACGCCCCATGCCTGACGCCGTGTTCGTGTGGACGGTGCGCGACGTGGTGTCGCTCGTCATCGTCGCGTTCGTGCTGATCGCCGTGTCGCTCTCCGTGCTGCGCGGAAAGGCCCGGCCGTGACCGTCGCGGAGCGGATGCGGAAAGACGGCTGGCGCGAATGCCCCTACGGCTTCGGCTGGAACCGCAACGAAGCCGGGTTGCGGATGTTCGTCTACCGATCACCGGCGCGGTGCGCGGAGGTCTACGGCGAGTATCGGAACGGGATCGCCTACGCGCTGTTCGTCCCGTTCATCTCGTTCGACGCGACGCTGTACGGGGTGTTCGACCTCGCCCAACGCGCCAAGTCCGCCGCGCGCCGTCTCGCGCGGAAGGGGCGCAAGCCGTGACCCCCGCCGAACTGCGCGCGAGGGTGGCGAATCTGCGCAACGACCTATATCGCGAGGCCGACCAAGCTGACCGCGAGGCGCGGCGATACGTCGCGGCAGGCGATGGAGGCAACGCGGGGGAAGCCTACGGCCGTTGGCGTGCGTGCGAGAGCGTCAAGCGTCGGCTCAACGCGCTCCTATCCGAGTACGACGCATCCGCGCGCGGGGATTGACAATGATGCCTCTGTTCAAGCGGTTCCCGCCTCCGACCGGACGCGAAGCACTTCGCAACTGGCGCAGTCGTATGCGCCACATCGTCGAGCGGACCGAAGAACGGTTCGGCCTGTCGCTGTCCGAGGACGACGTGCTGAACTTCATGGTGATGACGCAAACGCGAAAACTCGGATACAGCGGAAGATCCTTCCGCGTGATTCTTCCGAACGGAAGGTCCGCGGAGATTCTCGTCTGGCGCAACACGCCGTCCACCGTGATCGATAGGCTGTATCCGGTCGATGCGTGCCCGTACCGCGAGGCCCGCGCCGACATCGTCGTCGCGCATGACGGAGGCGAATACCGCAAGGTGTCCGGGGTGTGGAGCAAGAAGACCTCCCAACGGTTCCGCGGTTCTCGATGCGGCCATTCGTGGCAACCCGTTCACGGCGACAAGTTGATTCTGGCGCTCGAAGCGAAGGCGGTTCTTTCCGATGGGTAAGCTGCAAATCGTGACGCTTGACGGCGTCGAGCACTGGCAGGCGCAGCCGATGTGGCACACGCCGAATGGGACGTGGCTGCGGCAGGCGGAAGGCCCGGACGACGGAGACGGATTCGTGGTGGTGATCGACGACGCCGATCTGATCGGACGACTCAACGCATCCGCGCGCGGCGGCTCCGCGCAGGGGGAAGCATGAAACCGCAACCGAAGACGGTCCGCGTGTGGGCGTGGGTGTTCTCGTGGCGCAAGAAGACCGTCCGCAACGGGCGTGCGAGCGTGTCGTTCCATAACGCTCGCGACAGCGCGCGCTATTGGCTCGACGTGCATCAGAAGGACGGGGTCGCGTGCGGCCCAGTGACGCGCGTATCGGTCGAAGTCCCCGCGCCGAAGGAGCGCAAATGACCGTCAACCAACGCATCGCCCGCATGGCGAAGCTCGTCGGGTCCATCGACGCCGACGTGGCGAACAAGTGCGAGGACGCCGACACCGTGAAGAACGCCGTCGAACTGGCGCGGCACACGCGCATCGTCAGGGACAAGATCGTGGCGCGGTTGCACGCCGCGCCGAAGGAGCGCAAGCGATGAAACCCAAGAAGCCCCGCAAGCCCGAAGTAGTCGAGGTTCGGTTCAGGTTGTTGACCAACCGGACGAACGCGGAAGTGCGCCGGAACGCCGAGTTCTACGCGGAGCGCATGGCGTTCTGGACAAGCACGAAGCTCGTCCGCAAGCCGACGGTCGAAAGGGTCGGCAAGCGATGACCCCCGCCGCCGAACTCTGGGCCGCCGTCGTGAAGCACTGCGCGACGGGGCGGGGATACCGCATCGAAGTCGATTCCGCGCTGCTGACGTTGCGTCCCGAGCGAGGACTGCCCGTCCGCGTCGAACCGATGACGACGGGATGGGGCGTATTCGCCGGGCCCGACACCATCCTCCGCGCTTGGTGGATCGCCGATGAGGCCGTCTCCTACGCCGTGTCGCTGTTCGCGCCTTCCACGGAGCCGAACGTCTCATGCTGACCCCCGCCGAAGAACTGCTCGCCGCGGTCGTGAAGCACGCGACGGCGGGAGACGACTTCGCCTTCCGTCCGTTGCTCCCGTGCGTCCTGTTCAACGTCATGGGAACAGACGGAATCCGCGTATACCTCAACCGAAACTTGAATCTGTGGCAAGAGCAGGTGTTTGCGTCGGGTGATGGATCTGGAATCTATGACCACGCCTCCGCCTCCTCCGCCGTCTACAGCGCGTTCCTGCGGGCGCGCGGGGGCAAGGCGTGAAGGTCGGAGACTACGTCTGGGTGTTCAGCGAGAATCGGCGTCGGTACACCGATCCAAAGCCGGGCCGACTGTTCGGAGAGATCATCTACCGCGAGCACTTCGCAAAGTGCGAGATCGTCTCCGAGACATTGCGCTCTTGGGTTCTTCGCGATGGAACGAAGATACCGAAGTCCTACGAGAACAAGACCGCGCACGAACGAGCAACGCGCGTCTACTTCACGGAAGCCGAGGTTGACGACGACGTTTTCATGAACGACCACCGATACATCATCTCGCGGTGCGTTCAGGTCGAACGCTCGCCCGACGTGTTGAAGCGGATCGCAGAACTCATCGGCTACACGAAGCACAAGGAAACCCCATGAATCCCGCAATCTTCCCCCTCCTCGCGTCCGTCCTCACCTTCGGCCCGTGCATCACCATGAACCTCGACTGCGACGACACGCCGAACGGCGTCCTCCTCGTCGAGATCCATCGCACGCCGCCGCCGTGGTCGCCTACCGCGCAGCCCGTCGAGTGGACCGCCTTCGCGATCTGCCCGCCGTCGAAAGTGACGTGGTGCGTCCAGTCGTCGCCGCCGTTCTACTTCGGCTGGTGGACGTTCACGGGCGCGGGGCAGAACACCGACAGCGGGACGCGGTACTACCCGTGACCGCCCGCACCTACCTCGACGCGGTCCGCAAGCGGTGCGACGAGGCGATCTGTTCCGAGTGCGACGGTCGTGGCTCGCTGCCCGACCGTCCCGGCTACTCCGTCCTGTGCGTCTGCGCCGACGGGCTGTCGCTTGCCGGCGAGGACATGCCGTCGGGGCAGTTCGTCCGCGACGCGCAACGGCTCGAACGCATCGCCCGCCTCGCGCTCGACTACCGCGACGCGCGGACGCTCGCGAACCGTTCCGCCCTGTTCGCCGCGCTGGAATCTCTCGCGTGAACCCTTGCAATCCGGCCGACGGGGCGGATAATCGCGGCATGAAAACCGCCCCACTCGACATCGACGCGAACGCCGCGTACATGCGCGCGCTCAAGATCGCCGAAGACGCCGGACTGGTGATTTCGGCCTACGGAGGCGTCGCCGTCATCGCGACGCCCGCCGAACAACGGAAGACCGGCGACCGCGCGCGGACGCTCATGGCGCACGGCATCGCGGAGCATCCCGAGAACCCGCCGCTGCTTAAGGGTGACGCGGTGCCTGCGTCTACGGGCGACCTGTTCGGGGACTCGGCGGCGGAGCCGGAGTAGCCATGACCTACCGCGAGCGCGTCGAGATCGGGCCGCATGTGCTGTACCTCGGGGATTGCCGGGATATTCTCCCGACGCTCCAAGCGGACGCGGTGGTGACTGATCCGCCGTATGGGATCGGGGAATCGTCGAAGAACCATGCGAGCAGAAGCAATCTCGCTGAAGCTGGCCTCTACGAATCGACGGATTGGGATGATCTTCCGCCTCCGCAGGATGTGGTCGATGCCGCCATCGCCGCTACGAAAAGCGCGATCATCTTCGGCGGGAACTACTTCCACCTTCCGCCGTCGTCGTGCTGGCTGGTGTGGGACAAAGAGAACGGAACAAACGACTTCGCGGACGCCGAGCTTGCGTGGACGAACCTCCCGAAGGCCGTGCGTCTTTTGCGCTATCGGTGGAACGGGATGCTTCGCGCCAACGGGGAAAAGAGAGACGGACACCCGACGCAGAAACCGCGCGGACTCATGGAATGGTGCCTCGGCTTCCTCCCCGACGCGCAAACCATCCTCGACCCCTTCATGGGCAGCGGCACCACCGGCGTCGCCTGCGCCAAGCTCGGCCGCAAGTTCATCGGCGTCGAGATCCACGAACCGTACTTCCGCATCGCCGTGCGACGCATCACCGATGCCGTGAACGGCGGAACCCAACCGGAGCTATTCCATGCGTAACCTCCTCCTCGGCGCCACCCTCGCCCTCGCGCTCCTCGCGTGCGGCGCCGCCGCGCACGACTACGCGACGAAGGACGACGTCGCCGACCTACAGTGGCAGCTCGACGACGCCTTGGACCGCATCGCGGCGTTGGAGGCGCAGACGTGGCCGCTCGACGACGGAGCCGGGCCGCTCGGGACTACTTGGCCGGGGGACGACGGTGGACGGTGACCCTCTACGCGCCTTCGCGGACGACCTCGCCCGCGACCCGTTCATGCGCGACCACGTCGGCCTCGTCGTCACGGGGACGCAGAAGTTCCTGCGCCCCTACGACGTCGAGCGCCAAGCCGACGGGGCGAAGAACGCCGTCGCGATGGCGCTCCGCGGCTGGAAGCCCGGCCGCGCGAAGTTCTCGACGTACCTCTACGGCGCGTTCCGATGGGCGCGCGTGGACGCCGCGCGCCGCTACCGGCTCGACCTGCGCGACTCCGGCAAGACCTCGCTCGACGCGATCGAAGGCTTCGACGTGGCCGCTCCGCCCTACGATCCGTCGGCGTCGTCGCAGGTGTCCGACCTGCTCGACCGGCTCGACCCGCGCCGCCGCGACGTGATCGAGCGGCGGTACCTCCGCGGGCAGACGCTCGGCCAGATCGGTCGCGCGCACAAGGTGTCGGCGGAGCGGGCGCGGCAGATCGTCGCCGAAGCTCTGGAGGAGATGCGGTCATGCGCGCCATCGTAGACCTCCGCTACGCCGCCCCGTCGAGCATCAACCTCGCCCCGCGCGTCCGCGGCGTGCCGCAAGCTCCGCCGCCGCCGAACGTCGTCCTCATGGAGTACGTCCGCGGGCGGTTCGTCGTCGGAGGCATCCCGTTCGCCGACGCCGACGCCGCGATGGGGTACGCCGACGCGCGGGCGCGGAACGAGGGGCGGCGGGTGTTCATCGTGGGGTTTAAGTGACGTTCCGCGACGAGTTCATCGGCGAACGCGCCGCGATCATGGAGTACGACGCCGGTCTGCCGCGCGCGGAAGCGGAGCGGAGGGCGGCGATGGAATGGTCCGACCTGATCGTGCGGGTCGGGCGCGGGTGCATTGAACAGAGTCGGGAGAATGCGCGCCGTGCCGCTCGGTAAGGACGTCACTTGGCGCAACGTGGCGCAGTCGTTGGCGAGGCGAATGCGAAACCTTAGGAACATGACGTGCAACCATTCGACGGCATCGGGGCCGTGCTCCGCACACTGCATGTTTCTCGTGCAAATCGACGGCGTCATTTGCGCCGCGATGGTGGACTTTCCGGAGGCATTCGAGGATGAAACGGCGAAGCGAAAGCAGAATGAATCCTGACGCGATGTCTATGTGCCGCGACTGCGGACGCCAGACGTCGATGCCACGCGCGGCGTACTTCCGCGCGTCGGCTCCGCGTTGCCCCGACTGCGGAGGTTGGCTCGACTTGAGCGAGTCGGCCCGCAAGGATCTGGCGAAGGCGCGAGACGCACGGATCGACAACCGCCGATTTCGCCCATGATCCTCCGCCCCTACCAACGCGAAGCCGTCGCCCGCGTCCTGCCGCTGCTCCGCGCGGGACGCCGGGTGTGCCTCGTCGCGCCGACCGGCAGCGGGAAGACCGTCATGGGCGCCGCCGTCGTCGCGTCGCTTGGCATGTCCGCGCGATGGACGGCGCACCGGCGCGAACTGATCGCCCAAGCGAAGGCGAAGGTCCCGGCGACGTGCGGCGTCTTCTCCGTGCAAGAGCGCCGCACGCACCGCTCGGAACTGCTCGTCATCGACGAAGCACATCACTCGACGTCCGCGTCCTACCGCCGCCACATCGACGCGCACGAAGGCCCGATCCTCGGTCTGACCGCGACGCCGTACCGGCTCGACGGCCGCGGACTCGGCGAGGTGTTCCAAGAACTTGCCGTAGCGACGTCGCCCGCCGAACTCGTCGCGTCCGGCACGCTGATCGAGCCGCGGTACTTCTCCGTCGGCGGCAAGCTCGACGCATCGAAGTTCCGCAAGGTCGCCGGGGATTACCGGCAGGACGACATCGCCGCCGCGATGGACCGGCCGAAGTGCATCGGCGACGCCGTCACGGAGTACCGCGAGCGGACGCCGGGCACGCGGGCCGTCGCGTTCTGCGTCACGGTCGAACACGCGCGGCACGTCGCGGCTGCGTTCGGCGACGTGGCCGAGGTCGTCTCCGGCGACATGCCGAAGGCCGAGCGGGACGCGGTCCTTGAACGGCTGCGGACCGGCGCGACCAAGGTCGTCGCCAACTGCATGATCCTCACCGAGGGATGGGACCTTCCCTCCCTTGAGACGGCGATCATCCTCCGCCCGACGACGTCGCTTTGCCTCCATCTTCAGATGCTCGGCCGCGTCATGCGCGCGTGCGAAGGGAAGCGCGGAGCGACGGTCCTCGACCATGCTGGCAACGTCAAGCGGCTCGGGCGCGCGACCGATCCCGTCGAGTTTACGCTGGACGGGCGCGCGGTGCGGCCGTCCTCTGCGACGGGACTCAAGACGTGTCCGCAGTGCTACGCGATCATCCCCGTCGCGGTGAATCCGTGCGAGTGCGGGTTCCTATGGGGCGCGGAGGAACAGCGCGAGCTGATCGTGGGCGGGATCGGTGGCGTCGAGCGGCTGGAAGAAGTCGCGAAGCCGATCCACGTCTACGCGCCCGACGTCTGGGACGACTGCGCCCGCACGACGCGCGGGATCGGCGCGGCGAAATGGGCGTACAAGGAACGCACCGGGCAATGGCCGCTCGTCGCGGTCGACGGTCGGCTGCTCGATCCGCTGACGGAGGAAGGGCGCAAGCGGTTCTATTTCGAGATGTTGGAACTGGCGTCGAAGAAGGGGCGCGACCTCGGGTCGGCGGCGCATCTTTACCGCGCGCGGTATGCGGAGTGGCCGCAACGCGACTGGCGTACCAAGTATGAGGAGTGGAAGGCGGTGAAGAGTGGATGAGTTTAAGTATTGCATCGTGTGCGGGGATGCTTTTATTGCCGATGTACCAAATCATCTTCGACAGAAAACATGCAAGTCGACCGCTTGCGTGATCGAGTCGCGGCGCGTGTCTCGCATGAAAAAGCTCGAAGCAATCGAGAAATACTGCGCTACCTGCGGAAGGAGACTTATTAGGAGGGACGGAGAACGATCCGAAAACTTTCGGCTTAGAACGACATGCGGCGACGATTGTAGATACACGAAGCAGTCCAAGACCCAGTCTATGGACATGGGATCTAAGGCATGCGTGATATGCGGATGCAGCTTCACCCGCGACGCCGAATCGGCAGCGTCGAAGTTCAGGCGCAAAAAAACCTGCGGCAAACCTGAATGCCTCCGAGCGTTGAAGTCGATTGCGATCAAGTCTGCGTTGATGGAGAGAAAACCATGCACGAATCCGCCGTCCTAACCTCCGTCCTCAAGTACCTCGGCAACCGCAGCGACGTTCGCTGTTGGCGCAACAACACGGGCCGCATCGCCGACCGCAACGGCCGCGTCGTCTCGTTCGGCCTCGTCGGGTCGGCGGACGTGATCGGGATGCGCAAAACGTGGATCGGAGGCCAAGGCGGTGACGGCACATGGGGCGCGCTCTCCGTGTCCGTCGGCCAGTTCCTCGCCGTCGAATGCAAGTCCTCGACCGGCCGACAGTCCGAGGCGCAGCGCAACTTTCAGAAGATGGTCGAGTCGATGGGCGGGCTGTACCTGCTCGTCCGAGACGTGGCCGATCTGTATCCGTGGTTTCCGAAGGAGTGAACGATGGACGTCAAGTTTCTGTTCGACATGAAGGCCGAAGTCGTCGTCGTCCGCAGCGGCGAAAAGGGGCGCGTGATCGGAGCGGCCAAGTACATGCGCAACTCCGAGCCGTGCTACCTGCTCGAACTCGTCGCGAGTGACGGGTGCGCGCGCGACGTGTGGTTCTTCGAGTCGGAGATCGTCTCGGCGTGAGTCGGTCGGGGCCGCGGCACCGTCGCCGCGGCTCCGTCATCTATCCGTGGTTTCCGAAGGAGTGAACGATGAACTCGAACGACGTGGAGTCGATCCGAAAGCGACTGAAGAGGAATCCGATTCAAGGAAGGATTGTCGCGTACATCGACAACGCTGACGGTCTTGAGCGAGTCGCAAAGCGAAGCGGAGATGTTTCACTGTTTGAAGCAATCGAGGTTGATACCGACCTTGTGAACATGTGGGACGACGACCTCGATCCGTTCGCCTACCTGTTCCGAGTGGACGAAGTCGGACTTTGGTTTCACGACGGGGACGGAGGATGGGGATCTCCGATCTGGAGAACGTCGGTCGTCCCGTGGGCTCGCGTCAGATCGTTCCGCCTCCACCTATCGTCCTGACCATCGCACGCGGTAGCGGTACGCCGATCTGCGACCGCTACGCCTCGCGGCTTGCTTCCGCCCCCTCCGTTCCCCTACGCTCGTCGCCCCACATGGAACACGAAATCGACCCGCTCGACGTCGTCCGCGTCCCCGACGTCGAGGACGCGGTCCTCGGATGCCTGCTCCTCTCCCCGTCGCTGCTCGCGTCCTGCGACGTCGAGCCGGACGACTTCACCTCCGCCGACAAGCGGACCATCTTCGGCATCATGCGACGGCTCGGCCCCGAAGCCGACGTCGCGACGGTCGGCACCGTCATGCGGCGCGAGGTGTCCGCCGTCCCGCTCTCGTTCCTCGCCGACCTGATGCAAGCCGTTCCGTCCGAGCGCGGATTCGCGACCTACT
>Ga0075163_10005334_pt1 | contig 17159 bp, 25 predicted proteins | sample JI1023141ADNA_FD_71478 | JGI IMG/M metagenome (GOLD analysis project Ga0075163, IMG submission 71478) | Wastewater effluent complex algal communities from Wisconsin, to seasonally profile nutrient transformation and Carbon sequestration -... | ecosystem: Engineered > WWTP > Effluent > Algae...
GCCGCCCGAAGGCGGCGAGAGCCCCCTCGGGGGACAGCGCAGCATGCGAAGCAGCGGAGCGTGGGGGCCACACCGAGCCGCCGCCCGGCCGCCCGAAGGCGGCGAGAGCCCCCTCGGGGGGCAGCGCAGCATGCGAAGCAGCGGAGCGTGGGGGCCACATTCACTCGCCTTCGCCGAACTTGTCGGCGATCAAGGCCAGCAGGGCATCCATCGCCTCCTGCTCCTGCGCGCCGTCGGTCTCGATGGACACCTCGCTGCCAAGGCCGGCGGCCAGCATCATCACGCCCATGATGCTCTTGGCATTGACGCGGCGCTCGCCCTTGCTCATCCACACCTCGCACGGATAGCTGCCGGCCAGCTTGGTGAGCTTGGCCGAGGCGCGGGCGTGCAGGCCCAGCTTATTGCTGATGGTCGTGTCGTTCCTGATCATTCGGGGCTCGTCGGGCCTGGTTCTGCGGCGCGGTCACCGCCACGGGCATGATGCCTTGCGTGCCGCCGGCCAGCGCGCGCTGGGTCGTGGCCTCCAGCGGTTCGTGCCGGTAGGTGACGGCGCGCAGCAGCATCGGTAGGTTGACGCCGGCCAGCAAGCGCGTGCGCTCGCCGTCCACCAGGCGCGCGGCCACGTTGCACGGGGTGGCGCCGAACACGTCGGCCAGCAGCAGCACGCCGTCCCTGCCGGCCAGTTGACCCAGCGCGGCCTGGGCGGTCGCCAGGGTTTCCTCGGGCGGCACGTTGGGATGCACGTCCAGCGCCACGATGTCGGACGCGGCGTCGGGAAAGACGTGCAGCGCGGCTTGGCGCAGCGCGTGCGCCAGCGGCGCGTGGGCGATCAACAGGACGGCATTCATCGTGCGTGATTATCGGCGCGCCGGCCACCGGCATCGCGGGCGGATCGCTTCAGGACGGCGCCGTGCCCGAGCGCGGCGTCTCGGTTCAGCCTGCACGCGGCCGATTCAAAGAGATATTGGCCTGAAGCCCGCTCCATTATTACGCCAATAGCTATGTTATTGGTAGCGATCCGGATCGCGCTTCCGCGCGGCGCTCAAGGCCACCGGATGCCGGCGAAGAACGCGTCGGCCACGTCCGGCCGCGGGCGGTCGGCGTAGACCACCGCGTGCAGCAGCTCGGTGCCGCCGCCGGGCGCGGCGCGCGCCGTCCACACGGCCTGCGCGGCCACGGGGCGGCCGTCGGCGCGGCGGCCGGGCGCGCCGACGCGCTGGGCGTGCGCCAACGGCAGGCCGCCGGCGGGGCGGAAGGGCTGACGCGCGATGCCGGCCTCGGCGGCCTGCATGTTGGCCAGCGTGGCCTGCTGCCAGCCGGCCAGCAGTTCGTCCGGCGCGCGGCCGGCGGGGACGCTGGCGGCCATGACGGCGAAGGTGACGCCGTCGGCCTCGCAGCCGGCCACGGCCAGGTCGGTGGGCACGCCACCCAGCGGCACGCGGCGCATGACGCGGTCGGGCTTGCAAGGCAGCAGCGCGACGGCGGTGACGGGCTCCAGCCGCACTTCGCGCCAGTTCAGCGCCGGCGTGCAGGCCGCCAAGCCAGCGGCCAGGGCCAGGGCGACGCGGGGAAACGGCATATCGAGGATTATCGGCGGCGGTCGCCGCGCGGCCGGCCTGTTCCGCGCGCCGGAATGAACTTGCGCGCGCCGCGGCGATCCATCCCGGCAGGGCGCGCCGGCTGCCGCCTGCCTACAATCGAGGGCCCACCATGACCACCGCACGCTTGAGAACCCTGGCCATCGGCGCCGCCCTGGCCGCCGCGCTGGCCCTGGCCGGCTGCGCCCAGGACGCCGCCCCGGCCTCGACCTTCGTGCTGCTGGACGGCAGCACGAAGACGACGCAGGACTTCAAGGGCCAGGTCACCCTGGTCAACTTCTGGGCCACGAGCTGCACCACCTGCGTGGCCGAGATGCCACAGATCGTCGCCACGCATGACAAGTTCAAGGCCCGGGGCTACGACACCGTGGCGGTGGCCATGCAGTACGACCCGCCCAGCTACGTGGTCAACTTCGCCGAAACGCGCAAGCTGCCCTTCAAGGTCGCCATCGACAACACCGGCGCGGTGGCGCGGGCCTGGGGCGAGGTCAAGCTCACCCCCACCACCTACATCGTCAACAAGCGGGGCGAGATCGTGAAGCGCTACGTGGGCGCGCCCGATTTCGCCGAACTGCACAAGCTGATCGAGAAGCTGCTGGCCGAGGCCTGACCCCAGCCCAGCCAGCAGAAAGGGCGCTCGCATGAGCGCCCTTCTTGCTTGGACTCCTTCCCCGTCAATCCAGCGTGACGCCCACGGCCTTCACCAGCACTTCCCAGTCGCGCAGGTCCTTCGCGATGGTGGCCTTGAACTGATCCGGCGTGGTCAGCGGAATGTCGGTGAAGTTCATGTCGTGCAGGCGCTTGACCACCGCCGGGTCCTTCAGCGCGGCCACGATGGCCGCGTTCAGCTTGTTCACGATGGCCGGCGGTGTCTTGGCGGGCACGAAGAAGCCGTACCACGTGTAGTTGCTGAAGGGGTAGCCGCTCTCGTTCATCGTCGGCACGTCGGGCAGCAGGGGCAGGCGGCCCGCGCCGCTGTAGGCCACGGCCTTGACGCGGCCGGCCTTCACCAATTCGGCCGTGGTCGAGATGTCGGCGAAGGCGGCGTCCACCTGGCCGCCCATCAGGTCCTGCACGCAGGGCGTGCTGCCCTTGTAGGCCACGTGCGTCATCGTCAGCCCGGCCTGCTTCTGCAGGCTCTCCATGGTCAGGTGGCCGCCCGAGCCGTTGCCCCAGGAGCAGTAGTTGAGCTTGTTCGGGTGGGCCTTGACGTAAGCCACGAATTCCTTGAGGTTGCCGACCGGCAGGTCCTTGCGCACCAGCAGCAGGTTGCCGGCGCGGCCGACCTGCGCCACGGGCGTGAAGTCCTTCACCGGGTCGTAGGGCAGCTTCTTGTAGAGGAAGGGGTTGATCACCATCGACGCCGTGTAGGTGAACAGCACGCGCGAGCCGTCGGCCGGGCCCTTGGCCGCGTAGTCGACACCCAGGATGCCGTTGGCGCCGGGGCGGTTCTCGACGATGAAGGGCTGCTTCATGGCCTTGCTGAACACGTCCGCGAACATGCGCGCGATGGTGTCGGTGCCGCCGGCCGGAGCCGTGGGCACGACCAGGGTCACGGGCTTGCTGGGGTAGCCGTCGGCGCCTTGGGCCTGGGCGGCCGCCGCCCCACCCAGCAGGGCCAGGGTGGCGAGGATGTTCAGGGTGGATGAAGGAAATGCTGTCTTCATGGCGTGCCTCCTTGCAAGAATGACGGCGCTCAGCGGATGCCGAAGCGCCCCTGCGTGCCCTGGTCGATCATGTCGGCGCTCACCTTGTACAGGTTGCGCGACACGTAGCTGGACACCTGCTCCGCGCGCTGGCGCAGCCACGCGGTCTTGAGCCCGCGCGCCTGCACGGTCTCTGGCGCGTCGCCGGGCGCGGTGGCCAGCAGGTCGATCACGTGCAGCGCCATCTGCCAGCGGCCGGCGTCGGCCAGGGCTTGCGCGCTGGCGATCACGCCGGCCTTGTCGGAGATGGCGGCGGCGACGGCTTCGGCCACCGCCTCGGGCGCATCCGGGTGCAGCGTGGTGGGGTTGCGGTCCCACCAGCCGTTCTCGGAGCGGTAGATGTCGCGCACGATGTAGCCGGGGTCGCCGTGGGTGGGCTTCATCCACGGCACGCCGAACAACTCGTCGGGGAAGCGGATGCGCGCCAGGATCTGCTGCTCGTTCAGGCCCTCGTTCATCAGCCGCACCACTTCGGCGCGCAGCCAGCGCAGGGCGCGGGCGGTGTGGGTCAGCACCTCCTGCACCGCGTCCTCGCCGTCGATCACGGGGCCGAACTCGCGCACGGCCATGCGCGGACGCAGCGCGGCCATGGCTTCGAGCGTGCCGGCCCAGCGCGCCGTGTCGCGCATGGTGCGAAAGGGCGTGCCGATGTTGGGGATGGAGTCCAGCATCGAGGGACCGCTGTACAGCACGCGCTGGGCCGGCGCCCACAGGGCGATGGCGTCGTCGGTCTCCGAGGGCGCCCAGAACAGCTCGACGCGCTGGTCCCCGGTGCCGATGACCACACGCTCGTCGAAGGTCTCGGTGGGCATGTGCATGCCCAGCTTGCCTTCGAAGAAGCCGACCGAGCGGTTGAACTGGATCTCGGCCATGCGGTACTGCAGCGCCTGCGTCTCGCTGTAACGCGCGTAGCGCTTGGGCAGGTTGCGGTGGCCGATCAGGCGCGGCGTGGGGTCGCCGCGCTCCCGCGCATGGGCCACCCAGTCGGGCACGCCGGCGTTGTAGCCGATGTGGCCGTGGCTGTAGCACAGCGCGTGCACGGGCGCGTCGCTGAGCTTGCGCAGGCTTTCGATCATGCTGCGCGTCACCGCGCCGCCGGGGCCGGCATCGATCACGACCAGGCCGGCGTCGGTCTCGGCCACGAAGGACTGGCCCTGGCCGCGCAGGATGTGCAGGCCAGGGGCGACGGTCTCGGTGCCGGTGCCCGAGACCAGGAAGGGCTTGTCGTCGTCGGTGGTGCTCATGGTTCAGTCCTGCAAGGGGCGGAGTTCGGGAATGCGCCAGCTTTGGACGCCGTCCCGCGGGTAGTACATGCGCAGGATCAGGTAGAAGCGGCCGGCCGGCGCGGGCAGCCAGTTGGCGGTGTCCGCCGGGCGCGCGTGGTTCAGTTCGAGCGTCAGGCTGCCGTCGGCGGCGCGCTGCAGGCCCGGCGTGCGGTCGCCGACGGCGTGGCGCCTGATCTCGTTGGGGTAGAGGAAGCGGTCGCTGTCGTACAGCGTGACGGACCAGAAGGCGTCGGCCGGCGGCATGTCGTCCGCCTCGAAGCGCATGACGTAGCGCCGGCTGCCGTCCAGCGGCTCCTGGCTGGCGTCGTAGTGCGAGACGGCGTACACCGCCTCGCTGGTGGCCAGCGCACCGAGGCCGAGGTAGGCGGTGCGGGCGCGGCCCAGGAACTCGCTGCCGTAGCGGCCGGTGGAGGGCGTCATCGTCCAGGGTTTGGGGCGCCGGTTGCGGCCGACGGCGGCGACCGCCATCACGCCGTCGGCGAAGCCTTCGATCAGGCCCTCTCGCAGCGGCTCTTCCAGCGATTCCCATGCGAAGCCGGCATCGGGCAGCAGCCCCGCCTGGGCGAACCAGGCCACCAGGCCGCGGTCCTCCACCCGGCCCGGCGCCTCGGCCAGGACATGGCAGAGGTTGGCGAAGAAGCGCGGCGCCACCTGCGCGGCAGGCTCCTCGTTCTCGAACGCGGCGGCCATGGCGTCCACGGGCTCGCCGACCCAGTTGGCGAGGGCCGCGGGCGGGCCTTGCAGGACCGTGCCGGGCGCGGGCGCGAGCCGGATCTCGGACTGCAGCGCCCGCGCGGCCGGCCAGTCGCTCTCGTCGCCCGCCAGGATGCGCCCGATCAGCCACACCAGGTTGGTGGGGCAGCGCACCACGCGATGGCCCTGCAGCGACTCGGGCACGGTGCCGTCCGGGCCGACCAGCACCACGACCTCGCCCTCGGGCTTGCAGGTGCGCGGCCCGAGGTTCTCGAAGTTCTCGGTGTAGGCGTCGTACAGCGGCAGCACGAAGTAGCGGCCCGGATGCCTGGCCGGCGAGGGCACGGTGAGCAGCATCGGCCCGTCGCCCAGGTACACCCAAGCCATCGTGTAGAGCAGGTCGTTGGCGGGCGTCACCACGTCGCGGTCCTCGCCTGTCGAGGGGCGCGGAGCGTGGTGCAGGGTGTTGAGCGGCGCCCGCACGTCGGAGCCGGCCGAGGCGCCGGAGCGGCGCTGATTCTGGGGATCGGTCTGCAGCCGGCAGGTGCGGTACAGCTCGATGAGCGGGTAGCCGTAAATGAAGGCGGCCAAGCCGATGGAGCGGGCCAACGCGCGGCGCGCCTCGGACAGCGAAGGTGCGGGCTGGGTCATGAGACGGGATTCCTGTGGGAAATTATGAACAAAAGGCCGCACCAGCCCGCGTGCATCAATAGTCTATAGCTATGTTTTTAATAGCTCAATCGAGCGTGACGCCGGTGGCCCGGGTCAGCTCCATGGAAATGGGCAGGAACGTCTTGTAGGCGGCGGTGGCCTCGGCGGGGGTGTTGCCGATCGGCTCCGCGCCCATCTCCTCGATGCGCTTGGTCACCTCAGGCTGCCGGACGACGGCGGCGATGTCGCGGCTCAGGCGTTCGACGATGGCGTCCGGCGTCTTGGCCGGCGCCATGATCGAGGTCGGCGCGGTGACCATGTAGATGCCGTCCTTGTAGCCCTGCTCGGCGAAGGTGGTCACGTCGGGCAGCATCTTGGAGCGGTTGGGCCCCGCCATCGCCAGCGCGCGCAGCTTGCCCGCCGCGATGTAGGGCTGCAGCGTGGTGACGGAGCCGATGGTCATCTGGATCACCCCGCTCATGAGGTCGGTGGTCATCGGCGCCTCGCCCTTGTAGGCCACGTGCATCGTCTGCAGGCCGTAGGTCTTGTCCATGAAGACCTGGGCCTGGTGCGGCTGCGTGCCCGGCCCCCAGGAACCCATGGCGTACTTGCCAGGCTCCTTGCGGATGACCTCGATCAACTCCTTGAAGTTCTTGGCCGGCACCGACGGATGCACCGTCAGCACGGTGCGCGAGCGGGCCACGTCCGAGACCATGCGCAGATCGGTGCGCGGGTCGTAGGGCAGCTTCTTGTAGAGCACCAGGTTGACCGTGATGGGGCCGGGCACGGTCAGCAGCAGGGTGTAGCCGTCGGGCGCGCTCTTGGCGACGTAGTCGGTGCCGATGATGCCGCCGGCGCCGCTGCGGTTTTCCACCAGCACCGGCTGGCCCAGCCGCTTGGACAGGCCCTCGCCCACCAGGCGGGCCAGCGCGTCGGCCGATCCGCCAGCCTGGTACTGCACGACCAGGCGCACCGGCTTGTTCGGGTAGCCGTCCTGCGCCAGCGCCGTGCCGGCAGGCAGCATCAGCGCGGCGGCCAGGGCAGCCCAGTGCATCAGATGGGAACGCCGCGAAGATGTTGTCATGGGAACTCCTTCAAGCAAAAGACAAGAATGGCGCGCTGTCAGCGGCGCGGGGATGGAACGGAACGGGTCGCGGGCCATCGTCAGTCCAGCGTCACGCCGGTGTCCTTGGCCAGTTGCAGCGCCACGGGCAGGAACGCCTTGTAGGCGGCCGTGGCCTCGGCGGGCGTGTTGCCGACCGGCTCCAGGCCCAACTCCTCGATGCGCTTTCGCACCCCGGGCTGCTTGATCACGGCCACGACCTCGCGGCCGAGGCGCTCGATGATGTCGTCCGGTGTCTTGGCGGGCGCCATCAGCGAGATCGAGCCGGTGATGGTGTAGATCTGGTCCTTGTAGCCCTGCTCGGCGAAGGTCGGCACGTCGGGCAGCGACTTCGCGCGGGTGGGGCCGGCCACCGCCAGCGCGCGCAGCCGGCCGGCGGCGATGTACGGCCGCATGGTCGCCGCCGACCCCAGCGTCATCGGGATGACGCCGCTCAGCAGGTCCACCGCCATCGGGCTCTCGCCCTTGTAGGCCGCGTGCAGGGTGCTGGTGCCATAGGTCTTGTCCATGAACACCTGCAGTTGGTGCGGCTGCACCCCCGGCCCCCAGGAGCCCATGGCGTACTTGCCGGGCTCTTTGCGGACGGCCTCGACCAACTCCTTGAAATTCTTGGCCGGCACGGCGGGGTTGACCACCATCACCATGCGTGGCGTCACGATGTCGGAGACCATGCGCAGGTCGGTGCGCGGGTCGTAGGGCAGCTTCTTGTAGAGCGCCAGGTTGAAGGAGATGGGGCCGGGCACCGTCAGCAGCAGCGTGTAGCCGTCGGGCGCGCTCTTGGCCACGTAGTCGGTGCCGATGATGCCGGCCGCGCCGGCCTTGTTCTCCACCACTACCGGCTGGCCCAGCCGCTTGGACAGGCCCTCGCCCAGCATGCGGGCGATCGTGTCGGTGGAGCCGCCGGCCTGGTACTGCACGACAATGCGCACCGGCTTGCTGGGATAGCCGCTCTGCGCCAGGGCGCCGCCTGCCGGCAGCGCGATGGCCGCGCACAGCGCCAGCGCCGGCAGCGGTCCGGAAATCCGAGTGGACGTTTTCATGAGATGCCTTTCAGTGTTGAGTGGCCCCCCTCGGCCGGCGCCCCGCGCGCCCGCCCCAGCCCATGTTTTCGGTTCACGAGATTGTCTCCTTTGTGGTCGGTCGAGGCGGAAAATCGCTCTGCTTGGATTCCCGGATCGACGCCGCTACTATGCGAAACAGGGCGACCGCAACTCTGTCAATCCATTGACAAATCGCGGCCGTCGGCCCAGGTGTTTACCCTGCTGGCGACCGCGGCTTGCCGACCCCGACGAACCCATGTCCTCGAAGCCCATGCCCCCCACCGATCCGTTGGCGCTGATCCGGCGCTCGATCGGCCTGTGCCAAATGATGCGCAACTGGCCCGCCCCCGTGCTCGACACGCTGGCGGCCGCGGCGCGCCTGGGACGCTATGCACGCCACGAGCAGATCCTGGCCGAAGACCCGCTGCGGCGCGAGGTGCTCGTCGTGGCGTCGGGCGGCGTGGCGGTGGACAGCGTGGATGCCTCGGGCGCCCGGTTCCTGCTGTCCATCCATGGGCCGGGCGAGATCACGGCCTTGATGCGCCTGCTGGAGGACGTGGGGTTCGTGTACGACTTCCACGCGCGCGAGCCCACCGTGCTGGTGCACATTCCCGCCGATGCGCTGCTGGGCGCGCTCGACGCCCACCCGCCGCTGTGGCGGGACGTGTGCGTGCTGATGCTGTCGCGCGCGCACGAGCAGATCGTGATGCGCCAGCAGGGCACCCTGGGCGCGCTGGACTGCCAGTTGGCCAATGCGGTGGTGCAGCTCGCGCGCGTCCATGGGCGGATCGCCCAGGGCAGCGCCACCTTGCACGTGCGCGTGTCCCAAAGCGACCTGGCGGCCATGCTGTCGGTGTCCCGGCAGACCGTCAACAAGGAACTGCGGCGGCTGGAGCAGCGCGGCCTGCTGCATGCCGAATACGGCCGGCTGGAGATTCTCGACCTGCCCGGACTCGAATGGTTGGCGCAGGGTCGGCCGTAGGCGGCGTGCGCCGCGCGCCCTCGGGCGAATTCAGATCAAAAAGCGGCGCTTTCCCGCACCAACATTGCACGGACAGCTATTAAACACATAGCTCTCCGGCGCCCTGCGGGCGATTCACTTCTTGCGAAAATCGTCGTGACAGGCTTTGCAGCTTTGCGCGGCGGGGCCGAAGGCGGCCTTCAACTGGTTGAGATTGCCGCTCTTGGCCGCCGGCACCAGCTTGGCGACTTCGGCCTGCATCTTCTCGCCGCGGTCCTTGAACGTGGCCTGCTCCTTCCAGATCTCGGGCCGCGCGGCGGTGGGACGGCCGGTGTCGGTGCCGGGGCCGAAGGCGTGCCAGGGCAGCCTGGCGGCGATGGCGACCACGTCCGCATCGGCGGCGGCGATGGCCGCGTCGTAGGGCGCGCGGCCATTGGCCATGGCGCCCAGGCGACCGAAGTGGGTGCCCAGCACGGTGAGGGCGCTCTGGCGGTACTTGATGGCATCCTCGGCCTTGGCGAACTGGGCCGAAGCCGGCGGGGCCAGGGTCGCGGCCGAGAGGGCCAGCGCCAGGGAAACGGCGATTTTCATCGTGGACAGCTCCTGTGGGTGGTGGTAAGCGCGAGAGGTTCAGCATCTACACTGTCTCCTCGGCACGCCCCCGCAGCATATCGGGTCCTGCCGCTGCCCTTTGATCGACGCCCTGTGAAGCCATGCCCTCCGTTCGCATCTGGGACCTTCCCACCCGCCTGTTCCACTGGCTGCTCGCCGCCTGCGTCATCGCCCTGATCGCGACCGCCAAGATCGGCGGCGATGCGATGAACTGGCACCTGCGCCTAGGCTACGCCGTGTTCGGCCTGCTGGTGTTCCGCCTGCTGTGGGGCCTGATGGGCGGGCACTGGTCGCGCTTCGCCAGCTTCTGGCCCACGCCGGGCCGGCTGGCGCGCTACCTGCGCGGGCGTGCCACGGCCGCGGACACGGCCGGCCACAACCCGCTGGGCGCGCTGTCGGTGCTGGCGATGCTGGGCGTGCTGGGCCTGCAGGTGGGCACGGGCCTGTTCGCCGACGACGAGATCGCCTTCGCGGGGCCGCTGACGCCGCTGATATCCGGCGAGGCGATGGGTCGGGCCACGGGCTACCACACGTCCTGGGGCCAGTACCTGGTGATCGGGCTGATCGGGCTGCACGTGCTCGCCATCGTCGTGTACCTGGTCCGCCGCCAGAACCTGATCACACCCATGGTGCTGGGCGACAAGGTGGTGCGCGAGCCGGTTCGCGCCGCGCGAGACACGCCGGCCACGCGCCTGCTGGCGCTGGTGCTGCTGGGCATGGCGGCCGCCGTGGTGTATGGGGTGGTGCGGCTGGGCGCCACCGCGCCGCTGTGAGCCGAATCGCGCTGCATCCCGTGGACACCCGCCCGCCCGTCGATCTGGTCGCTGCCCGCAGCCCCGAGCAGCTGGACGCCACGCGGACGCTGTTCGGCGAGTACGCCGCGCAGCTCGGGGTGGATCTGTGCTTCCAGGATTTCGAGGCCGAACTGGCCGGACTGCCCGGCGACTACGCCGAGCCGCGCGGCGCCCTGCTGCTGGCGCTGGTCGACGGCGAACTGGCCGGCTGCTGCGCGTTGCGGCCGCTGGACGACGTGGACTACGGCAACGCCGCCGAGATGAAGCGCCTGTACGTGCGCAAGGCCTTCCGCGGCTTCGGCATCGGCCGGCAACTGGCCGAAGCCATCCTGGAGGCGGCGGTGCGCCTGGGCTACGCCTGCGTGCTGCTGGACACGCTGGACGACATGGAGGCGGCGCGCGCGCTGTACGAGGACCTGGGCTTCGAGGACATCCCGCCCTACTACCACAACCCCCTGCCGGGCGCGCACTACCTGAAGGCGGATCTGGCCCGGTACTGAGCCAAGGTTTTTGAATATTTTCGGCCTTGAGCCCGCTCGGGATATACGCCTAAAGCTACTGATAATATAGCATCCGTCAACCCTTGGCCTGCGCCAGCAGCGTGGCGCCATCGCTGACCTCGAACTTGCCCGGGCCCTCGACATTGAGCGCGGCGACCCGGCCGTTCCTGACCAGCATCGAGTAGCGGGTACTGCGCAGGCCCAGGCCCTTGCCCACCAGGTCAAGCGTCAGGCCCACGGCCTTGGCGAAGGCGGCGTCGCCGTCGGCCAGCATGCGGATCCTGCCGGCGGTCTTCTGGTCGCGCGCCCAGGCGCCCATCACGAAGGCGTCGTTGACCGACAGGCACCAGATCTCATCCACCCCCACGGCCTTCAGCGCGTCGTGGTGCTGCAGGTAGCTGGGCACGTGCCTGGCCGAGCAGGTGGGCGTGAAGGCGCCCGGCACCGCGAACACGGCGATGGTCTTGCCGGCGGCGGCCTGGCGCACGTCCACCGGGTTGGGGCCGAGGCTGCAGCCGTCGCCTTCGACTTCAGCGTATTCGGACAGGGTGACGGCGGGCAGTTCGTCTCCGACCTTGATCATGGATGCACTCCTGAAAAACAAAACGGCCCACATTGTGGGCCGTTTTGGGCAACCCGCGCAGCGCACGGGTTGAAGCAGACGCCGGCGATCAGACCTGCGCCGCCTTCTGCACCAGGCGCGTCGCCACCCAGTTCTTGGTCTTGGACAGCGGACGGCTTTCGGTGATCTCGATCGTGTCACCCAGCTTGTACTCGCCGTTCTCGTCGTGGGCGTGGTACTTGGACGAGCGCATCACGATCTTGTCGTAGATCGGGTGCTTCACGCTGCGCTCGATCAGCACCGTCACGGTCTTGGCGCGCTTGTCGCTCACCACCTTGCCGATCAGGGTGCGCTTGAGGGATGGTTTGGCTTCCGTCATGGTCACTCCTTGCTAGGCGCGGCTTGCTTTTCGGCAATCAGCGTCTTGGCGCGCGCGATGGCGCGCCGCGTCTGGCGCAGCTGAGCGGTGTTGTTCAGCTGCTGGGTCGCTTTCTGCATGCGCAGGTTGAAGTGGGCCTTCTGCAGCTCCTTCACCTCGGCCTGCAGGCCGGCGACGTCTTTTTGGCGCAATTCAGCGGTTTTCATCTGGCATTCCTTCCGATCACTGGCCGATCATGCGGGTGACGAAGGTCGTGCGCAGCGGCAGCTTGGCGGCGGCCAGGGCAAACGCCTCGCGCGCCAGCGCCTCGGGCACGCCGACGATCTCATACAGCACCTTGCCGGGCTGGATCTCGGCCACGTAGTACTCCGGGTTGCCCTTGCCGTTGCCCATGCGCACCTCGGCGGGCTTGGTGGAAATAGGCTTGTCCGGGAACACGCGGATCCAGATGCGGCCGCCGCGCTTGACGTGGCGCGAGATGGCGCGGCGCGCGGATTCGATCTGGCGCGCCGTCAAGCGCCCACGGTCGGTGGACTTCAGACCGAAGTCGCCAAAGGCCACGGTATTGCCACGGGTGGCGATACCGGTGTTGCGGCCCTTGTGCTCCTTGCGGTACTTTCTGCGTGCAGGTTGCAGCATGGTTTACTCTCCTTGAGCGCCGTCCGCTGCTGCAGCGGGCGCGGCGACTTTGCGGACGCGCTTAACGGCGGGTTTGCCATCGGCCCCTGCGGCCTCGGCGGGTTTGTCGCTGCCATCGGCAGGTGCGGCGCTGGTGGGTCCACCGCGGCGTGGGCCGCCACGGCCAGCGCGATCACCACCGGGGCCGCCACGGCCGTCGCGGCGCGGGCCGCGCGGACCACGGCGCTCCTCGCCCTCGGGGCGCGGCGTGCTGTCCAGCGAAGGCGCGTCGTTGCGGCCCAGCGTGTCGCCCTTGTAGACCCACACCTTCACGCCGATCACACCGTAGGTGGTCTTGGCTTCGGAGGTGCCGTAGTCGATGTCGGCGCGCAGGGTGTGCAGCGGCACACGGCCTTCGCGGTACCACTCGGTGCGGGCGATCTCGATGCCGTTCAGGCGGCCGGCGGACATGATCTTGATGCCCTGGGCACCCAGGCGCATCGCGTTCTGCATCGCGCGCTTCATGGCGCGGCGGAACATGATGCGCTTTTCGAGCTGCTGGGTGATCGAGTCGGCGATGAGCTGCGCATCGACCTCGGGCTTGCGCACCTCCTCGATGTTCACGGCCACCGGCACGCCCAGTTGCGCGGCCAGTTCCTTCTTGAGCTTCTCGATATCCTCGCCCTTCTTGCCGATCACCACGCCCGGACGGGCGGAGAAGATCGTGATGCGGGCGTTGCGGGCGGGGCGCTCGATCAGCACGCGCGACACAGCGGCGTTCTTGAGCTTGGCCTTCAGGTACTCGCGCACCTTGATGTCTTCGGCCAGCATGCCGGCGAAGTCGCGGTTGCTGGCGTACCAGCGGCTGGACCAGTTGCGGCTCACCGCCAGGCGGAAGCCGGTCGGATGGATTTTCTGTCCCATAGTCTTTCCAGGCCTTCCTTAGTTGCCCACCGTCACGTACACGTGGCACGTGGGCTTGGAGATGCGCGCGCCACGACCCTTGGCGCGTGCCGCCGAGCGCTTGAGCGTGGTGCCCTGCTCGACGTGGATCGTCTTGACACGCAGTTCGTCGATGTCAGCGCCGTCGTTGTGCTCGGCGTTGGCGATCGCCGATTCGAGCACCTTGCGCACGATCGGCGCGGCTTTCTTCTGCGTGAAGTTGAGGATGTTCAGGGCCTGATCCACCTTCTTGCCGCGGATCAGGTCGGCCACCAGCCGGCCCTTGTCGACCGACAGGCGTACGCCACGGAGGACTGCACGTGTTTCCATGGGTCTGTTCCTTTATTTCTTGGCTTTCTTGTCCGCCGCGTGACCCTTGAAGGTGCGCGTCAGGGCAAATTCACCGAGCTTGTGGCCGACCATCTGGTCGGTCACGTACACCGGCACGTGCTGCTTGCCGTTGTGCACGGCGATCGTCAGGCCGATGAACTCGGGCAGGATCATGGAGCGGCGCGACCAGGTCTTGATGGGCTTCTTGTCCTTGTTTGCCACCGCCTTGTCGGCCTTGGCGAGCAAGTGGTGGTCAACAAACGGACCCTTTTTGAGTGAGCGAGTCATTTGCTAATCCTTACTTCTTGCGGCGCGACACGATCATGTTCTGCGTGCGGCGGTTGTTGCGAGTACGGTAGCCCTTGGTCAGGTTGCCCCACGGATCGACCGGCGCCCGGCCTTCACCGGTACGGCCCTCGCCACCGCCGTGCGGGTGGTCGATCGGGTTCATGGCCACGCCGCGCACGGTCGGACGGATGCCCATCCAGCGCTTGACACCGGCCTTGCCCAGTTGGCGCAGGCTGTGTTCCTCGTTGGCCACCTCGCCGATCGTGGCGCGGCACTCGATGTGGATCCGGCGCACTTCGCCCGAACGCATGCGCACCTGGGCGTAGGTGCCTTCGCGCGCCAGCAGCGTGGCCGAGGTACCGGCCGAGCGGGCGATCTGGGCACCGGCACCGGGCTTGAGCTCGATGCAGTGGATGGTCGAGCCCACCGGGATGTTGCGGATCGGCAGCGTGTTGCCGGCGCGGATCGGCGCCTCGGCACCACTCATGAGCTGGCTGCCCACCTCCACGCCGCGCGGCGCGATGATGTAGCGGCGCTCGCCATCGGCATAGCACACCAGGGCGATGTGGGCCGAACGGTTCGGGTCGTACTCGATGCGCTCGACCTTGGCGGCGATGCCGTCCTTGTCGCGGCGGAAATCGACCACGCGGTAGTGGTGGCGGTGGCCGCCGCCCTTGTGGCGCGTGGTGATGTGGCCGTTGTTGTTGCGGCCGGCCTTCTGGAACTGCGGCTCCAGCAGGGGAGCGAAGCCCGCACCCTTGTGCAGGTGATCGCGCGTGACCTTCACCATGGCGCGGCGGCCCGGCGAGGTCGGTTTCATCTTGATGACAGCCATGGTTTACGCAGCCTCCCCGGACAGGTTCAGCTCTTGGCCTTCCTTGAGCAGGACGTACGCCTTGCGCACGTGGTCACGGCGGCCGATGGTGCGACCGAAGCGCTTGGTCTTGCCCTTGATGTTGGCGACGGACACGCCCTTGACCTGCACGTTGAACAGCAGTTCGACGGCGGCCTTGATCTCGGGCTTGGTGGCGTCGCGCAGCACCTTGAAGGTGACGGCATTGGACTTCTCGGCCACCAGCGTGGCCTTCTCGGAGATCACCGGAGCGACGAGCACCTGCATCAGGCGGCCCTCGTCGAACTGGCGCTCTTTCGGCGTCGGATTGATGCGGCTCATGCGAACATCTCCTTGAGCTTGTCGATGGCGCCCTTGGTGACCAGCACCTTCTTGTAGTGCACCAGCGACACCGGATCGGCGTAGCGCGGCTCGACCACCAGCACGTGGCCCAGGTTGCGCGACGCCAGGTACAGGTTCTCATCGACCTCGTCGGCGATCACCAGCACGGAGTCGAGCTTCATGGCCTTGAAGCGGGCGGCCAACTGCTTGGTCTTGGGGGAATCGACCTTCATCGACTCGACCACGGCCAAGCGGCCTTCGCGCGCCAGTTGCGAGAAGATGGACGCCATGCCGGCGCGGTACATCTTCTTGTTGACCTTCTGGGTGAAATTCTCGTTCGGCTGGTTCGGGAAGACGCGGCCGCCTCCGCGCCACAGCGGCGAGGAGGTCATGCCGGCACGCGCGTTGCCCGTGCCCTTCTGGCGGAACGGCTTCTTGGTGCTGTGCTTGACCTGCGCGCGGTCCTTCTGCGCCCGGGTGCCCTGGCGCGCGTTGGCCTGGTAGGCCACCACCAGCTGGTGCACCAGCGCTTCGTTGTAGTCGCGACCGAACACGGTCTCGGGCGCGTCCACCGTGGACGCCGCCTGGCCCTGGTCGTTCAAGAGTTCGAGCTGCATTATTTAGCCCCCTCTTTGGCTGCTGCCGGCTTGGCCTTGACCGCCGGGCGCACGGTGACGAAACCGCCGCGCGATCCGGGCACGGCGCCCTTGATCAGCAGCAACTGGCGGGCTTCGTCGATGCGGATGACGTCGAGGTTCTGGGTGGTGACGGTTTCGTCGCCCATGTGGCCCGTCATCTTCTTGCCCGGGAACACGCGGCCCGGGTCCTGCGCCATGGAGATCGAGCCGGGCACGTTGTGCGAACGGCTGTTTCCGTGCGAGGCGCGCTGCGATTTGAAGTTGTGGCGCTTGATCGTGCCGGCAAAGCCCTTGCCGATCGACGTGCCCTGCACGTCCACCTTCTCGCCCACGGCGAACACGTCGGCCACGGGCAGCTGGCTGCCTGCGGCGTACTTGCCGGCGACGTCGTCGGCGACGCGGAATTCCTGGGTGATTTCACCGGCTTCGACCCCCGCCTTGGCGAGGTGGCCGGCTTCGGGCTTGGTCACGCGAGAAGCCTTGCGCGAACCGAACGTGACCTGCAGGGCCACGTAGCCATCGTTTTGCTGGGTCTTGATCTGGGTGACGCGGTTGTTGGACACATCCACCACCGTGACAGGCACTGCGTCGCCGTCATCGGTGAACAGACGCATCATGCCCACCTTGCGCCCCAGCAACCCCAATCGATTGCTTTGACTCATTTGTTGCTCCATGACTTCCGCCGCGCCTGCTGCAATTGGCCTGCGCGTTTGGTGTGCGAAAGAGAGTTGAAATAACTTGCCTGAAATTCAGGCAAGCCGCAGATTATAGCCGGAGCACGCCGCTTGCGGCAAGTCGCGCGCCCGCCCATGCATTACTGCAGCTTGATTTCCACGTCCACGCCGGCCGGCAGGTCGAGCTTCATCAGCGCGTCCACGGTCTTGTCGGTCGGATCGACGATGTCCATCAGGCGCTGATGGGTGCGGATCTCGAACTGGTCGCGGCTCGTCTTGTTGACGTGCGGCGAGCGCAGGATGTCGAAGCGCTTCATGCGCGTCGGCAGGGGCACGGGGCCCTTGACGATGGCGCCGGTGCGCTTGGCGGTATCGACGATCTCGGCGGCCGACTGGTCGATGAGCTTGTAGTCGAACGCCTTCAGGCGGATGCGGATTCTCTGCTTGGTTGCCATCGCCGTGCTCCTTATTCGATGATCTTGGCCACCACACCCGCGCCCACGGTGCGTCCGCCCTCGCGGATGGCGAAGCGCAGGCCTTCTTCCATGGCGATCGGCGCGATCAGCTTGACGGTGATGCTCACGTTGTCG
>Ga0075163_10005336_pt1 | contig 17158 bp, 15 predicted proteins | sample JI1023141ADNA_FD_71478 | JGI IMG/M metagenome (GOLD analysis project Ga0075163, IMG submission 71478) | Wastewater effluent complex algal communities from Wisconsin, to seasonally profile nutrient transformation and Carbon sequestration -... | ecosystem: Engineered > WWTP > Effluent > Algae...
CACCTTCCACGCTCACCTTCCACGCTCACCTTCCACGCTCACCTTCCACGCTCACCTTCCACGCTCACCTTCCACGCTCACCTTCCACGCTCACCTGTCCGGCGTCCGGCCGTAGACCGGACACGCTGTCCGCTCGGCGGACAGTTCGTCATCCAAGTCGTCGAGATCGCGTGCAGCGACTCGCGGCACACTGCGTGCTGTTGCCCGCCTTCATGTGGAGGTACGCTCATGGTGACGATGTCGAATCCGGAAACGATCATGCGGGCGGGATTGCCGTGCCGGCCGCTGAAGCGGGTCGAGTACGACAAGCTGGTTGCCGAGGGGTGCTTCGAGCGGGAGCACATCGAGCTCTTGTTCGGAATGGTCGTGCAGATGCCGCCCATTGACCCGGCGCACGTCGTATCGACGAACCGACTCGCAGATTCGCTCAGGAAATCGATCAACGACCGAGCACTGGTTCGCGTCGGAGCCCCATTGGCGGCATCCGACATCTCGGAACCCGAGCCAGACGTCATGGTCACCGCCGCGGACTACGATCAGTGGCGCGAGCACCCGAGCAAGGCGTTCCTCGTCGCCGAGATCTCTCGCTCGTCCCTGAGGATCGACAAGGGCCCGAAGGCCCTTCTCTACGGGCTCGCCGAGGTCGACGAGTACTGGATCGTCAACCACGTCGAAGGCGTGGTCGAGGTCTATCGCGACCGGCACAACGGCGAGTGGCGCCAGCGAACCACGCATCAGCGCGGCGACGTGATCCGGATGGTCGCGTTCCCCGATGTCGAGGTCGCCATCTCCGAAATTCTCCCGCCACTTTGAACATGCGGTGGCTGATCGCGCTCGGGCTCGCATGCAGTGCCTCCAAACCGCGTCGCGGGGATGTGGAAGAAGGCCCGTGCCGCCGCGACGTTGACTGTCCCGCGGGACAACGTTGCGTCGGCGCCAGCCAAGGCCACCTCCGGTCGTCCACGGGTGAGATCGTGGGTGACTCGATCCGATACCGCTGTGAAGTGACGCCGCCCGACGCGCCTCTTTGAGGCGAATTCGCGCGGGTTCGGGATCTCGCGGCGCAATGTCGCAGCAGCCGCCCTGAAAGCTGGGGCATCCGACCGTTGACACCGACGGTGGCGCCGACTATTAAGCAGCGCCCCGCCAGGACTTTCGGCAGGTTGCCCCAGGCTAAGGCGAGTCAGCATGGATCAAGCAGCATCAGCAATCGCGTCCGGCGGCCACCCGTTGATCGATGTCGACGGGACGGTCTTCGTACAGTTCGGCCTGTTCCTGGTCATGTATGTGATCGCGAACAAGATGCTGTTCCAACCGTACCTCGCGTTGCGCGAGCGTCGGCGGGCCGGCATCGACGGCGCCCGTGCAGAAGCCGAGCGGATGACCGCCGAGGCGGACGCCAAGCTCGCGGACTACGAGAAGCAGCTCGCCGCGGCGCGCTCGAAGGGCAATGAAGAGGGCCGCAAGCTGCGGACCGAGGCCACCGCGCACGAGCGCGACGTCACCGAGAAGGCTCGGACCGCGGCGCAGAAGGCGATCGAAGAGGCGGGCGCGAAGATGCGCACCGAGGTCGAGGATGCCCGCGCGAAGCTGATGCCCGAGGCCAGCGTCCTCGCGCAGAAGATGGCGAGCAAGCTGCTCGATAGGGAGGTCGCATGACCACCATGAAGAAGCTGTTCACCGTCGCCGTGTTCACGACGGTGGCGTTCCTGGCGTCGTTCGGCACGAGCTTCTTCGCGATGCGCGTGGCGCTCGCGGACGAGCACGACCCCAAGGCCGAGGTCGGCGGCGAGCCGGCGAAGCACGATAAGACCGCCGAGCACCACCACGATCCGTCGCAGCACTTCAACTACCTGGGGAGCCCCGGCGAGCATTACGGCAAGGACGTGATGGGCGGCAAGATGGGCGACGGCGTGATGCTCGATCACGACGGCAAGCCCATGCTCGACGCACACGGCCAGCCGGTGCCCGAAGAGGAGATGAGCGCGCCGTTCATCTTCATGGTGCTGAACTTCGTGCTTCTGCTGATCATCCTCGCCTGGAAGGGCAAGCCGATCTTCGAGAAGCTGGCGGCGGACCGCAGCGATCAAATCAAGAACGCCCTCGAGGAAGCGGCGAAGCTGCGCAAGCAGGCGCAGGACCGCCTCGAGGAGTACCAGAGCAAGCTGTCGAAGGCTGACTCCGAGATCAAGGCCATGGTCGACGGCATCCGCGCCGACGCCGAGGCCGACAAGAAGCGGATCCTCGAGGCGACGGACCGCCAGGCCGCGCAGATGAAGAAGGACGCGGACACCCGGATCGCCGCCGAGATCGAGCTCGCGCGCGCCACGCTGACCCGCGAAGTCACCTACGCCGCCACCGCGGCCGCCGAGCAGCTGCTGCGCGACAAGATGACGGCGCAGGATCAGCAGCAGGTGATCAACACGTTCATCACCGGCGTGCAGGCTGCTGCACGGAAGGAAGTGCGCTGATGGCGTCCGGTAGTCTCGCACGGCGGTATGCGAAGGCCGTGATCTCGCTGCCGACCGCCCAGGCAGTCGCCGGAGAGCTCCGCAGCCTCGCGAAGGCGCTGCACGACTCCGCCGAGCTGGTCACCGTGTTGACCAACCCGGCGATCCGCCGCGGTGATCGCCGCAGGGTAATCGACGGGCTGCTCGAGAAGATCGGCGCCCAGCCAAACACCAAGAACCTGGTGTACCTGCTGCTCGATGGCGAGCGGATGTCGTCGATCCAGGCGATCTCGCGCGAGCTCGACGCGATGATCGAGGCGAAGGCAGGCCGCGTGTCGGCGACGATCACGTCGGCCAAGCCGCTCGACGCCGCTCAGATGTCTTCGATCACGGCCGCGCTCGAGACGCTCTCGGGCAAGAAGGTCGAAGTCACTCGCAAGGAAGACCCCGCGCTGCTCGGTGGCGTGGTCGCGAAGGTCGGCGACGTGGTCTACGACGGAAGTCTCCGTACCCAGCTCCGCACCCTGCGTGAAGAGCTCACTAAGTAAGAAGCCAGAGGAAGCCCATGGACATTCGCGCCGCAGAGATCAGCGACATCATCCGCAAGCAGATCGAGAACTACGACAAGAAGGTCTCGGTCACCGAAACCGGCACCGTGCTGACGGCCGGTGACGGTATCGCGCGCGTCTACGGCCTGTCGGGCGCCATGGCAGGCGAGCTCCTCGAGTTCGAGGGCGCCGGCGGCGAGACGGTCGCAGGCATGGTGCTCAACCTCGAAGAGGACAACGTCGGTGTGGCGCTCCTCGGTAAGTTCGAGAGCGTCCGCGAAGGCGACGTCGTCCGCCGCACCCAGAAGATCGTCGAAGTCCCCGTCGGCGAGGAGCTCCTCGGCCGCGTGGTGAACGCCGTCGGCGTTCCGATCGACGGTGGCAAGCCGATCACCGGCGCGAAGAAGCGCCAGGTCGAGATCAAGGCGCCGGGCATCATCCAGCGCAAGTCGGTGTTCGAGCCGATGCAGACCGGCATGAAGGCGATCGACTCGATGATCCCGATCGGTCGCGGTCAGCGCGAGCTGATCATCGGCGACCGCGGTACCGGCAAGACGGCGATCGCGATCGACACGATCCTCAACCAGAAGGGGCAGAACGTGTTCTGCTTCTACGTCGCCATCGGCCAGAAGCAGTCGACGGTGGCCACCGTCGTCGACCGCCTCACCAAGGCCGGCGCGATGGAGTACACGACGGTCGTCCTCGCCGGCGCGTCGGAGCCCGCTCCGCTGCAGTTCATCGCGCCGTACACCGGCGTCACGATGGCCGAGTACTTCCGCGACAGCGGACGCCACGCCCTGATCGTCTACGATGATCTCTCCAAGCAGGCCGTCGCGTACCGCCAGCTCTCGCTGCTCCTCCGCCGCCCGCCGGGTCGCGAGGCGTATCCGGGCGACGTGTTCTACATCCACTCGCGCCTGCTCGAGCGCGCCTGCAAGCTCTCGGACAAGGAAGGCGGCGGTTCGCTGACTGCCCTCCCGATCATCGAGACCCAGGCCGGCGACGTCTCGGCGTACATCCCGACCAACGTCATCTCGATCACCGACGGTCAGATCTTCCTCGAAGCTGACTTGTTCTACTCCGGCGTTCGTCCGGCCGTGAACGTCGGTATCTCGGTGTCGCGCGTCGGTGGCGCCGCGCAGACCAAGGCGATGAAGAAGATCGCCGGTCGTCTCCGCCTCGAGCTGGCGTCGTATCGCGAGAAGGCCGCGTTCGCGCAGTTCGGCTCCGACCTCGACAAGGCGACGATGGCGCAGCTCAACCGCGGCGCTCGCATGGTCGAGCTGCTCAAGCAGGGCCAGTTCGTGCCGATGCCGATCGAGCAGCAGGTCGTCGTGATCTACGCCGGTACCAACGGCTTCGTCGACGACTACCCGATCTCGGTGCTCGGCCGGTACGAGAAGGAGCTGCTCTCCTTCTTCGCCTCGCGCAAGCAGTCGGTGCTCGACGAGCTGAAGGGTGGCGGCAAGCTCGAGGGCGACCTCGAGAAGCAGCTCCGCGAAGGTCTCACCGAGTTCGCGAAGCAGTTCTCCGTCGAGGACAAGAAGAAGTAGCCCGATGCCCTCGCTCAAGGCCATCCGGAACCGGATCACCAGCGTCAAGAACACGCGGAAGATCACGAGCGCGATGAAGCTCGTGTCGACCGCGAAGCTTCGCCGCGCGCAGGAGTCGTTGATCGCGGCACGCCCGTACACGGCCGCGATCTCGAACGTGGTGTCCGAGCTGTCGGCCGTCGCCGGCACCGATTCGCACCCGCTGTTCGAGGAGCGTCCTCTGCAGAAGGCCGCGATCGTGGTCGTCACCAGCGACCGCGGTCAGGCCGGCGCGTTCAACACCAACGTCGTCAAGGCGGTCGAGCGGTACGCCGCGAACGAGCTGTCCGGCGCGACGGAGGTCTCGCTCCGCATCCTCGGGCGCAAGGGTCAGCAGTACTTCGCGCGCCGCCGCGCCACGATCACCAGCACCGATCCGGGGGCGACCGGCGCCACCGCGCTCGAGACGGCTCGCGAGACGGCGACCCGCGTGGTCGACGACTTCCTCAACAAGAAGGTCGATCGCGTCTACGTCGTCTACAACGAGTTCCGGAGCGCGATCAGCCAGGTCGTCCGCGTCAAGCAGATCCTCCCCGTCGTGCCCGAGAAGTCGGACAAGCCGGCGGACGACTCGGGTCTCGACATGACGTACGAGCCCTCGAAGGAGCTGCTCCTCGAGAAGCTCGTCCCGCTGTTCGTCCAGATCCAGCTGTACCGCGCGGCGCTCGAGTCCGTGGCCGCCGAGTTCGCAGCTCGGATGACCGCGATGGAAGCCGCCACCAAGAACGCCGGCGAGATGATCGCCAAGCTCACGCTCACGTACAACCGCGCCCGTCAGGCGTCGATCACCAAGGAGCTGCTCGAGATCATCGGCGGCGCCGAGGCACTCAAAGGGTAATTGATCATGGCAACTACAGACTACTCTCCGAACTCGCTGGGCCGCGTGGTCCAGGTCATCGGCCCCGTCGTCGACGTGGCGTTCGATTCCGCGGAGCTGCCGGAGATCAACACCGCGCTCCTCGCCACCAACGCCGCGATCGACAAGGAAGAAGACAACCTGACGATCGAGGTTGCCCAGCACCTCGGCGAGCACATGGTTCGCTGCGTCGCCATGGACACCACGGACGGGCTCGTCCGCGGCCAGGCGGTCAAGAACACCGGCGCGCCGATCTCGGTGCCCGTCGGCGCCGGCGTCCTCGGACGCATCCTCAACGTCGTCGGTAAGCCCGTCGACGAGGCCGGCCCGGTCAAGTCTGACAAGCGCTCGCCGATCCATCGCTCGGCCCCGAAGTTCACCGACCAGTCGACGGCCGTCGAGATGTTCGAGACCGGCATCAAGGTCATCGACCTCCTCGCGCCGTATCGCCGCGGTGGCAAGATCGGTCTGTTCGGTGGTGCAGGCGTCGGCAAGACGGTGCTCATCCAGGAGCTGATCAACAACGTCGCGAAGAAGTCGGGTTCGTACTCGGTGTTCGCCGGCGTCGGCGAGCGTACCCGCGAGGGCAACGACCTCTTCCACGAGCTCAACGAAGCGAAGCTGTTCGACGGTAGCTCGGTGCTCTCGAAGACCGCGCTGATCTTCGGCCAGATGAACGAGCCGCCGGGTGCACGCCAGCGCGTCGCGCTGTCGGCGCTCACCGTCGCCGAGTACTTCCGCGACGTCGAGAAGCAGGACTTGCTCCTGTTCGTCGACAACATCTTCCGGTTCACCCAGGCAGGCTCGGAAGTGTCCGCACTCCTCGGCCGCATCCCGAGCGCCGTCGGTTATCAGCCGACGCTGTCGACCGAGATGGGTGGTCTGCAGGAGCGGATCACCTCGACCAAGGACGGCTCGATCACCTCGGTGCAGGCCATCTACGTGCCCGCCGACGACTTGACCGACCCCGCGCCGGCCACCGCGTTCGCCCACTTGGATGCGACCACGGTGCTCAACCGCGCGATCACGGAGAAGGGCATCTACCCGGCCGTCGATCCGCTCGACTCGACCTCGACGATCCTCTCGATCGCCGTCGTCGGCGAGAAGCACTACGCGGTCGCTCGCGAGGTCCAGCGCGTCCTCCAGAAGTACAAGGACCTCCAGGACATCATCGCCATCCTCGGCATGGACGAGCTCTCGGAAGACGACAAGATCACGGTCGCTCGCGCCCGCAAGATCGAGAAGTTCATGGGCCAGCCGTTCCACGTCGCCGAGACGTTCACCGGCATGAAGGGCATCTTCTGCTCGCGTGAAGACACCGTCCGCAGCTTCGACGAGATCCTCACCGGCAAGTGCGACGACATGCCGGAGCAGGCCTTCGAGATGACCGGCACGATCGACGACGCGCGCACCAAGGCCGCTGACCTCGCGAAGAAGGGTTAGTTGATGTCGGAGCTGTCTAAGATTCTCAAGGTGAACGTGGTGACGCCGCGTGGCGTCGTCGCGCATACCGATGCGGACAGCGTCCAGGCACCGGGGGAGCTCGGCGAGTTCGAGCTGCTGCCGGGTCACATCCCGATGCTCACCGCGCTCAAGCCGGGCGTGCTGACGATCGGAACGAAGGCGAAGGCGAAGTACGCGGTGTCCACCGGGTACCTCCGCGTCGATCCGAGCGGCGCCGTCGAGATCCTGATCGAGCAGGCGATGCCGGCGAAGGACGTCGACAGCGACGCGGCGAAGAAGGATCTCGCCACCGCCGAAGCGGATCTCGCCAAGTGGGGCGACAAGCCGCAGGACGGCGACTACCAGAATCTGAAGACGCGCATCGGCTGGGCGAAAGCTCGGCTCGACGCCGTGGCGCACTGAGCTCGTCATGGATGACGTCCCAGACCGGCCCGCATCGCGAGGCTGGTATCTGGTGTCGTTCGGGCTGATCGGCATCGCGATCGCGATCGCCTTCACCGGCTTCGCGCAGATGAGCGAGGTGGTGGCGACGCTGCAGCGGCACCCGATGCCGGGGTCGCAAGAGATCGCGCTCGCCGGTGGGCGCGCCACGATCTACTACGAGTTCGAATCGAACTACGACTCCAAGCCGTACGCGACCCCGCCGGAGCTCCAGGTGTCGTGCACGCTCGCGAGCCTCGACGGCAAGCCGTATCCGCTGGCGGCACCGCACGCGGACGTCACGTACAAATCGGGCCCGTATGCGGGGCGCAGCCTGTACGACGTCGAGGTGACTGCGCCGGGCTCGTACACGCTGACGTGCGGAGGCACGCAGCCGTACATGATCTCCGTCGGTGGCGGGATCGGCGCGTGGTTCATCGTCGCGCTCGCCGGCGCGTTGATGCCCGGGGTCGCGGGGTTGATCGTGATCCTCGTGGTCACGCTCAAGCGCCGCCGCTGGTTCAAGCACCAACGGGAGGAGTGATGGACGCGCTCCTCGCGGAGTGCGTCGCGAATCCCGACGACGATGGTCCCCGGCTGGTCTGGGCGGATTCGGTCGGTGGCGAGCGTGGTGAGCTCGTGGTCGTGCAATGCGATCTCGCGCGAGACCGGCTACCCCGAGAGGCTCGGGATGCGCGCAAGCGGCGCGAGCGCGAGCTGCTCGACCGCTACGCGATCGAGTGGGCAGGTGAGGCCGCGTGGATCGCGGATCGCTGGAGCTTCCGGCGCGGCTTCGTCGAGACCGCGACGCTGGACATCACCAAGCTCGACGACCTGCCGAAGCTACGCGCGGCGGCGCCGCTCCTCGGCACGCTGTCGATCCACGGTCGCCACGAGGGCTTCGTCCCGCCGCACCACGTCGAGGACCTGCGTGGCCTGCGTGGCCTCGGGCTCGTCGGGGACGCCATCGGCGAGCGGTTCACGGAGATCGCGCCGGCGCTCGCGACGCTGGGGCTGCGCGCGCTCGCGCTCGACGGCCTGGATGCTAGCGTGCAGCGGGCGCTGTCCACGATGCTCGATGCCTCGCCGATCGAGACGCTGCAGCTGCGCAACCTGCGGCTGTCGGCGAAGGAGCTCGACAGGCTGCTGCGTCACGTTCCCGACCTCACCGCGCTCGCGATCGAAACCATGGCGCTGTCGCGCGATGCCTTGAACGTGGCGGCGAAGCGACCACTGCGCGCGTTCCGGATCGAGCAGATCACCGCGGCCGAGCTCGAACGGCTGAACGACACGCGGCTCGCCGGGTCCGTCGAACGGTTCGGGTTCGGCGCGTCCGGCATGCCGCTGCTACCGAAGTTGCCCAGGCTCGTGCACTGCGAGCCTCTCGAGGACGAGCTGCTGCATCACGATCCGCGCGCGATGCTGACGCTCGGCGCAGCGAGGTATCGGACCGCCGCGACCTGCGTGCTGCAGCGGGGCACCCAGATCATCGAGTTTGCCGACCGGCCGGCCTTCGAACGGATCTCGCTCGGGCGGGTCACCGGCAACACGGTGGTGATCCCGGAGCCGACGATCTCGCGGCGGCATGCGGAGCTGTCGTGGAACGGCACCCAGCACGTCGTCCAGGATCTCGGGTCGTCGTCCGGCATCGCGGTCAACGACGAGCGGGTGAATCAGCGCGCGCTGCTCGACGGAGACATCCTCGCGATCGGTGGTGTTCGGTTTTGCTACTTCGTCGGACCGGACGCTCGCAAGCGCGCCACCTGACGGCTGCGTCAGGCTCGGCGAGACCTCGCTGTGGCTATCTTCGGTCGCAGCGGCACCAGCCCGGAGTGCAGCGTGCTCACCCCCGACGACCTGTTGCCGGCGGGGCGCCGGTGTCGCCCCCCACGACACACGTCAGGGGAGCGGATGGGCATCGCCATCTCGAACCACCTCGAGCTCGGCGATCCCCCGTTCGGTCTGGGGATCGGGCACGTAGACGGTGGTCCGGCCGTCCTCCCACACGTACAGCAACACGTAGTCGCCCGAGCGCATGTAGTCCGTTCGACCCGCAGGTCCACGCTGCGCGCCCCCGAGCCAGATCCGTGCGTCGTGGTCGAAGCGGACCTTGGCGAGGTTGGTCACCGTCCGATCGATCACGAGCCCGATGCCTCGCGCGCGACTGGTGTAGTGACCGAGCCGCAGCTTGATGTGAGGCGGTTGATCGAGGACCTGCGGTCCGTCGGCAACCACGTGCTCTCCCTGCTCATCGGGGCGACCTTCGCGGGGTTCCGTGACCTCGACCTCGACCACGACCGGCGGCGGAACAGGCGCGAGGATCGCGATGCCACGCGGCGGATCCGGCGCACACGCGGACAGCACCAGCACGGAGACGAGTCGGCGAACAGACATCCGCCGCTGCCGTTCACGTGACGCGCCAAGGTTTGATCCCGATCAGCGAGGTGACTGTCGCCTCGCGGGCGACAGCCGCCTCCACCAAGGTCGCTCGCATCGCGCAACCGACGAGGACGAGGCGCGCCCGAGCACATCATCGCGTACCCCGAGCTGCTCGACTTTCACCACATCATGCTGTCGCCGCTGGTCGACCTCGCGAAGCTGGTCGGCTACCGGGCCACGCCATACACGGTCGACGCTGCGACGAAGCTCGGGCGCTGACTACAGGTAGCAGGACGGCACGGGCTGGCTGATCCCGCGCACCAGGTTATCGAGCTGCACGAGCTCGCGCTCCCAGTAGCAGAGCGTGTCGGCTTGCGAGAGATAGCCGAAGCCGTAGACCGTCGCGTTCTCGGGTTGCCCGAACAGGTGATCGCGCGGCCCGGTGTAGTGCGGCGACGCGTGGCGGCGCTGCACCACCGCGTGACCATCAGCGAGTGCGGCCTCGGCGCGTGCGCCGGCCGCGGCGGGATCGCCGCCGTCGAGGTGGGCGAGGGCGGCCTGGTAGCTCGCATGGACGAAGCGCGCGCGTGCGGCGGTGACCGCGAAACCGTCGATCAGCTCGCGCGACCACGGCGAGTCGGCGAGCCCGAGCGCGGTGATCCGGGCCTCGAGATCCGCGAGCTCGTCGACGAACGCGCCGAGCGGCGTCATCACGTCGGTGACGAACGCGGTGCGCGACGGCAGCTTCGCGAGATCCTCGAACGTCACGCGATCGGGCTGCGAGTGGATGCCGAGGCGGTCGCCGGCATCGATCAACAGATCGCGACCGGCGAGGTACGGCGCGAGGCGCTGGTCGATCAAGCGCGTGGCCTGCGTCTCGGCGAGCTCGGCGACGAGCTCGGCGGCAGGGCCCAGATCGCGGCCATAGGCCTCGGCGATCAGCTGGCGCTGCGACGCGGGGAGGTGATAGCTCGCACGCAGGCTCGTGTAGTCGGCGAGCCAGTAGCCCCACTCCCAGCCCGACGAGAACACCAGATGTCCGTCGAGGCCGGCGAGGTTCTCGGTGCGCGCCTGACGGGCGATGCCGTCGAGGTCGAGCCAGCGACTGCGCACGTAGACGGGCAGGAACAGCGGCACCGAGTTGTCGAACGCGATCCAGTACGCGCTCTCGGGGTAGTAGCAAGCGCGGCGACCGGCGCGCAGCTGCTCGAACAGATACTCGCGATGCTCGGCGAAGTCGGCGTGCTCGTACGCGCCGCCGGCGTCCTCGAACAGGTTGTAGAACATCACCGTGTGCACGTTCGACACGATCGACGGATCGGCGTGCTTGACGAGGAAGTAGTACGGCAGCTGCTCGCCCTGGTAGGTGACGCGCTGATCGGCGCCGACGTGGATCGACGCATGGAGGTCGGCGCCGGGCTTGCGCGCGTGGATCGCCGCAGCCGTGGCGTCGACGGCGGCGATGAAGCGCGCGGGGTCCTCGCCGAAGAACTCGCCGAACGACAGCACGTAGCCGTCGAAGGCGAGGTCGTCGGTGACCAGCGGGAGCCGCTCGGCGAGCTCGGTCTCGAACGGGATCAGGCCCGACTCGTCGTCGGAGAGATCGAACGCCTGCTGCATGTTGCCGCTGCCGAAGATCTGCACGCCGAGCGCGACGTCGAGCCCGCGCGCGTGCGCGACCTCGAGGAGATGCTGCGTCGAGGCCTTCCACTCGGTGTGGCGGGCCGGCTGCATGATGTCGTCGAGCGCCGGCCACTGGACGTGGTTGCCGCGGTTCTTGATCACCCAGTCGAAGATCTGGCGGGCGAGGCGATCGTCACCGGCCTGCCACAGGGCGAAGTGCGCCTCGATCGGATGCAGCGTGTGGAGCTGCAGTCCGCGCTGGCGGATCTCCGGCTGGTGCAGCACCCCGAGCTCGGTCGCCTCGAGGATCGGCGGATCGGGGACCAGCGTCGCCGTCGGCGTGCGAAACCGGAAGCCGAGGTTCTCGAGCGCGTGCGCGACGCCGTACTGCGCACCGAGCACGTCCCCGGCATGGACGAGCTGCGCGTCGCCGTCGGCCTCGATCCGGTAACACTCGCGACACGCCTCGTCGAACACGACGTCGATCGCGAAGCCCCCTCGATCGCCGAAGCGAAGCCCCTCGTACGGGGTCAGCTCGACGAGCTCGCGCAACGCGGGTTCGACCTCGGGAGGAGACGAGATCGAGATCGGAACCACTGACTCTCCGCAGGCGGCTAGTGCAAGGACGATCAGCGCTCTCATGGCGGGGACGATCGCCAACTCGCGGTCGGATCGGGTGAACAAGAAAGTTACACGTCGAACATGCAACTTTCAGGTTGCGGTCAGTCCCAGCCCAGCACGTCGGAGCCGGTGGGGAGGCGGGCGTTGGTCAGCGTGTCGAGGTACGCGGGGAGCGCGGCTGGATCGTCGGGCACTCGGTCGCTCCACACCACGAGCCGCTTGTGGTCGTCGACGCGGACCAGCGCGACGATGCGCTTGCCGGCACATTGCACCTTGAGGACCTGGCCAGGCAGCCGAATGGTTCCACGCGTGGCATCGGAGGGGCCGACGAGCTCGACCCCGTCGGGGGCCGGGATCACGAGATCGGAGCCGAGCACCCTGGTCTCGCCACCGCTGGTCGAGATGGTGCGGATCACGCGGCCCTCGAGGTCGAGCTCCGTCGCGGTGTCGTCGATGCTCATCACCATCACGCGATCCGGGAAGACCTTGATCGCCGAGGCATCGCGGTCGATCTCGACCGCGGTCAGCACACCGCCGAGGGAGCGATACAGCTTGGCCGTCGCGTAGTCGACCAACCACCACGCACCATCTCGCGCGTGTCCGAACAACCGCCAGTTGAAGCCGGTGGTTCCGAGGTCGAGCAGCTCGCCGGACGCGCGCACGAACTGGAGGCCCCGCGTGTCGAAGACGCTCAGGACCACGTCGTCGCCATCGAGCATCATCGCCATCACGGTCGTGTTGCCGTTGGCCATGGTCGTGCGCAGCGTCGACGGCACGTGCCCGATCGAGACCCGCGGCCCCGTCATCGCCTGCCGCCAGATCGCACCATCGAGATCGACGTAGTAGATCTGCCCGCGATCGATCAGGTAGCTCGCCACGCGGTCGAGCTCGAAGGCCCGGCTGGTGCCGTTCCAGACCTGCAGGTGGTTCCATTCCCCGAGGAACTGTCCGGCGACGACGTCGCCATCGAAGTAGGCCTCGAGGTACCGGGGATCGAGCAGCGTCTGCGCGTGGGTGGCGAGATCGACCAGCGACGTACCGCTGGTGAAGCCCGGAGGATCCCCGAGCTGCACCGTCGTCCGCACCACGGCGTGCGAGGAGGTGAGCCCGAGGAGCTCGGTGTTGCGAGGCACCGCGAACGATGGCGGCAACACCTGGTCGAGGTCCATCACGACGAGGTCGCGATCGAACGCCACCGCGATCTGCGTCCCTCCGCCGTCGATCGCCGCGCGCTTGATCTCGAGCGAGCGGTGGGCGAGCTTGCGCACGCCATCGGCATTGGCGTACGCGAGGTCTCCGCGATCGCTGTAGAGCAGCGCACCCCGGCGAAACGGGATCAGGTGATTCCCCGTGCCGACGGCGTGCTTGGTCAGCAGGTGCGGCGTCGGGGTGGCTCGGTCGAGGGAGTAGAAGCCATAACCGTTGTGACCGTAGAGCACGTCGCCGGCGTAGTCGACCTCGCTGATCCGCTCCCACGTGTGCAGCAACTCGGACGTCTCGACCTTCCACTCGTGCACGACCCACCCGGCGACCGTGGCCACGCGCGTGCCGTCGGGGGAGATCCGGACGGCGTGCGGCGTGGACGTCGAGACCAGGTTGATCGTGCGGCGGTCGCCACCCGAGACGATCTCGACGGTCGAGCGCGTCGCGATCGCGAGGCGCGTCCCGCTGACGTCGAGCGCGACGGCCCCGCTGTCGACGAGTGGCGTCTCGGTGCGGTCGGTGCTGATCGAGATCACCGCACCCTTCGCCGTTCGCACCAGCACCTCGTGCTCGCGGACCGCGATCTGCGCGGGGTCTCGCATCGAGAACACGTGCGTCGCACCGGTGTCGACATCGATCCAGCCAGCGGAGTCCTTCCGCAGATAGACGAGGGTGCGCTCGTCGCGCCAGCGCAGCTGGATCGCACCGGTGGGCTCCAGCTGTCGCGTCGCGTGGCGCGCCAGGTCATGAACCTCGAGGATCGTGCTCGCCGATGCGAGCCTCGTCCCATCGGGCGAGAAGGCGACGGCCTGGACGTACGTGGGATGTCGCGTCACGCGCCGCTCGATGCCGCCGGGCACGGCGGTCCGGATGATCGCGCGCGCGGTCTCCCACCGCGGCGAATCGCGGCGGAGCATGCGCAGCGTCGCGATCGAGCTCGTCGGATCGGTGGAGGCGAGGAGGCGAGCGCGGTCGATCAACGTGTCGTCGGCGCGCTCTTCGGCGAGCGTGGTGGCCTCGCGTGCGGCATCGCGATCGTGAACCACCTGCCGGATCGAGATCGTGCTGATCACGGCGACGGTCACCAACGCGATCGTACCGACGGTGACCGCGATCCGATGGCGGCGTACCCACTTCACGACCTTCTCGCGCGTCGAGTACTCGTGCGCGGCGACCAGCTGGCCGGCAAGAAACCGCCGGAGGTCTGCCGCGAGCTCGCCGGCGTCGGCGTAGCGCTCCGTGGACTCCGGTGCCATCGCCTTGGTGAGGATCGCGAGCAGCTCGCGCGGGACCTCCTCGGGGATCACCGAGAAGTCGGGAGCCTTGCCGGCGGCGGCGGCCTCGACCGCCTCGGTGGCCGAGATCCGACCGTACGGCAGCTTGTTCGCGAGGATGTAGAACAGCGTCGCGCCGAGCGAGTACACGTCGGCACGCGCGTCGACCACCTCGCCTCGCGCCTGCTCGGGTGCGAGGAAGCCGGGCGTACCCTGCGCGACACCGAGTCGCGTCAGGCCGACGCCGGTGTCGGCGGCGGCGAGCGTGGTGGGGTCCTCGTGCTCGTCGTCGAGCTCGCGCGCGATGCCCCAATCGATCAGCAGCGTCTCGCCGAATGGGCCGAGCAAGATGTTCCACGGCTTGATGTCGCGGTGGATGATCCGCTTCGCGTGCGCGTAGGCGGCGGCGTCGACGGCGCCGAGGAACGACGCGATCAGCGCGAGGCGATCGCGCGTGGTCTCCGCCAGCATCACGCGATCGGCGAGGGGCTCACCCTCGATCTTGCGCATGATGTAGAACGGGTGACCTTCGGGGTCGCGTCCGACGTCGAGAATCGGGATCACGCTCGGGTGCTGGAGCTGCGCGGTGATCCGGACCTCGCGCTCGAACCGCGCGAGATCGACGGCGGACGTCGCCAGCGATTGCTTGATCGCGACCGAGCGACCGAGGGCGCGATCGACCGCTTCGACGACGCGACCCATGCCGCCGCGACCCAGCTCGGATTTCTCGACGAAGCGCTGCTCCGGTGGATCGAACACCGAGATCGAGAGCGCCGGCGGCACGGTCTCGCGCGGTGCGGGCTCGTCGGAGCCTTGACCCCAAACGCCACTCTCCGCACCGACGGTAGGAGCCATCCAGGCCTTGCGCGCAGGTCCTTCGCGCTTGGTGGGATCGGGTTCGTCGGACACGGGGAGGCAACGTGAAGCTTAGCCGTCCTACTCCCTCGAAGTCGACTGTCACCGAGGAGGCGACACTCGACGCGGAACTGCGCGACGTCGCGCGGGCACGCCGCTTGCGAGTTGCTCGGTGATGTCCCGACTCGCTCCGCCATGCATCGTGCCGCGCGCCCGCGATCGCGCGCCCACCATCTATCGCCCCGCCGCGGTCCGGCACGCCGATCCGTACCAGCTATTCCTCGGCACCTACGAACGGTTCGCGCCGGGGTGCCGCGAGGTCGACGAGCCGGGTGTCGTCGTGGTCGCCGTCGACGAGGTGACCGGAACGCTCGTCGGTGTGTGCGGGCTCCGCGCGTGCTTCGGACGTCCGGTGACGGCGATCCTCGGGCGTCACGGGCGCTGCGATCTCGTGCTGTGGGGCGACGACATCGCGCTGCGCCACATCGCGATCGTCATCGATCCGGTGGTGTCGTGGGCGGAGGGCGCGCGCGCGTGCTATCGCGCGATCGATCTGCGGACGTCGGGTGGCGTGATCGACGAGATCGGCCGGCCGCTCCAGTCGTTTCGCGCCGACGGACCCGCGGTGCTGCGCTGCGGTGGCCAGGTGCTGTTCGTCCTGCCGATCGGCGATCCCAGCGACTGGCCACCGTCGGCGAAGCACGCCTGGGAGATGCTGCCGCAACGGATCTACCTCGACGAGTGTGGCGGCACCGCGCGGTCGCATGCCCGGACCAGCTTGATCTTCCGTCAACCGGCGGTGCGCAGCGCGGAGGAGCTGATCGCCGGTGATCTGGCGGGCACGCTCGAGATCGAGCAGCCGGGGCACAGCAGCATCATCGCGTTCGGCACGCGCGCCTTGCTCGACGGCGTGCTGCTCGGCCGCTACGACCGCTGCGAGCTGCTCGGCGATCTCGACGACTCGGTGTCGCGCGTCCACGCGATGCTGGTGCGCGTCGGTGACCGCCTGGTGCTGGTCGATCTCGCGAGCAGCCACGGACTCGGTCCGATCGGCGGCGGTCGCGCCCGGGTTGCCGAGCTGGTCGACGGCGCCGCGGTCTGGCTCGGGCGGCAGACCCGGCTGCGCTGGCGCGACACCTGTCGCCTGCCAGAACGCACTCCGGGACCGGAGGCCCCGTAGGGACAGGATTTTGGACGGGCACGAGAGCTGCTCTCTGATTCACGCAGGAGGAACTGATGATCCGATTTGCGGCATGCTCGATCTGTGTCCTGGCGTCGGCAACGGCGAGCGCGGACGCGGTGTTCTACAACGCGACCTCGGAGGCGTTGACCGTCGAGGCGACGTCTCCGAACGGCAAGGTCGAGAAGCAACGGCTCGGCGATGGGACCGTCATCAACTCGTCGACCCACTTCGTGTCGACCCAGAAGCTGGGGATCCGGATCTTCGACGACGTCGGCACCGAGCTGTGGAAGGGCGCGGTCGGGACCAACGACGTGTACGTCACGATCCCGGACGGCAAGGGCACCAAGACCGTGTTCGCGGGGCTGTACTCCGGAGGCTTCGACACCCCGAAGGCCGCGCTGTTCATGAACGTGACCGGCGAGCCGATCTCGATCGATCTCGAGGGCATGAATGGCGTCGGCGCGCATCGCGGGATCAAGCCGGCGGGCTTCGATCCCAAGCAGCTGGTCCGCCTCGATCCGAAGGAGAGCTACTTCACCGTGACGGTCAAGGGCGGCAAGCAGGACGTCACGCTCAAGGGCAACTCGATCACGCCGGGCCACTACCACGTGATCACCACGCACTCGGCCAAGACCTACCGCATCCTCTCGCTCGGCTACCTCGCGCCCGCGGCGTCGGCGAAGAAGTGAC
>Ga0075163_10005338_pt1 | contig 17157 bp, 17 predicted proteins | sample JI1023141ADNA_FD_71478 | JGI IMG/M metagenome (GOLD analysis project Ga0075163, IMG submission 71478) | Wastewater effluent complex algal communities from Wisconsin, to seasonally profile nutrient transformation and Carbon sequestration -... | ecosystem: Engineered > WWTP > Effluent > Algae...
CATGACGCAGCAGGATGCGGCCGCTCTGTTTGGCGTGACTCAACCGCGTGTTTCCGACCTGATGCGCGGAAAGATTGGCTTGTTTTCGCTGGATGCGCTGATGGACATGGCTGCCACCGCAGGCCTGCATCCGCACATCGTCATTGAGCGCGAGTCATTGACTGCCTGACCCAGCAAGAGATGGACCGGGCCTCATGCCACGGATCTCCAGCTAAATGAATACCGCTGCCTGACGGTTTCAGGCGAATCGGGCCGACCAGGTGCTGCAACACCTGACGGCCCTGACCACAACGTGAAAAGGAACTTCACCCATGGCTACCTCTATTTTGGACAACAACCTCGAACAAGTCATCCGCAGCCTCGCGCAAGCAAAGGCTGTCGTCAGCCTCTTGGGTGCCTTCGACCCCAGCGAGCATGAGCGGGAGACCCTGCAGGATGCCGCCTGGGCAGCCCGTGACCTGATCGACCAGGCTCTTGCTCAGCTTACCGGCTCATCGGCTGCAGCCTGAGTACCGCTGCGAGATATCGGAAAAGCACGCCGCACCCTTTCACAAGGCAGCGGCGTGCCTGACACTCCATATTCCAATGACGAATACACAAAACACTCCTCCGGACGAGGACGACTATGATGGCAATCCCTTTGTCCGTCTCGGCGATCTTCTTGAACTTGGGTACCCCGTTGGAACACTGGCCAGCGCAGTTGAAAATGGCATCTACACATGGGATCGTTTCGGCCGCTTTCTGCTAGCCGACGAGACTGCGAGGCACGTCGCCCTTGATGCACTGGCGGCTGAGTACGCATGGCAAGCCGGGGGCCGGATTGGCCTACCACCCCGGGAAGTCGCTAGCGGGTTAGGAAGTCCTTACTCCGTCTTCGGTTGGCGCACTGACAAGCTCCCGGATCTCGATGCAATCGGACGTGGGATTGATCAGCCCCCCCCGCCTCCACGCCAGTCATCCGAAACAAGGAAGCTCGACTCCGCCCTGATCTTGATCGCGGCCTTGTGCAAGAAAGTGGGCATTGACCTTTCCAGGCATGGAGCGACACAACGGATCGTCGAGGCAACAGGCTTGGTCGGCGCAAATCTCTCTCCTGGGACGGTCTCAACCATCCTGAAGCTAATCCCCGACGCACTTGACCGGCGGACCAATAAAGAACCAATTCGGAAATAAAAAGCCAATTGGCTTTTTCGGATCACTGTTAATTCAAAGTTCGCACCCATACCGCACAACAGCGGGACTACACGGATGCGAACCATGCAAACTCAGACCAACATTCCGGCCCGGACCACCCGGGCCGCCATTACGCCCAACCCCGATCTGTTGGACGATATTGCAGCAGCAGCGCTTCTTGACGTCTCTCCCGGCACACTTTCTGTATGGCGCAGTACGGGCCGCTACAACCTCCCCTTTCTGAAGATCGGCCGCAAGGTCCGCTATCGTCGCGCAGATTTGGAGGCCTGGTTGGAGCGTCGCACGCGTGAATCTGGTGCAACTGCGTGATGGGGGGCAGCCAGTGATCCGCCAGCGCCCGGACAGCGCCAACCCTACCACCACCCGTGACACTCGTCGTCGCAAGGGTGCCCACGTCGTCGCCTGGTTCGACTCCAACGAGCGGCCACCCAAGGGCTACCGCCGGCACTTTGACTGCAAGCCCAAGGTCGGTGGCGGAGTGGCCTTCTTCACCATCTACGAGCCGATCAACGAGGTCCAGACCCCGACCGACTGCACCGAGGTCGGTGGATCTGCTGGGACCACGGACACCCAGATCGCCGACCACCAGGATGACGACGGCGGCGGCGATTCGGACTCTGAACCAGAGCCACCCCCCATCTCCGGCCAATGCGCCGAAGTGCTGGAGCTGCTGCGCACGGAAGGCTCCGTGCTGTCCTTTCGGATGACCGCTGAACTGGCCATCCACGAGGCCGCTGCCCGCATCCACAACCTTCGGGGACTGGGCTTCAACATCATCACCAAGATCCTGCCGGAGGTGGAGTTTCGGGGGCGTATCCGACGCAACGTCGCCTTGTATTCGCTGGGGGTGCCGTGCTGGCCTGCGCCGGGCTTCCTGAAAGGGGGCGCGCAGTGAGCAAGAACAGCAATGCCCTGTCGGGCAAGCGATACAGCAGCCTTCTCTCGTCAGCAACCCACCAACGACTTGAGATCGCCGCGGCGATAGGTGGTCGCAAAGCCAGGCGTTCAGCTGAGCGGCAGCTGCGAGCCCTGGAGAAGGCTGGAAAGGGGCGAAAGTGATGGATGCCTCTCAAGTTACCCTGCCCCAGGACCTCGACGAGGCCCGCCGCTTCTTGGACTTCATGCTTGAGGATGGTGAGGGGCTGACCCTCCAAACCTTCCATGACCGTGATCGGAGCCGGAAAGACGTGGCCCGTGTGATGCACAGCGGTCTTGACGACAACATCGCAGAGCTTTCCCGCCTTCAGCGTGACGGTGCGGGCGTGTTCTGGATGGTTAACGAAGGCGACGGAGCGGGCCGCCAAGAGGCCAACGTCACGGCGGTGCGGTATCTCTTCGCCGACACCGACGGCGCACCCTTGGCGCCCCTTCTGACGCTCCCGCCCCACATGGTGGTGCAGTCGTCTCACGGGCGGTACCACGTCTATTGGCGCGTCGTGGATTGCCCCCTGGACCGATTCAAGCCCGTTCAACGAGCCATCGCGGAGAAGTTCGGCACCGACAAGAGTGTGATCGACCTACCTCGAGTCATGCGCGTTCCCGGCTTCATCCACCAGAAGGACACCCCGTTCTTGGTCAAGATTCGGGACATTGGGAAAATTTCACCCTACACCCTGGATGAAATCGTCACCGGCCTCGGGCTGAGCGAGAAGCCCATCATCGACAAGGTGCTTCCGGCCCCCGTACCTGGAACCGCGTTTGATTTCGGCAAGGCGCGGAAAGCTGCTTGGGATGCGGCCAGGCGCACCCATGACGATGCAAGCTCCAGCCGGCACGGCGAGGTGTTCAACCTCGGGTGCCATCTGTTCAGGGACGGCTTGCCGGCCGATGACTCGGTGTTCGAGTACGCCCTGCAGGAGTTTGCGAGCCACATGCGGCCGACCGATGCATCGGGTCGAGCGCAAGGGATGGACTTTTCGGCAGAACGAAAGACCATCCGAGATGGTTACCAACGGGCACACCGGGACCAGGGTGAAGCCCCGGACATTTCGAGCATCCTGGGGTCAATCGCGGCCGCTTCAGCAGCCCCAGCTGCAGTTTCATCTGTGTGGCCGGTCGAGTCTGGGAGCATTGCGGCCTACTTGGACACGCCTCCGCCGGAGCTGCATTGGTTTGCCCATGAGCGACTGCTGGCGAATCGTGCCCACCTGCTCACCGGCGTAGGTGGTACGAGTAAGACGACCTGCCTTTACCACCTGGGAATTGGCGCGGTGACCGGCCGTGTCCCCTGGGGATGGCAGATCGACAGGACCGGAGCTGCCCTGCTGCTGCTCGCCGAGGACGACGCAGGGAACGTGCATCGCACGATTTCCAACCATGTGCGGCATTCGGACCTCTCAAGCGCGGAACAACGCCTGATCGCTAAGCGCCTTCATGTTTTTCCGATGGCGGGGAGGTCCTGCAGGCTCTTGTCTGCCGGTTCAAACGGAACCCTCCATGAAACGGCTGAAGCTCGAGGTCTCTTTGCCCTCGCCAAACGCATACCGGACCTTCGGTTTATTGCCCTAGACCCCGCGCTGGCTCTCACAGAGGGCGACGAGATGAGCCCCGCCCACCAGCGCCGCCTTGGTGAGTTTGTCGACCGGCTGGCACTGGAGACCGATGCCTGCGTGGTGCTGGCCAGTCATGCCGCCAAAGGGGTTACAACGCTTGATGAGGTGGGCAGCCACACGTCGCGAGGCTCCGGAGCGATCACCGACGCCGTCCGTGGGGAGCTTGTCCTGCGCACCATGACAGCGAGTGAGGCGAAGAGCTTCGGCATTTCGGATCTGGCAGAACGAAAGGCACACGTTCAGCTTGTCTTGACCAAGTCCAATGCGGCACCTCCGCGCGCCTTCGTTCCCATCTGGCTGAGGCGCGGCGAGGGGGGGTTGCTCAGCCTCGCGGACTTGGGAGAAGAGATAGCCCGCAGCCCTGTAGGTGTCCGTGAGCAGCGCGCCTTGGAGGTGCTCAGGAAGCTGGCAAGTCTCGGGGCCCCCAAGTTGAAGGACTGGCGCGAGGCCTGCGAGCAAGAGGGGTTGATCACAGCCCCGAATCCGGCGGCAGCAGACAAAGCGATGCAGCGGATTAAGAGCGTTCTGCTGGCCTCGAGCCTGATCGAGTCCGGGATGGGGAAAGGTGTATTCGTGCCCGTCTATGAGGCTGAATAGCCCACGATCTTTCTTCCAAGAAGAGGACAACGCCCACACCCGAAAGGACACGGACAACCCCTATAAGGGGTTTGTCCTGTCTGTCCATTTGCGAGGTGTCCCAACTGTCCATGTTTTGTCCGGATTCTGTCCTGATGGTGTCCTGAACCCTCCACGGCGGAATTTTTCGAATCAGGAGCTCCCCTTGACCGCCCTTCACCTCCTCAACCGCCAGACCATCCGCCGCAAGGTCTTCGATGTCGTCCAGGCGTCCCCGGTCCCGCTCCGTGGCCGAGACGTGGCCCGCCTGGCCGGCCTGGGCTACAAGCAGACCATCGATGCCCTGGGCGTCCTCCTCGACATGGAGCGGGTGGAGCGCATCGGGCACAAGCAGACGGCCCGGTGGGTCAGGAAGGCAGAGCCGAAGCCACCCGACCCGCTGAACGCGTTTCTGCTGCAGGTACTCACGAAGCGCCAATCGGAAGGGGTCGAATAGAAATTCGGGGGCGATTATCGGCGGAAATCGACATCACCGAGGACCGACGATGACCGCCCCTTCCCCCTCTCCCCAGCGGCATTACTCCACCCCCGAGCTCGCCCGCCTCGCACGCGTCCAGACAGTCACTATCAGGACAGTCCTGTATCGGAAAGGAAATTTCCTTGGCCTGACACCAGCCGTCAAGCTCCCGAACGGCCGCCTGCTGTGGAATGCCGACGACGCCGACCGGCTGGTGACGCCGCGGGAGGCGCAATGAGCACACCCACCACCGACCTGGCCAGCCTGCTGGTTGCCGACCCCTTCATGTCCGAGCGCTTCGGCTCTTGGGACGACGCCATCAAGGCCGCCCTGACGCACCCCATGGCGATCCAGAACATCGAGGCCCTGGAGCGCAAGCTGCTTGACCTGGAGCAGGTGCCATGCCCCGTGATCCACCGCTTTGGCCCGGGGCTCTACATCCGCGAGGTGACGATGCCGGCCGGCACGTTTGCCGTCGGCCACTTCCAGCGCTTCGAGCACATGAACATCTTTCTGAAGGGGCGCGTCACGATCCTGAACGACAAGGGCGGCACCACCGAGTTGGTGGCACCGATGATCTTCGTTGGCAAGCCCGGGCAGAAGGTCGGCTACATCCACGAGGACATGGTGTGGCAGAACATCTACGCCACGGACGAGACGGACGTGGAGACCCTGGAAGCCACCTTCCTGGTTCGGAGCGCCACCCTCGACGAGGACCTTGCCCGCCGGCGCCAGCGTGTTCCCCTTGAGGTGGAGCGCGACCGGATCGACTACCGGATAGTCCTGGCTGAGTTTGGCATCCCCCACGAGTTGGCCCGCGCAGAGACCGAGTTTCAGGGCGACCGCATCCCGTTTCCCTTCGGTGACTACAAAGTGGCCGTGTCGGACTCCCTGATCGACGGGAAGGGCCTTTTCGCTACGGCGGAGATTGCCCCCGGCGAAGTCATCGCCCCGGCCAGGATCGACGGCAAGCGCACCCCGGCAGGGCGCTACACCAATCACTCGGCCACGCCCAATGCCCGCTTCGTCAAGAAGCCGAACGGGGATCTTGACCTGGTGGCCACCGAAGACGTCCACGGGATGCAGGGTGGGCGCCTCGGCCAGGAGATCACCATCGACTACCGGCAGGCCCTGACCATGAGGAAACAGCTATGTCAGCAGCAATAACCGCGGTCGTTGCCGCTACCGCCGTCGGCTCCATGCTGGCCGATGACAACGGCGCGGAGGATGCCAACGGCGCCGCAGCAGACAGCTCGCGCCTCCAGGCAGAGATCGCCCGCGACCAGTGGAATCAGTACAAGGAGATCTACCAGCCGCTGGAGAAGCAGTACGTCGGCGAGGCCCAGAACTACGACTCGGACGAGAACTACGCCCGAGCGGCTGGCAATGCGCAGGCGACGGTCTCCGGCCAGTTTTCCAAGGCCCGGGAGCAACTGACGCGCACCCCCGGCCTCGACCCGAGCAGCGCTGCCTATCAGGCGGGGATGGCCCGGCTTGGCCTTCAGGAAGCCGCGAGCGGTGCCACGGCCCAGAACCTGGCCCGAAAAAACGTCATGGACACCGCCTACGCACGCAAGACCGATGCTCTGAGCCTGGGCAAGGGGTTGGCTGCAACGGCCTCCACCGGGCTGGCTCAGGCGGCAAACACCAGCATGGGGCTGGCAAACCTTGGCTACAGCCAGGCGAGCCAGCAAGCCGGGGCGCTGGGGTCGGTGCTGCAACGCGGCGCAACGTCCGTGAGCGGGTGGCTGGGTAGCGGTTCGGCTTCGCGACCTTCCGAAGTCGGGAATACCGGCATCTACAACGGTGGAAACATGAGCACCGGCAGCGCGTTCGACTGGTAAGGATAGATCATGAGCAACCTCGGACTTGGACTCATTGCCGCCAACGAGTATTTCAAGGAAGGCGACCGTCAGCAACTGCGCGACCGGGACGCCCAGCGTTTTGACTGGGAGCGCCAGAAGGCACAAGCGGAACTGTCGACCGTTCCATCCCTGGCCGATGCAACCCGCACCGGCGCCCAACTGCGCTCGAAGCAGAACACCGCGAACCTCGGCCTGGTGGATGCCGAAACCGATCTGAAGAGCAGCAAGGTGGCTCTTGAGCAGGGCGACGTGACCAACAAGCTCGACCTTCAACCCACCCAGCAATCGACGGCCATCAAGCAGGCCGAGATCGCCAGCACCCTGGCCGGCTTTCAGCTCGAGGACCTGCCCCGGGCCATTGCCGAGAAGAAGCGGCAGGGCGTGTTCAGCGATGCGGATGCTGCGGTGGCCTCGGTGGCCAAGCTTTACGACGTGACCAAGACCGGCGACCCCAATCAGGTGGTGTCGTTCATCAACGGGGTGAACGCCACACTGCCGGACAACGCCAGGAAGCCTGCCGCGGTGAGCGCCCGCGTCATCCAGGACCCGAAGACCGGCGAGCCGACCCTTGTCGCCTACGGCGCGGACAACAAGCCGGTATTCCAGATGGCGCAGAGCCACATGAAGCGCGTGGCCGACTCCCTGGGCAAGACCGACCTGAAGGAGATCAAGCCAGGTGAGCGCCTGGTGGGCGTCAAGAACGGCCAGGCCACCGAACTGTATGCAGCCCCTGAATCCAAGAGCATGCGCGGCCAGCACGCCCCGGCCGAGGTGCAGACCATGGAGTGGCTGATGGAGAAGGGCGTAGCCAAGAACGAGACGCAAGCCTGGGAGATGGTGCGCTCCGCACGGGAGAAGACCCGGAGCGCCTTCGTCATGGACTACGTGGCCAAGAACGCGATGCCGGGTCGCGAGCGGGACACCGCATCCATGGCCGAGAAGGTCTATGACTCGCTCCAGGGCGGAGGTGGGGCACCTTCAGCTCCGCAGCCCAGTACCGGCAACCCCAGTCGGCCGGCAGTACCCGGCAGGACCGATCCGCGCATCAAGTCACTGATCGGGATTCCCTGACTTCACACCACCACTACCCAGAAGGTATAAATCATGAGCACCAGCGCACAAAACGTCCCCATCCCCTTCACCTTCAACCTGGCCCAAGTGAATCTCGTCCTGGAAGGCCTCGGCAAGCTGGCCCACGAGCGCGTGGATAACCTGGTGATCGGCATTCGCTCCACCGCCGTGCAGACCCTTCAGGCTGCCGAGAAGGCGGCGCAGGAGCCGGCTGCCGAGCCGCCCCCCAAGGTCGAGTAACCCAACCACCCCGGCTTCGGCCGGGGCAAAGGAGACCTCGTCATGAGCATGGACACCCTCAATGTCGATGAAGCCGCCGACTTCCTGAAGGTTCATACCAACACAGTACTGCGCTTGATCAACGACGGCACCATCCCGGCGGCAAAGATCGGGCGAGCCTATGTCATGTTGAAGACCGACCTCATGGCGTACCTGGAAGACCAAGTCATCCAGCAGACAGCCGTCCGGCGCGGCATTCCGCTGAGCTACATCACGCGACGCAAGCGCACTCCCCCACGTACCTGAAAGGTCATCACCCAATGCTTCCCCCCGAGAACATGAAGAAGGGGCCGGCGACCACCGCCCCGCGGCCCAATGAGATTGCCGCAACCCGGGCGGAGGTGAGGGAAGCCCTTCGCCGCTCCTTGGCGGATTTCGACGAGCTTGCCAAGAACGCATCCCGACCGGATGCAGCCGGTGCGCTGCTGATCGCTGAAGCCATCCATCTGCAGACCGCCGCCATCCAGAAGTCGGAGAGACATCATCTTGGCGCGATTCGGGATCAGACCTGGGTGCTGCGAGAGCACGCCGCCAACATTGGCCGGCTTGAAGGGCTGCTCGTGTCCATCGCGGCTGACCTGCGCCGTCTTCTCGAGCGAGGGGCCAAACGATGAGCACCGCCGGCCTTGAGGCCGACGGGCTCGCAAGTTTCGCACTGCCCGATGCACCCACCACTCAGCCGAGCCAGGACAGGCCGCCCCGCCGCCCTTCCCCCCCCATCGGATTGAACGATGCTCGAGAGGCCGGAGGCACCATGCCCAGCGCCAATGCGCCATCAGCGCCCCCGGCCGCCTCCGACATCACCAAGGCCCCCAAGTGGGCCGACATCACCAAGAAGCCCGAATTCCTCGCCCTGGACGACGCCACCAAGCGCCAGGCCAAGGAAGCCTACTTCGATCACTGGATTGCCCCGCACGCCGGCGGCGACCGCGACACGCTCCGCCAGCAGTTCCTGGACATGAAGGACGGCCCGGGCCTCATCGACCAGGCCAAGGATGTGCTGACGAAGGCCGGCACCAACATGCTGGACGTGCTGAAGCCGGCCAAGCCCCTGATGGAAGGCGCCGCCACGCCGCAGGACCAGCGCAGCACGGTCCCGGTGCGCCCGGAAATGCGGGCCGCGTTCAATGCCCAGTGGGATGCCGCGACGCCGGAGCAGCGCCAGCAGATTGCCGCCCTGGACGACTGGCGCGGCCAGCTCGCCCGCGAGCGCGACGCATCCTTCGCCAAGACCCCGGATGTGCCCACCGCTGCCACCCTGGACCCCCGGGCCGAGGCGCGCCGCGCCCGCCTGGTGAAGGACGGCCTGGACCCGACCGCTGCCGCCGGCATCGCCCCCCGGGCGGCCCGGGCCGGCATCCTCCCGGGCCAGGAGGTTTCCGGGTCGGTGCAGGAATCGACCTACGACTTCGACACCACAAACCTGTTTGACCCCAACCAGGGCACCAACGGCCTGAACAACCCGCTTGCCCGGGGTGTTGCCAAGGGCGGCCTGGGGCTGGGCAAGGCCGTGTCCGGCTACACCGAATTCGTGGGTGACGTGCTGGGCATCGACGGCATGGCGGAATCCGGCAAGCGCGTGGGCGGCACCTTGCGCGGCAAGGAGCAGGCCATCGGGGAGCGCGGCGACTTCATGAGCCGCAACGTGGAAGGCGCGATCAGTTCCATCACCCAACAGCTCCCGCTGCTGCTGGCCGGCGTGTCGGCCGGGCAGGCGGTGCCGCTGGCCGGCATGGCCTTCCAGTCCTTCGGGCAGGAGTACAGCGACGGCAAGGCGCAGGGCCAGGACGCCGGCCAGGCGGCCACCCGGGCGGGGATCTTCGCCGCCTTCGAGGTGATCGGCGAGAAGTTCGGCCTGGGCGAAACCCTGCAGGCCCTCAAGGGCGCGGCCAAGGGCATGCCCACGGACCAGATCGCGGCCTTCCTGTGGTCGGCCCTCAAGAAGGAGGTGCCGGGCGAGCTGCTGACCACCACCGGCCAGTTCGGCACCGACAAGTTCGCCCCCGGCGGCGTTGGCCTGACCCCGGACGCCACCGGCGCCGACTACCTGAAGCAGGTGGGCGACACTATTGCCCAGACCATCCTGCAGTCCGGGATGATGGCCGGCGGCACCACGGGCGCCTCGGCTGCCGTGCGCTTCTTCCAGGAGCGGGACGCTGCGGGTTCGGCCGAAGGTGCCCGGGCCAGCGCCATGGAGGCGTGGAAGAACGGGCTGGCTGGCCGGCCGGCGCCCGAGGCCGCTGTTACGCCGGATGGGCGGGTGGAGCTCACGCCGCAGACGAAGCCGGCCGACTCGGACGCCCCGATCCAGCTTGAAGCCCCTGCCGTGCCCGGCCCCGCGCCGGTGCAGCCCGGCCAGCAGCAGGAGCCGGCAGCAGCCGCCCCCACGCCCAGCTCATCGGCTGACCAGATCGTGCGCGAGCTCGCGGAAGAGGCGGGCATTCCTCTGGAGACGGTGCTGCCTTCCGCAGTCGGAGAGCCCGTCCAACAAGTTCAACCCGGTCAAGCGGTAGATCCGCAGGCCGAGGCCGATGTCATCCGGTATCTGGACCTGGTGAACGAGCACGACCAGGTGACCCGGCAGGCTGCCATTGAACGCGCAGTGTCCAACCCCGAGGCCATGGCGATCATCCGTGGCGAGATCGAGAAGGCGGCCGAGCAGGATGCGATCCGCCGGCAGGACGAGCCGGTTGCGGCCGAGCCGGTGCCCGAGGTGCCTTTCGAGCCGGCCAGGCCCGAGGCCCCTGGCATCGAAGAGGTGTCCGACCAGGATGTCCTCAACTTCGCCAGAACGCGACTCCGGCGCCTGCGCGAGCAGCAGCGTGGTTCCGTGGATTTCGTGCCTGGCATCGATGGAGTCATCACCCAGGAGATTGCACCGACCGGCCTTTCCTCCTTCGAGGAGTCAGAGTTGCAGGCCATCCAGGCCGCGGGGAACGATGCGGCCACGCTCCGGCAGTTCTATGGCTTGGCCGCTGAACCGACAATGCCAGGCCGGGCCGGTGCAGCGCAGATCGATCAACCCGCCGAGACGGGCACTATCGACCAGGGGGCCGGTACATTCACCGCCGCCCAGGTCGCCGAAGGCACGCCACCTGCTGACCAGGTGACGGCGGCCACGGCCACCGCGAAGGCGGAATTTGAAGCTGCCATGCTGCGGGCCGAGGAAGGCGCCGCTGCCGAGCGGGACAGAGCTGCATGGGAGAAGCAGCCCGCCAACGGGCCAGGCCCGACCACCGTTCGTTCAACGACCACAGCACACCCGCGCTTGCCCGCTGATCGACAGCTCTCAGTCGGCGCCCTTGCCCAGGTAGTCGAGGATCGCCTGGCCCAGTTTCGCCACCAGCCTCCCATCGTCATTCGGGACAGCGTTGATGAAGTCGACCTGCGGGGCGCTTCCGAGAATGACGGGAGCGTCACCTCCGGGATGACCCACGGCGGCCGAGTATTCCTCTTTCGGGATGGCATCACCGACACCGGCGAGGCTGTCCGGACTCTCTGGCATGAGCTGCTTCATTACGGCCTCCGTCGTTTTCTGACCCGGGACGATTATATTGCCGAGATGCGGCGCTTGTATGGCCGTGACGCCTGGATCAAGGCGAAGGCAGACGCCTGGGCGGCCACCGACGAGGCGAACGACGCCAAGGCTCAAGGCAGTGCCTACGCCCTGGCGCGTGGCGTCGATGAGGCCCTTGCCGAGCTGGCCGAAACGAACGAGGGTGGATATCGGAACACCGGCGTGGTGGCCAAGGCCAAGCGGGCGGTTCTCCGGTGGCTGGCCGAAATGGCCGAGCGCTTCGGGTTTCACGAATGGGCCACAGCCTACCGCAGCGTCTCCCACGACGAAGCCCGCGACCTGGTGCGCGAGATCTTCGGCAAGCTCCGTGACGATGCGCCGGCCGCCTCCCGCGACGGCGACTTCCCGGCCGAGCCCTCATTCCGCCGCACCCTTCGACGGGCAGCCGACACCCTGGACGAGATTGGGGCCATCGGCAACGCGATGCACACGCAGAAACGCAAGGCGGAGCTCATGCCGGCCTACGGGCGGGTCTGGCGGCTCGCCCGTGGGATGCAGGCTGCGCTATCTCGCACCGCCAACCGGGCGGCCGAGCTTGCCCCGGGCCTTCTTCCAAAGATCGACTCTCCCGGAGCGGCCTTCAAGACGCTGCTTTCATTGAAGTCGCGGCAGCAGGAGCGTCACATCGCCGCCCAGGCGCTGTTCGCCGGCACCACGGCCGGGCAAACCGTTCTCGAGGGCAAGGTCTGGACCCGCGAGGAGTTTGCCGAGCGCTTCGGGGGGAGCGAAGGTGCTTGGGATCTCTACCAGCAGGCGCGCCGGGCCATCGATCAGAGCCTGGATGAAGTCGCGGCCGCCGAAGCCTTCTCCGCCGCCCATGGGCTGCTCGCCTACCTCAAGGGCGCTGTCCGTGAAGAGACCATTGACGATCCGAGATCAACCCGGGCAAGCATCACGAATCATCTGGAGCGCGCAGCCAACGTGACCCGGCTGATTCTGCGTGGCGTGGAAGACACCGACGACCGGGCGAACCCCCTCCGCCGTCTCCTCGAAACCCAGGAGCAAGCCATCGCCAACGTCAAGGCGATCTTCGAGCGGGCGGAAGCCCTGAAGGCCGCCGGCTATGCCCCGCTCATGCGCTTCGGGCGTTACGTGGTCACCGTTCGGGCCATTGATCCAGAGTCCGGGGCCATGCAGCGAGATTCGGAGGGGCAGCCGATCACCCTGGAGCGCCACCACTTCGAGACGGAGGGCGAAGCACGCTTCGCCAAGGGCCAGCTGGAAGCGAAGTACGCCAGCCGGGACGACGCCGGGGTGAGCTGGAGCAAGACGACCGACGAAAAGCACCAGCTCTACAGCGGCGTCTCACCCGAGACCATTGCCATGTTCGGCGACATCCTCGGCGAGCAGGAGGCGACAGAGAAGCTGATTCAAGCGGTCGTGTCGGAACGGTCCGTGATGAAGCGGCTCCTTGAGCGGAAGAACACCCCCGGGTGGTCCGAGGACATCCAGCGCACGCTCGCGACCTTCATCACCAGCAATGCCAGGTACGCCTCCCAGAAGTTGTTCATGAGGGAGATCCGCGAGACAGCACATTTCATGGAGCAGGGCGACGCCCAGACCGAGGCCAAGCGGCTCATCACCGACGTGCTGCAGAGCACGGACGATGCCGGCAGCGGAGTATCGACGGCCGCCTTCACCTGGTTCATAGGCGGCAACATCGGGTCGGCGATCACCCAGCTTTTCCAGGTGCCCCTGCAGACTTTCCCCGAACTGGTGTTCCGGGGCGGGCATGCTCAGGCAGCCAAGCACCTGGCGGCCGCCCTCCCCTACGCTCTCGGCAAGAAGGAGATCACCGACAAGGATCTGCGCGACGCTCTCAAGCGTGCCAGCCAGCTGGGCGTGGTCGAGGCGCAGGAGATCTATCACCTGTACTCCGCCGGCGCCCGCAACTTCGCCTCCTGGGCCGCGTCTCGCCTTGCCGCCATCCCCGGAGCGAAGAACACCTTCAACCACGCCAGCTCGAGCGCGCAGGTGCGCCTGCAGGCCTTCGGCAACCTGTGGGGCAGCATGTTCGCCATGGGCGAGTCGCTCAACCGCCGGGTATCGTTCATCGCGGCCTACACCATGGCCAGGGAGGCCGGAGACAGGAAGGCCTTTGAGACCGCCGCGGATGTGGTGGACAACACCCAGGGCATCTTCGACAAGATCAACCGCCCCAACGTGGCCCGCAGTTCAGTCGGCCGCACCCTCCTAATCTTCCAGCAGTTCAAGATTGCCTACCTAGAACAGATGGGCCGGTATCTGAAGGCCGGCGGGCCGGAGGGGCGCCGCGCGCTGCTGATGATGGGGATCGTCATGCTCCTGGCGGCCGGGGAGGAAGGCCTGCCCTTCATCCTGAACATAGAGGACGTGGCCACGTTCCTTGCCCGGTGGGCGGGCTATCACATCAACGTGACCAAGGCGAAGCGGGAGATTGTCGAAGACCTGCTTCACGAGGCGCTGGCCATTGGCTTTGATGACCAGGTGGCCCAGGAGTACGCCAGGAAGGGCCGCAACCTGTTCATGTATGGGCTTTCAAGCCTGACCCCATTCGACATGCAGCGGCTTGGCATGGGCCGGATTCTGCCGACCCAGTGGATGACGGCCCGCACGCCATCAGAGCTCATGCGGGGCCTGGTGGAGATCGCGGGACCGGTGGGCGGCCTGGGCCAGCAGGTTCAGAACGCCATGGACCGCGGCGCCGATGAGGGCTTCCTGGCCGGGCTGAAGGAGATGGCCCCCACGGCCATTGCCAATGCCGCCAAGGGCGTCAGCATGTGGGAGACGGGCGAGTATCGGAATAGCCGCGGCGCCAAAGTCGGCGAGGTCACAAAGACCGAGGCGGCGCTGAAGGGGATCGGCCTGCAGCCCCAGTCGATTGCCTCAACGAACCGCGGCATCAGCGCCCTGATGAAGGACGTTACCGCGCAGAAGGACATGCAGGCGCAGTTCCTCCACCAGTACGCTGTGGCGGTCCGGGACGACGACCGACAAGAGCAGGACAAGATCATGGGACGGATCGACGCCTGGAACCGCCGGAATCCGGAGCTGGAGATCTACCTTCAGCCCGAGGCGGTGAGGCGAGCCGTGTGGCAACTGCACTGGGATGCCAAGTCCCGGGCGGTGAAAGCCACGCCGCGACGGATGCGGGGTAGCCTGGGGCTGGATTCGCTGGAGTGATCAGGGGGCACAGCGGCGCCCTGGCCGCCTGGAGCTCATTCGCACCGGAAGAGCACTTCAGCTTCCGGCCACCGGCCGAATGCTCCGGCCGGTATCTCCTTGGTATGAACGACCCGGAGCCCCTTGCCCGCCTGGTGGCAGCTGACACCGGCCTCCTGGAGGGCCGCCGCCTTCAAGCTGTTCGTGCTAACCCATGCACCTGCCCCCTGGTGCATGACGCTGGAGATGCCATCTCCAACCGGGACAGCGCCGGTCGATGGCGTGGCGCAAGCCTGAAGCAGCAGCGGGGCTGCATGCGATGATGGACCATCGGAAACACCACATTGACGCGCCCTCGAAAAATGAATTTTGAGTATAGGCAGAGCATCAACTGCCTTCCAACATTCCAACGGATTTCGGCAGAACGGAACGAAAATGGGCGGAATCGGGAGCGGCCGGCGCTGGACCGGCACAGCCAAGTACCTGACCACGGACTTTCCCAGCCTGGATGTGCGGCGGCTTCAGGGGGCCGGCCAGCTGATCCCCGGGCACACCTTCGCATGGGCGTACCGGGGCGAACGTCGGCCCAGCCTCCTGGCCAGGCCTCACGCCGACTTCGTGGAGATCCACCACCGTGGAGCGGGCGGGGCCTGGGAGGCCGATGCGGGCCTCCTGGCGCTCGCGTGGTCACCGTGCAACTTGGGAGGCCGGCGGGCCTGGTTCCTGTGCCCTGAGCCCGATTGCGGGCGCCGAGTGGGCATCCTCTACGCGAAGGGCCACGGCGCCTATGCCTGCCGGTGCTGCCTCAACTTGGCATACCCGAGCCAGCGAGAGCGGGCAGCGGGCCGGGCCCGGTTGAAAGCCGAATCCATCCGGGAGCGGCTGGGGTGGCGCGCCGGGATTCTGAATCCCCAGGGTGACAAGCCGGTGGGGATGAAGTCGGCGACCTTCCAGCGGCTGGTGGAGAAGCATGGGAGTCTGGTGGATGTTGCCTTGCAGGGGATGCTGGGGAGGGGTGCGCCGGAGCTTGCTACCAAGGATGGCCCGATTCCCCATGCTTGCAGCCGCTGACATAGACCGCCATCAGGATCTGTGCCCCACCCCAGACGGGCAGCCATTGCAGCTCCCCTACCCCGTGCGTAACTCCAAGCCAGTAAAGCCCCCTGACACCCGCCTCAAGCAACACGAACGCCCAGAAGAACCGATGAAGAAGGGTTGAGACAACCGGAACGTATCGATCAGTCAGCTCGCGTCCTTCCACCCGTCGCATGATCAGCGCGAAAACACCAAGACCGACCAGAAGGCGCGGCCAAGACATTTCCCCGCCTTCAAGATCTGCCGGTTCAATGGCTGCCCATGCCCAGCAAGTGCCGGGTATCAGGAACACGATAGTTCGGATCAGATGCCTCATGCTTCCCCAGCCTCCTTCATTGGGTTTCCTGACCGCTCCCTGATCCATCCCGGAGCGACTGGATGCCGTCATCCTAGATCTTGAGAGAACCTTCGGCTATGAAGTAGTGCATTCCAATGAAAGGGCCGAAGGGATGCCAGGAGCACAACCTGCCTACCCATCGACAAGCACAGAGAGGAGATAGGACATGCCCACGATGAGCGTGATCGAAGCCGCCGAAGTCCTGAAGGTTCACCCCAAAACGGTCGAGGATCTGATCCGCGACGGCATCATCCCCGCCGCCAAGGTCGGGCGGGCCTGGGTCATGATGACCGATCACGTCATGAAATACCTGGAGGACCAGATCATCAAGCAGACGGCAGCGCGCCGCGGGGTTCCGTTACCTGCCAATGCGGGCGGGCGAGGTAGGGGGCGCCGATCCACGACGTGACATATGATCAGCTTACTTCCAACGGAAACCCTTGCTTTGCATGCATTGGGTCAGAAGGGCTTGCTGTTGATCTGCAGGGACCTTGCTCAGACCAATCCGATACTTGCAGTCTGATAGAGATGATTGGGTCGCGTCTTGAGAAATCCCGTCCTTCCTCCATGCGGCAGGCGGCGCAGCGCAACCGCTAAACGTGGCAAGGAGAAGAAGTCCAGTGACGAGGCGAAGTGCGATTGGCATTGTTGCATTCTTGGGGTTGTGGGCAGATTCTGCACGCTGCGCAGCCCACTATGATCCTATAAGGGATCACCGCTGCTCAGTGAGCTGACGCACAACTTCCAGGGCAATAATGCACTGACTGGGTAAAGTGAGCATGTCTGGCGCAAGAGTCACGACCACCAGCATAAGGACTTGGTCAGCCCCGAATGCCCGTCATGTAACCCCGGCGTAACCCCAACAAAAAGGCCAACCCCGAAGAGTTGGCCTAAGTGCTTGTTTCTGTTGGTGCCGCTGACCGGAATCGAACTGGTGACCTTCGCATTACGAA
>Ga0075163_10005339_pt1 | contig 17157 bp, 15 predicted proteins | sample JI1023141ADNA_FD_71478 | JGI IMG/M metagenome (GOLD analysis project Ga0075163, IMG submission 71478) | Wastewater effluent complex algal communities from Wisconsin, to seasonally profile nutrient transformation and Carbon sequestration -... | ecosystem: Engineered > WWTP > Effluent > Algae...
ACGTGGTTGGCAGTGGCGACAAGGCATTCGCCTTTTTCGGTGTCTTTACCAATTATAGCGCCGCTGCCTGAGGGGCCGTCCTGGGCATGTTTGGGATTTTTATCTTTGGGATTGCTCATGGTGCTATCAAAGCGCACTGTGCTTGGTGCAGCCTGATTATATATGTTTGGTAAGTCGAGGTGTGAGAGACCTCTAGGCATATCTCTCATGCCTTTAAATTCACAGCCCTTGCTTTCTTTGCCAGGCATCAGAGTTGGCACTGTGCCTTCGGGCGCATTGGTTTTACAGGGTTTTGCTTCGGTTGGTGTAAAACGTCCAATCGTTTTACCACTTTGAGTATCGTCAAAAAGTATTTTAGATGTATTGTCTGGTGCTGCTGGTTGGGCGGGGTGTTCGGCTTTGGTATCACGAGCTGGTGCTGCTTTATCTGACATGGGGTTCACCAAGAAAAAGCCGCGCAAAGATAGTGCAGGGTCAAAAAACGACACTGCGTTACGCTCAATTGCGCTAACTGAGTAACGACTGAGTGCGAGATTATATGAGTGCAATAGCCAGTTGCTAATGCACTCATATAATTGGGATGGTCTCTGTTGTTAGATTTATTGGGTAAGGGTGGGGTGGTAGAAAACGGAGGTAAGGACACAAGTTGGGTTATTGCATATTAGAGGGTATTTGTAATCGAATTGTAAAAGGTTGAGGCATTGAGAGCTAAGAATACTTGTTCAATTGCTTGCGTTTTAGGGGGATGTCTCGTTATTGTCTTGTTATCAATTCAAAATCACTCTCGTATCAAGGCGCATTTTCCACCCGTAACCATCACTATTTCCGCACGTTTCATCATTCAGGCACAGCTGCTAGCTGTGTTGATTGCAACTACCCTTTGCTGGTAGCTTTTTCCCTATCCACACAGTCAGTGTTACTACCCTTGTGGTGGGGCCTCTCGTCGAAAGAGGTGCTGGTTAGTCCAGGTGGGACTAGCGCAACCTTGCGGATGCAAGAACAGGTCAGAGGCCCTGAACTCAAGTGAGCAATATCAACTCAGGGTCGTCTGTGCATTGACTTACTTCCAACACAAACCTAAGGACTCTAAAGATGCTTCTGAAGACAAATGGATCGTCGAGTAATCTCGGCTCCACGCTGCTTTGGCTGTATGGCATGCTCGGTAAAAATGCCCCCGGGCGCTGGCTGTTTAGCCGTATAGTCGGTTGGATGGCACCGTATTCGGGGAGTATTCGTGCAACAGTTGCCGACCTGCAGCCGCGCTATGCAGTAGTGCGTATGGCTGACCGGCGCAGGGTCAGCAATCATCTCAATAGTGTCCATGCCATGGCACTGGCTAATCTTGGGGAGATGACCACAGGTCTCGCTCTAGTGGCAGCTTTGCCGGATGGCACAAGGGCAATACTGGTGGATTATTCTATCCACTATGTCAAAAAGGCTCGTGGCACCATCAGTGCCTCTGCCATCACTAATGAAGAATTGGTGCCACGGCAGGAGCCTTATCTTGTGCGCTGCCACATTCGTAATAAAAATGAAGAACTGGTAGCAAAGGTGGAAGCACACTGGCTCGTCAGTAGGGTGGCGTAGCAGCTGTTGCAAAAAAAGAAATGAGGAGGGACTGGTTAGCCGGTCTCCCCTTTTTGCTCGGAGATACTATGGCGGGTCGTAGAGATGAGGAAAAAATGAGGGCTTTTGGGCCCTCATCTAAGTTATTTGATTTGTGGGTTGACCTGGCTGTTACTGTCTTAGTGGGTTGATTTGTTCCTCTAGCCAGGTTGAGAGCGCCTTCCAGCCTCGCCGGTCGACTTCCGATGACCAGGAGCGTCGCCAGTAGATCACGGGAGAGTCGTCGATAAAGAAGGTCTGGAGGTGCACCGGATCAGCGACGAGGTCAAGTATAGAGGCACTGCCCTCGGTGTGATCTACTGTCTCGGTGCTTGAGCGGCTCTCGCTGGGCTTGGACAGTGTGCATAAAAACTCAATCATGTCAGTGTCGATACGCAGCCAGAGCCAGCCGTTATTCAATTCTACAAGGAAGAGTCGCACATGCTCTCCCGCGATACTTTTGATCAGCTCGCGTGCCTTTATCTCGTCGACATTGGCTATCGCCACAATTTTTTCTGCACTCTGAGCTGAGGCTTTTGAGATATCACCAGACATTGTCAGCACCTTTTGATAAACTGCCAGGTGGCAGTGGAAAGTGGACGTTTGGGTCTATTGGCGAGCGACGCGGCGGCGCCAGAAGTAACCGCCAATGGTGGCAAAAACGATCCAGATGATCGAAGCCAGGCCAAAGACGCTGCCGACATAGCCGAGGATAATGAAGAAGATGAAGCCGGCGACTGCCGCCTGCCATTCCTTTTTGGTTTTGACCAGATGGTCGATGCCAGACTGCAGCCAGATGCCAAAGAGCACTCCGGCGACGATCAAAATGAAGACGACGGGGGACTCTCCCATCGAGGTGAAGAGTACCGACTGAGTCTCGTTTTCCATGATGTGTTCCTTTTGATTTGTAAGGTGTGCCATACCAGTGGCAGCATTTGGTCGGACTTGCTGTCTGACAAATGCGCCTCATAGAGCAAGAAGTCGTCGGGGCACAGTATGTGCTCAAGATTTAGCGTTTTAACCCGGCGGCTTTTGAGAAGTGGTGATTTGTTGCTCTTGTATTGAGTAGGTATGGATGACTCTTAGACCCTGCCAAAACTTTGCCGTCAATGTCAAGTAGAATGGCTAAAGCAGTGACTTTTACATATGCAAAAAAAATACGCAAAAGTGTTTTGGAAATACAATGGTGTCGCAGGTGAGGGCACCATTGTATCTGGAGCAAGGTTGGATTTTGGTTTGTCTGCACTAGCGGTGCGCTTGCCGCTATTGCCTGCTGTGACAAGCTTGTTATGACAGATACACTTCGTTGTGGGCTAACTTTTATTAGAGAATTCATTGTGTATTGTCAAAAAACAATATTGATTTGGCTTTGGCGCTTTTGGCAGAGTGCAAGTGCATTTAAACACCATATGTTTTAGCCAAATCAGAGTTTCAATAACCATCACTTTTACCCAAGACAAGCGCTGCTCGCAACTTTAGAGTTGCTTGTGGCAATACACCAAATATTGCAGGGCAATACCGCCGCTGCAAGGACAATTTGCTCCAGGAGATAAACATATCTTGAGCAAATCACATGGATGCGTAAAGCATCAGAAAAGGCAATGTTATGACATCAATGATACTGAGTTATCCACTCAGGGACAAGACTGCCTTTATCACGGGCGATCGTGGCATCGGTCTGGAAATAGCAATACGTTTGGCCCGTGCTGGAGCCAATATCGTTATTGCTGGTAAGACTACCCAGGCTCACGACAAACTACCTGGCACAATCTATACTGCGGCAGATCTTGTTCGTCAGGCGGGTGGCAAGGCCCTTCCCATCGCCTGCGATATTCGCAACGAGGAAGACATCAAATATGCCGTGCGCAAGTCGGTCGAGACCTTTGGTGGTATCGATATACTGGTCAATAACGCCAGTGCTCTCAACTATGCTAGCACCGAGAAGACCGAGAGGAGCCGTTTTGGCTTGGTCTATGACGTCAATGTCGAGGGCACATTTTTCCTGACCAAGCATATCATTCCACATCTCAAGCGCTCTGATATCGCGCATGTGTTGACACTCTCGCCGCCTTTGCCGGAGATACTTTCGAGCGAATGGATCGCAAAGTGGATTGCCATCAATCCAGGATACTCGATTACAAAGGTCGACATGAGTCTTTTGTCGAGAGCTTGGGCTGAGGAGTTTAAGAGTGACGGCATCCGCTTTAATACGCTGTGGCCTGAGTCAATCATCAATACAGCTGCACTCACTCTCTTACCGGGTAGCCGTGCACTGATCAATGCTTCGCGCAAACCTGCGATTATGGCCGATGCTGCTTATGGGATCTTGACTGTGACTGACAGGACAATGTCCGGCAAACATTTTGTCGACGTCGGCGCGCTTGAGACTTTGCTTGACCAGACTGACTTTAGTGACTACGCCACGGTGCCTGGTGAGGCTTTGATGCTGGACTGGTATATTGACAAACCAATCAGTAAGTGTCCATTTGTCGAGCCGGGCGGTCAATAAGTCGATGTCTATCGACTGGAGTTGATACCAAATATGGGGACTTGCTTCTTGCAAGTCCCTTTTTGCTTTTTGCAAAAGTATTATAACGCGTAGTGTATCTGGGGCTTTTTTTTGGTAATTGGTTCTGGACGCGGGGTGTTGGACCCGCGTCCATGTTTTTAGTCACTACGTATGTCCTGGTTTTGAGCGGCTAGTACGTCAATCATTTGAGCGCTGTGGCACAGGGGCAGTCAGCGATTGATTGGCGCACACGGGCAGTAAATACTTCCTCACTTGCCGCCACGTCCGGCTCTATGTGGACAGGGGGGAGTACTGTGATGGTGACATGGCCTCGCCATTTGAGACCCATACACAGATAGTTATCGATTGCTGCAGTATAGGGGTCTCGCTTGCCAAAGCAAATGTGCACCGGCATCAATGTAACGCGTTGGCCAGACTGCCTTGCCGCCCCCAGTGCAATGCGCGCTGGTCCACTCTTAAAGCGCATCAATAGCGCAAAAGAGTTTATTTTGCCCTCGGCAAAGATGACCATGTCCTGACCCGATGCCACCACTTTGATAGCGGGATCAAGTACAGCCGTGCCATTTTTGCGATCGACGGCAAAACAGCCCAGGGAGCTAAGGACCAGCCCGGGCAGACCACCGAGACCGCGCATCATTTCTACCGCTGTCATATATCTAGCCCAGCGCTTGAGGATGATATACATGACGAGGGCATCAAACATCGAGCTGTGGTTTGGCACAAATATCACCGGTCCGGGATGATTGAGCCGCTCCATGCCAACAATTTTGACATTGCCTACTTGCACAAAGACCCAGAGTCGCACCACTAGACGTGCAAATAATTGCATGGGCAAAAATGTGTGCGGTATAAAGCCGCTGGTCTGGCACAGGCGCAGGTAGGTTTGCATGTCCGTGTGCCAGCGTGTGAGCAGTCCGCTTAAGTTGGGCGGACGCCAGAGTCTAATATGTTGCATATCCGCCTCCTTGCGAACTTTGCATTGCACTAATATTGCAGCCGCGCCGTTATATCGGCGCGACTGATTTGGCAAAAGCACTGCTATAGCGTTGTGCTTACCGCACTGCCGCTATAGTGGCTTCGTCACGGCCGACAGTCTGAGCGAGCACGTCTTCCCAGGTGAGCAGAGCGTCACTGCCGGAGTTTTCTTCAGCTGCCGCTACAATGGCGAGCACTTCCTTGCGGTCCAGAGTTTCTTTGTTGTACAGCTCGATTGTGAGCTGATAGAGTGTCTGGATGTGGCTTTCGAGATACTCCCTGGCGGTATTCGTGCCCTTCCTGGTGAGGTCACTGACAGCGCCCTGGATAAGCTCCTTGTGACGCTCGGAGAGAGTCAAGCCATTGGGGTCATTTGAGCCCCAGGCGCGCCCTTCCAGTTCGGCATTTTCGGCAAAGCCAAGCTGTGTCACTGCCGCATAAGCCCGCTCCTCTGCCATGCGCATGTCGCCCATAGCACCAGAAGAGATCTTATCCTTGCCACCCAGGCAGAGTTCTTCGGCCACACGACCACCCATGAGGGTAGCTAAAAGCGCCATCAACTCTTCGCGGGTGATACCAACCTTGTCGGCTTCAGGACGAAACCATGTCAAGCCGAGCGCGTTGCCGCGCGGTATATTCGTCACCTTTTGGAAGGGATCATGACCGTACACTTCGCCAGCCAAATTGAGCAAGGTATGCCCCATTTCGTGCAGAGAGGTCTTCAGTTTTTGCATGGGCGAAAGAGCTAGGCTGCGGTTTTCCATGCCCATTTCGATGGTCTCGCGAGCATCGACAAAGTCCACCAACTCGACAGCTTCTTTGCCGCGACGAGTGGCAATGAGAGCTGCTTGATTGGCGAAGTTTTTCATCGAGGCACCGGAATAACCGGGGCACAGACGAGCAATCTCAAGCAGGTCGATGTTGTCAGCCAGCTTGATCTTACGTGTATGCAGCTTGAGTAACTGCAGGCGTCCTGCCAGATTGGGAGCTGGTACTGTGATGATGCGATCGAGACGACCTGGTCGAGTTAGAGCCGGGTCCAGCACGTCAGGGATATTTGTGGCGGCAATCCAGACGATACCAAGATTTTCTAGATCAAGGATTTTCTCGCCTTTTTCGTCGACACCGTCCATTGCCACAAGCAAAGCATTGAGCGTGTTGGCATGCTCGTTGCTGCTGCTTGAGGCTGCTGCTCCTTTGCGATCGCGACCGATGGCATCGATTTCGTCGACAAAGATGATACAGCTGCCGTACTTCTTTGCTTCGGCAAGCATGTCCCGGACGCGAGCGGCACCGACGCCAACAAAGGTGTCGACAAAGCTTGTACCGGATATGGTGAGCATCGGCACACCGGCCTTTTTGGCCAGGGCGCTTGCCAGAAGTGTCTTGCCGTTGCCAGGGGCGCCAACCAGTAAGACTCCGCCATTGGGACGACCGCCCAGTCTCATGAATGTTTTTGGATTGCGCAGGAAGTCTTCGTATTCTGAGAGGGCGATTTTGGCTTCCTCGGCGCCGGCGACGTCATCAAAAGTCGGACCAGGCGCGTCAGCCAAAATAACCTTGTGCAGGCTCTTTTGCGTCTTGAGGATGCGGCTCATCTGCCCGCGCGAGACAAAGATCATCCCTGCCACCATGAGCAGTGCCGGACCCCAGACCAGCCAGTTAAAGCCTGGCTCGTCAGCGGCGAGAGTGGGAGCGAGCACGCCCAGTCTCGGGGCTAGCTCGTTGCGCAGCTTGAGACGGTCATTGGACTCTGCCGGAAAAGTCACGTCAGCCAGAGCATTATTGCTCATTTGGACGCGCACCATCCGGACAAAGGCGTCAGGATGGAGCCACAGACTCTTGATTTTCTTTGAGGTTTCTTGACCGTCTTGCCTTGTCGGATCGTCAGGATCCGGCAAGGTATTAATCATATATTTCATCAAGTCGGTGTCCAGCATCGTGCATTGTAGTGCGCGACCGGCCAGCATAAAGCCGTAGTGCTGAATCTTTTTACCGAAGGTATCGGTGCGATTGTAGTTTTCGGATTTAAAACACGCTGGTTTGTCCGGCGTGGCAAAGCCAAAGTATAGCCCCGGTATGGTCAAGACTGCCAGAAGCGCAAAGACAGTGATGGTCAGCTTGCCGCCCGGCTTATACCAGTGATTTTTGATGGCGCGCAAAGTGGCGCCGAGTTTTGTCAAAAGGTAGTTCATAGTCAGACACTTTCTCAGGTTGAGCGAGCTAAAAGTTACTGTATGGCTCGCGTGCGTGACTTTGCCGAGCAAAGCCGGTATCCCCAAGCGGGATTGTTTACTTTATTTTGTAGCGCTGCAAAATTAGTACCAGCGCCACCACGTACAGGAGCATGGTCAAAAGCGGCAGTGTTCCTCCTGCTATAAGAGCCCAACCCGACAAGACGCCTGGATGGGCCAAATCATAGCTAGCGATTTTTGTGGCTTGGGCATCAGCAAGGCTGATTAGATAGCCAAATACTGCTGTAGCGACGCCCAAGAGTCCCAGTAGAATGATGGTGCGTACAAACAGTCTAACCCAGCTTGCATTGTTAGCGAGAGGCTGATTGGGGGGCTGTTTGTTAGAGAGCGGTTGGCTCATATGTTTTGCCTTTCTTGAGTCAATTGAGGTGGTGATGGTGGCATTGGCTTCGGTCGGCACTTGTAGTGTCGACCGAATGTTTTAGCAAGACCTAGTGAATAAGCCTTTTAGAGGTTGGCAGTGGGCAGACCGCCGCGAGCGAAATGCCCTTTGCGAGTCTCGATGGCAGAGATACCATCAGCGCTGGCCGTAAAGTACTTGAGCCAGAGCGAGTGGTCGAGAGGCTCTTGCTCATCCCATTTATCAAAGAGCGGGACATACTGCTCACGATGAATGGTGCCTTCCTGCATCAGAAGATCCGAAATCTCCTGGAGCAGACCGAGCCGCTGCGAAAGTATGGCGTCGGCGCCAAAGCGCCCACCCCAGAGGAATTCACCGACGGCTTTGTCAATTTGCATTTGTGACTCCTCGCTAGCTCCGTAAAACTGGGGAGGAGAAACCATGCCGGTTTGCTCGCCCGTGTCGCCCAGGAAGATAGGCGGCAGGTTGATGCTGCGCGGGCTGACGACGCTCATGGCAGCTTTGGTGACCGCCATCAGTGCCAGTCGCATGGACATGCGATTGTCACCGGCATTGCCGATGGTGCACGTCTTATGCTTGATAAACTCGGCGGCATTACCGGCCTGAGCCGTCATCAAGTGCCCGATGATGGCGTGCCAGGTAAGATTGTTTGCGGTGTCAGCATCTTCGCCCATATTCAGCACAACGCCTTCTGACCCGGTGCTGCGCGGAATAACCGTAGCAACCTTGGTGGGATTGCACCAGTAAGCATGGGGCGAGAGGGCGCCTTCTGCTTGCTGCTTTTTGGTGTAACGATAGAGCACTTCGCAGACGATCAGATGTCCGCCTTCGTGATCGCAAACCACCCTTCTAAATTCCGGCTTGCGCAGCTTGGAGTAGAGCGGATCGCCGAGCATCTGGGCTTCCAGCGCGTCATAGATCAGCTCTGCCGGCAGCGGATTGCGCAGCTCGTTATATTTGAGGACGCAGTTGATAAAGATACGCTGCGTCATCACCATCATGATATCGCGACCGCTCATGCCTTCCGAGAGTTCGGCCGCGCGCTGCAAGATTGCGTCAAAGGTGGCTTCGTCTTCCTTGCCGGCGATATTAATTTTGCGCGAATGAACGCGGAAAATCGCTTTACGACCAGATGTTGACGGCAAGCCGACTTCGATTACACGCGTCATACGCGACTTGAAGGCGGGGTCGAGGATGTCCGGGCGGTTAGTGGCACAGACAAACAAGATAGGATAGCGACCTTCGATGCCATCGAGCGAGATCAACATTTCGTTAAGAGTGACCTCTCGCTCATTGCTGCCGCCCGCCGATCCGCTGCGCTTGAGGGCGATGGCATCGACCTCATCCATAAAGAAGACGCAAGGCGAGTTCTTCGACGCTTCTGTCCAGAATTCACGGAAGCGCGAGGCACCAACGCCGACATACATTTCGACGAGTTCGGTGGATTTGACCGAATAAAAAGGAATTCCGGCTTCGCCAGCAATGGCGCGTGCCAGCTCGGTTTTACCAGTGCCAGAAGGACCGACAAGCATGACACCGCGCGGGAACTGTCCGCCGGCTTCTTCAAGCGTGCGGCGCTCCTTGAGGAAGGTGACGACAACTTGCAGCTCCTTCTTTTGCTCGTCGATACCTTCAATATCATTGAAGGTCGTCGTGCTCTGAATCGGCTTGAAGTTGTTCAACTTGGACATGCTGTTTGGTCCGCCGCCCATACCGCCACGCTTTACCAGCATATAGATAAAGACACCGCCAATGAGTACTGAGATCAGAGTCATGCCGCTGCTAAAGTAGTCAGCGGCAGTACTTGTTTTGAGATGTCCACCGCGACCGTCGTCCTCGGCATCGATGCGCACCTTGAGGGCGAGGGCCCGGTCGATTAGTTTGACCTGACCACCTTCGGGCACAATCGACTTGATAGCAGCGCTACCGCAGTCGCAATGCACCATGATTTGACCGGTTTCTTTGTTGGTCAAAAAGCGGATGCTCGAATGGGCCGGATCCTTTTCTATGGCTTCAAAAACCGACGAAAAAGATCCGTCTTGCAGATTGCGACCGGGATCGGGAATGAGGGCATCATTGGCCGGTTTGAGGACGAAGTACCAGAGCAGTCCGTATCCCATCAGGATAACAGTGCCCCAGAACCAGATGGACTTGAGGTTAATACCTCCTTTGAGAAATTTCCAGAACTGTTTCATAGTTCTTACTCCGTGTTTTTCCAGGCTACTTTTGAGCCAGGAGATAGACAGATAAAGATACCGACGGTATTGCCGGTACCCCTGGACTTAGGCTTTTAGCCATTTATTTTGCTGCAAAAGTTACAGACATTTTCCCTGTTTTCCACAGCCCGCACTGAGACGGGTGGTTGTTAGTAGTGGGAGGCGACAAGTTGGTGTTTTGGTTGCGGTTTTGCTTTTGTTGGTGGATGGAAAATGTAATTTGATAGTGGGCTAAACAACGCCCACAGGTCAACAATCCTGGTCTGACAGCGCATTAACGATTTGCCATTTAAGTACACTTTTGCCATTTGACGTAGCGTTTTGGTGTCAATGTGGCACCAGTAGCGGTTGCAATGCTTGTGATACTGGCAACGGTGCTTGGATGCAAGTACGCTCATTTGTATTGTTTTTAGTCTTTGCTAAATCTTCTTTGCCTTATCCACTCTACGCTCCAGCGTGAGCGAGGCGTTTAGTAAGACACAAAAGTGTACTGAAATACCTTAGATTGTGGCGCTACATAAAGCTATGCCACATTGATGCAAATGTTTCTAGTTCGATTTGGTCAGCTTTTTTGTGATAAATCATTGCACCACTTGTGGTGTTATTACGAGGCAGCACTTGTTTGTGGGCATAGCAATCAGGCAGTATTGGGATGTTATTTCACCATCTCTTTTTAATCGGCAAACCATTTAAACCAGCGCCATTTGCCTACCAAAAGCCTGATTGTTTGATTGTCAAATCAAACGATCTACACCGCTCACTAATCTCAGGCAATGTGGCAGTGGCGATAGGCGCTATCTGGCATTGCTTGCTAAAGGAATCCGACATGTCCAGTCTTGCCATCACTAAAGTACGTTCGCGTATACAACTTCCCTGGGTGACTATTATCGTCATTGCGATATGCGTGGTGCTTTTGCCCTGGGGACCGTTTTTTCCTCTCCAACCAGCTCTGTTCCAGGCAGCCTTAAGTGGTCATGTCGAAGCTTTTCCCCGGGCTGCTCTATGCACAGGTCTATATCTCTTTCAGCATAGCCGTGCCTTGCACTTCGTCGAAAACTTCCTGGTCTTTGGCTTCCTCGGCGCTTATGTCGAGATTGCTGTCGGCTCCGGTAGTTATCTTAAGTATCTGGTTGCCACCGCCATTGGTGCAGCAGCCATCTTTTCCCTCACTTCTTCAATCCCGACAGTTGGTCTATCCGGAGTCATATACGGTCTCTGGATTACTCTGCTTTTGGCTGCTCCCATGACTGAGCTGGGTGTCATTGATGTGACGACCTGGCAAGTCGGCACACGGCAGGGTGGTGCCACCAAAGTCACTATCAGGCTGTATGCCATCGCTCTCATTGTTTTTGCCAGCCAGGTCGTGACCTATCTGACTAACTTTATGGAGCATCATCCGGACCGCAACGCTTACACGCTGCATATCGGCAGCGCATTTATGGGAGCCCTGCTCTACCTGCTCTGGCTCAAGCCCAAGTTTGCAGCCTTTGCTAAGACTGAGCTTGGCGCCGCCATGATGTCGCTCGATAGGCCTAAATGAGTTTACGGAGAAGGAGGGGGAACCCTCTTTCTCTGCAGCTCTTTGGTTTTTTTTTGTTTTTGTGTGCTGCTATGCGCGGTAGTAGAAAATATCTAATTGGCTAATAAATTGGAGGTTTGATGTAGAGTAGGAAGGCAATTTATTTAAGGTGCCGGAGCGATGCTCGTAAGTGAAATTCAGAGCCGATTTAGACAGGTCGATAGAGCCCAGTATCCACTGTTAAAGGGACTGGAGACAGCCCAGATCTATGATGGCAAAATGGGTCCTGGTGGGCTGTATCTGGCAGCTCAGATGTCTCAAAAGGCCTTTGGTAATCTCCCAGACAAGGCTCGTGTAATGGATCTGGCCTGTGGTCAGGGCAATACGTCTATCTTTTTGGCACGTACATTTGATGTACAGGTATTTGCCGTTGATTTGTGGATTTCGGCAAATGACCTCTACAAAAACATCCAACATGGCGGTTGTGAGGACAAAGTTTTGCCCTTCAACCTGGACATAACCAAGAGCCTTCCGTTTGCCGATTTTTATTTTGACGCTATTTTTTGTATGGATGGATTTCACTACTTTGGAGCTAATCCCGGATTATTGGATATCCTCCAACGATTACTAAAGCCTGGTGCTGATCTGGTTATCGGCAACCCTTGTTTTGATCGTGAATTTGACGCGCCTCCGCCACCGGTTTACCAGACCTTTTGGGATGATGAGTTTTCTCGATATCATTCTCCAGGCTATTGGCACGATTTAGTCACTGCCTCAGGTAAGTTTACTGATGTGCATTGCCATGAAGCTTGTGACGGCGTCATCTATTGGGAAGATTCGCTTTTGCATGATATTGCCTCTGGCAAGTCTGAAAGAGTCGAAGCCGATGCCGATGAAATCGTCTTTGGTCACGAACATCCAGAGTATCCATATTTGACACACTATGTGTTGAGCTGCAAAAGCGCCAAAGTCTGATTTACTGCTTTGCTGTAGTCCAAGGTAAGTGCGGCGTTTTATGTGTATTTGCAGTGTCCGATGCTATCTTGCCGGTAAGTAGCGCAATTACCGGGTGACAGATGTCCAGTGCCCAACAAGATCTAGACAAGCCCAGTGGCCGGATGGCAGATGCCGGTGCTTTCAGCCCGCAAGCAAGTGAGTTGCGGCGTGAAATAGAGCAACATGAAAAGCTTTTGTCATCACAGAGTTATTTGCAGAGGGCTATTACTAGCGTCTATCATCCGGCCGGTAGCTCTTTGCGCGATCTTAAATTGATGGCTGAAAAGATTGACGATGGCTCTGGTGTTTTGCCTGACGATGTACAAAAGGCTGTGGCTGTCGATCGCAGAAATCTTGTCCATGAGCTAAAGTTCACTGGGCTAGCCGCTAGCGCGCTCACAGTAGCGCCGCTCTTTATCCCTGGTCCCCTGGGGCTAGCTGGCAGTGCTGCTATAAATGCACTCAATACAGCCGTACCGCGCGACAGCCTTAAGCAACAGTCAGTTGATCTGGTCCTGGGTGCCATTAAAGGCGTTGCAATCAAAGGCGTTTTTGCTGGTAGTAACATCTTGCCAGGTGGCTATCTGACTCAGTCTTTTGTACTTGGTCCAACACAGTCAATACTCGAATCTACGCTAAATTCCCATAGTTATTTTGACCCACAAAGCGGGACCTACAGTCTAAAACATGGACTTAATAGAGCCTATGAGCAGACTTTTGATCCTTCAGTGCTGGGAGCCAGTCTTGTTAGTGTAGCCCTGGCAGGCAAAGTTATTGGTGTAGCAGGTAGGCTCTATGGCGAAGAATTGGCAAAAAGCCCACTATTAGCCTCAATTGCCACCGGTGCAATCTCTGGCTGGTCGGCTGGTATTACCGATGATATCAGACGTCTTTATCGTGATAAACAAAAATTTGATATGTCTGAAATTTTGACTCACGGTATGGAGCGAGCAGCTATAGGTGCTCTGGTTGCCGCTCCCGGCAGTCTCATTGCCAGTCGCCTGAGCGCTCTTGAAATGCCACTAACTCAGTCTGGTGCGGCAGTGGTAAGCAAAGTGAAATTACCAGATATGGGAGAGCGGCAGTTTACAGTGCATTTACCCGCTGGATGGGATAAATCCAGTAAAGGCGCCAGTCCTGTCTGTATTGTCGCTTTGCACGGCTGCTTTATGGATGCCGCTGCCATGGGCAGAGTGACTGGACTTAGCCAAAGAGCAAAAGACGCTATTGTTGTTTATCCTGAGGGCAATCCCGTCTTCGGCGATAGTCGCTATCGTATTTGGGGCGGTGTCCCTATTTTGGATCGTCTCACTGGCTCAAGCCTGCAGGCTGATAGCCAGTATCTGGCAGCCCTGACAAAATATATGCGCGACAACTACAATACAGATCCCCGGCGTACATTTTTGCTTGGGTATTCTGCTGGTGGTAATTTGGCTTTGCAGTTTGCCATCAACAATCCCCGTGAAGTTGCTGCTGTATCATCAATTTCTGCTGGTCTGCCGACTGCGCTAGCGCCAGGAAGCGAGCAAAGATTGCCTTCGATTTTACAAATCAACTCTCGCCATGACCGAGTTATGCCTGTAAGCGGTCGTGATTCGGTGCTATTTCCTGTGCTACCAAGACGGCTTGCCTATCAGTCTTTACGTCAGAATTATGGTATTAACAGTGCCAATAAAATCGAGCGCGGCGATGGTGTGGTTGCTATGGGCAGTGGCGACGGTGGCGCCCGGATAAAACAAATGCTTGTGACCACGCCGGTAGGACGTGGCTTAGTTGGACGAGCACTTGGTCATGAGTTTTTAGAACCAGCCGTGATGCCAACAAAACCTACGTTTTCGGCAGTAACTGAGTCACTCAAGTTTTTTGAGGGACACTGAGTGCCCCTCAATTTAGCGCTTTGTTTTTGACTTTAACGGCTGTATATGAGTTGACTGGTCTGGACCGTTGTTAGGTCCGGCACGGTTGCAATATCTTGAGCTATCTTTGTCGGTGCCAAAACTGGCACCGCTGTTGATGATGGTGCTATCGACTTGTCGGCGGCTTTGCGCGGTCGCCCTGTACGCGGGCTCCATTCAAAACCAAGCAAATCCAGCAGTTGGACTCTGTTGTTTTCCAGAGAGTTCCTTTTCTTTTTGTCTCTCTGGATGCTTACCCAACGAGCTAGGCTGGGATTTTGTGGGTAGTTGTTTGGCACATTGCAGTGACCAAAGCGAGCCTTAAATATTTGCAGTTCTTCGTAGCGACTTTGCCAGCGCAATTCCAGTACTTCAAAGGTAAAGCCAATTTGTTTTAGTTGTTTTACTTTTTCAGGGGCAATACAGTTGCGTTTGTACTCTTTGCGCAGGTTGCGTACCCAGGCGCTGAGGCAGGGGTTTTCGGGATAATGTAGGGGTACGATGCTGTGACCATTTATTTTGATAAAGTGGCTCAATTCAGATAGTCTTGTGGCCCAGCGTGAGCGAGTAGAATGCCAGCTAAAACCAATCGCGTCTAACAGTGTGACCCGGTCAGATGGTACAAGATTGGTTTTGCGTCTGGCTCTGAGGTTTGCTGTCCAGATTGCCAATCTTTTATCGGCTTTGTACCGGCGCGGTACATCGCAATGACCATTTTGTTCTTTGAAGTGACACAGTGCTTCGTACATTTGCATAAATACACGGTCTTCGCGCCTGGACGTTTTGCCGCAAGCTGTCAGACGAGCCACTGTTAGTGCTGGGTCTATTTGTCTGGCAGACTCGGACATAGTACTGGCGATGTCGGCCAGTCCTGAGCGTCCGCAAGCCTGAGCGATCATAGTGCGCGCGGTATGTCTCAGTGTGCGTATCGATGCAATTGTCTCCTGGATTTCTTGAAATCTAACTGCAATTTTCTCTGCTTCTTTTGATGACAGAGTATGTTGATTGAGTAGGTAGATAAGTTGCGGGTGTCCTGCCAGGGGCGATTCTTTGAGCCGCGAATCTTCTGGCATTTGGCTTGAGTTCATGATTTGATAAGCGAGGTTGCCTACTTGCAATTCGGCTCTGGTGTCCAGTGCGTTGAGATAGGATTCTATTTGTTGACCAAGGGCACGAGTGAGATTCATTTGTTTGATGCCATCCACTTGAATGGCTGAGATCTGATGTTTGAGCTGGTGTTTGGTATTTTCGTAGACTATATCTATCTGATTTACGACGGACTCAAAGTGTTGGCGCATATCTGTGGCGCTAGCAAAATATGTTCTGCCATAGCTCTTTTCGAAGGTGCTGATTTGCTCACGCAACTGCCCTACTAGTGCATTAATCCAGGTTTTGTCATAAGTAAGATGCAGTAGCGGCGAGGTAACAACTGTTGGCTCTGGCTGATAGCGGTGGTCTTTCAATTCACTTCTATAGTCTGGCGCAATTGAGATACTATCCATCGTTGTCTTCTGTCCTCTTAATCAAAGCCTTGCTCTGGTGGTGAGGACAGCTTAATGAGCTGGGTATCAAACCTGGATCAAATTTCAGTGCGTAAAATTACTACCAAGGCGCTCATTTCTGCTCGCTTTTGTATTTTGTCTTTGTCAAAAATACAGCCGGGCGTGTTGAAATACTTTGGCGCAATTTATGCAAAGAAACTGCAAACCAAAATCTGTAGCCTTGTTGATGCGCTAAACTGAATCAAGTGTAGATACCTTAGGTGGTGTCTCAAATGCCTGGATGGTATCCACTGTCTGGCATCGGAATCTTTTGGTTTTATCATTTACCATGTGGTTGATGTGCGCAGTTGCTTTGCTTTAGCCATTGCAACAGTGATCTTTGCTGACCTGCTAGGATGAGGTCAGGGCTCAAGCATGGCTGTTTTTAAATAGGGACTCGTAGTCACAGTGACTCAACTTATCAAAATCGCACAGTGCTCCCTGGGGACTTGCTTTTGTCGTCTGGCTTGTTTGCTTGTCTTGTCTTTGTCTATATCTTTGCCGGTGGTCAAATCTGGCGAGAGTCGGGTTGATTTGTTTATTGCTATGCAGAGAGCCTGGGCCGCAGGAGACTTGCGAAAGTGCATGGCAGTTAGTGACAAACTTATTGCCATGAACAGTAGTGAAGTCGAGGCATACTACTACCGTGGTTGTGTCAGAAGTAGAATGCACGATAGTCTCAATGCTATTAAGGATCTTGACTATTATTGCAAGTATGGCAAGGGCCCTAAGATCGAGGCTTTGAACTTTAAGATACAGTGTTATGTAGACACACAGCAGTGGTCAAAGGCACTTGAGTGTATTGATCAAGTCAATGCCGTCAAGCCTGAAGCTAGCCGCTACAAGATAAAGGCTCAAATTTGTCGGCAGCTCAATGACAATAAAGCAGCTATCAAATGTTTATTGACGGCTGTGCAACTTGCTCCACGCGACTACTGGTGTTGGCGGGAGTTGGTCAGCTGCTATTGCAGCCAAAACCAATATAAACAGGCTCTGGAGACCAGTAAACATCTAGTCGAATTAAGACCCGACGAACCAGATGGTCATGGTTTGCGCAGCAAAATCTATACCAAGCTGGGCATGCCTAAGGAAGCTAAAGCCGAACTGGAACTGTGTAATAAAAACTCTGATTTTCCATTTTGAGCCGCACTTGTGTACCTCGGGGAACTAATGCGCATATCTACGGTCGAGATTGATGACTTAAGCTTTTAAAACGGAGGAGTCTTATATGTCTCGTAAATTGATAGTTGCCTCACTGGCACTG
>Ga0075163_10005340_pt1 | contig 17155 bp, 16 predicted proteins | sample JI1023141ADNA_FD_71478 | JGI IMG/M metagenome (GOLD analysis project Ga0075163, IMG submission 71478) | Wastewater effluent complex algal communities from Wisconsin, to seasonally profile nutrient transformation and Carbon sequestration -... | ecosystem: Engineered > WWTP > Effluent > Algae...
CATCGGATCTGTTTTCACGGCAAAAGGCTCCTGCCCGCGCTCCGGGGCGCGGCGAACGGTTTTCGGGTTTCGGCCGCGATCGGCCGTCGCGGGCCGCAGGCAGATCCGCGGCGTGGTGGTGGGACCGGCGGGTCTCCCCGCTCAGGGGTCAGTCAGGCGGCGAGCCGCCTCGTGGATGTCGTCGCCGAGTTGCTCGGCCTCGGCCTCGGTGAACGGCACCGCCCCGGCGGGCAGAAGCGACGCGGGGGCGAAGCGAACACCATCCGGCTCGCGCTGGAGCTCGAACACGCGGCCGGCGTGGATGTGAAAGAGGCGGGTGCGCCAGGCGTAGAAGTCGGCGATGTGCAGCTCGGGCACTTCGCGCTGTCCCCGTCCGAGCTCATGGGCAGCGCGGGCGATCATCCACAGATCGGGGTCGGGGATGTCGCGGGTCAGCTCCGCATCCTCGGGTAGCTCGTCGATCGCTTGCAGCATCACCCGGTGGCCGGGCGCCGAGACGAGGTAGGCCACGCCGAAGTTGTCGACGAAGAACGTCCGGGTTCGGGTCGTGTGAAAGCCGGGTAGTGGACGGGCGTCAGCACACACCTCCACCGTCAGCTCAAAATCCGCCGCAGCGGCGCTTTGGGAGCCGTTCATGCTTGTTTCTCCTAAACTGTCGACCAACCATAACCGAATTATTGAGTTTGCGAATTAAAAAACTGCGTACCTCGGTCAGACGGTGTAGGATCGCGCCTACATGGACGAGGAGGACATCTGGGATCCAAAGCCCATGGGCAAGGACTTCGCGACGACCGAAGAGGTCTCCGCGGTCGCGGGTGTCGAGCGGGCGTCGCTCTACGAGTGGGTCCGCGAGGGGCTCTTGCCGGCGCCGAAGACCACCGGCGGCCGCGGCATCATCGCGAAGTGGCCGCTCGCCACCCTCAAGATCGCGAAGTTTGTCCGCGGGCAGCGCGAGCTGGGCTTCGGGCTGGCCGAGATCCGGCCCCGCATCATCGCCGCCTTCGGCGAAAAAATAACGACGGTGCTGTGCGAGCCCCGCGGCCCCCGGGCGCGCACCCGGCGGGCGATGGCCAAGAAAAAGACGGCCAAGCGTCGGGGCAAGCGGTAGGAGCGTCCACCGTCCCGAGGTCGGCCGCGGCGCCCAGGTCGGCGCCGGTGTAGCATCGCCGGCCCATGGCGGAGGGCAGCGAGGACAACGTCCCCAGGGACTACGCGATCACCGACGAGGTCTCGGCTGTCGCGGGCGTCGAGCGGGCAGCGCTCGGCGAGTGGGTCCGTGCCGGGCTGCTACCGGCGCCCAACTGGACGGGCGGTCGCGGCGTCATCGCCAAGTGGCCGCGCTCGGCCCTCAAGATCGCGGCGTTCGTCCGCAGCCAGCGGGAGCTGGGTTTCGGCCTGCAGGACATCCGCGCCCGCATCGTCGCGGCGTTCGGCGACAAGGTGCTCGAGATTCTCGCCGAGCCCCGCATCGCGCGGGTCCAGGCGGCGAAGCCGAAGCCGAAGCGACGTCCGCGAGCTTAGGCCGCGCCATTGTCGCGCCTTAATTATTAGAATTACGCCTCTGATAATTAGAATGCGCGGTTCCTATTTCGCAAACCAGAAGGCCCTTGTAGACGGTCTGGGCCCCGTCAAAACGATTTTTTACATTTGGACCGATTTTATTTCCTGATATTCCCGCAATAGAATTGCATCTGAGTCCTCTGGACGACCAGATGTACCAGGGGAAAAGCCCGTTCTCCATTTCGGAGACGGGCAAGTTCTTTGATTTCGGCCATCCAATTTGAAATCTAACCCGGCATGTCGCGGCCGGATCGTGGCGGAGGCTGACGACCTCGACCGTGTCCCGCCGCGCGGCAGTCCGGCGAGCGCGCTTGTCGAGCCGCCAGGGAGACCAGCAACGTTGCTGCGTTCCTGCAGCTTTATCCGCGCGGCTCCGCACTGAAAACAGCGCGAAGGCACTCCTACAGGGTTGCAGCGGTGCTGCAACGTTGCTGCGCCCGCTGGGGCGAAGGACGCCTCCGGCGGAGCCTTGCCCTGCCACGGCTCGCCCACGCGCGGCGACACGGCTCGAGATGGTCGCCGGTCGTGGCCGCGCTCGCTACCTGTCCGTAAGGCGCCTATTTCAAAATACATTTGAAATGTCGGCGAAATTATTCGACCGACATCCCAAACAATTTCGAATCTCGCTCGAAACAGTTTCGGAACTATTTGGCCGAGTTTCACCTCAATTTCGACTGACTATCGATTGCGCGCATGCACCAGCCTGCATCCGACCCTCGCTGCCCTGGCCGCGATGTTCAGCCACCGCCGAGTGCGTGTCCAGTGCGTTTCTAGCGGGCGCGGACTTGTGCGCATGTCCGGGTCGAGTAGCCTACAGTTCGCGCCGAGGCTCGGCCGACTGCCATCCGAGCGCATCTCAAGCTGGCGGACAGTTCGCGCCGAGTCGCCGTCAAGTAGTGCACGATAGGCGCCCGATAAGTGCCCGCAAGGGTCATGCAGCGGTCCCGAGAAGGGCCCGACGCGGGCAAGAGCGGGACCCCATCCACGCCCGGGGCGCCATCGGTTATCATCGCCGGACGGGGGTCGACGGGCATGGGAAGGCGGACGCCGGACGAGCGCGCGCGCGTGTCAAACTCGGAGGCTGCAGCCGCCGAACTGGCGGAGCACTACGCCCGGATCCTCGGGCAGAGGGCAGATCGCCAGGTCTCCGACGTCATCCGCGCCTGCCTGCGTCGCATCCCAACGCGTCTGCCGATCCAGGGTGAGGACCTTCGCGCCGTCGAGGTTCTCATCGAGCGCGTGATCCGGCTCGGGGAAGTGGGCGCACGCGACCCCTTCGGCTCGCCCCGACAGATCGACGACTACATCGCGCGTCAGCTCGGTGAACCGGCCTGCGGCCCGCGGTTCGTGTATCGGGCGCTTCGCGCCATGCTCGGCCGCACCGCGCTCGTCGAACGGTACAGTCGTCAGATCTGGACGCTGCGTCTGTCCGGCCTCACGGACTCGTTATCCGAGCACCATCGGGCCCTTTTGGCGGAGACGCCTGCACCCTACTCCCTGCCTGCCTCCGACACCGGCAAGGCCGTCAAGCCCGAGTCCACGCCGGAGACGACACCACTCGACGTGCACCCGTCTCACCACCTCCAAGCCCAGCTCGACCAGCTCCGCGAGGAGGTCGCCGCGGAGCGGCTGGCCCGACTCGAGGCGGACAAGCTGCGCGCTGCCGCCGACGCCGAGCTCGCCAAGCTGCGCCGCGTCCTCGACGAGGAGCGCCTGGCAAGCGGGGTGTCGGACCAGGCCGCAGCCGAGGCGGCGACACTCGAGCAAGAACTCGGTCAGCTCCGCCTCGCGCTCGACGAGGAACGCAGGGCGCGTGTCGAGGCGGATCGGCTCGTCCTGGCTAGCGCCGCTCGGTGTACCGAGCTCGAGCGGGAGCTCGACGAGGAACGCCGAGCGTGCGCAGAGGCGAGGCAGCGGTGCCAGGTCGTCGTGTCGCAGCTCATCGAGCTCAAGGATAAGGAAATCGCCACACTTCGCGACCACAGTACCGAGATCCAGTCCATGAAGGCCGAGGCCGTTCGCTGCGTTCGCGACGCCCGGGTCGCGGATGCGACCCACGTGTGGGGGCTGTTCCACGCCGGACAGGCGCGGGAGGGACTGGCCTTCATCTCCGCACGCATGCAAGGTCTCGACGATCCGCTGGCGCAGGTGGAGCACGAGCACGCAGTCCCTGTGGAGACGACGCCGCCAGCCCAGGCCACACGTAGAGATCTCAGGACGCACCAGCCACGGACGAGCCCGGCATCGGAATTTGTCGCCCTGGAAAGCGATCGGCCTGAGAAGCCGAGCAAGGTCGGGCGAAACGAGCCTTGCCCATGCGGTTCAGGAACAAAGTACAAGCGATGCTGTGGCCGGTTCGCTTGATCGGCGGCGGTCGCCGCTGACTCAAGACCGTCGAGTGTGGGCTTTAATTCCCAATTTTCACCGAAGATCGAGGTTGATGTTCGGGCCCAAAAATTTTACCAAAACCGCTCACCTGACGGTAGTGTTCAGTGGGAGAGGCCCTCATGCGACGTCCATACCTGCAGTTCCTGACCGCCGTCCTTGTCCTTCACACAGGTTGCGATGCCGGTTCGCCGGCTGTTCGCGAACGGAAGGTAGAGGCGAAAACCGAGGCGAAGAACGAATCTCCGACCCTCAGTCCGGAAGATAGGGCGCTTCTTGAGAAGATGAAAGCGCGCGAAAAAGCCCGAGCCGAACTCAACGTAACCCCATCTAAGTACATCAAGACGGGCAAATGGGACATCATGGATAAGGGGATTATCAATAGCTACACCCGAGCAACCGCGATCGAATTTACGAATACGAGCGAATTTGATGTCAGGGATATTCAGGGAAAAATCACATACATAGACAAAAACGAGCGCGAGATGGCAACGGTCCCCTTTTCTGCAAAAGGCGAACTGCGTGCTGGACAGACCGCTAAACTAAAAGTCACCGCTGGAGAGATTACTGGTACCGCCCGTACAGGAAAAATCGAGATCGAACGATTGAGTATTGACGGTGCTGTCTAGTCCAAAAACGCGCCGCAACGGGCCGACAGGCGCGCAGCGCTGATCCTACAGCTCAACGTCGGACGGTCTTGAGACCATCAGCGAACTCTTGACGCTGTCCGGGAGTTAATCCTGGGTCAGTAGCCATCAGGCGAAGAAGTTTCTCGACACGCCGACGATCGCTCCTGCCAACCTTGCCGGTTACGAGTGCATCGAGCAAGACGCGTCCGACCATCAAATTTTTCTCGACGTCTTCAGTCGGCGACATGTCTTTGGTCCTACCACATCCCTCCGATCCGAACAGCGGCGTGCGCGGCGGACGAGCGGATTTTGTATGAGCGTCGGCTCGGCAGGGCCGCAAGCGCGCACGGGCGTGGAGCCGAACCTCGCAGCGGCGGTGCTGGACCCGTCGCCCTTGTCCCGCGATCTCCCATGGCGTTGGCCGCCGCGAGGGGCTGCCAGTAGGCGATCGCCGAGCGGCAGTCGGCCCTAACGGCGTCGCTTCGAACGGGGGCCACCAAGGCGCCCCGAACGCGGACGAGGGGTTAGCCGGCACGTGTCGGGTCAGCCGACCAGAGAGCACGTCGGCGGTTCAGGGTGAGGCGCCTTCCGCCTGGCACCCGTGGCGCTTGACGGTGCGGCTGCGCGCGTGGAAAATCGCCCCTATGCAGAGATACGAGCCTTCGACTGGCCTTAGAGCCCGCCACATCTCCCTACATGTGATGGTGTGGGGGCTCGCCTGCTCCCACGCTCGGCCCGACTCCGGGCGGCCGGACTCGGGACGTCCGGGAACGGCTCCGACCGACATGGGGCTTTTATCGTTGAGCGAACCCGGGGAGCAGCATCGTGTGTCGCCGGACCATGCCATCAAGGTCGGCAGCGGCTTCAATTCACTCAATGAACAGGTCGCCGGGGACTGCATGGAAAATTCGTCACTTACGACCCTGAGCGAAGATGCGACCGCGAACTCTGGCACGAATCCCGGCCCGGCAACGGCGAGGAACGACGTTGTCATCACGTACTTAGAGGACTTCCGCCGTCTTGCTCAACACCTGGGGGTTCGCGCGGAAGCGCATGTGCGCTTCTTCTTTGCCTCCCTTTCAGGTGAGGCTGAATACGCTAACAGCTCGGACTTTTCAAGGCACTCTTCATTTCTGCTCGCAACAGCGACATTACGCAAAGAGACTGAGCGTCTCAGAAACTATCTGATCAAGCCGGATGCACTGGAACTATTGAAAAACAACCCGCGCGCGTTTTTTAAGCGCTGCGGTGACCAGTTCGTCGCGGGCCGCATCAAGGGCGCAAGTTTTACGGCAATAGTGGAGATCCGCGACACCACGGAAGACACGCGTCAAACAATCCGTGGCAAGGTTGGTGCGGGCCTATCCCTGGGTTCGTTTGGCATTGGGGCGAGTTTTGAGAAGAAAAGGGCCCTGGAGCAAGCGCTTTCGCGCCACGAACTTCACTACAAGGTGATGTCCGTTGGTCTCCCCGCCTCAAACCCCACCACCATTGACGAGTTCATTCGCGTCGCTCTTAATCTCCAGGCCAAGATCGACGAATCAGCCAATAAACGGGAATCTGCAATCGAGTTCATCACGCGCAGTTATGAGATCGCTGATAATTTCCCTGCTGGGTTTTCGCTTCCTTCTCTCGCTAACCAGGATCGGTTCCTGGATCGCCTCGCGGACTACCACCAGGAGACCTCGATCGTGCTCAAGGATCTTGAAAGCGGGGTCAGGTACCCACGGGCACCGCAGTGCGCTGATTTTGAGCGGCGCCGACAGTCCATCATAGGGAACCTCGAAGCCAGCAATAAACGGATCGAGGATCGCGCTCAAATTTGTCTCAGCGAGCCCGAGCGGATGTGCAACATGACCGGGGTTCCGGCTCCAGCCTTCACGGAAGCCCGGGTATGGCTGTCAGAATGTACAGACCTCGAGGCGCACGTACAGGCCAAGAAAGCCGCCTCTGACATGGCGGATTTGTCGAGGCGGCAGGCGGAAGAGGCTAAGTTGCGGCAGACTCAGGAGGAAATGCGCCGTAATCGTGGGCGCCCTGGAGGTCTGCTTTGTTCACAATGGCTCTTGCAGCGTGTTCGTGTAGAAGTGCCTTCCAACAGCCCGGATGGAGGGCAGTGGGATGAAAATAACGGCGGTCCCGATCTCTACATTCGGCTTCGCGTCGGCACGGAATCGCGCGAGACAAACTATGAAAGAGACGCGACGTTTGCCGACTTTGCCATGGTGCCGCCAATTCCGATGACAGCGGGTGGAAAGTTCCAGCTTACCGCTTGGGATTACGACGGCGTCAGTACAGGCTGGTTCAGCTCGTCCGTTCAACGAGATCATGCAGTTTCAGTTTCGGACGTCATTCCTGGCACGATTCCAGATACCGGGCTGAGGCTCGGTAATGCTCGCGGTACTTTCTATCTCTTTGCCACGTGCGCTGACCCCTCAGCGGGGCTGGTGAGTTGGTAAAATTCGCACTTTGACTCAAGGGAACGGCAGGCGATGCGCGCTTTTATATTCCTGTTGGGCATTCTGCAGAGCGCTGGGGGCTGTCGGACGGTTGAACTACCGACTCCGCCAGCGGAGCACGTTATAGTCGAGTCGCCGGCTGCCCTGCCTGGTGAACACATTACGACAGAGGTGCGAAGCTCTACAACCGAGGTGCGACACTCTACGACCTCCAGTAGTTCGTTTGAGCTTACGACTCGTCCTGAACCCCCGGAGCATTCGTGGCCCCACACGGAGACCCCCCTAGCTCCTGAGAGGAATTGCTGCCGCGTTTGTCGCGCCGGCAAAGCCTGCGGAAACACGTGCATCGCTCGAGCGCGAACCTGCACTGCGGTACCGGGATGTGCCTGCGATCTCGATTGAAGTTTGCTGCGCCGAACTGGACGTTGCGCGTTCCGCCATCCCCGGACGGACGGATTCCTGCGTCTAACCCGCAAGTAGCCCAAGGTCGGTTTGGGAGGCCGACGACCCTCCTACTGCGATTTAGACTTGCCGGTGACTTTGCCGTCGGTAAATGTGATGGTGACCGTATCGGTCCCGACGCCCCATTCCACAACACGTGTGGTCGTCCCGTTCTCGGTTTTCATGGCGACCTCGCGGCCTGCACCACCGAGGTACGCATCGGCGAGCTCGAACGTCATACCGACCTCGATTTTGCTGTAGTTCTCGGGATCAAATCGGCCCTGATTTAACTCGCGCACGAGGCGGAGCGTCTGGCCTGTGCGCTCGGCCTCCGCGGCCTCCCTGCGCTCGCGAGCGCCTCGTTCGGCGCCGGACTCGCCACAGGCGGTCGACAGGAGTAAGAGTAAGGCGAGGGTCGGGCGTCTGCGTCTCATGGCGGGACCTCGGGCGTTGGCGTTCTTATCCGACATATTCCCATTTGCTTCCGTCGTTCGGGAAACTATCGCCAGCACTCAACGTGATTTGGTGGACCCTCTCCTGCACCACCTGACGGAAGCGGGCGACGTCGCCGTACAGCCCCTTGACGGACCTGTTTGTAAAAGTCGGCTGTTCAGGAGGGATTCGGACGTAGACGCCAAAGTGCGGGGCAGTCATCGGGTGCTGGTAGATCGCCATTCTCTCACTCTAGCTCAGGACTAAATCGCGCCAATAGTTTGTGAGCTAAGTTTCATCATGATCGGTTGCGCAAACCGGACGGCGCGCGCCAGTGCCCGGGTGTTGGTCACCGCGCGGAGCCGTTTGGTCGGCGCTCTGGCCGCGTCGCTGACCAACAGGGCGCCGGCCCACACCCCGTGTCCGATACCGCCGGGGCGCCGACCAACAGCTCCGCGCGCCGGCCAACACGGGTCCCCTTATCGCGGCTGCCCAGCGCGACGCCACCAAGACGCCAGCCAACGGCTCCGCGCGCCAACCAACACCTCGTGTCCGATACGGCGACGCCGGCCAACGGCTCCACCACCCCTGTGAGTCCGTCGGTGCCGGCCGGCGCGGGGCGCGCCCGGGTCGCCGACCAACAGCCCGCTCGCGCCAACACACGAGGCTCGATCAGGCGTTCACTACGGGCGAGCGAACGGCCTGGTAGGGCTGGACGTGGCAAATCGCGCAGAGTACGCTAGGCCCGAAAATGGCACGGCGCCGCGGAACACAACCACCCTCCACAATTTCCCCCCAGGCCGCCTTGGTTATCCTTGAGTCTGTACTCGAGGGAGGTAAAAGTTTAGGGGATTCTCCGAGTAAAGACGACTTTGACCGCTGGGCGGCGACCGCGAATGACGCCGTTACTGAAGCTCTGGGGGAATCGAATGCCGCGGCCGCGTTCTATCGCGAGTGCCACGAAGCCCAGGGAGGAAGTCGCATTCAGGAGTACGATTCGGGCCCTATAGTCATCCCCCCCCAGGTCCGAGCGCAACATCTGCGCCGAGCTCTGGGCATTTTAGAAGAAGCGATGAAATTGCAGCGGCTTAAGGCGGGTGTCTAGTCGTATGCATAGCCCTAAGTATCAGATTTTCGTAAGCTCCCCCTTTCTAGATCTCGCTGAACCACGAGAGCAATTGATGAAGCTCATCCTAGAGATGGGCCATCTGCCGGTAGGGATGGAGTTCTTCACTGCCGGGGACGACGAGCAATGGAAAGTGATAACGCGCACAATTGATCAGTGCGATTACTATGTAATTGTTTTGGCCCATCGTTACGGCAGTCTCTCCGACGATGGAAGGAGTTATACCGAGAAGGAGTATGACTATGCCGTCTCCAAAGGTATACCTGTCCAAGCACATTTGCTTGACGAATCCGTGGCTTGGTCTCCAGCGCACATCGACTCAAGCCCCGGCAAGGAAGCCCTCAATCAATTTAAGGCGAAGCTCCAAACACGAATGTGCAAATGGTGGAAAAACGCTGACGATCTACGAAGTAAGGTCTCAGTTGCCTTGCAAAAAGCTTTCGTTGATAACCCACGCCCTGGGTACGTTCGTGGTCTGCCTGGGTTCTCGGGGGAACTCATGCAGGAGCTAAGCGTGACCCGCGCAGAAATTGCACGCCTCAGAAGGCAGGCTTCTCTCTCTTCCGTCATGAGGCTTCGTGAATTGGTGGCGCAAGGCCGAGCGTTTCCACGGGTTGTAGGGCCGTATAAACAGACCCAAGTCGACTGGCACCTCTCTATGGGCTGGTACGCGTCGGTGCTCAATAATCTGATCGAACTCGGCGGAGAAAATTGCGAGTACGTTAAAGCGATTCGTAGACTTAATGATGTCGACCCCGGCTCTGGTGTCAGCAAGATCGATGGCATCTGCGCTACAATCGATAATGTGGTCCTGGACTTTGAATCCAGAGCCAAGTAACTCTTCGGAGCAGACAAGATCATGGCAGACTACAAGAAAAATCACACAATTCCGAAGATGATGCTTAGGTACTGGGTGGACCCTGGGACTCCATACGAGTCCACTCATGTATATGACATTCAGAAGAAGCGAATGTATCAATCGGCCGGTAAGGGAGGCACTCCGTTTTCCTTTGCGATTCAGAACGATCTTCATGTGCCGGTAGTGGATAGCAAGCGAGCAGTGGCTTTGGAGCAGTGGTTTTCCAACCTAGAGGGCGCGCTGGCCAGCTTCGTTCGTCAAGCCCACAAGGGGACGCTGCCGTTCACTTTTAAGACGGCCGAAGAGCGGATGCGCGCTCTCTTAGGGCTCGTCGCACTTGAGTACAGATCGAGGTACGACTTAGCCTTGATTCAAAAGCGGTTGGAGAGCGACAATCAATTGCTTTCAATTCTAACGTCGGCCGACGGTACCGAACCCAAAAAAGCGACGCTGGAGAATCTGATCCATCTCGTAACCGAGAAGGCTTTGGCTATTCAGCCCACCGAATTTACCTTTCTGCACGCTCCTTCTGGGCATTCTTGGATTACTTGCGATCGTCCCTGCCTGAACCTGACATGGAAGAGCGAGCCAGCAAAGTTTGTCGTGCTGACTAACAAGGTTATTGCAATGTACCGACTCTCCCCGACGGGGGAAGATGAACTTCAGCATATAACTCTGAATGAATCTGTGGCCACTCCACTGAATCGCGACATTGCGCTGAATGCCCGAGACTGGATTGTTGCTGATTCCTTGGATTTGCTGAAGCAGGTTACACCTATTATTGGGTCCCCCGATTGGCAAAAGCGAGTCGATGACGATCACCTAAATCAAATCCCAATCGAGCATCTGCGTACCGGCTGGAAAATTCCGTCGCCGCCTTGACCCCGGCTCTCTGACCGTGGACGGGCGACGAGTCAGGCTGCCCGGTCGGCGCGCGTGCGAGGCCGGACCATGAACGCCGTTCACCGTAACGCCTGACCGGCTCGCGGTTGAACGCGCGGTTCTGACGATGTACCAATGGGACATGCGTAGCCCCGGTCGCCCGCCGCCCGCCGCACCGCCGCCCCGCCGCGTCGGCGCCCGCCGCCCGTCGCGCCGCCGCTCGCCCAGCCGCGCCGCTCGCCAGCTCTCAGCCTTTGTCTGTCGGCTTGCGACCCGGCCAACGGCTCGGAGACTCCTCCGGCGGCAGTCCAGGAAACAACCGCTGCCAGTAGGTCGGCTGCCCGTCTGTGCGGAGGGCCCGGCGGTAGTATCGACCTTCAACCCGGCCGTGTTGCTCGTCGTGCTCGATGGGCTGGTCGTGCGACTGCGGCGGTGAGTCCTCGTAGACGTCCGGGCTCAGTGCGTTCGCGCCGCTGGAGGGTGCGTCTGGGCGTTCCTCCTGCACTACGGTCGGCACAACTAGAGGGATCAAGTCTGCGAGGGTAATGCCGATCTTCGCAAGACCGGCACGTGCGACCTCCAGGTCTCGCTCGGCAGCCTCCGCCCGTTGCAACACCGAGGCGTGCTCGGCGTGCAGGTGGGCAAGCTCATCCTCGACCGCCCGCACTTGTTGGGCGAGGGCGCTCATCCTGCTCACGAACGGCTTGATGACCTCCTCGAGCACCTCCAGCGTCGGGCGGTCGTCCGTGTCCGTGAGGCCAACCAGGCGGCGGATCGCGGCGAGTTCGTCTCTCAACTGCGCCAACTGGACAGCCGCGTGGTTCGGCTCGTCCGGTGAGGCAGCGGCGATGTTGCTCACGATCGGCTTGAGGACCTCCAACGTCGGGCGGTCGTCCGTGTCCGCGATGCCAACCAGGCGGCGGATCGCGGCGAGCTCGTCTCTCAACTGTGCCAACTGTGGCTCGTCCGGTGAGGCAGCGGCGACGTTGCGCATGGTCACGATCGGCTTGAGCACCTCCAACGTTGGACGGTCGTCCGTGTCAGCGACGCCAACCAGGCGGCGGATCTCGGCGAGTTCGTCCCTCACCTGCGCCAACTGGACGGCCGCGTGATTTGGCTCGTCCGGTGAGGCAGCGGCCCGCCGCGCTTTGGAGGGCAGCGTGACGGGTACAACCGCGATGTCGCTCGAAGGGGTGACAGCTTGAACCGCTCTTGCAACGGCGGAACCGGGGGCGCGGACGCGGGCCACCCACAAAGTCCACGTCCGTGCGCTGCGGGCCTCGACCAAGGGCGAGACCCGAGCGGCCAGAGCCAGCGCCGCGGGCACCACCCGGGGGCTGGGAAGCGCGGGCAGCAGGCCGTGCTCGACGAGCGTTGTGAACACTTCCGAGCCGTAGCCGGTGAGGTCCGGCAACCCGAGGCGCGAAGCTTCCGGTAGCACACGGAGCAGGTCCGCCGCCGTCGAGGTGCCGAGCACGCCGCGCGGGAGGTCGGTCATCGCGTTGCGGCTGTGGGCGACGAGCAACTCGTCGAGCGCCCCAGGATCTTCAAGATCGCGTCCCGGCTGCGATCGGCGCGCGCGTCTCCGTGTCTTCGGTTCTTCGTCCATGCCCATCGTCCATCCGAACCCACACAGGATCCCACACCAGAACCGGCACGGCAACGACAGGGTCACCGCGCGTCAACACTCCGGAGCTCCGCTCGCGCAACACCGCGACCGGCGCGAACAACAGTCCGCGTGCCAAGTATCAGCTCGCGGACCCGAGCCACGCCGCGCGCTCCTGAGCCGCGGGACGCGAGCAACAGGCCGGGCGTCGAGCAACGCCAGGTCGCCGAGAGCAACAGCTCGCGGACCCAAGCAACGCCACGGCCTGCCGATGCCGCGCACTCCCCGAGCAATCGCAGGCGATCCGACAGTCCAGCAGTCGGTCGATCGCGTGCGAATCGCTATGCGATTCAACATGCTATCCGCAACCTCTTCGGCAGCTCGTGAGCGCGCGACGCAGCACCATGGACATGACCGCGCGTATACTTCGCTCGGTCGTCACCGTGGCAGATGCGGTGGGGATCGCAATGCGATCCCACACGTGATCCGACAGGTTCTGCGCGACCAACAGCAGCGCGCCGCCCGGCACCGCCGACCGACAGCTCAACATGCCGGCCAACGCCAGGGCACGGGCCAACGCTCACGGTCGCGTGGCAGACGCATGCGGATCGCAACGCGATCCCACACTGATCAGACATGTCCGGCCCCGACCAACACGCCAGGCGGCCCGTGACGCTCAGCTCGCTGACATGTTCTTAGGAGTCACGCGCGAGGCGGCCGGACTGGCGGGCGCCGCCACCCCACAGAGCGGGCGGACATGTTCGTCGCCCCGCGGCTCGGCGGTGTGCGCCGCTCGGCCCGCTGGACATGTTCGTCGGCCTCGCGGGCGGCCCACGGGAGCGGGCGGACATGTTCGTCGGCGTGACGGACGAGGGCAGTCGCCGCTCCGCGGAGCGGTCGGACATGTTCGTCGCCTCCGCGGCTCAGTCGCGCGACGCGGGGTGGCTGGCTCGCGGAGCGGGCGGACAGCGAGGCGGCCGTATGTTCGTCGCCCCCGCGGCTCGGCCGCGCGCGCCGCTCGGCCCGCCTGGACATGTTCGTCGCGGCGACCAACGGAGCGGGCGCGTTCGTCGGCGTCACGGACGAGGCGGCCGGACTGGTCGCCTCCGCGGAGCGGTCGGACATGTTCGTCGCCCCCGCGGCTCGGCCGGCCTCGCGGAGCGGGCGGACATGTCGGCGCCACCCGTGAGGCGGCCGTCGCCGCCCACCGACCGGACGGACATGTTCGTCGCCCCCGTGGCGGGCGCCGCTCGGCCCCACTGACATGTTCGTCGTCGGCGGCCCACGGAGCGGGCGTGTTCGTCGGCGTCACGGACGAGGCGGCCGACTGTTCGCCCTCGGAGCAGTCGGACATGTTCGTCGCCCCCGTCGGCTCGGCCGCGCGTGACGCCTCGGGGAGCGACATGTTGGTCGGTGTCACCCGCGAGGCGACCGTCGCCCTCGGAGCGGTCGGACATGTTCGTCGCCCCCGCGGCGGCCTCCCTGGACAGCGACGGAACATGTTCGTCGCCCCCGCGATCGGCAGCGCGGCTGCCCGCTGTTCGTCGGCGCCGCGCACGGCGTCGCCTCGCCAGCTCCGCGGCTCGGCCGATGCCGCGCAACAGCCCGAGCAACGAGCAACGCTGGGTCGCCGAGACCACGGGCGCGAGCGACAGCCCGCGCATCGAGCAACGCCAGATCGTCCGGCGGCCCGACGCTCCGGCGGTGGCCACCGTGCGCCGCGGGACATGTTCGCCGCCTCGGGCAGCTCGGCCACCGCGCGCGGGGAGCGTCGGGCCGCCGGACATGTTCGCTGCCCCGGGCAGCTCGGCCGCCGGACATATTCGCCGCCTCGGACAGCTCGACCACCGCACGGGAGCGTCGAGTCGCGGGAAGGCTCGGCCACCGCGCGCGGAAGCGTCGGGCCGCCGGACATGTTCGCCGCCCCGGGCAGCTCGGCCACCGTGCGCGGGAGCGTCGGGCCGCCGGACATGTTCGCCGCCTCGGGCGACGGGCGCGCTGCTACTCAGTTTCAGAGAGCGATTTCAGAAGACCGCTGCGCCGAGCGTAATCTTCAGCCGCCGCGCAGATCTCAGCCGTTGAGGGAAATTCGCGCGCCATCCACTCTGTGGGCACATAGAGGTGCCCGAACTCTTGCGCAACCTCCACGCCATCGAAACCCGCGCTCAATAGGACTGCTTGCTCGTTTCCGGCGATGATCGCAGGAAGGAAGACGGTACGCTCGTCTAATACTCCGAAGGTTCGTTTCCACTTTGGGTACGACTCGGGAGACTTCATCAGGTGCCATGTGATCGCCATGCGCTCATCATAGCAGCCTATATCGCTTTGCTCCGCGCGACGCACCGTCTTGCGGGCGGTCGGACTTGTTCGTCGTTACTGCGCGAAAGCTCGGCGTCCACGCGCTCAAGACGACGGGCCCGCGTCGGTCCCAACCGCGCGCGGGAGCGTCGGGCGCGGGACATGTTCGCCGCCCCGGGCAGCTCGATCACCGCGCGCGGGAGCGTCGGGCCGTCGGATGTTCGCCGTCTCGGGCAGCTCGGCCACCGCGCGCGGGAGCGTCACGCGGGAGCGTCGGGCCGTCGGACATGTTCGCCGCCTCGGGCAGCTCGGCCGCGTGCGGGAGCGTCGAGCTGCAGGACGGCTCGGCCAGCGCGCGGGAGCGTCGGGCCGCCGGACATGTTCGCCGCCTCGGGCGGCAGCTCTATCACCACGCGCGGGAGCGTCGAGCCGCCGGACAGCTCGCCCAACCGCGCGCGGGAACATCGGGCCGCCGGACATGATCGCCGACCATGCGCGCGGGTCGCCGGGCATGTTCAGCGCATCGCCCAGCTCGCCACTGCGAGGAGTGCCAGCGTATCCGCGCGACGCTCGGCACGCCGGACATGTTCGTCGGCACCGCCTAGGGGGCCCGGCAGCCGGTCAGACATCCTCTTGATCCTCGCGGACGCGACGCCTAGGCTCGTCGGATGGGGACGCGTCGGTGGGTGGCGGAGCTGGAGAGATGGATCGAGCGCTCGGGGCAGACTATGGGGGACGTCGCGCACCGCTCGAAGCACAACACCGGGCATGTGATGGCGCTGTTCAGCCACCCCGAGCCGAACCCGACCTTGAAGCTCTACCTCGACGTCGTCGGTGTCGCCGGTGCCAGGTTCGAGTCCGTCCTCAACAACACGCCGGCGGCCGTCGTTGAGCGCCTCAAGGAGATCAAGGACCGCGAGAAGATTTCGACCGTGAAGCTCGCCAAGAAGGCCGGGATCACACGACCACAGCTCGCCACGCTGTTCAACGACCCGAGCCCGAACCCCTCGCTCGTCACCTTCGATCGGATCGTCACCGCTCTGGATGCCGAGGAGGAGTTTGTCCTCGTCTGGTACCTGGCCCGCTCGGTACGCCTTGCGATCGCCGCCGGTGCGAGAAGCCAGGAAGAGGCCGAAGAGGCCATGGCGAGTGCCGTCGGCGCAACCGATCCCCGGCCGCGACACCTGCGCGTCGTGCCGGACGCAGCGTCGCAGCCGGATCCAGAACCCGCGCACCACGCCGCGGAGACGGACGAACGCATCCGCCGGGCCGAGCAGGAGACGCGCGATGCCGAAGAACGGCTCTACGAGAGCAACGCGAAGCTGGCCGAGCTGTGCGAGAAGTGCAAGGCGCTCCAGGTCGCCAACGTGGCCCTCGAGAAGCAGCGCGCCGATGATGTCGCCGAGCTCCGGCGGCTGCATCATCAGGATCGGTGGCGCCGGATCAAGATCTTCGGCGCGGGCTTGGTCACGGGCATCGGCGTGACGGCGGCGGCAATGCGGGCTCGGAGGTAGCTTCGACGACATCGAGCGTCAGCTCGAGCGGCCGGCCCCGGCCGTAGTTGCTCGTCTTGGCGGCCCGCGTTGGCCGCCCGCCTGGCCACCAAGCGGACGGGCCGCCGACGGCGGAGCGCCGCGGGGCGGCCCGAGCGGCGCCCGGCGGGCGGGTTGACCTCGATCGCCGCGACCTCGATCGCCGGCTTGGAGCGCGCCCCGCTCCGCGGCGTGTGCCGAGGCTCGCGGCCCGCCTACAGCGCCCTGGGGGCGCCGCGGGCGGTCGGGAGCCGTACGGGTCCGCTGGGGTCAGGCAGACCGCCGAAGCGCCGTGGGGCGGGCCGAGCGGCACCCGGCGGGCGGGCTGACCTCGATCGCCGCGACCTCGATCGCCGGCTTGGAGCGCGCGCCGCTTCGCGGCGTGTGCCGGGGCTCGCGGCCGACCTCGATCGCCGGCAGGTCCAGCGCCGCCGTGACCTTCGCCCACGTCCCATCGCCGCACCAGCGCTCGTACCACCGCCAGCACGTCGTGGGGCTGCCGAGGTCCTTCGGCATCTCGCGCCACTTGGCGCCGTTGTGCAGGACCCAGCGGACCGCGTCCACCGCCAGCCGCAGGTCCGTGCGTGTGCCCCCGCAGGTGCCGCGCGTGGCCTCCACGATCGGCCCGATCTGCTTCCACTCCCGGTCGGTGAGGCGCTCGAACGGCGGCGGCTCGAGGATGACGACCGCCCGCGTCGCGCCGACGATCCGGTCCGTCGCCGCCTCGAGGCCGTTGCGGACGACGTCGTTCGCCAGGTGGGCGTAGCGCTGGGTCGTGCGGTCGTGCTTGTGCCCGAGCATCGCGCCGACCACGGCCAGCGGGACGCCGCACATGAGCGCGTCGCTGGCGAACGAGTGCCGCAGGTCGTGCAGGCGGACGTCGGGGATCCCGGCGGCGGCGCGGACGTTCTCCCACGAGCGGTTGATGCTCTTGATCCGCGTCCCC
>Ga0075163_10005341_pt1 | contig 17153 bp, 8 predicted proteins | sample JI1023141ADNA_FD_71478 | JGI IMG/M metagenome (GOLD analysis project Ga0075163, IMG submission 71478) | Wastewater effluent complex algal communities from Wisconsin, to seasonally profile nutrient transformation and Carbon sequestration -... | ecosystem: Engineered > WWTP > Effluent > Algae...
CGTTCGACCGCAAGGGCATCCTCTTGCGGACGCCGCAGGTCTACCGGCCCCACCTGGAAGAGGCGTTCCGTCGCACCGGCGTGCCGTTCTACCTGGCCCGGGGTGCGCGCCGGCCGAGCCCTGCGGGCCGGGCGTTCCTCGCGCTCCTCTCCTGCGCCAAGGAAGATCTCTCGGCCTCGCGCTTCGGCGAGTACCTCTCCGTGGGCGAGGTGCCGGACGCCACCCCCGAAGGTGCTCCGCCGCCGGCCGAGGTGCGCTTTCTGCCGGTCGAAGACGAGTTCCTCGACGAGACCGAGGCCGCGCCCGAGGAAGAGCGCGCGGTGGAGGAGCCCGATGCGGTCCCGGTGGAGGCCGGTACCTTGCGCACGCCCCGGCTCTGGGAGCGTCTCATCGTCGACGCCGCGGTGATCGGCGGCAGCGGTCGCTGGGAGCGGCGCCTGGAAGGGCTCCGGAGCTCGCTGACGCTCTCGGCCAAGGCGGCGGACGAGGAATCGCGCGAGCGGTACGAGCGCGATCTGCGCGCCCTCGCCGGCCTGCGACGCTTCGCCCTTCCGCTCCTCGCCGACCTCGAGGCGCTGCCGAAGCAAGCCACCTGGGGCGAGTGGACCGCCCGCCTCGCGGCCCTCGCCACGCGCTCGTTGCGTCGCCCGGACCCGGTGCTGCGGGTGCTCGCCGAGCTGGCGCCGATGGGGGCCGTCGGGCCCATCGAGATCCATGAGGTCTACATGGTTCTCGAGCCGCGGCTGCAGGACGTGGCGGTGCCGCCGCCGCGCGACCGCTTCGGCGCGGTGTTCGTGGGGAGCATCGAAGACGCCGCCGGTCTCTCCTTCGATACCGTGTTCGTCCCCGGCCTCGCCGAGAAGATGTTTCCCCAGCGCATCACCGAGGATCCGTTGCTCCTGGACGCCGCCCGGCGCACGATTGGGCCTTCCCTCGACACCAACGAGACGCGCGCCGACGCCGAGCGCGCACTCTTGCGCCTGGCGGTGTCGGCGGCCGATGCCGAGGTGATCCTCTCGTATCCGCGTCTCGACGTGGACGGCGCTCGCCCACGCACGCCCTCGTTCTACGCTCTCGAGGTGGTGCGCGCGGCCCGCGGCACGCTCCTCGGCTTCGACGAGCTCTCGCGCGCGGCGGAGGAGGGGACCCATGCGCGTCTCGGCTGGCCGGCGCCGCAGGACCCGCTCGCCGCCATCGACGAGGCGGAGCACGATCTCTCGATGCTCGAGCGGCTGCTCTCCACCAAAGAAGACGACTCGGTGGGTCTGGCGCGCTACCTGCTCTCGCAGAACCCGCACCTGGGTCGAGCCCTTCGCGTGCGCGCCCAGCGCTGGAGCCTCCGCAAGTGGACGCCGGCCGACGGCCTGGTGGAGCCGGGGGCAGGGGGCAAGGCCGCCCTCTTGCCGCACGCCATCACCGCGCGCAGCTACTCGCCCACGGCGCTGCAGAACTTCGCTGCCTGTCCGTACCGCTTCTACCTGCAAGCGGTGCTGCGCCTGGCGCCGCGACAGGAGCTCGCGCCCATCGAAGAGCTCGACCCCATGGAGCGCGGCTCGCTGGTCCACGAGGCGCAGTTCCGCCTGCTGCTTCGGCTCCGCGAGGAGGGCATGCTGCCGTTGGCGGAGGCGGCCCAGGAGCGTGCCTTCCAGATGCTCGAAGACGTGGTGCGCGAGGTGGCCGCCAGCTACGAGGAAGAGCTGGTGCCGGCCATCGATCGCGTGTGGCAAGACGGCCTCCTGGGCATTCGCGCCGATCTCCGGGAATGGCTCCGGCGCACCGTGCGCGACCACGAGTACAGGCCCGCCTTCTTCGAGCTCTCCTTCGGCCTTCGCGATCGCGGCGACGCGCGCGATCCCTTGAGTCGTGACGAGGACGTGAAGATCCCCAGCGGGCTGCGCCTTCGCGGCTCCATCGATCTCGTGGAGCGCCGGAAAGACGGCGCTCTCCGCGCCACCGACCACAAGACCGGCAAGGTGCGCGCGGCCCACGGCGACGTGATCAAGGGCGGCGACGTCTTGCAGCCGGTGTTCTACGCGCTGGTGCTGGAGGCGCTCATGCCGGGCACCAAAGTCTCCGGTGGGCGCCTGTATTACTGCACCCATCAGGCGGGCTTCGAGGCGGTGGACATGCCGCTCGATCAGCGGGCTCGCGACGCCGCGCAGGTGGTCACCGACACCGTGCGCGCGGCCCTCGACACCGGCTTCCTGCCGGCAGCTCCGGCCGATGGCGCTTGCACGTACTGCGACTACCGCGGCATCTGTGGCCCCTACGAGGAGCTGCGGGTGAAAAAGAAGGCGCAGACCCCGCTGAACCCGCTGAAGAAGCTCCGGAGCCAAGCGTGAAGGACAAGGCCGACCGCACCGCCATCGCCGAGGATCTCGACACCACGCTCATCGTGGAAGCCGGGGCCGGCACCGGCAAGACCACCGCCCTGGTGGGCCGCATCCTCGCCCTCTTGCGCACCGGTCGCGCCACGCTCTCGTCGATCGTCGCCGTCACCTTCACCGAGAAGGCGGCCGGCGAGATGAAGCTCCGGCTCCGGAGCGAGATCGAGCGCGCCCGACAGAGCCTTGCGCCGGGCCACGAGGAGCGGGTGCGTCTGGATTTCGCCCTCCGCGAGCTGGAGGCCACGGAGATCGGCACCATCCACGGCTTCTGCGCCAACGTGCTCCGGCAGCGGCCGGTGGCGGCCCAGGTCGATCCGCTCTTCGCGGTGGCCGACGAGGGCGAGCAGGATCGCATCTACGGCGAGGCATTCGAGCGCTGGTTCCAGCGGGAGCTTTCGGAGCCCAGCGAGGGCGTTCGCCGCATCCTCCGCCGCCGTGGTCGCGAAGCGCAAGGGGCCGGCTCACCGCGGCGGCTCTTGTACGACGCCGGGCTTCGGCTGGTGGGGCAACGCGATTTCTCTGCGCCCTGGGAGCGCCCGGTCTTTGCCCGCGAGAAGGATCTCGACGGCATCCTGGTGCGCTTCAAAGCGCTGGCGGAGCTGGCGCCGCAGGCCGCGGACCCCGAGCACTACTTCGCGGAGTCGATTCGCTACATCGCCTCCGTGTACGACGACATCGAGCGTCTCGAGTCGGTGGGCTCCGGCCGCGACTACGACGGCATCGAAGAAGCGCTGCGCCGCGGCATCTCCGGCCCCCGTCGCAAGGTGTGGACGTACAAGGGCTTCGGCTCGCGCTTCGGGGGCGGCTTCACGACCGGCGACGTGGCCGCCCGTCGCGACGTGGTCTACGAAGAAATTCGCCGGGTCCTCCGGCTCGCCGACGCCGATCTCGCCTCTTGCCTCCAGAAGGACCTGCGCCCACTCGTGGACGCGTACGTGGAGATGCTGGGCAAGAGCGGCAAGGTGGACTTTCTCGACCTCCTGGTGCGGGCCCGCGATCTGCTCCTGGAGAACGCGACGGTACGCGACGAGCTGCGTGCAAAATACACGCATATCCTGGTCGACGAATTCCAGGACACCGATCCGCTCCAGGCGGAGATTCTCCTGGCCTTGGCCGGCGAGGTGCCGGGCAAAATCTTCATCGTCGGCGACCCCAAGCAGTCCATCTACCGCTTTCGCCGGGCCGACGTGTCGCTCTACGAGGGCATCAAGCGCGATCTGCTGGCCAAGGGCGCGCGGCTGGTGTTTCTCACCCAGAACTTCCGCTCCGTGCCCGCCGTCTGCAGCGTGGTCAACGGCGCGTTGTCGAACCAGATGGTGGCGAACGCGCAAGGGTCCCAGGCGGCGTACGTGCCCATCGAGGCCCACCGCAAGGAGCGCGCGGACATGCCGGGGGTGATCGCGCTGCCGGTGCCGGCGCCGTACTCGGCCATGACGGGCAAGGTGTCGACGTACTACGTGGGCCAGTCGTACCCGGACGCGGTGGGCGCCTGGGTGGAGTGGCTCCTGCGCGAGAGCGGCTTCCAGATCGCCGAGAAGGGTGGCGCGCCCCGGCCGGTTCGTGCCCGTGACGTGTGCCTGCTGTTCCGGCGGCTCTCCTCGTTCGGTGAGGACATCACGCGCCCCTACGTGCGCTCCCTGGAGGCCCGGCGCATCCCCCACGTGCTCGTGGGCGGGCGCACCTTCCACGCGCGCGAAGAGGTGCTGGCGGTGAAGAACGCCCTGGCGGCGCTCGAGTGGCCGGACGACGAGCTTTCGGTGTACGCGACCCTGCGCGGGCCGTTCTTCGCGCTCTCCGACGAGGCGCTGCTCACCCTGCGGCACGTCACCGGCCGAGCCTTGCATCCGCTGCGGAAGGTGCCACCGGAGAAGCTCGACGACACCACGAAGCCCGTGCAGGATGCACTCACCATCCTCGGTGGCTTGCATCGGCGACGCAACCGCAGGCCCATCGCCGACACCATCACCGAGCTCCTGGAGACCACCCGCGCCCACGCCGGCGTGGCGTTCTGGCCGGCCGGCGAGCAGGCGCTGGCGAACCTGCTCCGCTTCGTGGACCACGCGCGGCGCTTCGACCAGCGGGGCACCACCAGCTTTCGCGCCTTCGTTTCCGCCATGGAAGCCGAGGGCGAGCGCGGCGGAATGTCGGAGGCACCGGTTGTGGAGGAGGGCACCGACGGCGTTCGCCTCATGACCGTTCACAAGGCCAAGGGGCTCGAGTTTCCGGTGGTGGTGCTGGTGGACCCGGCCTGCCCGCTCGCCCACGACACCGCGTCGCGCTACGTGGACGCCAAGAAGAAGCTCTGGGCCATGCCTCTCTGCGGCGCGGCTCCGCTCGAGCTCTCGAGCCACGAGGCCGAGGTGCTGGAGGCGGACCGCGACGAGTCGCTGCGCCTGCTCTACGTGGCAGCCACCCGGGCTCGCGACATGCTGGTGGTGCCGGTGGTGGGCGACGAGGAGATCGACGGCTGGGTGAAGCCGCTCTATCCGGCCATCTATCCGGAGATCGGCCGCTACCGGCAGAGCGTGGCCGACCCACGCTGCCCGACCTTCGGCGAGGACACGGTCCTCGAAAGGCCGCAAAAAGCGCTATCCCGTTACAAGAACGCGCCGGGCCCGGAGCGCGCGCTCCGTCCCGGCCTCCATCGACCCGAGGTCGGCGACCACGAAGTGGTGGTGTGGGACCCGGCGATCCTCGCGCTGGGAAAGGAAGAAGACGTCGGCCTGCGTCAGCAGAAGATCCTCGCGCCCGACGTCGGAGAGCTCCACGTGAACGCCGGCGCCGCGGCCTTCGCCGCATGGAAGACCCGCCGAGACGACGCGCTCGCGCGCGGCGTGGTCCCGGCCTTCCGCACCCTTCCGGTCACCGCCGCCGCCGAAGAAGCGCAGTCTGCCTCGGGGCGCGCCGTGAAGCTCGAGGTGGTTGCTCGGGGCGAGGGGCCGAGCGCAACCGGCAATCGCTTCGGCACCTTGGTGCACGCGGTGCTCGCGGTGGCCGATCCCTCCGGCGAGGATCTCGAGCGCTACGCGACCTGGTTCGCCAAGACCACCGGCGCCACTGCCGACGAAGTGGCGGCGGCGGTGCGGCGGGTGCGCGCGGCGTTCGCCCACGAGCTGTTCGCGCGGGTACGCGCGGCCGACGAGGTGCGCCGGGAGTTCCCGCTCACCCTGGAGCTCCCGGACGGGCGCATCGCCGAAGGCACCGTGGACCTCGCCTTCCGCGAGGGGAAAGCGTGGGTGGTGGTGGACTACAAGACCGACGCCGACGTCACGTTGGGCGCGGCGCGCGCCGGGTACGAGGCGCAGGTGGGATTGTACGCGCAGGCCATTCAGGCGGCGACCGGGCTACCGGCGTCGGCAGTGCTCCTGGTCCTCTGAGGGCCCAGCTCCTCCAGAAGCGTGAGGAGCTCGAAGGTGGCGAGCGAACGGCGACCGCGGATGGCTTGCTTGCAGAGTGCAACGGTTACCGCATGCGCCCTGGGCGAGAGTCGCGCAGGGTCCACCTCCTCTTCGCGCGGCGGCGCGCGCAAGAGCCGGCGCACGGCGGCGTCCTCTACGCGCAGGCCGAGCTCCTTGGCAGCAGCGCCCAAACGGCGCGCGTCGGGAGCGAAGTCGGCCCACAGGAACGCGGCCACGAAGGCCAGGATGCGACGACGATCGGACTCCGAAAAAGACTTGTTCATTGTGACGACACCTCGACGGAAGCGCGGTGCGAGTCGTGTGCCACCGAGGCAGTCCAATGGTCTTCGGCAGTTGCAGCTCAGCCTCGCTGGCGCGGTCGAGAACCTGCTGTCCACGGCCATCGGGGCGCGGGTGTCGCGACCCGGCGACATCCGGCGAAGTCGTTGCTCTGCCGGGCGTTGCCCGTGTATGGGACGTGCAGATCATGGCCAAGCACAAATGGAACTTCGCGCGCATCGGTGGATTCGATCAGGTCGAGATCTCGACGGGGGAAGACCTCGTCAGCCTTCGTGAGCTCGACCAGAAGCTGTGGGTGGCGCTCGCGTGCCCGGTGAAGGGCATCTCCTTCGACGAACGAACGCTCGAGCTCATCGACACCGACCACGACGGCCGCGTTCGCGCGGGCGAGCTCATGACCGCCGCCGAGTGGGCCGGAAAGGTGGTCAACGACCTGAAGGTGCTGGCCAAAGGCACGGGCTCCGTCCCGCTCTCGGCCATCAATCAGGACGACGACGAAGGCAAGCTCATCCTGGCTTCCGCCAAGGCGGTGCTGGCGTCCATCGACAAGAAGGACGCAAAGGCCATCAGCGTGGCGGACACCGCGAATGCCCTCGAGGTGTTCAACAAGCGTCCCTTCAACGGCGACGGCGTCGTGACGGTGGAGTCGGCCGCAGACGCCGACGCCAAGCGCCTGGTGGAGGACGCGCTCGGCACGGTGACGCCGGTCACCGACAAGAGCGGCAACCCGGGCCTCAGCGCGGAGCTCGCGACCACGTTCCTCGCCGAGGTGAAGGCCTACGGTGAGTGGCTCGCCGCCGGCGCCGCCGACGAAGCGACGAGGCCGTTTGCAGGCGCCGCCGAGGCCTACGTCGCGGTGAGCGCGGTTCGCGGCAAGGTCGACGACTTTTTTGCTCGCACCAAGGTCGCCGCCTTCGACGCGCGCGCGGTGGGCGCGGTCAATCGCGAAGAAGCCGAGTACCTCGCCATCGCCGCCAAGGACCTCGACGTCACGGCCAAAGAGCTCACGCACTTTCCGCTGGCGCAGATCACCGCCGACGGCGCGCTGCCCCTGGAGAAGGGCGTCAACCCCGCCTGGGGGCCGCTCCTCGCAGACCTTCGGGAGAAGGCCGTGAAGCCCGCGATCGGCGACAAGACGACGCTCACCGAGGCCGACTGGAAAGCGATCCTCGGCAAGCTCGAGGCGCACGGCGCCTGGGTCGCTTCCAAGAAGGGCCTCTCGGTGGAGAAGCTGGGCGCGGCCCGCGTTCAGGAGATCGCAGCCGGGGACGCGCAGGCGACGTTCGACGCGCTCTTCGCCGAAGAGACCAAGGCCGAGCCCCTCGCGGCGGCGATTCTGTCGGTGGAACGTCTCGTGCGCTACGCGCGCGACCTCATGCCGCTCGCCAACAACTTCGTCTCTTTTCGCGACTTCTACGGCAAGAAGACGCCCGCCACATTCCAGGTGGGAACGCTGTACCTGGACCAGCGCGCCTGCGAGCTCTGCGTTCTGGTGGGCGACGCCGGGCGGCATGGAAGCATGGCGCCGATGTCGAACCTGTACCTCGTGTACTGCGACCTGAAGAACGCCCACGGCGAGGCCATGTCCATCGCCGCCGCCATGACCAACGGGGACGTCGACAACCTCATGGTCGGCCGCAATGGCATCTTCTACGACCGCAAGGGCAAAGACTGGGACGCGACCGTCACCAAGATCGTCGACAACCCTATCAGCATCCGTCAGGCCTTCTGGTCGCCCTACAAGAAGGTCATCCGGATGGTCGAGGAGACCATCGCCAAGCGCGCCGCCGCTGCCGAGGCCGCGGCCGACGCGAAGACCACCGGGGCTGCCTCAACGACCGTGGCGGCTGCCGCCGACGGCGCGAAGGTGGAGCCGCCGGCACCGGCGCCCGCCGGCGCATCGAAGATCGACATCGGCACCGTGGCCGCGCTGGGCGTCGCGGTGGGCGGCATCACCGCCGCCTTCGGCGCCATCATGTCGGCCTTCTTCGGGCTAGGGCTGTGGATGCCCCTGGGCATCATGGGCATCATGCTCGCCATCTCCGGGCCCTCCATGGCGGTCGCCTGGCTCAAGCTCCGGAAGCGCAACCTGGGCCCGCTCCTCGACGCCAATGGCTGGGCCGTGAACGCCATGGCCAAGCTCAACGTGCCGTTCGGTGCCTCGCTCACCAAGCTCGCTGTGTTGCCGGACGGCGCGAGCCGCACCATGACGGATCCCTACGAGGAGAAGGGCCGTCCATGGTGGCTCTACATCACGCTCGCGGTCGTGGTCATCGGCGGCATCAGCTGGTACCTCGGCAAGCTCGACCACTACCTCCCGGAGGGTGGACGGAGCACCAAGGTCTTGGGCGCCAACGCGCCGGCCGCCGCGTCGGCCCCGGCGGCGCCTTCCGCTGCTCCCTCGGCTGCACCCACCGGTCACTGAGCTCGGGTCCCCACGGCGGGCGGCGTTCGCGCTGCCCGCCGTTCGCTTTTTGTCGAGAACAGGCGTGCGGAGCTCCCGAGGTGGCAGCATTCCGGATGACCCCGTGTCTCTTCGACGCGAAGACTCTCGGCCTGCTGCTCCCGAGCCAGGACCTCTATCTCCCTGGGCGAAATGAAGAAAGGCGGCACCTCATCGAGGTACCGCCTTCGCGTGACTCTCTTCTGAAGCTCAGTGCTTCGGGGGAGCCACCGTCGCGCCGCCCGCACCACCGGTGGTGGTGATGGTGACGCCGCCGTTGCCAGGCGGAGCTGCGGGCGCAGCGCCCGCCGGTGCCGGCGCGGGAGCCGGAGCGGGAGCCGGAGCGGGCGGCGGGGGAACGACGCCGGCGGGAGCGGGCGGCGGGGGAACGACGCCGGCCGGAGGCGGGGGCGGGAGCGGATCGGCCCCAGGCGGGTGCGGCGGCGGCGGCGCACCGTTGGGGCAGGGAGCCGGCTCCGGACAGGCCGGGCACTTGACCTCTTCCTTCTCCTTGGGCTTCGCGTCGGTCCAGCCGTAGATGATGCTGAGGCTGGTGATGGTGTCGAGGTTCTCTTTGCCGGGGAGCGGCAAGCGGTCGTAGCGAGCACTGAAGCCCACACCCAGCGAGAACCCTTCGAACAGCTTGGCCGCAAGGATGGCGTCGAAGTTGAGACGAGTGTCCTTGTCGCCGATGTCGCGGTTGGCGAACGACTGCAGGAACTCGAGACCGGTGGAGAAGGTCACGTCGCTGGAGAAGGCGCGGCGGTAGCCCACGAACACGCGGGCCGAGTGGTCGGTCACGGTGCGGTCGAGCGGACCCGAGGTGGCATCCTTGGGGGTGCGGCCGGAGTCCGTACGAATATCGTACTGGAAGTCGTAGCCGGCCTCGGCCCAGAGCGCCGAGACGTCGTCCTTGAGGATGATGTACTTGAAGCCAGGGTCGAGGTTGAGGCGGAACGCGAGACCCTGGAAGCGGTCGTAGCGACCGGTGCCGATGAGGAAGAGGCTCATCGAATCGTTGAGGTAGCGGTCGTAGCGGAGGCGCCCCTGGAAGTTCTCCGACGATGCCTTCATGGGGTCGCCGGACTTGGCGGCACTCTCGCCGTAGTTGGTGATGAGGGAGGCGGCGAAGGCGTTGTCGCCCCGCCGCATGTCGAAGGCGCCGTTGGCGGAGAGCGCCAGGGTGCGGGAGTTACCGCTGGCGAGAAGACCGCCCGCCGACAGCGTGACGTTGGTGATGTCGGTGCTGGGCTTCGCGATCTTCGGCGCGTCGAGCGGTCCCTTGGGGCCGGTGACCTCGACCTTGGCCTCCGGCGGGGGCGCGCCCGTGGGAGCGCCCTGCGCGCGAGCCGCGGTTGCTGCCAGAAGGACCGGCACAATGGTGCCCACGAAAGCTGCAATTCTCATCGATTCCTCGTAGTCCGAAGGACGTTACGAATAGCGACGTATCACGACGCAGAGCGGCCCGAAAGATCCGAAAGTTGCGGTACCGTGGCGACAGCGAGCCGCTCGATTCGCGCAAATACCTCGCGCGCGGAAGGGCTGTGTTTGTAGACATATAGCGAGGCCGCTTCGGGGAGCGTGATGGCGGACTCCCTCACCCGCAAGCGGTCGCTGGCGCAGAACACGATGCGCGCGTGCGTGCCCTTCGCCAGGAGCTCCATCCGGCGAAAGACCGCGTCTCGGTTCCAGTGCCCGAGGACCTCCACGAAGACCGCCGTCTCCCCGCGGCGCGCCAGGATGTCGGGCACGATGAGCTCGGTGGGGTCGAGCTCCAGCACGTCGCTCGACACCGCGAACGACCATGGCTCGGTGCCCTCGGCACCCCTCGCGCGCTTCTTCGGCTTGCCGCCCTCGCCGAGCCGCGCAAGGCCGCGCAGTAGATCGGCCACTTCGTCGCTGACGTCGGCCTCCGGCGGCCTGGGAGCGACCGCTTCCGCGAGATGAAACGTGTAGCGTGCATGATTCTTCCACATCACCGTGGCGGTGAGCTCGAAGGCCGCGGTGGCGCGCAACGTGGGAAGCAGGATCGCCAGGGCCAGACCGTACTTGGTGCTGGCGCCGAAGAGGCTCATGGGGCCGTCGACCTCCAGCACGTACCCGCTCTCTTCCTTTCGAAAGCGGTAGAGGAGCCGCAAGAACTTCAGCTTGCGAAAGAGGTGACGGAGGCCGAGGGGCCCGAGGGTGGCGAACCGTACCTGCACCTTTTCCGCCCGCAGCAAGAGCGCCTGCTCTTGCGCGGGATCGTAGCTCGCGACCAGCGCCCGGGCCGAGAGCTTGGGCGCTTCCAAGAGCTGCGCCTGCTCCCGGAGATCGCCGAACAGGGCGCCGCGGAGATCCGCGTCCTGAAGCTCTGCGGCACCGAGCAGCGACGCTCGATCGAACGTGCCTGCCTTGCGCGCCTCGGCGGCGGCCAGAAAGAGCGCGCTGCGCCGGGCCGGGTAGTCCACTTCCGGGGCGTCGCTGAAGGTAGCCGCATCGAGCGCCAGCTTCACCAGGCCCTGGCGGAGCTTCACTTCCTTGGGGCCGCACTCGATGGCGGAGAGCGCCTCCATGAGCTCGCCACGCGGGCATCCCACACAGCCGCAGGTGACCGCGAGGATGCGCGCGGCCAGCGCTTCGGCCTCCGGCGCTTGCTTGGCGTCCACGCGCACGATGTCGATGGTGCCGGCGCGCGTTCGGGTGCGGACGAGATCAGCGGTAAGCACTGTGCTCCCTCCGCCGCTCGCTGGTGTGCTCCTCGGTGGTGGCCTCGGTCACCAGCTCGTAGAGCACCGCGTGCTTGGTGCCGCTCTTGCGCAAGACGCGCCCGAGCCGCTGCACGTGCTCGCGAACCGATCCGCTCCCGGAGACGATGATGGCCACGCTGGCCTCCGGCACGTCCACCCCCTCGTTGAGCACCTTGGAGGTGACCAGCGCGCCGTACTCGCCGCTGCGAAAGCGGGTCAAGATGTCGATGCGCTCCCGCACCTTGGTCTGGTGGGTGATGATAGGCACCAGGAAGCGCAGCGAGATGACGTAGGCGGTGGCGTTGTCGCTGGTGAAGAGGATGGTGCGGCCGTCGCGATGCCGGTGCAGAAGCTCCTCCAGGGTGGCGAGCTTGGCCCGGGCGGTGAAGGCCAGCGCCTTCTGCCGTCGAAAGGCCGCCATGGCCTCGTGCCCCTCGCGGGTCTGCGAGGCACGGACGATGAAAGTGGCGAAGCCCTGGGGGCTGCTCATGCGAATCTGGTGCTTGGCGATGAATGCACGATACAGGCGTCGCGATTCGTCGTACTCGGCGCGCTCGTCGGGATCGAGCGGGAGGAAGATGCGCTCCACGTCGTAGTCCGCGAGCCACGAGCCGGAGAGCTCCACGATGTCTTTTCGGTACACCGTGTCGCCCACCAACGTGGCGAGCAGGGCCTCGCGGCCGTCGGTCCGCTCCGGTGTGGCGGTGAGCCCCAAGCGAAACGGCGCGATGGTGGAGAGCGCCGCGTGCTTGTAGGCGTCGCTCGGCAGATGATGGCACTCGTCGAACACCACCAGGCCGAAGCGCGAGCCCAGGTGGTCCATGTGGAGGTGCGCCGAGTCGTAGGTGGTCACCGTGAGGTCCTCCACCTGATGCGATCCGCCCCCCACGATGCCCACCGGCACGCGGAACGTCGACGCGAGCGTGTCGTGCCACTGGCGCACCAGCTCCAGCGTCGGCGCTACCACCAGGGTCGAACGCTGCTTCTTCAGCATGGCCATGACCGCCACCTGCGTCTTGCCGGCGCCGGTCGGGAGGACCACCACGCCGCGACCACGGGCCTTCTCCCATGCCTCGAGGGCCTCGCTCTGATAGACGCGCGGCTCGCGCACCACGCGGGCCTCCAGCGACAGCTGGGCGTAGCGCCGGGCCTCGTCCTGGAACGGCACCTTGGCGCCCACCAGCGCCCGCACCAACTTCGCGTAGGAGACCGCCGGCGCCCGCAGGCAACCGGTGCGCTCGTCGAAGATCACGTCGGGGAGCGTCAGCGAAGCCGCCTCTCCGTGAATCTCCAGCGTCCCCGCGGCGAATACCAGGCGCATACCCGGCCGGGTTTACGCCATCGAGCGGGCAAACGAAAGCGGCGCGCGGTGAATCACCGCACGCCGCTCGAGGCTCGCGCCTCCGGAGCCTACCGTCTCAGTAGCCGGCCGGGAGCACCACGTCCCAGAGGGGAGTCTGGGTGGTGGGGCAGTTGTTCGGATCGCTGGTGCCGTTCACTTCCGCGCACTTCTTGATGGGACCGTTGACGTAGTCGATGAGCAGATCGTGGTAGCCGTCGCCCACCGTCCAGCGATCCGGACGGAGCGAGCCCCAGCTGTTCTTCACCCGGAAGAACTCGATCTTCGTCTCGGAAGCCAGCGCCTTGTCGAGCTGGGCCGCGGTGTAGTCCGATTTGCCCGCGAGGAGCGTGGTGCCGTCGGCCAGCTTGGCCTGGTAGTCGGTGACGTTGGTCATGTGGCCGCCCTGGCGACCGGGTCCCAGGCGATCGAGCTCCTGCTTGGAGAACTTGGAGTCGCGCGTGAGGGCGTTGAAGTCGACGGCCCAGGAGATGACCAGGGGGACGCCGTCGTGGAGCGCGCGCTGCATGCGAATCTGGAGCTTGCGTCGCTCGGCGTCGTTGGTCGGGTAGTCCACTTCCTTGAAAGCGAGCGCGCCCTGGCGGTTCCACTGGGAGCCGGTGCCGATGGCGTCGGCGAGGGTCGCCTTCACCGCCTGGTGGGTGGTGGCGCTGGGCACCGCCACCGCGATGTCCTTGGCGCGCAAGATGTCGGTGCCGGTTTTGCGGCTGGCGTAGCTGCGGTCGAGGGTGCGCGTGACGCCGGCACCGAAGACCTTGTCGAGCTTGGCCTTCACGTCCGTGGAGAGACCGAACGCCTTGTCGAGCTCCGCGCGAACCAGCTTGCGATCGCGGCGAGCGGCGCGGTCCTTGAGGACGCCCGTCTTGAGCGAAGCGTTCATGGCGGCGAGCGCCTTCGACTGCGTATTCGACATCTCCGCCTCTTGCTCGGCGGGGATGAAGGCGCCCTCGGCGATGATGCCGTAGCGGATGATGAGATCGGTTGCGACGCCGAAGCTGCCGCCGGTGGAGAGCTCGTCGGCGTAGCCGCCGTTGGCGATCTGCTCGAACCAGTGCCAGTAGGTCGTGTAGGTCTCGGAGGTGTTCAGCTCGACGCCGGTCGCGCGCTTGTTGATGGACTCCACCCAGCCGTGCACCGCGTAGAGCCAGCAGTTTCCGATGGACTGACGCTTGACCTTGCTGTTGGTGGTCTGCGTGATGTCGTCGCTGGAGGCACCGTCGTCGATGCCCTCCTCGTCGCTGTCGACAGCGCAGCCAGCCGCGGTGAGCGGGGCGCCCAGGGCGAGCATGGCGATCATGGCGAAAGAACGGAAGCTGCGAGCCTTGGTGGTCATCGGGGGGGTCTCCTTGCGGTCAGGTTACCGCGACGTAATTCTCGTAAAGCGAGATGTGTGCCAGGGAGCGCACATGTCGTACCTGCGGCATTTCCAGCAAATGCCGCTCCGGTCTGAGCTCTGCGGCCCCAGGGCGGGTGGATCATCCGACCCACAGGCGAGCCGTCCGCGGGCGGTTTCCGACGCCCGACGGATGGGGCGCGGGGTATAGGGGGGCCATGCTCCCCGACTACGAGAAGATGGGCGTCTTCTATCTCGGCAAGGCCGACGACGGCGGCCCGTTCCTCTACGACGCACGTCACCTGCTCACCCACGGCGTGGTCATCGGCATGACCGGGAGTGGCAAGACCGGCCTCTCCATCGGGCTCCTGGAAGAGGCTGCCATCGACGGCATTCCCGCCATCGTCATCGACCCCAAGGGCGATCTCTCGAACCTGCTCCTGACGTTCCCCCAGCTTCGGGCCGAGGACTTCGCGCCCTGGGTGCCGGAGGGGAAGGATCCCGCGGAAGAGGCGGCGACCTGGCAGAAGGGCCTCGCCGAGTGGGACCAGGACGGCGCGCGCATCCAGCGCCTTCGCGATGCCGCCGAGGTTTCGCTCTACACGCCCGGCAGCAGCTCCGGGATCTCCGTCTCCATCGTGAAGTCCCTGGACGTTCCCGACGCCGCGGTGCTGGACGATCCGGAAGCGCTCCGGGAGCGGGTGGTGGCGGTGGCCTCGAGCCTCCTGGGCCTGGTGGGCGTGGACGCCGATCCGGTGAAGAGCCGCGAGCACGTGCTCCTCACCAGCATCCTCCATGGGCACTGGTCCAAGGGCAAGAGCCTCGACCTCGAGACGCTCATCCAGCGGGTGCAAGATCCCAAGGTCGCCAAGATCGGCGTGCTCGATCTCGAGACGTTCTTCCCCTTGAAAGAACGCTTCGAGCTGGCGGCCATGTTCAACAACCTCCTGGCCTCGCCGAGCTTCGCCGCGTGGCTCGAGGGCGAGGCCCTGGACGTCTCCGCGTTCCTGCGCACCAAGGCAGGCAAGCCGCGCATCTCCATCTTCTCCATCGCGCACCTGGGCGACGCCGAGCGCATGTTCTTCGTCACGCTCCTCCTGCACCAGATGGTGGGCTGGATGCGCAGCCAGTCGGGCACCACCAGCCTGCGGGCGCTCCTCTACATGGACGAGATCTTCGGTTACTTCCCGCCGGTGGCGAACCCGCCCTCCAAAGCGCCGCTCCTCACGCTCCTGAAGCAGGCGCGGGCCTTCGGGCTGGGTGTGCTGCTCGCCACCCAGAACCCGGTGGACCTCGACTACAAGGGCCTCTCCAACACCGGCACCTGGTTCATCGGTCGCTTGCAAACGGATCGCGACAAGGCGCGCGTGGTCGAAGGACTGGCGGGGGCTGCGGGCGGCCAACCGGTCGACCGCCCGGCCCTCGAGCGCTTGCTTTCGGGCCTGGAAAAGCGGCAGTTCCTGGTGCACGACGTGCACGAGCCCCGGGGGCCGCTCCTGCTCCGCACGCGCTTCACGCTCTCGTATCTGCGGGGGCCGCTGACCCGCGAGCACATTCGTGCGCTGCGCCCCAAGGCTGCCGCCAGCGCGGTCAGCTCGCAGGCCGCCGCCCCGGCGACGGTCGAGATCGACGCGGCCGGGAGCGCCTCGCCGTTGCCGGTGTTGCCCAAGGAGATCGTCCAGGTCTTCCTCGATCCACGGACCGCCACGCTGGTGCCGTACCTTCTGGGTGCCGCCACGGTGTCGGTGGCCGATGCCAAGGTCGGCCTCGACGTGACCCGCGAGGTGGTGTTCGCGGCGCCGTTTCGCAGCGGCCCGGTGCCGGTGGTCTGGGACGAGGCCGTGTGGGTCGATACCAAGCTCGGCGAGCTATCCAGTGAGCCACCGGAAGGCGCCGAGGCGTTGCTCGAGGCGTTCCCCGACGCAGCGCAGAAGGCCAAGACCTACGCCACCTGGGCCAAGGACTTCGCCGGTTGGCTGGTGAAGAACCAGGGCGTCTCGCGTCTCAAGAGCAAGAGCACCGGGCTCGTGTCCGAGGCAGGCGAGGACGAGGCGGCTTTCCGCGCGCGTCTCTCGCAGGCAGCGCGGGAGGAGCGCGACGCGGCCCTCGATGCGCTCAAGGCCAAGTACGCCCCCAAGTTCGATGCCCTCCGCGACAAGATTCGTGACGAGGGGCTGGCAGCGCAAGAAGCGCGCGCCGCCGCCGAACACGCGGCGCAGGCCAACAACTTCGCGGTGGGTGCCGGTCTGGTGGGCGCCATCTTCGGTCGCGGCGGGGTTTCCACCGCAGCGCGCCAGGTTGCCGCGGCCAGTCGTGGGTCCGGCCGCGCCGCGCAGAAGGCCCAGAGCGCCCAGCGGCGCGAGGCCAACGTGGCAGCGGCCCAGGAGAAGTGGCGCGCTCTCGACGCGGCGTTCCGCGCCGACGCGGCGAAGATCGCCGCGGCCTACGATCCCCAGCAGGAGCCGCTCGAGGTGGTGGTGGTGAAGCCGAAGAAGAGCGGCATCGACGTCAAGCTGGTGGCGCTGGCCTGGCGAGGCCAAGCGTGACGAAGATGTTCCTGCTCACCTGCGCGCAGCTGCCGGAGCCGGACCACGACGCGCCGCTCCTCGACGCGGCGCTCCGGGCTCGTGACCTCGATCCGGAGTTGCTGGCCTGGGACGAGCCTTCGGCCCTCGATCGCTTGACGGCAGCACCGGGAAGTCTGGTGGTGGTGCGCTCGACCTGGAACTACTACCGGCACTACCCGGCGTTCCTCCGGTTCGTGCAGAGTGCATCGAGGGTCGCGCGCCTCTGCAACCCCGCCGAGGTCATCGCCTGGAACACCGACAAGCGTTACCTGGAAGCGCTCGCCGCGCGCGGCATCGCCATCGTTCCCACGCGCTACGTGGAAGGCAAGGGCGCGCCCGGCGAAACGTTGACCGCGCTCATGGATCGCGAGGCCTGGGGCGACGTGGTGGTGAAGCCACGGGTCTCCGCCGGCTCCTTCGAGACGCACCGGTTTCGCCGGGGAGAGCTCGACGAGACGCTCTTCGGCAAGCTGCGAGCGGAGCGGCCCCTCATGGTGCAGCCCTATTTGCCCAGCGTCGAGACCAGCGGAGAGCGCTCCGTGGTGTGCTTCGAGGGCGAGGTCTCGCACGCGATTCGCAAGTCTCCGCGCTTCGCCGGGGGCGCCGAGTCGGTGCGACCGGAGCCGGTGAGCCCGG
>Ga0075163_10005343_pt1 | contig 17148 bp, 11 predicted proteins | sample JI1023141ADNA_FD_71478 | JGI IMG/M metagenome (GOLD analysis project Ga0075163, IMG submission 71478) | Wastewater effluent complex algal communities from Wisconsin, to seasonally profile nutrient transformation and Carbon sequestration -... | ecosystem: Engineered > WWTP > Effluent > Algae...
CCCTGTCCAGCGCGCGCAGCGCGAAGTTGCTGCGCCCGCGACGGGCCGGTACGCTGCTCGTCATTGACATGGGTCGCATCCTCGCTGTCCGTGCTCGACGCTGCCTCGCGGGCCTCGCCCTCGCCCTCGCGTGCGGCCATGAGGAGCTGCCGTTCACGGTGCCCGAGGCGGTCGAGGCCAGCAGATACGTCGAATATGGGACCTGGGCCGACGACACCGCCGTGTGCATGGGCCCGGCCCTGGCGCGGCTGGACGACCACGTCGAGGCGACCGCGGAGTTCATGGCGGTCTCGCTGCCGACCTCGAAGATCCGCTACACCTGGGTCCCCCCGGAGCTCGAGGGCGAGGATACGTGGTTTTGTACCGGCTCGCCCCAGGCGTGTCACATCGGCCACAACGGCCGCTCGTACATCTTCACGACCGTCCTCGAGCAGTTCCACGAGGTCGTGCACGCCGTCGACTACCAGGCGCTCGGCGAGGGTCATCGCGTGCTCACGGAGGGGATCGCCGTGTATCTCGGGCGCGACGAGTCCTACAAGACCGAGCGGTTCCTCAAGAACTTCCCCGCCGCGTTTCGCGACGTCGTCGAGTCCGACGGTCCGATCGACTACGAGCGGTCGCTGCACTTCGTCGGATCGATCCTCGAGCGCGACGGCGTCGAGAAGTTCAAGGAGCTGCGCGCGCGCGTGCCCGTCGACGCGGACTACGCGGCGTTCGCCGCCGCGTACCTCGCCGTGTACGGCCAGGACCTCGACGCGGCCCTCGCCGAGATGACCACCCCGATCCGCCCGTGGTTCGCGGAGTACGATCCGTGCGTGGGCGAGCCCATCCCCTGGGGCGCGGGGCCGGAGCTCGAGGTCAAGCTGCGCGGGCGCTGCGGCGACGGCTCCTTCTTCGGCGGCGGGCTCGTCGACGACGATCCCGGCTTCTCCAAGGTCTTCACGATCGACATCCCCGCTGCGGGCATGTACACGATGTCGGTCACCGGCAACACGTCGAACGGGAAGCAGCTCATCGGCGAGCTCAGCAGCTGCTCCGACACGGAGGGCAGCGGCGTGCGCTCGGTCTGGGGCAGCCCGGGCACGGGCACGCTGCGGCCCGGTCGTCATCGCCTGGCGGTCGGCTTCCCGCACGCCGCCGAGCCGGCCGGCGAGCTCGACCTGTCGCTGCGCTACGTCGCGGCGCCGTGATCGCCCCGCGCGCGCAGCTCGGCGCGCACGCGCATCAGCGCCTCGCCGAGCAGGTTCTGGCCGCGCCACGTCGCGCGGTCGTGGATCCGCGGGTCGTCGGCGCGCAGGCCGACGCCCCACACGCGGTCGAGCGGGCTCGCCTCGACCAGCAGCCTGTCGCCGGTCGCCAGCAGGGCCGCGCGCATCGCCGGGTTCTGGTCGAACTTCGCGAGGTTCCCGCGCACGACGATGTCGAGGCACGCGGCGGTCCATGTCGCCTCGTCGAAGCCGGCGACGGCGCGGCCGAGCGCCTTGTGCTCGCGCGGCGAATCGCTGGCGAGGATCTTCGCGCGGGTCGCCTCGTCGCCGAACAGCCGCGCCTTCTCGGCCATCATGAACTGTTCGGCGCAGCGGTACGTGACGCCGTCGACCGTGAACACCGAGTCCGTCCATTGCCCGAACACCGCCGGCGGCTGCCAGAACAGCACCATCGTCGCGGTCTCGATCACCTGCGAGCCGTCGAAGTCGTCGCGTGTCCGCCTGCCCGTGCCCATCGCCGACGACGGTATCAGCGGCGCCGCGCGGGTTCCAGCCGTGATGTGCATCGATCGCTGGACACGGGCGATACCGCGCGATATCGTCGCGCCATGCCCCGGGTCACCTTCACGCCGAATCTCCAGCGCCACGTCGAATGCCCCGCGCAGGACGTCCCCGGCGCGACGGTGCGAGAGGTGCTCGAGCGGCTGTTCGCGGAGCACCCGCGGGCCCGCGCCTACGTGCTCGACGACCAGGGCGCGGTGCGCAAGCACGTCGTCATCTTCGTCGACGGCGAGCAGATGAGCGACCGCCAGACGCTGACCGACGCGGTCGCGTCCGGCTCGGAGCTGTATGTGATGCAGGCGCTCTCGGGCGGCTGAGTGAAATGGACACGGAGTCAACCTCGATGAACGATCGGATCCTCGTCGGTTCCCGCAAGGGACTGTTCCTGTTCGAGCGGCGCGGCGCGGCCTGGGACCTCGCCCACGTGGCGTTCCTCGGCGACCGCGTCTCGGCGGTCTGCGCCGACGCGCGCGGCGAGCACCTGCTGGCTGCGCTCGACCTCGGGCACTTCGGCGCCAAGCTCCATCGCAGCGGCGACGGCGGGCGCACGTGGGCCGAGCTGCCGGCGCCGAAGTACCCGGAGCGGCCGCCCGGGCTCCACGACATCGAGCCGATGCGCAAGCAGCCGACGCCGTGGAACACCGAGCTCGCGTGGGTGCTCGAGCCCGGGGTCGCGCCCGGGCGCCTGTGGTGCGGCACGATCCCCGGGGGCCTGTTTCGCTCCGACGACGGCGGCGAGACCTGGGCGCTGGTCGAGTCGCTGTGGGATCATCCATCGCGCGCAAAGTGGTTCGGCGGCGGCTACGACTGGCCCGGCATCCACTCGATCTGCGTCGACCCCGGCGACGACCGCCGCGTGCTCGTCGGCGTCTCCTGCGGCGGCGTGTGGCTCACCGAGGACGAGGGCGCGACCTGGACCAACGTCGGCGAGGGCCTCGTCGCCGACTACATGCCCCCCGAGCAGCGCGGCGACCTGGAGATCCAGGACCCGCACCGCGTCGTCGCCTGCGCCGCGGCGCCCTCACACATGTGGATGCAGCACCACGGCGGCGTGTTCCGCTCGCGCGACGGCGGCCGCCGCTGGCAGCAGCTCGCGGTCCCGCCGTCCTCGTTCGGCTTCGCCGTCGCGGTCCACCCGCGCGACCCCGAGACCGCGTGGTTCGCACCGGCCCACAGCGACCAGGTCCGCGTGCCCATCGACGGCGCCGTCGTCGTCGCCCGCACCCGCGACGGCGGGCGCAGCTTCACGGCGCTGCGCGAGGGCCTGCCGCAGCAGCACGCCTACGACCTGATTTATCGCCACGCGCTCGCGGTCGCCGCCGACGGCGAGCGCCTGGCGATGGGCAGCACCAGCGGCTCGCTGTGGCTGTCGGAGGACCAGGGCGACCGCTGGCGGTCGCTCTCGACCAACCTGCCGCCGATCGCGTGCGTGCGCTTCGCGTGACGGCTACGCGCCGCGCGACAGCCGGCGCAGCATCGCCTGGATCTCGTCGCGCGCCTTCGTCAACATCTGCGAGCGGTAGACCCCGTAGGCGCTGCCGAGGATCGGCCCGGTGATCAGGCCGACGACCGGCAGCACCGCCGCCGCGAGCCCGATCTTGGCCCCGCTGACGAGCGCGCCGCCGGGCGTGAGGCGCTGGTGCAGGTCGAGCAGCTCGTCGTGGAGCGCCTGGCGGCCGTCGGCGTCGAGCTCGGCCAGGCGCTCGACGCGGGCGCGCAGGCCGGCGAGCTCGCGCTCGAGCGCGGCGTCGCTGAACGGCGCGACGTCGACGAGGCCGCGCAGCTGGTCGCCGCGCTCCTTGGCCCAGCCTTTCGGGTCGTCGCGGAGGCGCTGCGCCTGGGCCTTCGCCCAGCCCTTTGGATCGTCGCGGAGAGACATCGGCGCCGAGCATAGCAGCGCGAGCTGGGCGCGCCGCCCCCTCGAACGACGGATCGCCCCGCGGCCCCGGACCGGCCGCGTGGCATCGATCACCGACCGCCGGCGCGCGCGCCCGTGAAAAACGTGGCAGCGTGCCGCGCGATGCTCGAGGCCCCCGACGCGCAGGTCTTCCGCGACGAACCACTGCTCGAGATCGTCGCGCACATCACGGCCCGGCTCGCGACCGGCGCGAGCGTCGTGCGCCTCGAGGTGCTGGACCCCGATCACGGCCGCGGCTGCTACCCCGGCGAGCGGGTGACCGTCGCCGGGGTCGTGCACGTGCACCGGCCGCTGCGCGTGTGGGTCGACCTCGCGGCGCGGCTCGGCCTGCGGCTGCTGACGCCGCGCGCCGCCGAGCCGCCGCGCGTCCAGCTTCGCCTCGAGCCGCTCGACGCCGGCGACTGGCACACCGAGCCCGTCGCCGAGCCGACCGAGAAGTACGGCGTCGCCTCGAGCTTCGCCCGGATCTCCAAGCTCGAGGACCCCGACTTCGTGCTCGACGTCGCCGACGCCGTCGAGCGTATCGGCCTGACCGCGGACGCGCGCGTGCTCGAGCTCGGGGTCAACCGCGGCGACACGCTCGCGCTGCTGGACGCGCTCGTGCCCGGCCTCGCCGCGCGCGGCGCCCTCGTCGGCGTCGACCACTGCCGTTCGGCGCTGGCGGCCGCGCGCGCGCGCTTCCCGGGCAGCGGCGCCCGGTTCGTCGCGGCCGACCTCGCCGACCTCGCCGGCCTCGAGCTCGGCGTCTTCGATCTGGTCGTGGCGATCGACACGCTGCAGAGCTCTGGCCTCGACGACCGGGCGCTGCTGCGGCACGTCGTCCAGCGCTGCCTCGCCCCGCGCGGCGCCCTGCTGCTCGGCCTGCCCAACTGTCGCTATCGCGGCGGCGAGGTCGTGCACGGCGCGCGGATGCGAAACTTCCGCCAGCCGGAGCTCGGCCTGCTGTTCAAGGACGTCGCGTTCTATCGCAAGTACCTGCAGCAGCACGGGCGCACCGTCCACGTCACCGGCAAGCACGAGGTGCTGATCACCGCGGTCCCGATCGGCGGACGGGCAGCGGACCCGGGGTGACGGCGTCGCCGTCGCGTTCGCGTCCGTCCGCGCCTCGCGACCCGCGCAGCGGCGGACCGGGTATCGTCGCGCGATGCCCGAGGTCGATCCCGACGAGATGACGGTCCTGGCCGTCGCGCACGAGCCGATGCTCCTCCTGGGCGCCGACCACCGCATCGTCGCCCTGAACCCCGCCGCCGCCAGGCTGCTCGGCGAGGCGGCCGACGCGGCGCTGGGCAGGCCGCTCCTGGAATGGGCGCACCCCGACGACCGCGAGGCGCTCGCCGCGGGCTGGACCGCGACCGGCGCCGCCGTCGTCGAGCTCGCGGCCCGGCTGCGCGGCGGCGACGGCGACCGCGGCGTCACGCTCCGCTGCGCGCGCGACGGCGGCGGACGGCTCGTGATCGCGGCGCGCGAGCCGGGCAGCGTCGAGGCCCTGCGCGCCGGGCGGGACCTCGCGCGCCAGCAGCTCGCCGCGGTGTTCGCGACGACGCTGGACGTCATGCTGGTGACCGACGAGCGCGGCGTCATCACCGATATCAACCGCCCGCCGGCGGGCCTGCGCCACGCCGACCTGATCGGCGTGCCGATGCTCTCGTTCGCGGCGCCCGATGAGCGGGTGCCGATGCGCGAGCGCTACGACCGGGTGTTCACGAGCGGCGCGCTCGAGGCCTACGACACCGAGGCACTGTTCCCGGGCGGCCGGATCGAGCGCTTCGTCAGCCGGCTCGGGGCGATCCGCGACGGCGAGCGCAGCGTCGGCACCGTGCTGGTCACCCGCAACGTCACCGAGGAGCGCAGGATCGAGGCCGCCAAGCGCAGCGCCGAGGCGCAGCTGCGCGAGTACATGCTGCAGCTCGAGCGCAGCAACGCCGAGCTCGAGCGCTTCGCCTCGGTCGCCTCGCACGACCTGCAGGAGCCGCTGCGCAAGATCCAGGCGTTCAGCGACCGGCTGCGCGACCGCTTCCGCGAGGAGCTCCCGGACGCCGGGCGCGACTACCTCGAGCGCATCCGCGGCGCCGCCAGGCGCATGCAGGACCTGATCAACGACCTGTTGATGTTCTCGCGGCTGTCGACGGTCGCGCGGACCTTCGCGCCCGTCGACCTCGCCAGGGTCGTGCGCAGCGTGATGTCGGACCTCGAGCTGCGCATCGAGGAGACCGGCGGCCGGATCGACGTCTCCGGGCTGCCGGCGATCGAGGCCGACGCGCTGAGCATGCGCCAGCTGTTTCAGAACATGATCGGCAACGCGCTGAAGTTCACGCGCCCCGACGCCGCGCCGGTCGTCAAGATCTCGGCCGAGGTGGCGCCCGCGCCGGACGGCCGCGGGCCCGACGAGCTGCGGATCGAGATCGCCGACAACGGCATCGGCATCGAGCCGCGCCACCACGATCGCATCTTCGGCTTCTTCGAGCGCCTGCACGGCCGCGGCAAGTACGAGGGCACCGGCGTCGGCCTCGCGGTGTGCCGCAAAATTGTCGAGCAGCACCACGGCAGCATCCGCGTCGCCAGCGTGGTCGACCAGGGCACGACCTTCACGATCACGCTGCCGCTGAAGCAGACCCCGGCGTAGCGCCGCGGTCAGCCGAGCCGCCAGCGCGGGCCCTTCGCCGTGTCCTCGATCGCCACGCCAGCCGCCGAGAGCACCTCGCGCAGCAGGTCCGCCCGCGCGAAGTCCTTGCGCTGGCGCGCGTCCTGGCGGGCCTGCAGCAGCCGGTCGAGCACCGCGGCGTACGGCGCCGCCGCATCGCCGCCGCCGCCCGCCGGCAGCGACTCCGCCGCGAGCTCCGGGTACAGCCGCGGCGACCCGAGCTCGACGCCCAGCACGTGCAGGTGACGCACCAGGCAGCGATACGCCGCCAGCAGCCCCGGGAGGTCCCCGGTCGTCTCGAGCCCGCCCGCGAACAGCTCGTTGACGTACGCGAACACGGCCGCGGTCGCGCTCGGCGTCGCCAGGTCGTCGTCCATCGCCGCGATGAACGCCGCGATGAACCGCTCGCTCGCCGCGCCGAACGAGCCGCCGGTCAGGCCCGGGCGCTCGCGCGGGACCGCGGCGTCGCCCGCCCGCAGGCTCGCGTAGCCGCCCGGCACGGTGAAGCGCAGCGCCTCGTCCGGCAGCGCGTCCAGCCGCGCCTGCATCAGCGCCACCGCCCGCTTGACGCGCTTGAAGCCCTCGCTGGCCGAGGCCAGCAGATCCCACGAGAACGCGAGCTTGGTGCGATAGTGGGTGCTGGCATAGAACCACCGCACCTCGTCGACGCCGTGGCGCGCGAGCAGCTCCGGCACGCCGATGACGTTGCCGAGCGACTTGCTCATCTTGACCGACTCGCCCGCGGCGTCGCGCAGGTCGAGGTGCTCCGGGTGCATCCAGTGGCGGACCCACGGGTGCCCGCACAGCGGCTCGCTCTGCGCGAGCTCGTTCTCGTGGTGCGGGAACAGGTTGTCGATGCCGCCGCCGTGGACGTCGAAGCGCTCCCCGAGCAGCGCCGAGCTCATCGCCGAGCACTCGATGTGCCAGCCCGGCCGCCCCTGCGGCCACGCGGCGTGCCCGGTCGCCCAGCTCGGCTGCCCGGGCGCGCTCGGCTTCCACAGCGTGAAGTCGGCGGGGTGGCGCTTGCGGGCGAAGTCCTCGTGCACGCGCCCGCTGGCGCCGACCTGCTGCTCCGCGAGCGTGTTGCCCGACAGCTGGCCGTAGGCTGGGAAGCTGCGCACGTCGTAGAACACCTCGCCGTCGACGACGTAGGCGTGCCCGCGCGCGATGAGCCGGGCGACCGCGTCGACCTGCTCCGGCACGAAGTCGGTCGCGCGCGTGTACACGGCGTAGTCCTTGATCGCCAGCGCCCGGCAGTCGCGGCGAAACCCGGCGATCATGCGCTCGGTCAGGTCCTGCCACCCGCCGTCGGGCGCCGCGGCCATGATGCGGTCGTCGATATCGGTGTAGTTGATCACCGATACGACGTGATACCCGCGATACTCGAGCCAGCGGCGAAAGCCGTCCCAGAAGCAGTAGGTCCGCGCGTGGCCGATGTGCATCGGCGCGTACACCGTCAGGCCGCAGGTGTAGATGCGCACCACCTGCCGCTGCGCCGGCGTGAACGGGACCCTGGCGCGCTGCCGCGTGTCGTGGACCATGAAGGCCATGCGCGCGAGGCTATCACAGCCGACCGAGCGCGCACTTTTTCGCGCGACGCGGGGCGCCGACAATTTCCTGTTGCGCCCCGGCGGGCCCTGCCGTACCTTGCCAGAGCGCGTTGCGCTGGCGGACGTCCTGCGACCTTGCAGGCGTAAAAGACGAAGGCTTCGGCCATGGTTGTCTCACATGTCTCCTGGGGGAGCATCGAGCTCCTTCATAATGTCGTTCGCACGCTGGACGCTCTGCACGAACAAGGCCCCCCGCCCCCGGTGGTCCGCTACCGGGCCAAGGTGAAGCTGCACGGCTCGAATTGCGCGGTGCAGGTCGCCGAGGACGGGCTGTACGCGCAGAGCCGGACGACGATGCTGACCCCGGCGTCGGACTACAAGGGCTTCGCCGCGTGGGCGCACGCGCACGCGGCGTACTTCCGGTCGCTGCGGCCCGGCACGGTGGTGTTCGGCGAGTGGTGCGGGCCCGGCGTCGAGAAGGGCATGGCGGTCTCGCAGCTGCCGAACAAGCTGTTCGCCGTGTTCGCCGTGCAGGACGGCGACCGCGTGATCTACGAGCCCGACGAGGTCCGGGCGCGGGTGCCCGCCGAGGGCGCGCCCGACGGCCTGTTCGTCCTCCCGTGGGACGGCGACGAGATCGTCGTCGACTACGGCTCGCGCGCGGCGCTCGCGGCCGTCGCGGACGCGCTCAATCCTCGCATCGTCGAGGTCGAGCGCGAGGACCCGTGGATCCGCCGCACGTTCGGCGTCTCCGGGCTCGGCGAGGGCCTGGTCTTCTACCCCGTCGAGGTCGACGGCGCCGCGCCCGACACCTCGCCCGCCGCGCTCGCCCGCCTGATGTTCAAGGCCAAGGGCGACAAGCACCGCACCGCCGGCACGAAGACCGCCGTCCAGGTCGACACCTCGGTGGTCGGCTCGGTCGGCGAATTCGTGGCGCTGATGGTCACCGAGGCGCGCCTGCAGCAGGGCCTCTCCGCCGTGTGCGACGGGGTCGTCGACCCGCGCCTCACCGGCAAGTTCGTCGCGTGGCTCGCCGCCGACGTGCGCAAGGAGTCGGTCGCCGAGCTCGAGGCCTCGGGCCTGACGTGGTCCCAGGTGGAGAAGGCCGTGCAGTCGCGCGCGCGCGAGTGGTTCCTGGCCCGCCGCGCGCAATGATGCGAGTGACACGCACGCCGCCGCCCTCGCCCCCACGGCGAGGTCGGCGGCGCGTCACCCTCACGCCGCCGCGCCCCGCGTATCGGTGTACTTTTTGGTGAGCGCCCACGCCAGCACCGCGACGACGAGGTTGATCGTCACCACCGCCACGACCTCCCCGGGCCCGGACACGTGCACCGGAAGATCGGCGTCGGGCGGCGCCGCGTACAGCACTCTTTCAAAGTACACCGCGAGGAAGGTCAGGCCGTACAGCGCCGTGATCACCGCCCAGTTGAGGACAGGCGCCCACGGCCGCGCGGCCAGCTTCTCCGGCGTATTGTACAGCGTCTGCAGCAGCCGCCGCGGCCCGACATCGACGTAGCGATACCCGACCAGCCACCACAGCAGCAGATAATAGTAGAACCAGTCGGTCGCGGCCGCCGCCAGCGCGACGTGAAGCCCGACCTCGACGACGTTGCGGACGACCACCCAGCCCCCGATCAGCCTGCCAAAAGACTGCGGGTTGCGGTTCAGGTGCACGGCCAGCGGCAGCGAGGTCGACAGCAGCGCGATGAGCCCGCCCCAGTACCACAGCGGACTCTTGTAAAAGATCGCCAGCGGCCCGATCACGAACAGGTGCGCCGAGCACACCAGCAGGTGCAGCGCGAACAGCCACTGCGCGTACTTGTTGCGAAACAGCGGGTTGAGCAGCGCGTCCGGCCGGCGCAGCCCCTGCCACACCTGCGCGAGGCCGACGCCGAAGCCCCAGGCCAGCAGCGACGTATAGGCGATCGTCACGACGATCGCGTCCATGGTCCAGCACTGGTCCATCATGGTTGATCACCCGCGAACCGGTCCGCGGGCATGCCCTTCTCCCACGCCCGCAGCGGATGGCGCGCCGGATCGAGGCGGCCCGTGTCCCACGGTTCGAATGCATTGCGCACGTTGCCGAGCCCGCGCGAGGCGAGCCCGGGGTAGTGGCGCAGCAGCACCGACTTCATGTCGCTGTGATCGATCCACTCGAGCCCCTCGGCCGTGTAGACCTCCGGGCGGTAGTCGTCGGTGTAGAAGCGGTCGCCGAGCAGGCGCCAGCTCGCGTTCAGGATGAACACCTGGAACAGCGTCTCGCCGAAGCCGAAGCCGGCCGGGCGGTGGCCCTCGGCGAGCGTGCCGATCAGGAGGTCGATGTGCTCGACGTTGTCGACGCCGGCCGTCTGGCCGTACACCGCGCGCAGCTCGCGGACCTGCTCGGCGTCGTCGGTCAGGTCGTCGAAGCGGTGGATCGGCTTGAGCCCGAGCTCGCGGCGCAGCTGGTTGTAGCGGGGCACGCCGCGCTCGCGGTCGCGGTACAGGTCGATCGCGCCGAGGTCCTGGAACGGCAGGCCCGGCAGCGAGATGTCCTGCAGCGTCGCCGGGAAGTTGTGCAGCACCAGCTGGCCGGGGTGCTGCGCGCCGAAGCTCGCCCACGCGGTCTCGGCCCCGTGCTTGACCAGCAGCGGCCGGGCCCCGCGGGCGCGCGTCGCCCCGAGCGGGACGCGCTCGTCGCCGAGCCGCAGCGTGTCGGGCAGCAGCGAGTGCAGGCGATAGACCGCGGTGAACTCCTCGCTGAGCGCGTACTTCGCGGCGGAGCCGGTCGGGTTGCCGAGGATGCCGCCGAGCTCGCGGTTCTTGATGCGCAGCTGCTCGAGCGCCTTCGGGTGGACCTTCTTGTCGAACAGGTCGGTGAGCAGGCCGTACCAGTTGGCGCGCATCGCCTTGAACAGCGCCGGGTTGGGGAGGATGGCCGGGGTCCACTCGACGGTGTGGGCCTTGGCGATCACCGCGGCGTTGATCATGCGCGCCTTGAGGAACAGCTCGTCGCCGGTCATGCGCGGGTGGTGCTCGCGCAGCATGTCGCAGATCGCGTTGTGCTCGCGCGCGAACAGCGTGTGCAGCAGCGACAGCCCGACCCACCAGTTGCGCGTGAAGCCCGACGCCTCCATCCCGGTGCGCGGGTCGACCGGCAGCAGGCCGTCGGACGCGAGCGCGAGCTTGCCGTGCGGCACCGTCGCGCCGTCGTCCCCGCAGCGCAGGCGCCGGGCCGTCGCGCGGTCGCTGCCGTAGATCTGCGAGCCGTCCCACCAGTGCGTGACCTCGTTGAGGTAGGTCGGCGGGCGCAGCTCCTCGCTCGCGCGCCGCGTCGGGTCCGGCCAGCTGCGCGCGACCGGCATGACGTCGAGGTGGTAGCGCGCGCGCGCCGGGTGGCCCTCCGGGATGCGCACGAGGTCGATGTCCTCGCCGCGGTTCTCGCCGTGGCTGACCCAGTCGTGATTTTCGAACTGGATCCACGCCGCGGCCGCGAGGTTCAGGAACGGCACCTCGAGCATCGGCCCGCGCCGGGTCAGCAGCGCGTGGCTGATCGTAAGCACGTTGACCGGATCGTGGCCAGGGTCGGCCACGCCCCACGTCGCGTCGAGCCCGCGGTCGTCGCCGACGTTGCGGAAGAACCGCGTGAACGCGGCGCCGACCAGCGGGTCGTGGCGCGCGTCGGCCCCGGTCACGCGCTTGCCGTCCTCGGTCTGCGGCAGCCAGTTCCAGCTCCCGTCCTCGGTCCGCGCCTGCAGCGTCCACGGCGGCGGACCGCCCGCGCCGCCGGCGTAGAAGTTGGTCGGCGCGTCGTCGGGGTAGGTGCGCACGATGTTGTTCTCGAACAGCGTGCGCCGCATGTACGCGAGCTTGAAGATGGCGATCGCCTCGTCGGCCGGCTGCGGCAGGCCGGTGATGTCACGATACCAGTTGGTCCACACCTCGTCGGCGATGCCCGCCCCGCCGAACGCCTCGCTCAGCGCGTGCAGGGCCCCGCCCGCGACGTCCGCCAGCGCCCCGCCGACGGCCTCGCCCGCGTGCCACAGCGCCGCCGCCAGCCGCGAGCGCGGCGCGGGCTCCTCCGCGGCGCCGAGCTCCGGCGCCGACAGCCGCGGCCCGCTCGCCAGCCGCTCGGGGTCGACGTGCTCGAAGAAGTGGTCGGTCGGCGGCATGGGAACGTCCGCCCCGATCAGCGCGTTTTGCCACGCGCGGGCGGCCCTGGCCTGCCAGTCGGCGGCCGCGGGCACCCGCTCGAGCGCCTGCACGTAGGCCGCGGCCGCCTGCTCGTACTTGCCCTGCAGGAACAGGGCGTCGCCGAGCAGCGCGGTGAGGCCCGGGTCGGCCGACCCCGCCCCGCGCAGCAGCGCCTCCGCGGCCGCCGGCTCCCGGCGGCGCAGCAGCGCCTCGGCCTCGCTCGTCAATGAAGAGGTATCGGCCATATCACGCGTCGATTGCTCCGGCATCCGCGGCGACACTCCAGCGAGGGCCGGACGCTACCACGCCCCCCGGAGCCGCCGCAACGGCGCGCACGCCTCCGCCCGCGCGCCCGCCTGCGCGGCCGAATACGGCCCTCTGTGCCCAGTTATCGGCTGTTGCGGCCACCCGCGGCCACCCGCGGTCCGCTCGCGACAACGCGACCGACGACGCCCCGCGCCCCCGCACCGTCGCCGCGCTCGCGGTCGACGGAGGACCGTGAGCATCTGTCTCTTCGGACATCCGGGCGATCGCCCCGCCCTGACCACACGACGGGCGCGACAGGCCGACGACGAGCGCGACACGGCCAGGTCACACGCCGTTTCGCGGCGCGCTGGGACAAACAGGACGAGCGCGCGGCGGCCCGTCGCAGTGTCCGACATCCACGCAAATCGACGTTCACACCTACACCGCCGCCGAGGTACGGACGTGGCCTCCTTGCCGGCGCGGGCGAAGCGGTGCGACCCTTCAAATGCCATGTCGCGGGCGCGAGGCTCCCCATGATCCACGAGAAGTCGGTCCGTCCGGGCGGCGCCGAGGGCGGGGCCACCGTGCACCCGCTGCTCTCCGCGAACAGCGGCCGGGCGGCGCTGACAGGCCGCACGACGCAGCGCGGCGCGGAGCTCGGTGACGCGGATTGGAGCCCGCCGCGGGAGTTCGACGAGTACGTGCTCGTGCGCCTGCTCGGCAAGGGCAGCATGGGCCAGGTCTACCTGGCCCGGGACACGGTGCTCGACCGCTCGGTCGCGGTGAAGTTCATCGGCACCGTCGCGCCGGACGCGGAGGACCGCGAGCGCTTCATCGTCGAGGCCCGCGCGGTCGCCCGCCTGCAGCACCCCAACGTCGTCACGATCTACCGCGTCGGCGAGCTCGAGGGCCACCCGTACCTGATCACCGAGTACCTCAAGGGCAAGAGCCTCAGCGACCTCGCCGCGCCGCTCGGGTGGCGCAAGGTCCTCGAGCTCGGCGTCGGCCTCGCCCGCGGGCTCGCGGCGGCCCACCGCCACGGCGTGCTGCACCGCGACATCAAGCTCGCCAACGCGGTGCTCGGCGAGGGCGGCGAGGTCAAGCTCCTCGACTTCAGCCTCGCCAAGCTGCTCGACCCGACCACCGCGGAGCTCGTGCACCCGCAGCCCGCCTCGCCCGACGCCGTCGACGCCGCGATGGCGGCGATCGAGCGCCACGCGGAGGAGCAGGTCCGCCGGGCCGAGCGCAGCCGCCCGCACACTGCCGCCGACGAGCACAACGACACGCTCAGCCCGCTGTCGAGCTCGAACCGGATCTCCGCCGCGATCACGCCGACCGAGATGTCGGCCTCGACGCTGTCGCTGCGCGCCTCGTCGCTGACCCAGGCCGGCACGCTGCTCGGCACCCCGCACTACATGGCGCCCGAGCTGTGGCGGGCCGAGGGCGCGACCCGCAGGTCCGACATCTACGCGCTCGGCGTGCTGCTCCACATCCTCGCGTCCGGCCGCCCGCCGACCGAAGCCGACTCGACCGTCGAGCTCGCGACCCGCGTGCAGGAGCAGGAGCCGCGCCCGCTGCTCGAGCGGGCGCACCGCTGCGACCCGCGCCTCGCCGCGATCGTCGACCGCTGCATCCGCCGCGACCCGTTCGAGCGCTTCGCCTCCGCCGAGGACCTGCTGGCCGCGCTCGAGGCCCTGCAACCGATGGGCCGCGAGCTGGCGATCCCCGAGGGCAACCCGTACCGCGGCCTGCAGGCGTTCGAGTCGAAGCACCGCGCCCTGTTCTTCGGCCGCGCCACCGAGATCCGCGCCGTGCTCGAGCGCCTGCGCGCCGAGCCGCTCGTCGTCGTCGCCGGCGACTCCGGCGTCGGCAAGTCCTCGCTGTGCAAGGCCGGCGTCGTCCCGCTCGTCGAGGAGGGCAACCTCGACCCCGCCCGCCAGTGGGCCTGCGCCGCGATGACCCCCGGCCGCTACCCGCTGCAGACGCTCGTCGGCGCCCTCGCGGCGCTGTTCGACATGACCGACGAGACCATGAGCGCGCTGCTCGGCGCCGGCCCCGACGAGCTGGTCCGCGCGCTGCGCAAGCAGCTCGGCGACGCCCGCGGTCGCCTGCTGATGATCGACCAGCTCGAGGAGCTCGCTACCCTCGGCGCCCCCGCCGAGGTCGCGCAGGTCGGCCCGCTGCTCGCCCGCCTCGCCTCCGGCCTGCCCGGCCTGCGCGTGCTTGCGACCGTGCGCGGCGACTTCCTGACCCGCGTCGCCCAGGTCCCCGGCGTCGGCGATGACCTCGCCCGCGCGATCTACTTCCTGCGCCCGCTCTCGCCCGAGGGCGCCCGCGAGGCGATCGTCGGCCCCGTGCGCGTCAAGGGCGTCAGCTTCGCGACCGAGGAGCTGGTCGACGAGCTCGTCACCGCCGGCTCGCGCGGCAGCCTCCCGCTGCTGCAGTTCGCCCTCGCCGAGCTGTGGGAGATCCGCGATCAGAACACCAACACCATCTCGAGCGCCGACCTGCGAAAGATCGGCGGCGTCAGCGGGGCCCTCGCGCGCCACGGCGACGCCGCGCTCGCCGAGCTGATCCCCGAGCAGCGCGCCGCGGCCCGCCGCGTCCTCATGCGCCTCGTCACCGTCGACGACACCCGCGCCGTGCGCAGCGAGGAGGAGCTCGTCGCCGGCTCGAGCGCCGCCGAGGCCGCCCTCAAGGCCCTGGTCCGCGCGCGCCTCGTCGTCGTCCGCGAGGTCGGCGACCAGGCCGTCTTCGAGATCGCCCACGAGGCGCTGCTCGGCGGCTGGTCGACCCTCAAGGGCTGGCTCGAGGAGGAGCGCGAGAGCCGGGCCGTGCACCACCGCCTCGAGCTCGCCGTCGCCGACTGGGAGCGCCTCGGCCGCGGCCGCGACGGCCTGTGGTCCGGCGCCCCGCTGCAGGAGCTCCGCGCCCTCCAACCCGACACCCTCCGCCCCAGGGAGCGAGAGTTCATCGCCGCCTGCCGCAGCGCCGCCGCCCGCCTCCGCCTTCTCCGTCGCGCCGCCGCCATCGCCCTCCCGGTCGTCGCCGTCCTCAGCTACGGCGGTGTCTGGCTCAAGGGACAGCTCGACATTCGCGCCAAGGTCGACACCGCCGCCGCCGCAGCAGCCGACGAGCGCGCCGCAGCCGAGACCCTGCTCGCCGAGACCGCGGCCCTCCGCGCCCAGGCCTTCGCCGCCTACGACGCCGGTCAGACCGACACCGGCGAGGCCCTGTGGACCCGCTACGTCGCCGCGATCCCCGACGCCGAGCGCAGGCTGGCCCGCGCCTCGCAGCGGCTCGAGACGGCGCTGAGCCTCGACGGCGGCCGCGACGACGTCCGTGAGCGCCTCCTGGACGCCCTGCTGCGTCGGGCGCTGCTCGCCGAGGAGCTCGGCCGCGACGAGCTAGCGATCGAGGACCTCGGCGAGCGCCTGCGCTTCCACGAGCTCGCGGGCGAGCACCTCGCCCGCTGGGAGGCGCCCGCGACCCTGAGCGTGCGCACCGACCCGCCCGGCGCCCGCGTGATCCTCGAGCGCTACGTCGAGGACGGCGGCCGCCTCCGAATCGGCTCCGCCGAGGACCTCGGAGTCGCCCCGGTCGGCCCCCTCACCCGCAAGCGCGGCTCCTACCGCCTGCGCCTCGAGCACAACGAGCGACCGTCGATCGTCTACCCATTCGTGCTGGAGCGCGGGGCCCCGCTCGATCTCGCCGTCACACTGCCCGCCGCGGGCACCGTCCCCAACGGCTTCGTATACGTCCCCGCCGGGCGCTTTCGCTACGGGTCCAGAGACATCGAGAGCGTGCGTCGTTTCCTCCGCGCCGAGCCGATGCACAGCGTCGAGACCGGCCCCTACCTCGTCGCCCGCCACGAGCTCACCCTCGCCGATTACATCGTGTTCCTGAACGCACAGCCGCCGGACCGCAGGGCGGAGATCCTCGCGGCCTGGTCCGCCTCGCCCACCCGCCTCGAAGAGCGACCCGGCGGCGGCTGGCGGCTCGTCCTCTTTCAGGGCTTCAAGACCTACACGGTCGACGCCGGTGCCCCGCTCGTCTACGACGACCGCAAGGAGCGCGCGAGCGTCGTCGCGTGGGAGCAGCTCCCCGCCATGGGCTTGTCTGCGAGCGAGGCATCCGACTACCTCGATTGGCTCGACCGCACAGGCCGCGTCCCCGGGGCGCGCTTCTGCAACGAACACGAGTGGGAGCGGGCCACACGCGGGGCAGACGGGCGCTCCTACGCCGCCGGCGAGGTCCTCGACCCCCGCGACGCCAATTTCGACGACACCTACGGCAAGCGACAGCCCGCCTACGGACCCGACCCGGTGGGCTCCTACCCACACACCTACAGCCCATTCGGCTTGTATGACACCGACGGCAATATCTTCGAAATGACCGTGCCAGTACACGCCCTCCGGCCCACGATGGTCCGCGGCGGCGCCTATTACTATTCCGCGATCCAGGCCCGGACGAACGCGCGCTTCGACATCGCAGACGGTTACCGCGACACGTCCATCGGCCTGCGTGTGTGTGCGACATGGTCGCCACAGCCTCGATAGTCCGCGAATTTTTACTGTCAGTTTCCGTGATCCGATCGCTGTATTCGTGTAGCATTCATGATCGGAGGGTTATGATGATGCGTCGACTTCTCGTTGTCGCTTATGTCCTGTCGCTCGGTTCTGCCTGTGATGAGAGCTCGATGGGCCAATCCGAGCTCGTCACGATGCGCGAGGTCGGAGGCAACGACACCGTGCTCCAGGGCCCCCCGCTCGTCATCCAGGGCCCCCCGCTCGTCATCCAGGGCCCCCCGCTCGTCATCCAGGGCCCCCCGCTCGTCATCCAGGGCCCCCC
>Ga0075163_10005344_pt1 | contig 17148 bp, 17 predicted proteins | sample JI1023141ADNA_FD_71478 | JGI IMG/M metagenome (GOLD analysis project Ga0075163, IMG submission 71478) | Wastewater effluent complex algal communities from Wisconsin, to seasonally profile nutrient transformation and Carbon sequestration -... | ecosystem: Engineered > WWTP > Effluent > Algae...
ACGTTTCAATCACCGGTATTTCACCTCAACCCGTCGGTTCTTGGCCAACGACGCTTCGTCCGAGCCCTGTGCGGCAGGCTTTTCCTTGCCGAAACTCACGGCTTCCAGTTGCCCGCCGGACACGCCCAGGAGCGTCATCGCCCGAGCGACGGCTTCGGCACGGCGCTGCCCCAATGCAAGGTTGTATTCGCGTCCTCCGCGTTCATCGGTATGGCCTTCCAGCATCGCCTTGCGCTTGAGGTCTGCTCTCAGATAACGGGCTTGGTTTTCTACAACAGACTGGTACTCGGGCTTCACAACAAAACTGTCGTAGTCGAAATAGACCACGTTCGGACCAGCCGGACCCGCGCCATCCTGGCCGCCCTTGCCCAGATCCACTGCCGTCACCGCGCTCGCAGCGGCCCCACCAGCACCGGCACCGGAGCCGGTCGTAACCGCCGCACCGGCCTTGTCTTCAACCGGGACTGAGTCCAGTTTGACGTCGGACGCGCAACCCGCGAGGCATGCCACCACAGCGATTGCCAGTAAACCTTTTCTCATGTTCGTGCTCCTGCTTGTAAATCACTTCTGGAACGGCCCCCAGCTCGGCTCGCGGATATCCCCATCCTGCCCAGCCAGCCTGGCCTTGATCTTTCCGTCCAGTGTCGTCGTCATCAAGGCTTCACGCCCTTGATTCTGTGTGGCGTAAACGATGAGGCGGCTGTTCGGCGCGAAACTGGGGCTCTCGTCGGCCGCCGTGTCGGTAACTGCGTTCACCGTTCCACTGGCCAGCTCCATGACCTGCAGTTTGAACGCCCCATTGACGCGCGACACATAGGCGAGCCAGCGCCCATCCGGACTGATCGCCGGCGAGATGTTGTAGGTACCCGCAAACGTCACCCGCTCAGCCACACCGCCACTGGCCGGCATACGGTAAATCTGCGGCGCCCCGCCGCGATCACTGACGAAGTAAATGCTGCGACCATCGGGTGAAAAGACCGGCTCGGTGTCGATGCCAGGACTCTGCGTCAGTCGCCGCGGTTCACCACCGCTGGCGTCCATCACATACAGCTGAGAGCCCCCGTCGCGGCTCAGGGTGAGCGCCACCGTTCGGCCGTCCGGCGACCAGGCAGGCGCACTGTTGGATCCGCGGAAATTCGCCAGCAGGCGGCGTCGCCCCGTGGCCACATCGTGGACATATACCACGGGCTTGCGGGCTTCGAACGACACATAGGCCAGCGAATCGCCGCCCGGCGACCATGCCGGCGAAATGATCGGCTCGGGGCTCGCCAAGGCCACCTGAGCGTTCTCCCCGTCGGCGTCAGCGACCCAGAGCGTGTGCTGCCGACCACTCTTGGTGACATAGGCGATCCGTGTCGAAAAAACGCCTTTGTCGCCTGTCAGCTTCTCGTGGATATAGTCGGCAATCTTGTGCGAAACAAGGCGCAGGTCACCGGCTGGCACCGAGTAAACCTGCCCTCCGAGATCCTGGCCGCGCACCACATCCCACAGCCGGAAACGCACGTCGTAGCGCCCGTCGGGCAGGCGGGTGACGCTGCCGGCCGCCAATGAATCGGCTCCACGCTGGCGCCACAATGGCAGGTCTGCGCGCGACCCTTCGTCCAGGGACTGGCCGGCCGCATCGACCATCTTGAAACGCCCGCTACGCTCCAGATCGGCCTGAATCACGCCGCTGATCTTGACCGGCGATTGGCCCTCCCCCCGAAAACCTGCTATCGCAATCGGCATTTGGGTCAGGCCCACGCCGGAGATCTCGACGCGGAACTGGGCCAAGGCCGACATCATCGATCCCCCTAGCAACACCCCCAGCAACAAGCGGCGCGGGATGGGAAAACGGTCGGTACAAATCATCTTCATCGGGTCGTGCAGGCAAATACATCCGTGAGCAAGGCCTCCATGGTACACACTGGTGATCGGCCCTCGTTACAAACTGCGTCGTTCGCAAGGGACAAAGGCACCTCAACCGTAGAATGCGCCCCATCCATGAACTCGAGTCCACCAGAAACCTCGACTGAGCAACGTTCGTTGGCCGCGCGCGTCATACGGTTGACCGCCTACTTTGGCCAGCAGCGCCACATCTGGGGCGTCGCCTTGCTGGCCTCGCTGGTGGCCGCGGCGACTGAGCCCATGATTCCGGCCTTGTTGAAATACCTCCTGGACCAGGGGTTCAACAGCGGGAAGATGCCGCTGTGGATGGTGCCCATCGGCCTGATGGGCTTGTTCGGGCTGCGCGGTGTGGCCAATTTTGTCGGGCAGTACGCCCTGGCCCGGGTCACCAATGACGGCATGATGGTGCTGCGACGCGCCATGTTCGCGCGCCTGCTCAATGCCGACATGAGCCTGTTTGCCCGCCAGTCGGCCAGCGCCTTGTCCAACACGGTGGTCTATGAAGTCCAGACCGGCGCCAACCTGCTGGTGACGGCGCTCATCGGCATGACCCGCGACGGCTTCACGCTGGTGGCCCTGCTGGGTTATCTGGTGTACCTGAACTGGAAGCTCACGCTCATTGTCGCGATGATGGGGCCCGGAGTCGCCTGGATCATGAAGGCACTCTCGAAGCGTCTGTATCACTTGACCAAGTCGAGCCAGAACGCCACCGATGAACTGGCCTATGTGGTCGAAGAAAACGTGCTGGCCCATCGCATGGTGCGCCTGCACAGCGCCCAGGAAAGCCAGGCCTCCCGTTTCGACTCATTGAGCAGCCGCCTGCGCCGCCTGGCGCTCAAGTCCACGGTGGCCTCGGCGGCCATGACCCCCCTCACCCAGATGATCGCCGCGGCGGCGCTATCGGCCGTCATCGGTGTCGCGCTCTGGCAGAGCCGCGCCGGTGGCGGCAACAGCGTCACCGTCGGCGACTTTGTGGCCTTCATCACCGCCATGCTCATGCTGATCACGCCGATCCGTCGACTGGCCGAAATCGCGAATCCGATCACCCGGGCGGTCGCTGCACTGGAACGCGGCCTCGCGATGATGGATGACGTCAAGGCCGAAAGGGGCGGCACCCTGGACCCGGGGGGCGCCAAGGGCAACATCGAACTGCGCGACGTCACCGTGGCCTACCGCGAAGATCACTCACCCGCCCTCGACCACCTGAGCCTGAACGTCGCTCCCGGTGAAATCGTCGCGCTCGTCGGTCCTTCCGGCTCGGGCAAGACCACGCTGGTCAACCTGCTGATGCGATTCGTGCTGCCCCGCTCAGGCGACGTCCGGCTCGACGGGCACGACCTGACCCAATGGGACCTGGCCGCGCTGCGCTCCCAGTTCGCCATGGTCAGCCAGGACGTGGTGATGTTCAACGACACGGTCGCCGCCAACGTGGCGCTGGGCCAGGCAATCGACCGGGACCGGGTGAATGCGTGCCTGGACGCCGCCAACCTGCATGAACACATCACCGCGCTGCCCGAGGGCATGGACACGATCGTCGGGCACAACGCCACGCAACTCTCGGGTGGCCAGCGCCAGCGGCTGGCGATCGCACGCGCACTCTACAAGGACGCACCGATCCTGATCCTGGACGAAGCCACGTCCGCCCTGGACACCGAGTCCGAGCGCCTGGTCCAGCAGGCTCTCCAACGCCTGATGGCGGGACGCACCACCCTGATCATTGCCCACCGACTGTCCACCATCGAGCATGCGGACCGCGTCGTGGTCATGGAACAGGGCCGCATCGCCGAACAAGGCAGCCACGAGGAACTCATGGCCATGGACGGCCTGTATGCGCGGCTGCAGCGCCACGGCTCCCTGACCGGCCCCGAGGCGGATCAGAGCAGCACGATGTCGTAGTGCTCCTGGCCCATCGCGGTCTCGCTCTGCAGCGAAACCGGCTTGCCGATGAAATCGCTCAGGCCGGCCAAGTGGGTGCTTTCCTCATCGAGCAGCAGTTCGATCACCTTGGGTGAGGCCACCACCCGAAACTCGCGTGGATTGAACTGCCGCGCCTCGCGCAGGATCTCACGCAGGATGTCGTAAGCGACGCTGCGCGCGGTCTTGACGTGCCCCCGGCCTTGGCAAGCCTCGCACGATTCGGTCAGGATGTGCGCCAGAGATTCGCGCGTGCGCTTGCGCGTCATCTCCACCAGCCCGAGTTGCGAAAAGCCGCCGACCATGGTCTTGACACGATCCCGAGCGAGCTGTTTGCGGAACTCGGCCAACACGGCTTCGCGATGGTCTTCGCGCACCATGTCGATGAAATCGGCAATGATGATCCCCCCCAGATTGCGCAGCCGCAATTGCCGGGCGATGGCCTGCGCGGCTTCAAGATTCGTCTTGAAGATCGTCTCATCAAAGCTGCGCGCACCGACAAATCCGCCGGTGTTGACGTCGACGGTGGTCAGCGCCTCGGTCTGCTCCACGATCAGATAGCCGCCCGACTTGAGTTCCACTCGGCGGCCCAGCGCGCGGGCGATCTCTTCATCGATGGAGAACAGGTCGAAAATGGGTCGCTCACCCTTGTAATGTTGCAGCTTGGCGGCTGCCGCCGGCATGAATTCGCGGCCGAAAACCATCAGGGCATCAAACTGTTCACGCGAGTCCAGTCGAATGACCTGGGTGGTGTCACCCACCATGTCCCGCAGTACCCGCTGCAGCAGGTTGAGATCCTGGTGCAGCAAGGACAAGGGTGGCTGACGGACCGACGCATCCTTGATCCGCGCCCAGGCCTTGCGCAAGTAGGCCACGTCCTCGGCCAGTTCAGCGTCGCTGGCATCCTCGCCGTTGGTGCGCAGGATGAAGCCGCCGCCCGTCTCACCGGCCAGCGTCTGCAGGCGCGCACGCAACGACTCCCGCTGCGCGGTCGGGATCTTTTGCGAGACGCCGATGTGGTTGTCCTGCGGCAGGAACACCAGCAGGCGCCCGGCGATGCTGATCTGGGTGGACAGCCGGGCGCCCTTGGTGCCGATCGGGTCCTTGATCACCTGCACCAGCAGGACCTGACCTTCGAACACCTGCCGTTCGATCGGAAGGGCGCTCGCATTCGGCCGCGGCGCACCGGCGGTTTCGCCCTCGCCGGCACGGGTGCCAAAGGCAGTCATGAGATCGGCCACGTGCAGGAAGGCGGCGCGCTCCAGCCCGATATCGATGAAGGCCGACTGCATGCCGGGCAGCACGCGCACAACCTTGCCGAGGTAGACGTTGCCCACCAGCCCGCGCTCCAGCGCGCGCTCGACATGCAGCTCCTGCACCGCACCATGCTCGACCACGGCCACGCGGGTTTCCTGCGGCGACCAATTGATCAGAATTTCCTGCTGAGTCACACGTTGCCCCTGAAAAAGTATCCGGCGCAGATGCCGCCTAACTGCACGGCCAGGTCCGCGCCTGGTTCAAGCCGGATCAGCAATTGAAACCCACCTCACGCAGCAGCGCTGCGGTCTCGAACACCGGCAGCCCCATGATGCCCGAGTAGCTGCCTGAGATCCGCTCGATGAAGGTGGCCGCCCGTCCCTGCACGCCATACGCACCCGCCTTGCCCAGAGGTTCGCCGGTATCGACGTAGGCACGAATCCGTGACGGCGTGAGCGTGCTGAAACGCACCCGGGAATCGCTCAGCGCCTGCCTTCGCTTGCGGCCTGCCTGCACCGCCACCGCCGTCAGCACCCGATGCGTCTTGCCTGAAAGGGCCTGCAACATGTGGCGTGCCTCGGAGGCATCGCCCGGCTTGCCCAGAATGATGCGGCCCAGCGCCACGGTCGTGTCTGAACACAGCACCGGTGCAGGCGCGAGGCCTCGGCGCTTCATCCGTGCCACGGCAGCGTCGAGCTTCAGCGCCGTCACGCGGGCGACGTAGGCCACCGGGCTCTCGCCCGGGTGGACGACCTCGAGCGCCTCGGCGTCCTCATCGGCGTCGGGCAACAGCAGTTCGTGCTTCACGCCGATCTGCTCCAGCAACTGCCGCCGGCGCGGGCTCTGCGACGCAAGATAAATGAAATCAGTCATGTCACTCACGATGGTAGGGATGGCTGGCATTGATCGACCATGCTCGGTACAACTGCTCGATCAGCAGCACACGGGCCATGGCATGGGGCAGCGTCAGGTCCGACAGCCGGAAGCGCTCGTGGGCCGCCTGGCGAAAGGAGGGATCCAGGCCATCCGGGCCACCGATCACGAGGGCCACATCGTCGGCGCCGAGCTGCCAGGCCTTGAGTTTTGCGGCCAGCGCCACCGTGGTCAGCGAGGTGCCGCGCTCGTCGAGCGCCACGATGCGCGCGCCGCGCGGAATCGCCGCTTCGATGCGCGTGCGCTCGGCGGCGTACAGGGTATCGAGGGTCTTGGAGCCGCGGGGCTCGGTCTTGACCGCCTTGAGCTCAACTTTCAACTCGGGCGGGAAGCGCTTGGCGTAATCATCCCAGGCTGTCTGCGCCCAATCGGGCACGCGCTGCCCGACGGCCACGATCAGCAGCTTCATGGTGCGTGAGGATCAGGCCTTGCCGGAAGCCGGCTTCCTGGCGGGAGCCCGCCTGGCCGCAACGTTCTTGGCCGGCACCTTCTTGGCCGACGCGCGCTTGGCGGCAGCGGGGACCACCACTTTGGTCACTGCTGTTTTTGTAGCAACCGATGGCCGTTTGGCGCTGGGCTTAACCGCTTTATCTCCGGATTTCACGGTTTCGGGCGCTTTGCGTCGAGTGGAGGCCGCCTCGCCGGCGGGTCGCCGGGCGGCGGGCTTCGCGGGCACCTTGGCCGGGGTCTTTCCAGCCGCTTCTTCCGACGCAGGCGCACCCGTGCGGGCGGTGCGGGTCGCAGCTTTCTTCGGCGCCGGCACTTCGGCCTTGACCAGCGGCCTGGCGGCGCCGAATTTCAGACGCACCGGCTTGTCGCCCCAGATCTCCTCCAGGTTGTAGTAGGTGCGAATGGTGGGCTGCATGACGTGCGCCACCGCGGCACCGCAGTCGACGATGATCCACTCCCCGTTTTCCTCGCCCTCGATGCGCGGCTTCGGAAAGCCGGCCTCGCGGACCTTGTCGCGCACGCTGGCTGCCAGAGCCTTGGTCTGCCGGTTGGACGTTCCGGAAGCCACGATGACCCGCTCGAACAAGGGCGAAAGGTGCTCGGTGTCAAACACCTTGATGTCCTGGGCCTTCACGTCCTCCAGCCCATCGACGATGGCGCGCTGCAGTTTCTGGATGTCTTTTTTGCCGGAGGTGCTTGTTTCAGTCATGGAGCGAGGTAGAGGTGGTGTTGGTCAATATAGCGTGCAACGGCTTCGGGAACCAGATGGTCAATCCCGAGGCCGGCCGCGACACGGGCGCGCACATCGGTGGCGCTGAGGTTCATGAGGGGCAGCCGGAGCGGCTGGAAATGGCCATTTTCAACGGCCGAAACCGGAAATTCTGTGCCAGATTGGACGCTTCCCAGCGTCGATGGGTCACGGGAAGCTATGGAAATTATAGCGGTTTCCAGGATCTCGCGCCAACGGTGCCAGGACGGCAGCGCGGCGGCCTGGTCGCCCCCGACGATCAGGAACAACTGCGCACCGGGGCTTTCGGCCTGCACCTCGGTCAACGTGTCGACGGTGTAGGTGGGGCCGGCGCGCTGCATCTCGCGGGCATCCACCTCGACCCGGTCCATGCCTTCGAACGCCAGCCTGGCCATCGCCAGCCGGTGTGCGGGCTCGCTGAGCACCCGCGCCTTGTGCCAGGCCTGCCCGGTCGGAAAGATCAGCAGCCGGTCCAGCGCCAGCTGCTCCAGCGCCGCCTTCACCAGCGCCACATGGGCGTTGTGCGGCGGATCGAACGCGCTGCCGAAAATGCCGATGCGCGGCGCGGCGCCCGTCAAATCCAGTCCTTGCGCACCAGGAAGTGGCGGTACAGGGCGTCCTCGGGCGTTCCGGGTGCGGGGGTGCGGTTGTAGGCCCAGCTCACCAGCGGCGGCATCGACAGCAGGATGGACTCGCTGCGCCCGCCCGATTGCAGGCCAAAGTGCGTTCCACGGTCCCAGACCAGGTTGAACTCGACGTAGCGGCCGCGCCGGTAAAGCTGGAACTCGCGCTCCCGCTCGCCCGACGCGGTGCCCTGGCGCCGCGCGACGATGAGCTCGTAAGCGCTCAGAAAAGCGTCGCCGACCGACTGGATCATGGCAAAGCCGTTCTCGAAGCCGCCCTCGGAAAAGTCGTCGAAGAACACGCCACCGATGCCGCGCTGCTCGCCCCGGTGCTTGAGGAAGAAGTACTCGTCGCACCAGGTCTTGAATCGGGGGTATTTGTCCGCACCGAACGGCGTCAGCGCGTCCCGGCACACGGTGTGGAAATGCACCGCGTCTTCCTCGAAGCCGTAGTAGGGCGTGAGATCCATGCCCCCACCGAACCAGCACACCGGCGCCTGCCCGCTGGCGGTGGCCGCGATCATGCGCACGTTCATGTGCACCGTGGGCACGTAGGGGTTGCGCGGGTGGAACACCAGCGACACGCCCATGGCCTCGAAGGGTGCGCCCGCGAGCTCCGGGCGGTGCTGCGTGGCCGAAGGCGGCAATCGGGGGCCGCTCACATGCGAGAACCCGCAACCGGCGCGCTCGAACACCGGCCCGCCCTCCAGGATGCGGGTGATGCCGTTGCCTTGCAGCGCCTCGCCCGGGGCCTTGGTCCAGGCATCCTGCACAAATGGCGTGCCGTCAATGGCCTCGATGGCGGTGGTGATGCGGGTCTGCAAGTCCTGCAGGTAGGCCCGTACCGAATCAGTCTGTGTGGTCATTCGTTGCGCCCCATCGCCTTGATGGCCCGATACCCGATGTCACGTCGGTACTGCATGCCGTCGAAATGAATGCCGCGCGCCACGTCATAGGCCCGCTGCTGCGCCTGCTTCACCGAATCCGCCAGTGCCGTCACGCAGAGCACGCGGCCGCCAGCGCTCAGGATCACGCCGTCTTTCTCCACCGTGCCGGCATGGAACACCATCGCGTCGTCGCTGTCCTTGGGCAGCCCAGTGATGGCGTCGCCCTTGCGCGGGTTCATCGGATAGCCCGCGGCGGCGACCACCACGCCCAGCGCCGGTCGACGGTCCCACTCCAGCTCCATGGTGTCCAGCTGGCCGGCGGTCGCCGCCAGCATCACCTCCAGCAGGTCGGTCTTGAGCCGCATCATGATCGGCTGCGTTTCCGGGTCGCCCATGCGGCAGTTGAACTCCAGCGTCTTCGGGTGTCCGGCGGCATCGATCATCAGGCCGGCATACAGGAAGCCGGTGAAGGGGATGCCGTCTTTTTCCATGCCGCGGATCGTCGGCAGGATGATTTCGCGCATGGCGCGTGCGTGCACCTCGGCGGTCACCACTGGTGCGGGCGAATAGGCGCCCATGCCGCCCGTGTTGGGGCCTTCGTCGCCATCAAGCAGGCGCTTATGGTCCTGGCTGGTGGCCATCGCCGCCACATTCTTGCCGTCGCACATCACGATGAAGCTGGCCTCCTCTCCCTGCAGGAACTCCTCGATCACCACCCGCGCGCCGCCTTCGTTGTGGCTCACGCCCAGGGTGTTGTCAACCAGCATGAAATCGATCGCCTCGTGCGCTTCGGCCAGCGACATCGCCACCACCACCCCTTTGCCGGCCGCCAGGCCGTCGGCCTTGACCACGATGGGCGCACCCATGCGGTCCACATAGGCATGGGCCGCCACCGGGTCGGCGAAGGTCTCGTAGGCCGCGGTCGGAATGCCGTGGCGCTTCATGAAGGCCTTGGAGAAGGCTTTGGAGCTCTCCAGCTGCGCCGCCGCCTTCGTGGGGCCGAAGATGCGCAGGCCGTGCGCCCGAAACTCGTCCACGATGCCAGCGGCCAGCGGCCCTTCCGGCCCGACCACGGTGACGCCGATCTTCTCTGCCTGCGCCCAGGCCCGAAGAGCCGGAATGTCGGTGATCGGCAGGTTCACCAGATTCGGATCCCGAGCGGTGCCGCCATTGCCGGGGGCCACATAGACCTGCTGGACCTTGTCGGACTGGGCCAGCTTCCAGGCCAGCGCGTGCTCGCGCCCGCCGCCGCCCACAACAAGGACTTTCATTCTGCTATCTCGGCGTTATGGAAGACCTCCTGGACGTCGTCCAGGTCCTCGATCACGTCGATCAGCTTCTGCATGCGTGCCGCATCGTCACCGGTGAGTTCGATCGTGTTTTCCGGGCGCATCGTGACCTCGGCCAGTTCGGGCTTGAGGCCCGCGGCCTCCAGGGCGTTCTTGACCGCCTCGAAATCGGCTGGCGACGTCAGCACCTCGATGGCCCCCTCTTCGTCGGCAATCACATCCTCCGCCCCAGCTTCGAGCGCCACATCCATCACCTTGTCCTCGTCCGTTCCCGGCGCAAAGACCAGCTGGCCGCAATGCTTGAACTGGAACGCCACCGAGCCCTCGGTGCCCATGTTGCCGCCGTACTTGCTGAAGGCGTGGCGCACCTCGGCCACGGTGCGCACCCGGTTGTCGGTCATGGTGTCGATGATGATCGCCGCGCCGCCGATGCCGTAGCCCTCGTAGCGGATCTCCTCGTAGCTCACGCCTTCCAGGTTGCCCGTGGCCTTGTCGATGTTGCGCTTGATGGTGTCGGCCGGCATGTTGGCCGCCTTGGCCTTCTCGATCGCCAGACGCAGCCGGGGGTTGGCCGACGGGTCGCCGCCGCCGGTGCGGGCCGCCACCATGATTTCACGCACCACGCGGGTCCAGACACGCTGTCGTTTTTCATCCTGTCTGCCCTTGCGATGCTGAATATTTGCCCATTTGCTGTGGCCGGCCATCGGAAATCCTTGTCTATTGATTTAATCTGTCGGCTCTGATTTTACTTTTCCACCCTCAGGAACCCTCCCACCATGGCCGAACCGATGCTGATCGCCAAGAACGCCTCCGCTGAATGCCACCTGCTGCCCGCCCTGGCCAACCGCCATGGCCTGATCACCGGGGCCACAGGCACGGGCAAAACCGTCACCCTGCAGACCCTGGCCGAGAATTTCTCGAAAATCGGCGTGCCGGTGTTCATGGCCGACGTCAAGGGCGACCTGACCGGCATCAGCCAGGCCGGCGCCATCGGCGAAAAGATGGCCGCCATCCTCAAGGATCGCGCGCTGGATACGCCCGAATCCATCGCCTGCCCCGTCACTTTGTGGGATGTGTTTGGCGAGCAGGGCCACCCGGTGCGGGCAACGGTCTCCGACATGGGCCCGTTGCTGCTGGGCCGCATGCTGAACCTCAATGAGACTCAGGCCGGTGTGCTGAATCTGGTCTTCAAGATCGCCGACGACAACGGCCTGCTGCTGCTCGACCTGAAGGATCTGCGCGCCATGTTGCAGTACGTGGGCGACAACGCCTCCGACTTCACCACCCAGTATGGCAACGTGAGCGCCGCCAGCGTCGGCGCGATCCAGCGCGGGCTGTTGCAGATCGAAACCCAGGGTGGGAGCAAGTTCTTCGGCGAGCCGATGTTGAACATCAGCGACTTCATGCAGACCGACAGCAACGGCCATGGCGTGATCAACATCCTGGCCGCCGACAAGCTCATGCACTCGCCGCGCCTGTATGCCACCTTCCTGCTGTGGATGCTGTCGGAACTGTTCGAACAGTTGCCCGAGATCGGTGACCCGGAGAAGCCGAAGCTGGTGTTTTTCTTCGACGAGGCCCACCTGTTGTTCACTGACGCGCCCAAGGCGCTGGTCGAACGCATCGAACTGGTGGTGCGGCTGGTGCGCTCCAAGGGCGTGGGCGTGTATTTCGTCACGCAGAACCCGCTGGACATTCCGGACAGCGTGCTGGCGCAGCTGGGCAACCGGGTGCAGCACGCCCTGCGCGCCTATACGCCGCGTGACCAGAAGGCCGTCAAGGCCACGGCCGAAACCATGCGGCAAAAGCCCGGGCTCGACATCGCCACCGCCATCACCGAACTGGCCGTGGGCGAGGCCCTGGTGAGCCTGCTGGACGCCAAAGGGCGCCCCGGCATCACCGAGCGCGTCTATGTGCTGCCGCCGGGCAGCCAGATCGGGCCGATCACCCCGGCGCAGCGCCAGGAGCTGATCGCCGGATCGCTGGTGGCCGGTGTCTATGAAAAGGCCGTGGACCGCGATTCCGCCTATGAAAAGCTCAACGCGCGGGCCACCGCAACCACCGAGGCCGCCGACAACGCGGCCCAGGGAACGCCAGGCTCGGCCGGCAAGGCCGACAGCGAAGGCGGCGGCCTGCTGGGCGGCTTGAACGATGTGCTGTTCGGCTCCACCGGCCCGCGCGGCGGACGGCACGACGGGCTGGCCCAGTCCATGGCCAAGTCGGCGGTACGCACCATGGGCTCCACCGTCGGCCGCGAAATCATCCGCGGGGTGCTGGGCAGCCTCTTCGGCGGCAAGAAACGATGATCAGGAGCACCGAGCCATGAACCAGGTTCACCACATCACCCACCCGCTGGTGCAGCACAAGCTGACGCTGATGCGCAAGAAGGACGCCAGCACCAACACCTTTCGCACGCTGCTGAACGAGCTCAGCACCCTGATGGCCTACGAGGTCACCCGCGACATGCCGCTGCACGCGGTGCAGATCGAGACGCCGCTGGAGGCTATGACCAGCCCGATGATCGACGGCAAGAAGCTGGTCTTCGTGCCCATCCTGCGCGCCGGCCTGGGCATCCTGGACGGCATGCTCAACGTCGTGCCGGGTGCGCGCGTGGGCCACATCGGCCTGTACCGCGACCCGGCGACGCTGCAGGCGGTGCAGTACTACTTCAAGATGCCCTCCGACATGCACGAGCGCGACGTCATCGTGCTGGACCCGATGCTGGCCACCGGCAACTCGGCCGTGGCCGCGCTGGACCGGATCAAGGCGCTGAAACCCCGCTCGGTCAAGTTCGTCTGCCTGCTGACCTGCCCCGAGGGCATTGCCACGGTGCACAAGGCCCACCCCGACGTGCCGATCTACACGGCGGCCATCGACCGCGAACTCAACGACCACGGCTACATCCTGCCGGGCCTGGGCGATGCGGGCGACCGCATCTTCGGCACCACCTGATACTACCCGTCCCCCAAGGCCCGCCATGCCCCCTCTGCACCTGCACCGTCTGCCCCGCCTGCTGCGCGCGATGTCACTCGCCTTTTGCCTGGCGCTGGTCCAGGCGGCGGCCTGGGCCGCCCCCTGGCTGGACGAGACGCCGCGCATCGCCATCATCTCGGCCTTCCCCGCTGAGATGAACCTGCTGCTGGCCCGCGTGCAGGCGCCGCGGCCGCACGTCGTCAACGGGGTGACCTTCACCACGGGGCAACTGCAAGGCAAGCCCGTGGTGCTGCTGCACAGCGGCATCAGCATGACCAATGCCGCGATGAACACCCAGCTGGTGCTGGACCGGTTCAAGGTCACCCACATCGTCTACAGCGGCATTGCCGGCGGAGTGAATCCCGTGCTGCACATCGGCGACGTGACCGTGCCCCAGCGCTGGGGCCAGTACCTGGAGGTGCTGGTGGCCCGCGAGACCGCACCCGGCACCTTCACCCCTCCGGTCTGGATGGACGACGTGAAGCTGCCTCGCTTCGGTGCCAACCACCCCCGTCCTGTGGAGGTGCGTACCACGGCGCAGCCGAAGGAACACAAGAAATTCTGGTTTGACGTCGACCCGACCCTGCTGAATCTGGCGCGCAGCATCCAGGGCACCGCGCTGGCCGACTGCGACGCCGCGCGCAAGTGCCTGGGCCACAAGCCGAAAGTGGTGGTGGGCGGCAACGGCGTATCCGGCCCGGCCTTCGTGGACAACGCCGCGTTTCGCGACTACACCTTCAAGACCTTCGAAGCCAACGTGCTCGACATGGAAACGGCCGCCACGGCCCAGGTCGCCTACAGCAATGGCGTGCCCTACATCGCTTTCCGATCGCTGAGCGATCTGGCCGGCGGCGGCCCGGGCGAGAACGAACTGGAGACTTTCTTCAAGATCGCCGCCGACAACTCGGCGACGGTGCTGTTGGCCTTCCTGGCCGCCTGGAAATAGCCCAGAACCTCAGGGCAAGCCCATGCTCGACCTGCTGATCACCCGTGCCGCCCTGCCCGACGGTCGCACGAACATGAGCGTAGCCATACAGGACGGCCGAATTGCGGATGTGGTCGAGGGCCTGAGCGCCCCCGCACACGAGGTGGTGGACGCTGACGGCCAGCTGCTGAGCCCGCCCTTCTGCGATCCGCACTTCCACATGGACGCCACACTGAGCTACGGCCTGCCGCGCGTGAATCAAAGCGGCACCCTGCTTGAAGGCATCGCGCTGTGGGGCGAGCTCAAACCCCTGCTGACCACCGATGCTCTCATCGAACGTGCCTTGACCTATTGCGACTGGGCGGTGGCCAAGGGCCTGCTGGCCATCCGCAGCCATGTGGACACCAGCGACCCCAGCCTGCTGCCCGTGGAGGCGCTGCTGGAGGTCAAGCGCCGCGTGGCGCCCTACCTCGACCTGCAACTGGTCGCTTTCCCGCAGGACGGCGTGTTGCGCAATAAAGGTGGTTTGGACAACCTGAAGCGCGCGCTCGCCCTGGGCGTGGACGTGGTCGGCGGCATCCCGCACTTCGAGCGCACCATGGGCGAGGGCGCTGCCAGCGTCAGGCTGCTGTGCGAGCTGGCCGCCGAACAGGGCAAGCTGGTCGACATGCACTGCGACGAGAGCGACGACCCGCTCTCGCGCCACATCGAGACCCTGGCCTTCGAGACGCAGCGCCTGGGCCTGCAGGGCCGGGTCAACGGCTCGCACCTGACCTCCATGCACAGCATGGACAACTACTACGTGAGCAAACTCATCCCGCTGATCGCCGAGGCAGGCGTGAGCGCGGTGGCCAATCCGCTCATCAACATCACCCTGCAAGGCCGGCACGACAGCTACCCCAAGCGCCGCGGCATGACGCGCGTGCCGGAGCTCCTGGCCGCCGGTGTGACCGTGGCGTTCGGCCACGACTGCGTGATGGACCCCTGGTACAGCCTGGGCAGCGGCGACATGCTGGAGGTGGCGCACATGGGTCTGCACGTGGCCCAGATGACCAGCCAGCAGGGCATGCGCGAATGCTTCAGCGCCGTCACCACCCAGGCGGCAAAGGTCATGCACCTGCCAGGCTACGGCCTGGCGCCCGGCAACGACGCGAGCTTTGTGCTGCTGCAGGCCAGGGACCCTATCGAGGCCATCCGCCTGAGGGCGAACCGGCTGAAGGTCTGGCACAAAGGAAAACTGCTGGCCGAAACGGCCAAGGTGACGACCCGGCTGCAGCTGGCCGGGCGCCCGACATCCACAGGCTGACGACCCGACGGCGCGTCCATCTGGGCTTCAGCGATCCGGCCGCGACTCGGGGATTTGCGCGCGGATGACCAGCCTTTCGGCCTCGCGGTGTACCGGCATCGCAAAACCGAACAGATCGGCCTGGGCCACGAGGTCCAGATCCGCTGTCGGAAGATCAGGCCAGGTGCCGAGTGCAAAACGTTGACCGAAGTCGGACTGCCGAACCCGCTGCGCGAAGGCTTCCGGCCCCGGAGAGTCGCCGCCGAGCAAGGCCTGCAGGTAGTCGGCGCAGGCCACGTCTTCGTCGCCGTCACGATCCGCCCATTCACCCGTGACGACGAAACAGACGTGCCCGCCTCCACCTGCGCGAATGGCCTCGGCGGTGGCCCTGGCGCAGACCAGGCTGGCCGCAAAAAGCCGTGGTGCCCCGCGAAAAAGATGAAGGCCGCGCACCCCGGCGGCCGTGCTGAGCACGACGTTCTTGCCCGACAGGTCCGCGCGTGCAAGGGCCGAAGGCGAATTGCCAAAGTCAAAACCCGGCACCGGCGCACCACCCGCCACCGCCCCCACGGCAACAGCCGGCTCCAGCGCATCGCGCACCGCCCTGCCGGATTCGGGATCCTGCACCGGGTACACCGCCAAAGCCCCCCGCGCCAGCGCGACCGCCGAGGTGGTGAACGAGCGCAGCACATCGATCACCACCACGGTCTCGGCCACCTCGGGCGGAAGTTCCAGGCGGTTCAGGAACAGGCGGGTAAAGCGCATGGCCGCAGCATAGCAACGGCGGTCGATTCCGTCACGGCTCCCCCGCAGCCGGACGCGTAGGACATTCACCTATCGGGGGGCCAAAGCACCTCTTGGGATTTCGGCACTGCATCGGCGAGGAGTGATCCATGGGCAATTTCAGCCGGACGGCCATCATGAGCATCGGTTCACCAGGGCCTGGGCCACGCCCCAAACCGCCTGGCGAGCCCAGGGCCTGCGCCCTGGAACAACGTCCGCGGCGGCGATGACCGACAATCCCCCGGCCTGCCCGAACCGGAACCATCGCCCATGTCCACGCTGCCCTCCTGCCCCCAATGCCACTGTGAATACACCTACGAGGACGGTGGCCTCCTGATCTGCCCCGAATGCGCCCATGAATGGGCCCCGGAGGCCGCCCCCGCGCCGCAGCAGGCCCGCGTGTGGAAGGACGCGCACGGCAATGTCCTGCAGGATGGCGATGCGGTCACCCTGGTCAAGGACCTGAAGATCAAGGGCTCCTCGGCCGTGGTGAAGGTGGGCACCAAGGTCAAGAACATCCGCCTCGTCGACGGCGACCACGACATCGACTGCAAGATCGATGGCTTTGGCGCCATGCAGCTCAAGTCGGAATTCGTCAAGAAGGCCTGAGCGGCTGGGGCGCCGCCCCCCGGCGCTAGCGGCGCACCGCCTGCACGCCGAAGCCGGACTCGGCCCAGGTCCCGGCGCTGGCTCGGGTGAGCTTGAACGAGGGCGCCACGCGCGCCTCGGCCAGCAGCGCGCCGGCCGCATCCCAGGCGCGCAGCAGGGCACTGGGGTGCTCGTCATCGGGCTCGATGTCCAGCGTCACACGCAGGCGCTGGCCGTCATCCTGCGCCAGCTCGATCTGCTGGTGCAGCGTGGCGTGCAGCTGCTGCTCGCTTCGCCGCACGAACTCCCGGGCCGTCTTGACCAGGGTGTTGAAGGCGGCGCCATCCAGCGGCTTGGGATTCTTCTTGTCGCGTCCCATGGTCCACGGGCCCACCAGGGCCGGCTCGGCCTGGCCGTGCGCGGTCATGGCCACGGCCCAGCCATCGTCGTCCTCGTTCTTGATCACGCGCGCGGTCCAGCCGTTGTCGCGCCACAGGCGGGGCTCGGTGATTTTTTCGTCGGGGTCTTCAAGGTCGGTCATCAGGTTTCCAGGGAACAAGGCAGCGGGCAGTTTACGATCGATGCCTTCGCGCCGGTCCGCAGGCG
>Ga0075163_10005347_pt1 | contig 17144 bp, 12 predicted proteins | sample JI1023141ADNA_FD_71478 | JGI IMG/M metagenome (GOLD analysis project Ga0075163, IMG submission 71478) | Wastewater effluent complex algal communities from Wisconsin, to seasonally profile nutrient transformation and Carbon sequestration -... | ecosystem: Engineered > WWTP > Effluent > Algae...
CGAAACCAAGCGGAACTGTTCGCCATTCCCCCGGCTCCTGAAGAGCCTGTGGTTATCTGATCTCCGGTGGAATTGTACGTCGTGCCATCCGAAGATGATTTAACTAACCAACCAACGGATTTAAGAAGTTCTTTGAGATTGTAGATATTTTCTGAGCCGGTGGTTGGGCGCCGATCAATAAAGGTGTAAGTCATAACATTGCTCCTTGACCATTCCAAGGCAAGAGAATATTTTGAAAATTTATCTTATTCTTAGTTGCTCCGAAAGGTACAGCGTTACCTCTATTGGTACTAGTAAACTGAATCATTTCTCCTTGCCCTTTTATTCCAGCTGCATAACCACCGTTGGTGGTAGATAGGTGCCCATAATACACAGGTAAAATCATATCCTCGTTAGTAAATGGATTAGGTCCAAGTGCTCCCTCTAAACTGGCAGAGGTACCAGTAATTGTTAAACTGGTCATTGGAGCAGTTTGGTAAACCTCATTGGAACCACCTTTATTAAACCAACATTTTGGTCCACCCGGATCTGTTTCCACTAATAAGTTAGTAAATGAATTTCCTGCGTAACACACGTATCCATCTAGATCATTTGAATTAAATGTGCCTGCAACCAACCTTTCCATAAAAACAAAATGTGAAGGTGATGTTGCTGGAGAGTTTGTGAAAGCGTAACCAATAGAATAAAATGTATAACCTTCTGATAAAGACCCAGCGGCTAATTGCAATCTATAAGAGGCGTCAGTTCCATATATAGATGTAAAAGTAGGTGATGCGTCTGTTCCAGCTCCTATTAACACTCCTTCATCAGTGGCTGACGGCACTCTCGTAGCTCCCGGTGATCCTCCAGTAAATCCCGCAGAATAAGAATACTTAATCTTCCAAACAAGGTTCGTCGTTCCTCTTTGAATGCAAAGCTCTCGAGTCACCCCGCCCATGGTTGGACATTGAATTCGAAACCAAGCGGAGTTATTCGCCATTCCCCCGGCTCCTGAAGAGCCTGTGGTTATTTGATCTCCGGTGGAATTGTACGTCGTACCATCCGAAGATGATTTAACTAACCAACCAACAGATTTAAGAAGTTCTTTGAGGTTATACATGGCTTCAGCGCCTGTAGCTGGAAGCAAGTTAACTGAAAATGTATAACTCATAAGATAGAATATCCTCCGTTCCAAGGTAATAAGTATTTTCCTAGCTGAATTTTATCTCTAGTGGAATTAACACTAACAACCGCTCCATTAGGTCTAGAAACTGTTGTAACATTTAAAAGAGTGCTTTGACCTTTAATTCCACAATACTGGCTTGTCTCAAGAGCCGCTCTACCATACAATACTGGTAAAATATTTCCTAACCCAGAGACCGCATTTACTCCAAAAACATCTTCACATTGAGTACCTCCTCTGGCAAAAGAGATAGCGGAATACCCTAACCAAGCCTCAGTAACATCTCCCTTTTTAATCCATGTTTTAGGCGCGGTACTTCCGTTGTTAAACAAACTGGTATAATCTCGAGCGGCTAAAAATACATATCCGTCTAAATCATCGGAGCTAGGATCCGAAATCTTATCCATCATAATTAACCCCATAGATGAGGTATTACTTATACTGCCATCGCAAATTGGATATGTAATTGAATAAAATGAGTACCCTTCACCAACTCCTCCAACCGCCATCTGATTTCGATAAGTTAAACTAGTAGAAAACAAAGAAGTAAAAGAGGGCGAAGCATCAGTCCCTGTTCCTAAATAAAGTTGCTCATCAGTGGCTGACGGCACTCTCGTAGCTCCCGGTGATCCTCCAGTAAATCCTGCGGAGTATGAATATTTAAATCTCCATTGAGTTGATACTGTTCCTCTTTGAATACAAAGCTCTCGAGTAACTCCGCCCATGGTTGGACATTGAATTCGAAACCAAGCGGAACTGTTCGCCATTCCCCCGGCTCCTGAAGAGCCTGTGGTTATCTGATCTCCGGTGGAATTGTACGTCGTGCCATCCGAAGATGATTTAACCAACCAGCCAACGGACTTAAGAAGCTCTTTGAGGTTATACAAAACCTCTGCATCTGTAGGTGTTTGATTTGTAGTAAATGTATAAGCCATTTATCCTTTCCAGGCGAAGGAAGCACTTCCATCCCAGGGCATTAAGAAACAGTTACCAACAGTTATTTTATTCTTAGAACCATTTCCGTAATCAACAATCTCGCACGCAGTTTGATTCGTGCCAAGTAGTCTAAATAAAGACGAATATCCTTTGTAACCATTCGGAGCTGTTAAAGCAGCACGTCGTTGCCATAACACTGGTAAACTTGAGTGATACCCAACATGAGTTTCATCAGTTCCAATATTCTTAGTAAATTCTTGTCCTGTACCAACTAGATATCTAGCCATATTGGTTTCAACCCAACCCTCTCCTCCTAATCCTTTTTTAAACCAAGAAGAATGAGAAGCAGTACCAGCAACAAAAGATCCCTCAGACAAAGATGTGTTTTGATGGAAAAATACATATCCATCTACGTCTCCAACTGAAACAGTAGCGGGATCTATTCTGTCCATTCCAAATAAAGCAGTGTCTGAAGTGCCACTGGCTACCGAGCCACTGAACTGATAACAGTAAAAAGAATATCCTTCAGTTACATCCGATGTTACTATAAAATAGGTTGTTGTAGCTGCTTGCCAATTTTTATAGGTGGGTGCTGCATCAGTTCCTCCACCAATAATAAGTTGCTCATCTGTAGCTGATGGAGTTCTAACAGCACCAGGTGTACCTCCGGTAAATCCGGCTGAGTACGAGTATTTAATTCTGGAAGAGCCCGAACCGTTGTTTTGCCAACAAAGTTCTCGAACTACCCCTCCCATGGTTGGACATTGAATTCTGAACCAAGCGCCGTTATTAGAAAACCCTCCCGCGCCCGAACCGCCAGCTGTAATCTGATCTCCAGAAGCATTATAAGTGGTTCCATCAGAAGAAGAAGCTACCGTCCAGCCACGCGCTTTAAGTTGTTCTTTGATTTGAAACTGAATAGTTCCAGCAGCTAAAGTAGAGGGAGCTGAGTTCTTATAAGCAAAGTAAGTCATAAATTAAAATGCCGGTGTGGTACCGTCCCAAACAGTTACAAATTCTCCCATTACCACCTTATCTTTTCCAGCTCCATAGGTATCTCCATTACTTCGAGTAGGTCCTCGAAGCTGAAATAAAGTAGATTTCCCTTTAACTCCACCGGGTCCCTGATAAGTTCCGGCAGCAGATGATCTTCGAACGTAATATAAATCTAACAGATCATCAAATCCTGTATATGGATTAACACCTAAAGCAGAATCAGCTCTGGTTCCATCAGATAATGGTGTAGCTGCAACCAAACTAAAAGCACTATTGGGAAGCCCATTTTTAAACCAACATTTTCTTACCGAAGTTGATTCAGAAGTTTGGATTACTGTTCCACCCGATGGAGCACTAAAAACATAAGGATCTACATCTCCTGTAGTGATTTCTGTAACCATATCCATAAATACCATGCCGTTGCTAACAGCAGAAGCAAATGAAGCAGCCCAAAATGAATATCCTTCAGTTGCTCCACCAGCTACGAAATGAGTATTTGAAGCTGCTCCAGAATGAACCGCGGCATATGTTGGTGAGGCATCAGTTCCTGATCCTGCAATTAAACCTTCATCAGTAGCCGATGGCGTTCTGGTTGCTCCCGGAGATCCTCCAGTAAACCCGGCAGAATAAGAGTATTTAATACGCCAAGTAGTTCCTGCTGTAGCAGCAACTTGAAACGTGAACTCTCTAACTATTCCCGAGATACTTGGACACTGGATTCTAAACCATGCAGAAGCATTCGCCATTCCGCCCGCTCCTGTGGTTCCCGTAGTAATCTGATCTCCAGAAGGATTATAAGTAGTCCCATCAGAAGAGTTTGGAACTGTCCAACCAACTGACTTTAAAAGTTGCTTAAGACGAAAGATGTAATCCGAACCATTGGCGGAGCTATTTCCTGTAGAAAATGTATAACTCATGTTACCGCCCAGCCCACTTCAATTTCGGCGGCTTTACAAGTAATTCGATCATCTTGTCCTGCCGTAGCTGGAGTTGTAATTTGAAGTTGAACTTCATACAATTTATTAGCGTTTGGTAAGTTACCCCCTACAGTAAGAGTAGCCGAAAGTGGTTCTGGAGTATTAGATGATGATGGAAGAGTAGTGGATGTTACGGCGGAGCCATCAGTAAGATTATACAATCGTATCGAACCCGTAACCCCAGTAGTACATGATACCCAGGCTTTAAAACTAATTGTTCTTGTTAAATGAGTTTGAGAATCAAAAATAGCCGATGGATCGAAAGACCTAGTTCCAACAGATAACCAAGCGTTAATAGGACAGTCTTGGTCTCCAGCTACAATAGGAAAGGATTCCTTTAAAGGAATAAACGGTGCTATCCCAGCTGCTGAGGAAAGTTGAATTGGCTGCCCAGAGGTTCCTTTGTAGATTAAATTGGAACTTCCGTCAATTAAAAGAGCGCCTTGCACCATGGTTTAATACCAGATTAGGGACTGGTCCATTGGAGCCATTCCAAGGTTTTTGTGACCTCTAAAGCCAAATCTAGCCCCAACCGTGGGTCTTCCTTACCTTCGATTCCGTTAAGAAAAATTTCAATGGCGTTATGAAGGGGGCTTGGAGATCCTGAATTTAAAGTCGAATCATATGTTGAAAACTGTCCTAAGTGATAGGTATCTACGTAAGATTTCTTCTCAATGAACCGATTACCGTAGTAAGCAATAGCTGAATTACCCATAAACTTAAGGCTGGTAAACCAATGGTTGGGGGTATTAACATGGTCTTTGATCCTTATTTCCTCGAAATAAGTATCCCATAAGTCTAAAATTATTGCAAAAACATGACTTCCATAATCCCAAAGATCTGAATATGAGCGCTCAGGAGTACAGTTTCCAAGCTCAATTACTATTTGTTCCGGCAAACGATATTGCTTTAATTTTTGATATTCGGATGAAAACAGATGAATATGATTAACTAAAATGGGAATATCGTATTTTTTAAGTCGTTCTACTTCGGAAACCTGAAGAGAAACCGGTTTTTCCAGTAGACAGGGGATACCTAGTTGAAGAGCATATTCGGCAATTTCAGTTCGTACCCCTGGATGTGTGGCTACAATTACCCCTTGAGGTTTGGTATCAAGGAGAGATTTCCAGTTAGTTCGGTTGGCTACAATGACTTCGACGGGGAAGTCTTTGAGGGTTTTAAGGTAGTTCTTTCCCCAGGTACCGGCTCCAATTTGAACTAGTTTCATAAATTAAACATACTTGACATTTTTAGAAAACCATTCAATAGTTTCCGTAATTCCCTCTGTAAAATTTATTTTGGGGCTCCACCCCAAAGATCTAATTTTGGAAGAGTCAACTGAGTAACGAAAATCTAATCCTGGGCGCTGACAGTTTAAATTCAATTTTGGTTTAACACTCATTAACTCAGATATAGTTTCGACTATCTCTAGATTAGAAAACTCTAAACCACTTCCCACATTGTATATTTCACCATCATTACCATTTTCTAAAACACACATAATTGCCGAACAATGGTCTTTTGCGTTAATCCACTCTCTGTAAGCTTTACCCTGATTGTGAAGAGGTATTTGGTTGCCCTGCAAATTGCATGAAATAATTTTAGGAATAAGATTTCCTAAACGATATTGGTATTTTCCGTAATTATTGCAGCACCTAGTTATTTTGTATTTAATACCGTGTGTATTAGCAGCGGCTTTTATTAAAATTTCTCCAGAGTATTTAGAGGCTGAATAAGGATTGCGTGGAGAAGGAGGGAAATTTTCTTTCCATGGCTTATCAGAAACTGATACGTGTTGTGAATATACTTCATCGGTAGAAATATAAATAAGCTCTGTTTTATATTTTACACACATGTCGATAATATTTTGTGTACCCAATATATTGGAGTAAATGAACGGCTGTGCTGATTCCAAGGAAGAATCAACAAACGACTCAGCTCCTGCGTGTATTACTAAATCAATTTTTTCAAGTGAAAAAATTCTATCTAGAAGCTTTAAATCTGAAAAATCTGCTAAGTAGAATTTGTATTCTGGGTGTTCAAACAAATTGGCTAAATTATGATTAGCCTTTAATTTATCTAATCCTATTAGCCTATATTTTTTATTAATGTTTAATCGGAAAAATTCTTGCACAAAATTCGTAGCAATGAACCCACAGCTTCCAGTTATAAGAATTGTTTTAAGCATCTATTATCTTCGAGATTAGATTTTTTAATTTCCTGCCAGTGAATTCTCTTCCATCTATTTCAATAAGATTGATGCCGTTTTGGAATGCGTAAAAAGAAACGTAAGCATCTCTTTCTTTTTGTCTATTTAAATTAAGCTGAGCCTTAGTTTCACTAATTCCTCCGAAAGTAACTGGACTATAGTGCTGAGCTCCATTATATTCTATTATCGTATTTGTTTCGGGTAAATAAAAATCAGCCCAATAACAATTTTTAAATCTTGGAATTTTAAATTGGTATACATGATTTACGTTTTTTTCTTTAAGAAAATTTAATATCAATAGTTCATTTTTGCCAACGCTACATTTTTGACAACCGTGCCCCACTATATGGCGCCTCGGGTGCTGTTGAAAAACACCATGTATTTTACAAATAATATCAACATTTTGTTCGGAATGAATATAATTTACCAGCGAATAGTTATAGAGATTTTCGTGAATTGTTTTTGCTTTTTCTATAAACCACTTTGTATTTTTGATAAAAGTGTTCCTTGTTGTGTCGTTACTACATTTTTTACACCCATGACCGCTTAAATGATTAGTTGGAGATATCCAGAAGGACCCATGAACATTACATACAACTTCAATTTTATCTCGGGCATTGCCATATTTCATCAAATGATAACTATATCTATGTTCATGAATAGCAATAGCTCTTGTAGCAAACTCTGAATTTGTTAATATTTTACGACGAGCACCTTCTTCTCGTCCACAGTCTGAGCAACCAAAATCTCCTGCTAAATGTCTATTTGGGGTAATAGTGATTAAGCCGTGAGTTTTACAGAACAACAATACTTTATATTTATCCCCATTGTATTCAAGCAAATCATATTTAAACTTGTCGCCAAATTTCTTTACTGAATCTTTGATAAATTTTGCTTGTGTTTTTTTTGCAGTCATCTTATTTTTTTTTTTTAAACCACTAGCCATTCTCCCTTAAATTTCGGATGTTTTGCTTGAATAGATATAAGGAAATTGTTTGCTCCAACCAAGATAGCCTCAGGTGGATCGGTTTCAATAAAGGAAGGAGCTTTAATTTCAATCACAGTACCTGGAATAAACTTGCCTTGCTTCAACGTAGAGCTGTCAATTCCATAACAAATCTTCGAAAGATCTGGAGTACAATAATGAAGCAACGAGGTTAACTTGGCTGAACATCCATAGATAGCTACCTTTCGGAATCCCGAAAGCAAAGAGTTTAGTTTAGTTTTGGTGGTTTCGAGTTGAAAATTAATCTCTCGAATCTGATCATCTATGGTGGCACTATGAGTTAACAAATTAAGATAAGAGCGCGTTGGCTTACGAAAAGCTCGACGCCCATAGTATTTTTTATGTTCGATATAACAGCGAACCGAACCCCCCATGTTAGTTACCAATTCCGCGTCCGTAATCTCTAAATCGAATTTTTTTAAGTAAGATTTGAGGCTAGATAGATGGTGATAATGAGCGTGCTCGTGATAAATCTCGAACGGCTTAAAAGGTAACATCCAAGCAGGAGAGAGCTCAGTAATGAATACTCCGTCTTTATCTAAAAGTTCGGCAATTCCTTGAAAGAACGGAGCCAAATCACCGTTATGAGCAATAACGTTGTTTGCCGTAATAAATTGGACTACTCCGTGTGTTTCTTTAATTTCCTTAGCGGTCTCAAGATCAAAGAACTTGGCGATGGTTGGAATATCATCTTGAATAGCTTTTTCGGCAACATTAACTGCTGGCTCCACCCCAAGAACTCTACAGCCTAACTTTTGGAAGTATTTAAGTAAAGTTCCATCGGATGAAGCGATATCAACGATTAAGGTTTTTGGAGGTATCTTATATTTTTGAACCAGGTTGTAAGCATAGTTCTCGAAATATCTTTGTGTAACAGGAGAAGTGCCGGAAACAAATAGATAGTTGCTGTAGAGAATCTCTGGGTCTACAATATAATTAAGCATTAAGTGAGAGCATTCCAAGCATTTAACTATCTGTAAAGGGTACTTAGGCTGATCTAGTTGAGTGCTTGATGTGAAATTGTTGGCAAGAGGAGACTCACCAAGATCGATAACGGGATCGGAAATCTTACCTTTACAAAGAAGGCAGCTATCTATGAAGTGACTAGCGTTTTGTAAAGTCATAATTCGATACGCGTTAGTTGTGATTCATGGGTATCATGATCTCTCATAGAACTATTTAAAGAAAGCAAAACGGTATCTATAGGAAAATAAGTTTTATGAACTTTATTTGCTGGGGTATAAATCATTTCTCCTTTTTTGAAAATTCTTGGCTCAGAATAGGTTAACTGGTCTTCTTCTTTCTCGTAATAATAACAAATTCCTGATATCACATACAAATAATGATAATTATCATGTTTATGGTTGCTTCTGGTCGTGTTAGCTCTTGTTTTAATCAACGAAGCTGATGAAATTGAGTCATAAATTAAATTTTGAATAACTCCACGGTCATCTACATATTTCGAAGGCAGTGGAACACTTGAGTCCACTTTAACATCCCTTTTTATGTTTTCAACATAATTTAAATGTTTGTTGTCGTTTTCCCTTCTTTCTATATCGGTTTCAGGTTTTACATGTTTAAGTCTTGTGAATAAATCGTTTAAAAATGATTTTAGTTTGGTAAAATCTTCTCTGAATTCTCTTCCATCAATAGATATTAGATCTATTTTATTTTTATTTAAAACAGCTTTAACCTCTTCGTCTCTTTTTAATTGATTTTCAAATTTTTTTAAAGCTTCTTCTGGTCCTCCTCCGAAGTTAACTGGTTTATAGTGTTGCTCTCCGTTGAATTCAATTGCTAAGTTGAAATCTGGAATATAAAAATCAATTTCGAAATTTTTGGAACAACCAATTAACTTAGATATATTTAATTGAAAATTGAAAAATATTTGGTTTTCAATTAAATAGCTCTGAATAAATTTTTCGCCTCTAGAAGCTTTACAGAGAGGACAATTGCGTTGCTCTGCTTTTATTATTAAGTGAGGAAATTTCAAAAATTCATAATTACAATCTTTGCATTTAAATAATATTTTCTGATTCGGAATAAAATTTCCAACCCTAATAAGAGATCTATATTTAAGAGCTTCGTCTATAATTTCATTCGAAACGCGATCATATTTAGAACAAAACCCGCACCCCCTTTTATCTCGTAACAAATATCTTTTATCAAATTTGATATTATTATTACACACCAAGCATTTGCAGTCTATTGATCTTAAAGAAAGATTTATCTCACATAATCTTGTTATTTTTTTATTTTTTAGAATTTCATCTATTTCTTCTGAAGAAAAAGATTTTCCTTCGCAATTTAAAATATCTTTCTTGTTATGCTCTATTTCTTTTTTCGATTTTTGTTTTTGACAATTTGGGCAAGGAAGTATTCCTCTTTTTATTTTTTCATTTACTTTAGACAAAGTAATTTTATGCTTGTGCTTGCATTCATTGCATTCTACTTCAATTTTAGAATTCGAATTCTTATAATCAGAAAGAGTAAGCAGTCCCATTCCTAAAAATAAATTATCAATATATTTTGGATCGTGTTTTTTAGTCATACTTCTCTTTCCTTAATCAAGTTCTCTAGTTGATCGACCATATTGGTCCAATCATGTTTCTCTGCGAAATTGCGACAGCGTTCTACAACTGTCTTATAGTACTCCGGATCTGTAAGAGCCTTAACAATAGCGTCTTCCCACTCTTGAAGTTTATCTTTAACTTTGCCTGGAACTATTTCGCAAACACCTTCATATACGCTTGGAAGAGCATCTGCATCCGAAATAATAGGAACTACGCCCATTCCAGCCGCCGTTAAACAACTAATGGAAAACCCTTCTGTGTATACTGTTGGGTCGCAAGTAAAAGCTAGAACCATGGCGTCTTTGTATTCTTGCTGAATCTGATTATAAGATACTGAGCCAAAGTATTCGACATCATATTTTTTAAGACGCGGAAGCATGGCTCTTAGATATCTAATTCTTTGGGAGACCTCTAAAATGTCTTCAGCTACATGTGGAGTTAAATGTGATTCCAGATTTTCTACATCTCCCGAGTAACCATAAAATAAGCGAAGGTGGGCTTCCGGAACTCGAGCCTTAATTCGAGGAAAGATAGAGAGAAGCCAGTGAAGCCCTCGATCAATACTAGAAGTCCAGATGATTCGTCCAGGAACTTTATCAGTGTATTCGACTGGTGTATAAGAATGAGCATCGTGTACTACATGCCATTTCTCCGGATCTTTAATCATTGGGAGATGGTGTTCGAGGTGTCCCTTACTTGGTGAAGTTGCTAAATCGTACCAAGATTGATAATCTGCTGGTAGATAAGAAAATCCATTAAGTTGTTGAGACCACAACCGAAATGGACCTTGTGGGAGACCAAGAAAATCTCTGGGGTCGTTTAATGATATGACTGCCCAATAATCCGAGGTGATTACGGAGTTCTTGGTATCAACATCATGAATAAAACAGTTTTCCCACCGAATCTGCTGATTTGGTTTCAAAACACAAAATAGATGAGTCTCGTATCCGCGGCTGGCAAACTCCTTACCTAGTTCTACAAAAATAGAGTCGGAGCCAGTTAAACCTCTTGGGTTATCATACAAGTTATTGAAATCAATAGGATTATGTTCTGTACAGAATCTACCAAGGATTATCGCTATTTTTTTCATCGATATGGCTTGGTTGGTTGATAAGGAAATGGTTCAGGCTCTTTACGCATCATCTCTTCCCATTCTATAACCAAAGAATCTAGACCGAAGTTTTCTTTAGCGTATTTTTCGTTCCGTTCTCGAATTTCTTGATTATCGTTCTTGAGAGCCTTAACAATGGCTTTAATGAATTTTTCTTGAAATTCTGGAGTATTACAATCTCCTTCAATCAGTTCAGCCCTGTCTCCAGCGGTTTCCTTAAGAGCAGCTACGGCGGAACAAATCAATTGAGTTCCACCAGCTTGGGCTTCCATGGCTGTGATACAAGCTGTTTCTGTAAAATTAGAGCCATGCGCCCATACCGAGCTTTCTTTAAACGCCTTGGCTAGAGTTCCAGGATCTACCTTTCCGTGATAATAAATACCGTCATTAACAAACTTGGCTATTTGACTCTTGAAATAAGCTAGTTCAGCAGCCTTCTCTGGGTAAATTCGAGCCATTGCTTCCAAGCCTTCTAATCCATAATATAAATGGAGTTCGGCTTCAGGAACTTCAGCTCGGATTCTTTCCCAGCATTCAAATAATGTTTTCCATCCTCGATCTGAAGAACTACTATTAATGATTCGGTTCCATTTGCGTTCTACTTCAATTTCAAATCGACTAGGATCAATACCATTTCTGGTCACCACTATATGATCTGGATGAACCCCACACTCTTTAACAACAAAATCTTTGTGCCACTGACTTAAACAAAGAATCTTATCAGCTTTCAATAATAACCGATTAGACCAATTAATCGGGTGGGTATCATGAAGATGAAGTAGTTTTAATCCAGCTTTCACGTTATAAACGTCATCCAACATGTTGGCATAACGGGAAACCACTAAAACATCGCATTTGAGATTGGTAAACTTGTTGGTGTGGTAGTACTCAACTCCATCATAGATACCCTCTCCATTTCTTCCTGGGTGAGCATAAACTCTAACTCGATGACCTCTACCTGCTAATCCGCGAGCCAATTGAAGTTCCATTAGTTCCGATCCTCCAATGCCGGTTCGTTTAACTGTCTCGGGAGTCCAAGGACTAAAGGTTTCTCCTACATAGAAAATGATATCTAACGGCTTGTCATTAACTACAGGAGTTTTCCAGGCTTCTAGATAACAATTACCCTGATCGGTTACGTTCTGATGAGACCCCATGACTGCATAGGAGTTTCGAGCATAGAATCCCGCTTTTCTAGCGTACTCCGCCATACTCCAAGGGGTGGGAGCAATTAAGTGACCTCGTGGAAGTTCGGCTAGCCAGTTCTTTCCTTCTTTGTGCCAAAGCCAAGGATGAGTGTCATTAATGGTATGATCGCTAGTATCGCCTTGTAACCAAGATTTATAAGGTGTTACTACGATGCATTTACCGCCTTCCTTTAATAAATCCCGGGCGGGGACAAAGAATTCTTTAACTGCATCTTGAAGGTGTTCTACTGAATCTGAGCTAGTAACAAAATCAAAACTTCCTGGCTCTACTACCGAAGTAGCATCTTGAAACATAGTTACTAGATGTTTAGCTCCCGTTTTGAACTCTTCAGCTTTTCGATTAGCTAAAGCTACAGAAGTAACTGAAAGATCTAAACCAGTAACATCATGACCAGCCATTCCGAAGCGATTAGTAAAGCATCCATCCATAGATCCAAAGTCACATACTTTTTTACCTGGAGCTCCTAAAGAGTTAAGTACCAAATAGTAACGGTCTCCTTCTGACCAAAATAAAGGATTAGGTAGGGGGTTGCCGGCTTCTTTAGTACAATCAGCTGGAGAATTATGTTTCTGAAGCATTTCGGAATCTGAAAGCCAATATAACATAGCTTTGTTTTTCTTAATAGCTTCTTCTACTACTTGGCTATGACGAGCATTAACTGGAGCGGATTCCAAAAACTTTAACCCAGCTAGGATTTCATCGTGCAAAATATATTGTTTCCAGATAGCTATAACCATAGCTTCTAGTTGTTTATCGGATACTTTAAGTGGTAAGTATTCTAAATCTATTGTATCAGGAATCCCCCAAGCTTCTGAATTTGGTGAAACTAAAGCTTCAGGGAAACTTGCAGCGCTAATTCCTAGGGGGTAGTTGGCTGGTTTTACTGGAAATTTCCATCCAATACTAGGCTTTCCATCAAGAGAATTTATGACAGAGTCATATGATTCTTTGTTAATCATTTCGTCTCGAAGCATTTTTCCAAGCTCCAAGTTGAGTTTATGCCGTCTGGTATGACGTTTGTAAACTTTCAGATTATGAAGTAACTCTGGATGATCAGGAGCTCCCTGTAAACCAGTCTCACAGCTCTCTAAAGCTTCTTCAATTCTCCCTAATCGAGCTAAAGCCATATTTAAAAAGTAATGAATATCTACTTTTCTTTCCATAGGATTAACAAAAAGTAAAGTTTGAGTAGGTGGAAACTTTAATCCTTGACGAGCAAAGTTAATACATCGTTCATAATTTCGTTCCGGAACTCCACCCTTACTTATAGTGGCTAATAAACAATAAGCTTTGGAAATAATAAAATAAGCTTCCCCCCATTCTTCTTTGATGGAAATAGCCTTAAAAGCTATTTTGATGGCTTTTTTGTAATTATCTTCCCCGCCAGCTCCTAAGTAGTATTGTCCCATTCGAAGACAAGCCATATATCTTTCGTCATCCCAGCCCGAAAGATCAACATAACGAGTCAACATCTTAATCATCATCTCATTGTTATTGACGTTTCCGTATTCTAAACCAAGATAATAAAGATGACGTGGGTTTTCTTCTCCATTTTTTTCATAAAGTTTTTCTAGAATTCTGAGATTGCGATTAAGTTCATTAACTTTGTTCCCTCTTCGGTGAACAAATAAAATTTCATCATGAGTATTAAATAGAGCTCCATCTTTGGGCATTTCCAGTACTTCATGAACCGGGTCTAACCATTTGAATTTTTTTCTTGGATAAACCAGTCTTTCTCTATATTGAGTTACAATTGGATTACCTTTTTCATCATGGGCATAATGATAAGGAAAGGCAATCATTACATTTCCGGGATGTTCTTTATATTTTTCAATGATTTCGGTAAGATGTTCAAAACCGGTTACTACGTCATCTGCATCTACCCAAATAGCCCAATCTTTAGTAGCCAAATCGAAAGAACGATTTCTGGCTAAAGAAAAATCTTCAATCCTGCCCTCTTCATCATTGCAATCAGTAAAAATATCAAAGATGTCGGCATATTTCCGAGCAATCTCTGGAGTATTATCAGTACTACCAGTATCTACTACTACGATCTCTTCTACGTGATCTCTGATGGACTTGAGACAATTTTCAATTCTACCAGCTTCATTTCGCGCAATAATGCAGACGGAAACCGGCGCTTTCTTAAGAGTCATACTTCCTTTTCCTCCTACCTATATCAGAAAGTGAGTAGGGAAAAAGTTAGTTGTTGCCGATACGATTAATCATGATAGAGGAACCAGTGGCATAAATAGTACCATAAGCACCGTTAGTACCAACAGTATTTAATCCGGGCACCATTTTAATAAATAGTTCCATAGCTGCTCCTGAAGGAATATTGACTAGAAAATCAGAAGTAGGTGAGGATTTACCAGCCAATCTTCTAGGAGCAGGAGCAACGGATGATACCAATACTACTGGTGTAATAGAAATACTGGCGGGAATATGAGTTCCTTGGCTTTCTAATCCATCAGAGTCAAGTCTAGCTTCAACCAACACGCTCATGCCTGAAGATACAGCTGTAGTATTTATTTTATAAGAAATGTTATATAATCCGCCTTTATTAAACATAATAATAGAACTACTAGTTCCAATAGTAGTAAGTCCTATATTACCAATTTGCATATAAGCTGTACTCCAATTAACTGGTAGTCCAACTGAAGTTAATCCGAAAGTCGTACCAGTGCCTCCTACACCAGCTTGAAGTAAATTGGGCTGAAGAAGATTTTTAATAGCATCAAGAGCATTTTGAACACTAGGTGCTGAGCCTACTGGTATAAAAGTTGGACTCGGATTAGCAGTATCATCATAGAAAACAGTTTTAGCTTGCACCATCATACCTGTGTTTCCTACTGTTCCAACTCCTGTTGATAATATTCTAATTCCTTCTTGATAAATAGCCCCATCAACAAATAGATTAACTCGAGCGTTAGAGCCTATCGCGAAAATTGGAGTATCAGTTACTTGTAATAACGTAGTATCATAAACTTTGAAGTCAATAATAGCATTATTAGCTAACCTAAACATCGAACCACCTGATGAAGCGAATCTAACATCAATTTCACAATTATGAAAGACAAAGCTAGTTAAAGCAAACTCTCCAATAACAAATTGAGGGAATGCTCCTCCTAATGATTGAAGTGTTCCATCTTTCATATCGATAGTAATAACAGCTGTCGAAGTAGTGGTAATAGTATTATCTGGAGAGGTAACGTTAGTAATAAAACTAATTCTTTGACCAATTAAATGAGCGCTAGTACCAAACTGAAAACCATTTAAAAGATTGATATCGTTACCTGCTGGATCGGCAGAAAACCAACGAATAAAAGTCCAGTCATAAGTTCCGGCTGGGATATCTCTATTTCCTCCACCAGAAGGATTTTCAACCATAATCCAGGCTGCATTCTTACATCTTTGTAATTTATAAGAAAGTTGAGTATAAGTTTCTGTTGGTTCCCAAATGATTATCTTTGGACCGACATCGTTGAAAATAAGATTCATTACGCTGTTAGTTGCAATAGCAGTAACATTATTTCCAGCAAAATTAATAGCGGGGAACAATCCTAGGAATGTGGGAGTTGAAGTCGGGGAAATGGAGAAGGTCATTCCCACAGAACCTCCGCCACCACCTGGTGGTCCCTGAATTCCTTGAGCTCCTGTGGCGCCTTGAGGTCCTGTGACTCCGGGCGATCCTTGATCGCCTTGAGATCCAGGAGAACCTTGATTTCCTTGAATACCAGGAGATCCTTGTGCACCTTGAGGTCCTGTTACACCTGGGGAACCTTGAGGACCTGGTACACCAGAAGCTACCATTCCTTTTAATTTATCAATGGCGTTCTGAACTGTTGGAGCAGAGCCTACATTGATTAAAGTTGGAGCACCAATTTTACGATCGTCATAAAAAACAGTAGAGGCTCTGACTAATAATCCGGTTCCAACAGCAGTACCAGCACCAGTAGATAGAACCCTAAATCCTTCTTGATAAGTAGAACCATCAGAATAAATATTAACACTAGCGTTCGAGTCAATAGCAAAAATAGGAGTATCTACAACTTGAAGCAAAGTGGTGTCGTAAAGTTTAACGTTAGCAACCGTGTTAGTCGCCATTCTAAACATACATCCGCCCGATGAAGCGAATCTAACGTCAATATCACAATTATGAAAGACAAAGCTAGTTAAAGCAAACTCTCCAATAACAAATTGAGGGAATGCTCCACCGAGTGAACGAAGAGAACTATCCTTAAGATCGATAGTTATACTAGCTGTAGAAGTAGTAGTAATAGTATTTGCTGGTGTAGTAACATTGGTAATAAAATTTACTCTTATACCAATAAGAACAGCAGTACTTCCAAAAGTAAATCCGTTTAAAAGATTTATATCATTTCCGGCAGGGTCGCTGGACATCCATTTTAAATTAGTCCAATCGTAAGTACCGGCAGGAATATCTCTGTTTCCTCCTCCTGTTGGATTTTTAACATAAATTATTCCGGAATTATTAGCGCGTTGAAGTTTGTATGAAAGATGAGTATAAGTTTCACTTTCTTCCCAAATGATTATTTTAGGATTGTAATCATTGAAAATAAGATTCATTACGCTATTAGTGGCAATAGCCGTAACATTATTTCCGGCAAAATTGATAGCCGGAAATAATCCTAAGAATGTGGGAGTTGAAGTCGGGGAAATGGAGAAGGTCATTCCCGCAGAACCTCCGCCACCTCCGGGAGGACCCTGAGCTCCTGTGGCGCCTTGAGGTCCTGTGACTCCGGGCGATCCTTGATTTCCTTGAGTCCCAGTTACTCCTGGGGAGCCTTGAGCGCCTTGAGGACCAACTGATCCCGTTTCACCCGGAGATCCTTGGACACCTTGAGGACCAATTGATCCCGTTGAACCTTGAACTCCCGTGACACCTGGAGATCCTTGGACACCTTGAGGACCAATTGATCCCGTTGAACCTTGAACTCCCGT
>Ga0075163_10005348_pt1 | contig 17143 bp, 13 predicted proteins | sample JI1023141ADNA_FD_71478 | JGI IMG/M metagenome (GOLD analysis project Ga0075163, IMG submission 71478) | Wastewater effluent complex algal communities from Wisconsin, to seasonally profile nutrient transformation and Carbon sequestration -... | ecosystem: Engineered > WWTP > Effluent > Algae...
GTGCCCGGCTTTGGTGCGTATGAAGGTTACGCTAATCGCGATTCATTAAAATACCTGGAGACTTATCGGTTAGAAAATATTCAAACCATGATTCGCGGCACGTTACGCAATCAGGGTTATTGCAGTGCGTGGAATATTTTAGTACAACTAGGTTGTTGCGATGATAGTTTTGTAATGGAAGGCATTGATACGATGACACATCGCCAATTCATGCAATCATTTTTACCATTCGATGATGCAATAGAAAAACAACTCTGCAACTTGTTTAAGTTACAACCCGATGGTGAAGAAATAAAACGCTTGCGATGGAGTGGGTTGTTTTCAGATGAAACGATTGGACTGTCTGAAGGAAGCCCAGCTCGGGTGTTGGAACATATTCTGAACAAACGCTGGAAACTTGTACCAGGCGACAAAGATTTTATTGTGATGTGGCACAGGTTCCGCTACAACCTTGAAGGCAAACAAAAATGCGTTGAGGCTTACCTTACCTCAACAGGAAGCGATGAAGTGCAAACGGCTATGGCTAAAACGGTTGGACTGCCACTTGGTATTGCCGCTAAACTTTTGTTGCAGAATACTTTTCGCGCGGTGGGCGTTGTTATTCCTGTTACGTTCGAATTTTATTCGCCCATACTAATGGAGCTAAGTGCAAATGGAATCTCCCTTCAGGAACAAGAAGTGGATCACTGAGGTTTAAATAATGCTACACTTACCGGAAGGCTTACCGCATAACCAAGCGTAATCCAAACCGAACCACTTAACCAAGCTACCAGCGAAATCTGCACAACATAAAACGCAGGTACCACTACAATACCGGCAGCAAATTTTATTGAACCAATAAACTGTGGATCGAGTTTGGGCATTCCGGTAATACTGCGCACTACAGCCCGTGCCGGCCAGTGATTGAGAGTGTAATAAAAATTAAGAATTTTCTGCAGTATGTTATTGTGTGTTGGTTGTTGAGGCTGTGGATCAGAAGCCAATGAATCCACCAGTTGTTGTTCATGCTGTAATTGTGTAACCAAATCAGCATAATAATTTCGGTTTGCCCGAAGCCGCTGCCAGATAGTTTCGTAATTATTTTCAGGTATGGAAAGAATTAGCGGAGTAATCTTAGCCGCGACTTCTTTTAATAAGACTTCGGTTTTTTGTACCGGGTTTTCATCAAAAAAATCTTTCGCTAACGGAATGGCTTCCCCAAAACTGACTAACACACGCGATCGGAAAAGACGATGTGCCTCGTAATGAACGCCCACGGGTACAATCTGTAAAGCTGTATTTTGTTGTAAAGCAACTTGCGCCATTCGCACAAAACCTTTTTGCAATGGTCGCAAATTATAATGTTCATTGTGATTGCCTTCGCCAAAAATCAATACCGACTTGCCCTGCTTTAATAAGTTAGCACATTGATCAAGAATTGCTTCGTTTTTGCGCAGTGTATCAAAGCCATCGCGAAAGCGGTACACGGGCATCATCTGAATAAGTGTAAGCAGTGTATGGGCCCATTTCTTTTTAAACACATTCCCTCGCGCCAACGCCCACGGGTTGCGATGAGTACTACAGATTACAACCACTGCATCTAAAAATGCATTTTGATGATTGGCTACAAAAATTACCGGGCCGTTTGGTATGGGTGCCAATTTTCTGACTTGCCACTGTCGGAAAAAGAAAAACAACGCAAACTTGCAGTATAGCCTCAGCGTTTCATAAATAATTTTCTGAAACACCGCAGTCAAGATTGGATAACGATTTTACGCTTACGCATGATAGATGCAAAAGCCAAACCCGAAATGAGATGCCACACGCCCCACCATGCTGCTACAACCGCCATGGCCGTGTTACCATTAAAGAAAGTAAAGATGAGAATTAACGCCAGACCCGAGTTTTGAATACCGGTTTCAATAGCCACGGTGCGATTAACGTCTTCGGTATTTTTTAGTGCTTTACTGAAATAATAGGCTGCAGCTAAAGCCAAACCATTGTGGAGTAATACAATCCAAAACACATTACCAAGGTGAACAGCAAACGCATCTTGATTATTGAGTACCGCAGCAATAATAAATCCGATTAACATAAACATAGAAGCAATGCGCACCGGTTGGGCAATTTTTTGTGCGATGCGCGGTAGGTATGAAGCCACACTCATGCCCAGTACAAGCGGCAATAATAAAATGGCCACCATATTAACGAGCAAGGAAACCAAATCAATCTCGAATGATTTTATTTCGGTTGAGAGTGTGGGCAAGATAGATCCCCAAAGGAAAAAACTAAGTGGTGTTATAAAAAATGCACCCAACGATGAGAAGGCTGTAAGTGTTACTGATAACGCTACATGCCCGCGCGCCAGTTGCGAAAAAAAATTCGACACATTACCACCTGGGCAACATGCCACCAGCAACATACCTAAGGCCATGCCCGGTGAAATGGGCAATACGGAAATTAATAGTAAAGTCAGTAGCGGCAACAAGATGATTTGCGAAAACAAGCCAGTGGCAATGGCTTTCTTCTGGCCTACCAGTTGAGTAAAGTGTACCCACCGGATATCCAACGCTACACCAAACATGATAATGGCGAGACAGATGTTTAAAACAGTTAGGCTGCTTTCTGAAAATTGGATGGCGGCTTCGGGCAAGGGGTGTAGGTTTTGTTTTTAAAGATACAGGTTTGATCGAAATCAATCCGATTCTTTTGTACGGTTTTCTTCATACCAGCTATCAATAAGTAAATCATCGCTAAGGGCAGCCGAAACTGCAAGCTGGTCGCACCGTTCATTTTCCGGGTGGCCGGCATGGCCTTTTACCCAACTGAACTTAGGCCGGAAGCGATGATGCAACGGAATGTAGCGCTGCCATAAATCGGCATTGGCTTTCTTGGCAAAATTCTTTTTCTGCCAGCCCCACAACCACCCTTTTTCAATCGCGTCAATTACATACTTCGAATCGGAAAATACGGTTATGGGCATCCCGAATTTTTTGATGGCTTCCAACGCAACAATCACCCCCAGCAATTCCATGCGGTTGTTGGTAGTAAGCCTATACCCCTGGTTAAGTTCTTTTACATGGCCATTAAATTTTAAGACTATACCATACCCCCCAGGGCCAGGATTACCTTGAGCAGCACCATCGGTGTAAATGCGAATCATGCTGCAAAAATATAAGTTTGAAGATGATTGTAGGGATGATTTAATTTTGGCTGATGTAACAAATCATTTGAAGGCATGTATAGTTGCCTCATGGATTCACTAAATCCCAACCACTTACTTTGTTCAAATTCCAGAAACTAATCCAGGTAAGCCTAACAAAACCAGATGAAGGGCTATAAACATACATAAAACCAAATCCGTCAGTGGTCATATCCCGGTAATCAAAATGTAGATTCAATCGATCATACGTGGTGCCTAAATTACTGAAGTTGGTACTATACTCAACCCATCGGGTTGAAGCATAATCAAACAGGGGCAAACATTCAGAGTTAAGTGGCTCTGAGTCGGGGACAGGTAAAAATTGAAAAGCATTCCGCTTACCAGCAAGTGAAAAAGTATTATAGGCAAATTGAGCGGGCCGTGTAACAACTATTGAATCAGATTGAATATTAAGACTACTAACAAAGATGGAATCTGCGAAGGCTTTCCACGTATGGTTCTCAGTTTTATTGGTTTTAGATACGGATTGCTTGGTAAGAAACTCTTTTAACTCCCAGCCAGATGAATTAATTCCTGTAATAGCCATGACAATAGTATCACCAGAATAGTTAAACTCTTCACCACTCAATGCAGTGAAATAGGTATAATAACTTCGTTGACCAATGGCAGGAGCGTCAAATCTGACAGGACCAAGATCAGGAAGGCCGAGCAGAGGATCTTCAATTACTTCTGGCGTAATTTCGGAAGTACAACCGATTCCGATTAAAACTATAACAATGAAATTTATACAACGCATTAAGAATTAAAAATTTGATTGCTTAATAAAAACTATTACCGAATTTACTAAAACCAAGAATTTTCCCTAACTCATTCACAGAAAATAAAGGATAAGATGTACTTGAAATAAAAAAACCACCAGTTTGGTGGTTTTAGTGGAGAATATCGGAGTCGAACCGATGACCTCTTCCATGCCATGGAAGCGCTCTAGCCAGCTGAGCTAATCCCCCGTTTTAAGAGTTGCAAATATATCAAAAATCTATTTCCTACAAGTGCATCTATTGAATGTGCTTCTTCTCAATAAACTCGCGGAAAGTTTTACGGTAGGTATCGCCAATAGGCAAAGAAGCAGCACCAATCTGCACTTCATTTTTTTGTACCACATCAATTGCCTGCACCGCCACTATGTAGGAGTTATGAATGCGAATAAATTTATCGGCTGGTAATTGTTCTTCCAGGGTTTTCATCCGCTGCAGCGTGGTAATTTTCTGTTGTTTGGTGTGAATGGTAACGTAATCTTTCAAGCCTTCTACATATAGAATTTCAGCGAGCGTAATTTTTACTGATTTGGTACCATCTTTCACAAACACAAAATCCGGCAATACTTGCATTTCAGTAGTTACAGGGCTTGCTTTGCTTTCGCCCGAAAGGCGTTGTGTTACTTTATCAACTGCTTTTAAAAAGCGCTCGAATGTTACAGGCTTTAACAGGTAATCGGCTACATCTAATTCATATCCTTCCAGGGCATATTCAGAATAAGCCGTAGTAAGAATCACCATCGGTTTGTTTTGCAAAACTTTAAGTAACGAAATGCCTGTGAGTTGCGGCATTTGTACATCCAGAAACAAAATATCTACAGGTTGAGCGCGCAAAACTTCAAGTGCTTCCAGCGGATTGCCAAAAGCCTGCACCAGATTAAGTGTAGGTACTTTACTTACATAATCAACCAACAGGTTGCGCGCCAGTGGTTCATCTTCAATAATGATGCAATTCAGTTTCAACTTAAAGCGAGTGTTACCTGAACGAAATATACATCCTTTTTATCTTCAGTAATCAGATTGTATTGTTTCGGATAACTGAGATCAAGCCTGCGCTTAACATTTTGCAAACCAATGCCCGACTTCTCATGCAGATTGGCGGTATCGGGTTTACTGTTCTCAACCGTATAAATCAATTGCTTGCCTTCCAATTGAATGGTAACGTTTACCCACGATTTTGCATTATTACCACTTACGCCATGTTTGAAGGCATTCTCTAAAAACGTAATCAATACAAGTGGTGCAATGCGAAGATTATCAGCATTGCCAATCACTTCAAATTTTATGGGGATCTGGTCGTTTAGTCTTAACCTCTCCAGGCTTATATAATTTTGCATGTACTCTATCTCTTTCGAAAGCAACACTTGCGTGTGATTGCTGTCGTAAATCATATACCGCATCATCTGCGATAGCTTGGCAATTACTTCGGTTGTATTATCGGATTTGGTGTACGCCAGATAATACAAGTTATTTAAAGTGTTGAAAAGAAAATGTGGATTGATCTGCGCTTTTAAGAAATTTAACTCAGCCATTAGCTTCTCATTTTCAATTTCTCTGCGTTTCGATTCCAGCTCAAACCACTCTACCGCAAAACGAAGCATACCTACAAACAGCACAATGAGCAGTGTAATGGCCACCATCTGCACAATAAAAAAATTAGAGTAGAAATATTCTACCCGGTGCGAGTAGCCATCGGCCAGGTAGCGTTGCAGGTAAACACGTAATGTAAGTAAGCCGCCAATGGTAACGCCAAACTCCAACAAGTAGCGAAGTAAATTTTTTGTTCTGATAAACCGCGGCCAGATAAAAAAGTAGTTGAGGTATGCAATGGTGATGGTAAACACCAACTGCACCGAAGTAGAGGTTAGCAAACGCTCCCAATCATATCCGCGGCCGCGTTGAAACACAGAGGCCTGATATAAGTTAAACGAGAGGTAAACAAACCAAAACGAGATGTGCAACAAGACTACCCTGTTCCGGTTAATGAAGGACTGCATGTTTTTAACAAAAAATTAATTTTCGTTTCAAAGGTAGAGGGCAGAAGCAGACCAGTTGCACCCGAAGTTAGCTTTTAGACCGTTAACGTAATTTAATCGACCGACCATCCTAAGCCTGCGTTTTCCGAGTGTTTTTACACGGTTTCGGAATTGTCGAATCGTTTAGCCGGATTGTCTAATACATCAACTTAAGAGCAAACAAAAAACTTCCTTTGCAGTTAAATAGGCTGAAAAGTGACGCGAATAATAAAATTGAAACCCCTAATGAAAAAGTTTTTTTTAACAATTGTAGCAGCATTTACCGCATTAGCAGGCTTTGCCCAAGGCAATGGTCGCATTATTGGTGTGGTGATGGATGAAAAATCAAAACAACCAGTAGAGTTTGCTACTGTAGCGCTAACCGATGCCGAAGGCAAAACCGTTAACGGTACTATTGCCGATGCAAAAGGAAAATTTGAGATCGACAAAATTGCCAATGGTACTTATACCGTAACCATTTCTTTTATTGGATATGAAACAATAACCAAATCGGATTTGGTGTTGGATGGCAGAAGAGCAGAGATTAATCTGGGAACAGTAAGTATTACCGAAGAAGCTACGCAATTGGGTGAGGTAGTAGTAGAAGCTCAAAGAGTTGTTGTAGAAGAAAAAGTTGATCGCACTGTTTACAATGCCGAGAATGATAAAACAGTAGCTGGAGGTGATGCTTCAGATGTATTAAGAAGAGTTCCATTACTTTCTGTAGATATGGATGGTAACGTATCAATGCGCGGAAATTCAAACCTGATGGTGCTTATTAATAATAAGCCTTCAACCATTTCTGCCGGAAGTGTAGCAGACGCACTAAAACAAATTCCAGCTGATCAAATTAAATCTGTGGAGGTGATTACTTCGCCCTCAGCTAAATATGATGCAGAAGGATCGGCTGGTATCATTAACATTATTACCAAAAAGAATAACCTACAAGGTGCTACATTAAATGTTGATGCAGGGGTAGGACTCCGTGGCTCTAATCTAGGGCTTAATGGTAGCTATCGCAGAGGAAAAATGGGTTTCAATTTGGGTGGCTTTGGTCGTGCGGGTTATAATGTAAGGGGTAATTTCGAAAATGAGCAATTTATCCGCTCGCTTGATGCTAACAATAATGTTCTTAGCACACTTTTAAGCAAACAATCTAGCTCTACAAGAAGAAACGATTTAAACGGCCGCTATACGTTGGGTTGGGATTACGACATTAACCCTAAGAATTACATGGCCGCCTCAATACGGTATGGTCTGAGAAATGGTAACAATTATCAGGATAACCTGATCCGCGAAACCTATTCAGAATCCTACAATCCGGCAAATCTTCTAAGTCGCACAATTAACAATTCGAAATCAGTCGATAACTCCGGTACAATTGATGCCAGTTTAGATTTTACACATATTTTTGATAAGGCTCCGCATGAGATCAGTTTCTCCACGCAGTTTAGTCGCAACAATCGTAATAACAATTTTAGAAACACCTTTTTTAATGCCGATGGAAGTTTGGACAGCCTGGTAAATAATGACAACTATAATTACAATCAGGAAGTAACATTTCAAACTGATTATCAACGCCCAATTGGGACAAATCAAAACCTGGAAGTTGGTGCTAAAAATATTACTCGTTCGGTTTACAGCGATTTCTCTTATTTCGGAGGAGGTAGTGATGGTGTCTTGATTCCTATTGATAGAACCAGCTTAAATAACTCGCTTAACTACAACCAAAATGTTTCAGCCGCTTACTTATCGTACACTCTATCTTCTAAAAATGGATACAGTTTAAAAGCTGGTGGCCGTTACGAGTATACAATCATTGATGCGAGTTATCGTGAAGGAAGTGAATTGCCCGATCCGGAAATACCTTCTTACGGCACTTTTGTTCCAAGTGTAAATGCATCAAGAAAATTAAAGAATGGAAATACTTTAAAGGCATCCTATAATAGAAGAATTCAACGCCCCTCTATTAGATTCTTAAATCCGAATATACAAGCATCCAATCCACTGAATATTTCGGTTGGTAATCCTGACCTTGATCCGGAATTTACAAACAACTATGAATTGGGTTACAGTACTGCCATTAAAGGTACGTCTCTAAATTTCTCTGCTTTTGTTCGTAATACTACAGGATCAATACAAAGCATCCGTCAACCACTTGCTGGTGATACAATTTTAACAACCTATGATAACATTGGTAGGGAGGATGCATACGGTGGAAGTATTTTTGCCAACGTAAACATTGGTCAAAAACTTACATTAAATGGCAGTACAGATATTTTCTATGCGGTGCTTGATAATAAACTTACTGATCCATTATTCGCAGCCAGTAACGAGGGTTGGGTGGTGAGCGGACGTATGTTTGGGAGTTACAAAATTTCAAAACGCTGGACGGCTCAAACATTTGGTTTCTTCCGGGGTAACAGTGTCCAACTACAAGGTACACAAGGTGGATTTAGAATGTATAGTTTGGGAGCAAGAAGGGAATTTAATAATGGAAAGGGTGGGATTGGTATGTCAGTAGAAAACTTTGCTCAAAGTTCAATGAAAATAAGGAGCAGTTTAGAAACCCTTCAAATCAGTCAACGTGGGTTAAATGAAATGATGAATTTCAGCTTCCGAATAAACGTGAATTACCGCATTGGCAAAATGAGTTTTGATCAGCAACGCAGACGCAATGGCCGCTCTGTAAATAATGATGATTTGAAGAGCGATGGCGGAGGTGATGCTGGTATGGAAAACGGTGGCGGTAACATGGGCGGAGGTCAAGGTCGCGGAAATTTTGGCGGTGGCCAACGTAACCCAGCAACTGTTAAGCCGGCAGAAACCGTTAAAGCCGATACTGCTGCAGTGGTTGTTGCCGAGGGTAATTGGGAATATTCGGTTGAAAGCCCGCAAGGCGCAAATGGTGGTACGCTGAAAATCACGAAAGAAGGTGATACGTACAGCGGTGTTATTATTAGCTCACGCCTAAACCGCGAAACTCCAATTAAGGATGTAAAAGTGACTGGCAACGAACTTAGCTTCGCATACGAAGTAAGCTTTGGCGGAAACACCAGCAACATTCTGGTAAAAGGAATTATTACCGGAGATCAATTTGCCGGAAACATGACGATGGGTCAGTTTGGATCGTTCCCGATGACGGCCAAGCGTGCACAATAAAAATTTAGGTTAGGGGTGTTTGGGTAAAATGCCGGACCGCAAGGGCCGGCATTTTTGTTTACCGCTTAAGTATTCGCTTTGCGAAAATTTTACGCTCTGTAATTACACTCACCACATACAATCCGGCTGGCAAATGGGCTAAAGAAATGCTGCCCGATTCTTGAACCTGTGTGCTGTACACCATAGTACCCTGCATGTTTGTTATTTTGATGTGTGTCGCTTCAGGAACATCAATAGTTAACAGATCGGTTACCGGGTTTGGATAAATAGAAAAGGCCTGCTCTGCTTCGTAAACACTGGTAATGGTTTCAAAAATATTTGCCGCGCGCGGTGTAGGTCGGGCTGTTAAAACAACGGGGCCTGTTAAATCCGGAATCCGGCTTGCCGTTACATTTTCTGAATGTGAGCCAAAACTGATTTCATCTAATACTATCAGGTTAGAGCCCACCATTTGGTAAAGACCTGCTTGTTCACCATCGGCAGATAACCTGAAGTTTGTATGCAGCGCGCTTTGACCGGTCTGATTATCGGCCCAGATTAATTTATACTCACCAGGATTAATTTTGGTTTCAGTTCTAGATACAAGCTGGTGTTTTAATTTAGATTGAAGATTGTCAGTAATAAATAAACCTCCAAGTTCAATAGGTTGGGCCGATGCATTATAAATTTCAATCCAGTCTTCCGTTTCATTAAATTCATCAACAGCATCGGTACCGGCTGCAGCAACTTCGTTAATAATTAATCCGCTTACTGGAGTTGCTTCTTCAAAATGGGCTTCGATGGTTACATAGCGATCGGCCACACCAGTCAACGTAAGATCTGTTGAAATAAATTCTTCCGAATTACCTTCGGTTGTACCCGACATTCTGAAATCAAAACTAAGATCCGAGCTTTGAGGCGAGTTCTGGTGTACTTCTACCGCAACTAAATTGTTTCCTTCTACCAACAGATTTTTTGGTATAGTAAAATCAACAAATACATTTTCTGTCGCTATAGCTGCAAGTGCAAGCGTATTGTTTGCAATGGTGCCGGTGGGCATGTTGTTGCGGTAAACCTCTGTACCATTTAAGTACACTACTATTCCGTCATCAAAAAGTATGGAAGCGTTTAAAGCAGCTATCGCACTTACATTGCTTGCAGTAAAATTTTTTCGGAAGTAAGTGGTAACATGTTTGTTGTTTGCGTTACCACCAAAACTTACTACGGTTTGTTCATCGCCTTCGCCATAACCCAACTGTGCAGTACCGGTTGCCCAGGAAGCATCGTTGTAGGCCGAGCTATTCCAATTTGCGGCAGGTAGAACACCGCTATCAAAATATTTCCAGGGTGTGCCATTTGCTATTAAAGATGAAACTGAAACATCGCGTTTAATAATTTTCCAATTTTTAAATGCGTAACCCGGTGCCGGAATGGGTTTGGTTTCAAAGGTTAAATCTCTATAGTAATCAGCCAGCAACAAAGGTTCGTTCAAGGTTACGCCATTCAGTTCAATTTTACCGGTGCCCTCAGGAAATGTACCTGTGCTGATTTTTACATCGCCTGTTATATTAAAAAACTGGGCTATATGTTGAAGCATGTATTGGTGGCGATCGGTAGCAAAGTTGCGAAGGCGTTGTACTTCATAATTCCAATCGTTCATGTTGCCGCCCCATCGTTGTTTGTGAAAGGGCATTTCAGTTGCAATGCGTTGTGCAAACAAATCTATTGTTTCAGATACATGTTGTGGACTAAATCCAGAGCCCATAGCTGCTGCAAGGGTTTGAATAAACTTTGTTCTGAACTTTGGATTCTGCATCACCAACCGAATATGTTGTGTACTCCAGGGTGGGTTGGGCCAGTCCACACCACTGTTCGGATCAGTTGCAAATGTTAAAGTTGGATGGTTAAAAGAATTATAAAGTGCAAAGCCAAAATCCAGATCATACAGTAACCACCTGAACTTACCACCCGAACGCTTTTTCCAATACTTAATATTATTGCCGGGCCAATCGGTATTTCCAAAATAAATCTGGGCAACCAGGTAGTTAATATACTCCTGCACTTCAATATTCTGATCAATAAAATCATATGTGGAGGTTAATGCTGGGTTAAGTGTTTGTAATGTATTGAGATAAGTAAAGTATGCGGTGTTTGTTCCTTCCACTGCGTTGCCCCACGATTCTAACAGATCAAGATCGTTCCGCTTTATGCCATAATTGGTTTCGATATAATCGGCATCAATTTTTTCGCGCATGTTTTGAATGCCCCAATATTGGCCATTCAAATAAAAGACTGTCGGTTTGTAAGCAAGGTAAGCTCCTTTTAATTGCGAACGGGTCAACTCCTGCATTAATGCATCTCTGAACATAGATACATTAAAATCGTTTCCGGAGTTCCGCATCGTAAAGCCGCCATACCGATCGTGTGGTTTATCCGAAAACAACTTGTATTCCATCACATTGTCACCATACTTATCGCGGGCCTTTAGAATGAATGACCTTTGTGGATTGTTACGACTGCAACCACCGCCAATGCTGATATCCACAAACTGGCTATGATTGATTTTACCGGGGGCATCAAAAAAACTAACCGAGGCGTGCCGATCCCAATCCTGATTCCAGTTAACCGGATTGTTATTACAATTACCGGAGATACCATTTGTTCCATCTGCATAAATGCCAATGGTATTGTTCAATAAATAATCGGGCCGCGTTGATATAGAAACTACAGGCAAATTAAATGCACGTTCGTTTATAAAGTAAGTCTCCACTAATGTTTCACCGGGTATCATACCCGCTTTAAAGGCTCTTGCTTTTAACGTTGTGGTTTGACTAACTGAAATAGGTGTACTATAAAGTAGTGATGTTGGCCGAGGCGCTGAGCCATCTAACGTGTACCGGATTTCAGTAGCTGATGTTGTATGTGTAAGAGTTATGGATTGTGTAGCTGCAAAGCGTCCCGATTTTATTGAAGCTATCGGTACTGCCAATACAACTTCGCCATTTGGCGATTCATTTTTTGAAGCCGGACTGGGTGTACTCAGATAAGACCATGTAGCTCCGCCATCTGTAATACGGCCATAAGAAACATTGGTGTGTTGTTTTGGAAATTCAATCTGATCAACAAGTTGATTGGTTGGTGAAGTCAATATTACACGCTCACCGTCACTATCCAATGAAAAAGAAGTGTGCAAACCCGTGTTGCGATCATCGCACCAGATTAACAAATACCCTTTAGCCGGAATTGAAACACCTGCCGGAATTTTCCACTTAGTAGGATTTGTTTGATCATCCGAAAGGAAATAGCCCCCAACCTGAACTGAGGTGTTGCCCGCATTATGTAACTCTACCCAAGGCGAGAAGTTGAAGAACTCCGAATCAAAATTAATATCGGCATTGGCAGGGCAGATCTCATTGATCACCACCTGGGCCTGGCCAAACATAAAAATCGAAACACAACAAATGGTAAGTAGAATCCGCATCATCGCTTTAACAAAAACGTAATATGCTGATAATACCGGAAAAATGGAATTGGTAAGCTACTGAACTAAGGCTGCTTCGGCTAATTGCCGCATTGTTTTTACGCGCTGCGGATCTACCGTGCGCAGTTTAAACTCGGCACCTTCATCAGAACCCATGCCCGCTATGTTGGGGTTGCGGTATTGCATGGCGCTTTCGCGGAAGGCTGTTGCCGAAAAATGAATTTCGGTGGCTTTAGATTTTTGAACAATCTCCTGAACCGTATTTTCATTTACGCCCGAACCCGGCATTATGGCAATGCGGCCATTTGCTTTCTGAATTAACTGTGCAATCAAATCGGCACCTTTGTTAGCAGTAGCTTGTTGGCCTGCTGTAAGAATTCTATCGAAGCCTACTTCAATACAATCCTCCAAAGCTTGAAACGGATCGCGTGTCATGTCAAACGCACGATGGCAGGTAACTTTCAGTGGTCTGGCGCGATCAATCAATTCTTTGCAGCGTTTTTTATCAAGGGTACCATCAGGATTTAAAATTCCAAACACCACACCATCTACACTTAAACGCTGGCACTGATCTATGTCGCGCTTCATGCTGTAAAACTCATAACTGGAATAATGAAAATCGCCACCACGCGGACGAATCATAACAAACACATCCATGCTAACATGTTGTCGCACGGATTCAATAACTGCGTAAGAAGGAGTAGTTCCACCTTCACCCGGATTATCGCACAACTCAATCCGGTCGGCTCCGCCTTCTTGTGCCTTAAGTGCGGATTCAATGTTGTAAACTACGATCTCGATTTTCATTTTACAGAAGTAGAAGCTGTTTTTGAACTTACGAGTTTCTTGAGAACTACTGATTGGGAGACTTTTTTCTTTCTGTCAACTTTTTTCATTAGAAGACTTAGACTCTGATCAAGTTTTAAATTGTCATACTTTTTCGTTGTTATTTTCATCATCTCTGTTTTGATTGATTGCTTTGTGACGTTGTTCTAAAATTTGATCCCAATTTAAGATAATTATTTTTTCAATCAGTTCTCCAACTGTTTCACAAGGTATTCGATTATGCTTAAAAAGATACATTAGTGGTATCAATGAAATTGAAATACCTGAGATCAAAAGCACAGAAACAGGAAGTGTCCAAATCGCGAATAAATGATCAAAGTAATTAGTGAAAAAAAGTGCAATCAGAACAATGTCAATAATAATGATAAGGAAAAACCAGTAGTTGAATGCTTTTGACATTTGAAGTACAGGTATCCTATAGCCTATTGAATTTAGTTCACTCCATTCGGTTTCTGTTACCTTTTTATCGAATAGAGATTTTAAGCTACTTTCCCGAGTGATGAGTCCTTTTTGTTTAAAGTACAATCTCAGTTTTTGAAAAATATCAGAATAGACTAAACTTTCTAACTCAGCATCTGTAATCTGGTCTGAGTAAAATTTAGTATCAAATCTGATTTCATCCATTCAAACTAATAATAACTCTTAGCCTCAAAAATTTTATTCGAAACTTCATTGCTATATACAGCATATGTAAATCCCTTCTGCAAAGCAAAAGCTCCATACTCTCCGTTTTTGTTCAATGCTAAAAATCCAACCTGTATCTCTTTTGATTTTTGAGGTTGATTTTTTACAATGCGCGCCACCGCTAACTCGCAGGCTTGCTGCGGTGAATTACCTTGTCGCATCAGTTCTACCACTAAATGCGAACCCACAATCCGAATTACTTCTTCGCCTACACCGGTGCTGGTAGCGGCACCAATTTCATTATCTACAAACAAGGCTGCGCCAATGATAGGCGAATCGCCCACGCGACCATGCATTTTATACGCCATGCCGCTGGTGGTACACGCACCCGATAAATTTTGTTTCGTATCCAAAGCCACAATTCCAATGGTGTCATGGTTTTCAATATTGGCTACGGGCTTATACTTAGCGGTCTTCAACCATTCTTTCCACGCTTTTTCCGATTCTTTGGTAAGCAGATTTTCTTTTTTAAATCCCTGGTCCAACGCAAACTTCAGTGCGCCATCGCCAACCAGAAATACATGTGGTGTTTTTTCCATCACTTTTCGTGCTACCGAAACCGGATGTACAATATGTTCCAGGCAAGCTACTGCTCCGCAGTTGGCAAACTCATCCATAATGCATGAGTCTAACGTTACTCTTCCATCGCGATCGGGCAAACCACCCAACCCCACCGAACTTTCTTTCGGATCGCCTTCAGGCACACGGGCCCCAGCTTCTACGGCATCCAATGCCCGACCATCCGCAGAAAGAATTTTCCATGCTTCTACGTTTGCGCCTACACCAAAATTCCAGGTAGAAATCACTACAGGTTTGGAAACTTTAGCAGCCGGTTTACCCCATGCTTTTGTGAATGATGCGAGCGATGCCAACGCACCTAACTGAATAAATTTTCGTCTTGATGTCATAAATCGTTAGTCAATAATTCTGCGTGCCTTGCGGTACCGCTTAATGTAATAATCGGAATACAAATTGGTTTCTACCACACCTAATGAGGTAGAGGCATGAATAAACTTTACGTTATTGTTTCCATTCACATCGGTAACAATACCTACGTGTGTGATTTCGCGCTTCTTCTTACCGGTGGCAAAAAAAACAAGATCGCCCGGAGCCAGTTTTCTGCGCTTCACTTTTTTACCTATGGTAGCTTGCGCATCGGCTGTGCGCGGCAAATCTAACTCAATGGCACGGTATGCATTGCAGGTTAAGCCCGAACAATCCATCCCGGTGCGGGTGGTTCCGCCCCATTTGTATGGTGTTCCGGTAAAGGTTCTGGCTGTGGCGATTACTTTTTCACCTTGCTCACGCACCCGGCCCGATACACACGAGCTTAGTAAAATTAAAATGACTGGAAAAAGCCAAAGCCTTTGAAGTGTTATTTCCTTAATTTTGAGGCTTCGTTTTAACACCATATTGAAATCAAAGTTACTCTATTGATGGCAAACCTTAAAGAAAGTGAAGTAATTCAATCGTTGAGCCACGAACTCATTGACCAATTCCGTGCCATCGTTGGCGAGCAATTTATAATTGTGGACGAAGAACAGCGCACTGAGTATGGCCACGATAAAACAGAAGATTATCTTTTCTTACCTGATTTGGTTATAAAACCGGGTACTCCCGAAGAAGTAAGTGCTATCCTTAAAGTCTGCAATCAATACAAAGTTCCGGTTACTCCGCGTGGGGCTGGCACTGGTCTGGCAGGTGGCGCTATACCCGTTCGCAAAGGGGTTGTTATTTCGATGGAGAGGTTTAATAAAATTCTGGAGATTGACGAACTGAATCTGCAAGCCACTGTAGAGCCGGGAGTAATAACCGAAGTATTTCAAAATGCGGTAAAGGCTAAAGGTCTTTTCTACCCGCCCGATCCGGCCAGTAAAGGTTCTTGCTTTCTGGGTGGCAATCTGGCTAATAACTCAGGCGGACCAAAAGCGGTTAAGTATGGCGTTACGCGCGATTATGTAATCAACATGCAGGTGGTTTTACCAACAGGCGAAATAATCTGGACGGCTGCAAACGTGTTGAAGAACTCCACGGGTTATAATCTAACACAATTGATGTGCGGTAGCGAAGGCACATTGGGCATCATTACCAAAATTGTATTTAAGCTGCGCGGCTTTCCGCAGAAAAATGTGTTGTTGTTCATTCCGTTTGTAACCAATGAAGAAGCTTGTAAGGCTATTGCCGCCATTTTTGTGGAGGGTATCACACCCTCTGGTATGGAGTTTTTTGAACGCGAAGCCGCCATTAAAACGTATGAGTATTGCGAGAAGGTTTTGAATAGCCCCGTAACAACCAAGTTGGTTGATGGTATGGATGCTTACTTGCTGTGCGAGTTGGATGGCAACGATGAAGAAGTGCTGATGCGCGATGCCGAGCGCGTGATGAACGTGGTGGAAAAATTTCAGAGCGGTGAAGTTTTGTTTGCCGAAAGCAGCGCGCAGAAAGAAGAACTGTGGAAAGTGCGTAAAAATATTTCGCCAGCTGTAAACTGGTACACACTTACTAAGTCTGACGATGTGGTGGTACCACGCAACAAGCTACCCAAACTGATTCAGGGAATAAAAGCGATTGGTAAACAATTTGGTTTTAATACAGTTTGCTTTGGCCACCTGGGCGATGGCAACCTGCACGTAAACATTCTGAAAGAAAATATCAGCGAACACGATTGGGAAACCAAAATCCCGGAAGGAATTGGTGAAATTTTTAAACTTACCGTAAGTCTGGGTGGAACCCTTTCGGGTGAGCATGGTATTGGTATTGCCAAACGACCTTACATGCCCATTGCCATGAGCGAAGTGAACCTGAACCTGATGCGGGGAATTAAAAAAGTGTTTGATCCGAATGGGATTCTGAATCCCGGCAAGATTTTTTAAAGTTTACATAAGGTTGCCAACCTTCTTTGCTTACAAGCAGAAAGGTTGACAACCTTAAATCCTTACTTAAACGAACGCAGCGTTCCGAAATAGTAATGCAAGCCTAATTGCACACCCACCAACAGGTTGGCGCGACTGCCGAAAAT
>Ga0075163_10005349_pt1 | contig 17141 bp, 18 predicted proteins | sample JI1023141ADNA_FD_71478 | JGI IMG/M metagenome (GOLD analysis project Ga0075163, IMG submission 71478) | Wastewater effluent complex algal communities from Wisconsin, to seasonally profile nutrient transformation and Carbon sequestration -... | ecosystem: Engineered > WWTP > Effluent > Algae...
CACCGGCAACGCTGCCACGCACCCCGGCCAGGACGGGCGCTTCGGCCGCGATGCCGCCCAGGCCGCCGGGGCGCTGCCGCCCAAGACCGGCGGCGGCGCAGCGGGCTTTGACTTCACCCGCCTCTGCTGGAACGGCCATCCCCAGGGCCATGCCCAATGCGCCGGCACTCTGGTCGCCAACACCACGGGCACCGTCAGCGCTCCCCCCGCCACCGACTGGGCCTGCACGCGCGACAACGTCACCGGCCTGGTCTGGTCGCTGCAAACGCAATCCGCCACCTGGAACGCGGCCACGGCATCCACCTATCCCGATGCTGGCCACAACACCCCGACGCGCTGCGGCTACGACACCGGCTGGCGCTTGCCCACGCGGCGCGAGCTGCTGTCCATCGTCCACAACGGCGCCTACAGCCCCGCCATCGACCAGACGTACTTTCCTGGCACGGCATCCAGTTGGTACTGGTCGTCGGATACCTACGCACCCGATCCAGCCGTTGCGTGGGGCGTCTTCTTCTACGACGGCTTCGCCGGCGCCGACGGCAAGGCCGGCACCAACTCGACTCGCCTGGTGCGAAGCGGACAGTGACTTTTCCCTTTTTTGTCCCTCTACCGTAACGGCCATGGCCTACGCCCGCCAACTGCCCCTGTGGAGGGCCGCCATGGATCTGGCCGTGCACCTGGAGCAGGCCGTTCGCCGCTTTCCGCGCCACCACAAGTACACCCTGGGCAACCGACCTGCGCCGCTGCGCGCAGCGGCTGTGCCGCCTGCCCACGCCTTCATCGCCTACACCCATGACCAGCACGACCACCCTTCGCACCGTCCTGCGCGCCTGCGGGGCTTCCTGGAGCCTGGCCGCCGCGCTGCTGGCACCCGCCGCCTGGGCCGCGCCCTTCACCGTCGATACCGTCAATGGCACCGTGACCGACGCGGCCACCGGCCTGATGTGGGACCGCTGCGCCTGGGGCCAGACGGGGACCAGTTGCTCCGGCAGTCCCGCCGCCAGCACCTGGGCGCAGGCGCTCACCGCCGCGCAAACGGCCAATACCACTGCCCACAAGGGCTATACCGACTGGCGCCTGCCCAACAAGAACGAGCTCGAATCGCTGGTGAAGATCGATGCGGTCTCTCCTGCCATCGATATCACGGCTTTCCCCAACACCCCTGCCAGCGGCAACCCCAGGATCTTCTGGTCTTCCACCAACTACGCGCCCGATCCAGCCATCGCGTGGTTCGTCTACTTCGACGTCGGCTACGCCGACGCCTACGTCAAGTCCCTCACCCTCTCGACTCGCCTGGTGCGGAGCGGACAGTCCTTTGCTTTTTTCGATACCCTTGACACCACGGCGCCCATCCTCACCGCCGGCCCCACGCTCACACCCGGCCCCGACGGCACCACGGCCGGCGCCGGCGTGACGGTGAGCGAGAACGCCACTGGCTACTGGCTGGTGCTGCCGGCCGCCAGCCCGGCGCCCAGCGCCAGCGACTTGCTGGCCCTGGGCCCAACGCAGCAAGTGGCCCTGACAGGCAACGTGGCGGCCAGCATCCCGCTGTCCGGCCTGACGCCGGGCACGGCCTACCGCTTCCACTTCATCGCCCGCGACGGCGCGGGCAACGCCAGCGGCGTGAGCAGCACGCCCTTCACCACCCCCAGCGTGCCCGGCGCACCCACGGGCGTGGCGGCTGACCCTGGCGCCCACGGCAGCGGCGAGGTCACGGTGAGCTGGACGGCGCCGGCCGACAACGGCAGCGCCATCACGGGCTACAGCGTGGCGGGCGCGCCCAGCGGCACCTGCACCGCCGTTGCCCCCGCCACCAGTTGCACGGTGAACGGCCTGCCCAACGCCGCCAGCTACACCTTCACCGTGACGGCCACCAACGGCGTGGGCCCCGGCCCCGTGTCCAGCCCCGCCGCCGGCGCCACGCTGCAAGGGGCGCAGACCATCACCTTCGCCGACCCCGGCGCGCAGGCGGTGGGCACGCCGCTGGAACTGGCGGCCACGGCCTCGTCCGGCCTGGCGGTGAGCTTCGCCGTCTCGGGCGATTGCAGCCTGGGCGGCAGCACGCTCAGCTTCACCAGCGCTGGCACCTGCACCGTCACGGCCAGCCAGGGGGGCGATGCCAACTGGGCCGCTGCCACGGACGTGGCCCACGGCTTCGCCGTGGCGCTGCGCAGCCAGACCGTGGCAGTGCCGGGCGGCACGGCCACGGCCCGCTTCAGCGGCGGCGGCGCGGCCTGCACCTTCGAGAGCCTGGCGCCCACCACGCCGGCCACCAGCGGCCCGGCGCAGCCGCCGGCGGGGCTGGTCTTCACGCACGGCCTGCTGGACTTCGTGCTGTCGGGCTGCGACCAGAGCGATGTGACGATGACGGTGACCTACCCGCAGGCGCTGGCGCAGGGCACGCAGTACTGGAAGCTGCACGCCGGCGACTGGGGGCAGTACCCGGCGCAGGTGGACGAGGCGGCGGGCACGGTGATGTTCACGCTGCGCGACGGCGGCGCGGGCGACGACGACGGCCTGGAGAACGGCCGCATCGTCGATCCCTCGGGCGCGGCGCACCGGGTGGCCGCCAGTGCCGCCGCGCCGGTGCCCGCGCTGGGGCCGTGGGCCTTGGCGGTGCTCGGCCTGGGGCTGGGGCTGCTGGGCTGGCGCCGGCGGGGGTGAGCCTGGGCCGGGCGGTTCGTCAGCGCTTTGCTGTCATCCGACCGGCTTGGGCCTTCTGCTGTGATTCTTGACTGAGAACTACAAAAATGAGAGCTGTTGCCGTTTGTCCAGCACTGGGCGAGGGGGCGCCGGGGCTGCTGTCCGCGCTGCTGGCGAGCGTGGCGCCGCGGCGGCGAACCATCAAATTTGATAGCTGCCTGCGCAGTATTCATGCAGGCCACTACCCAATCCGGCATGAAAATCAAGCCGCCGCCGGTCTCCACTGAACGTCAGCAGTCTGCTGCTCATGCCCTCTGAATTGCTATCTAGATGATAGCTATACAGGTATATTCAGAGCGGGCCAGAGGCTGATTTCTTGTGAGATCCCGTCCCGGGCGGAGAACCACCAAAGCAGAAGCCGCCCGAAGGCGGCTTCTGCTTTTGGCGCGGACGACGGATCAGGGCACGTCGCGGCGCGGGGCGCCGGTGTAGAGCTGGCGGGGGCGGCCGATCTTGTACTCGGGGTCGCCGATCATCTCGTTGAGCTGAGCGATCCAGCCAACGGTGCGGGCCAGGGCGAAGATGCCGGTGAACAGCTTGACGGGGATGCCGATGGCGCGCTGCACGATGCCGGAGTAGAAGTCCACGTTGGGGTAGAGCTTGCGCTGCACGAAGTAGTCGTCCTCGAGCGCGATCCTTTCGAGCTCCTTGGCCAGCTTGAACAGCGGGTCGTTCTCGAGGCCCATCTCGGCCAGCACTTCGTTGCAGGTTTCCTGCATGAGCTTGGCGCGCGGGTCGTAGTTCTTGTAGACGCGGTGGCCGAAGCCCATGAGCTTGACGCCGCTGTTCTTGTCCTTGACCTTCTCCATGAACTCGCCGACCTTGGCCACGCCGCCGTTGCGCTGGATGTCTTCCAGCATGTTCAGGCAGGCCTCGTTGGCGCCGCCGTGGGCAGGGCCCCACAGGCAGGCGACGCCGGCGGCGATGGCGGCGAAGGGGTTGGTGCCGGAGCTGCCGCACAGGCGCACGGTGGAGGTGGAGGCGTTCTGCTCGTGGTCGGCGTGCAGGATGAAGATGCGGTCCATCGCCTTTTCGAGCACGGGGCTGACCACGTAGTCCTCGCACGGCGTGCCGAACATCATGCGCAGGAAGTTGCCGGCGTAGCTGAGGTCGTTCTGGGGGTACATGAAAGGCTGGCCGACGCCGTACTTGTAGGCCATGGCGACCAGCGTGGGCATCTTGGCGATCAGGCGGATCGCGGCGATGTCACGGTGCTCGGCGTTGTGCACGTCGGTGCTGTCGTGGTAGAAGGCCGACAGCGCGCCGACCAGGCCCGTCAGCACGGCCATCGGGTGCGCGTCGCGGCGGAAGCCCCGCAGGAAGAACTGCATCTGCTCGTTGACCATCGTGTGGTTGATGACGAGCTTGTGGAAGGCCTCGCGCTGGTTGCCACTGGGCAGATCGCCCTTGAGCAGCAGGTAGCAGGTGTCGAGGAAGTCGCACTTTTGCGCCAACTGCTCGATGGGGTAGCCGCGGTAAAGCAGTTCGCCCTTGTCGCCGTCGATGTAGGTGATGGCCGATTCGCACGACGCTGTCGACAGGAAGCCTGGGTCGTAAGTGAACATCCCCGTCTGGGCGTAAAGCTTGCGGATGTCGATGACGTCCGGACCGATCGAGCCCTTGTACACCGGCAGCGCGACTTCGGGGCTGCCATTGGAGAACGACAGGGTGGCTTTGATGTCGGAGAGGTTCATGTCCAGGTTCCTAGAGGTTGGCGGGCGAGTGAATGTGCGACGGGCTGGCTTGCGGCGGGGTCCGCAACAGGCCGAGCACCTGGCGCACGTCGGGTGAGTCGAGATCGTCTCCAGGCTCTTTCCGCCGCAGCAGCAGATCGAGCAGGTCGTTGTCCGAGAGGTCCATCAGCCGCGTCAGCGCCTCGGCCTGGCCGATGGTGAGCTGGTCTTCATGGCGGGCGAAGAAGCGCTCGATGAACAGGTCGTTCTCGAGCAGGCCCCGGCGGCAGCGCCACTTGAGCTTGCTGAGCGCGCGTTCGTCGATGCGTTCGGTCACCATGCGGCCCAACCCGTGGATGGCTCGGTCAGACGGCGCGGCGCACCATCAGCTCCTTGATCTTGCCGATGGCCTTGGTGGGGTTGAGGCCCTTGGGGCACACGTCCACGCAGTTCATGATGGTGTGGCAGCGGAACAGGCGGTAGGGGTCTTCGAGGTTGTCGAGCCGCTCGCCCGTGGCGGTGTCGCGGCTGTCGGCGATGAAGCGGTAGGCCTGCAGCAGCCCGGCCGGGCCGACGAACTTGTCGGGGTTCCACCAGAAGCTGGGGCAGCTGGTGGAGCAGCTGGCGCACAGGATGCATTCGTACAGGCCGTTCAGCTCCTCGCGCTCCTCGGGCGACTGCAGGCGCTCGGTCTCGGGCGGCGGCGTGTCGTTGACGAGGTAGGGCTTGATCGAGTTGTATTGCTTGAAGAACTGCGTCATGTCGACGATCAGGTCGCGCACTACCGGCAGGCCGGGCAGGGGCCGGAGCACGATCGGGTCCTTGAGCGTGCGCATGTTGGTCAGGCAGGCCAGGCCGTTCTTGCCGTTGATGTTCATCGCGTCGGAGCCGCACACGCCTTCGCGGCAGGAGCGGCGGAAGGCGATGGTGGGGTCCACTTCCTTGAGCTTGATCAGCGCGTCGAGCAGCATGCGTTCATGCCCCTCGAGCTCCAGCTCGATGGTCTGCATGTAGGGCTTGGCGTCCTTGTCCGGGTCGTAGCGGTAGATCTTGAAAGTACGTTTTTGCATGTTGGTTGTCCTCGAGACCCGTTGTACTTAGAACGTGCGCACCTTCGGCGGCACCATATCGACCGTCAGCGGCTTCAGGCGCACCGGCTTGTAGGTGAGGCTGTTGCTGGCCGAGTGCCACAGGGTGTGCTTCATCCAGTTGGCGTCGTCGCGGCCCAGCGGCGCGACCGGGTCGTCGGCGGGGCGTTCGTAGTCGAGCACCGTGTGGGCGCCGCGGCATTCCTGGCGGGCGGCGGCGGAGACCATGGTGGCCTGGGCGACTTCGATCAGGTTGTCCACTTCCAGCGCCTCGATGCGGGCGGTGTTGAACACCTTGGAGGTGTCTGTCAGGCCCACGCTCCTGGCGCGCCCGCGCAGCTCGGCGATCTTGGCCACGCCCTCGTTCATGCTGACCTGGGTGCGGAACACGCCGGCGTGCGCCTGCATGGTGGCGCGGATGTCGTTGGCGACGGCCTGCGCGTATTCGCCGTCCCGGGCGTTGTCCAGGCGGTTCAGGCGGGCGAGGGTAGTGTCGACGGCGTCGGCGGGCAGCGGCTTGTGCGTGGTCTGGCGGTGATAGTCGACGATGTGGTTGCCGGCGGCGCGGCCGAACACCAGCAGGTCGAGCAGCGAGTTGGTGCCCAGGCGGTTGGCGCCGTGAACGCTGACGCAGGAGCACTCGCCCACGGCGTACAGGCCGTTGACCACCTTGTTGTGCTCGGCGCCGTCCGGCACCACGACCTGGCCGTTGATGTTGGTGGGGATGCCGCCCATCTGGTAGTGGATGGTGGGCACCACGGGAATCGGCTCCTTGGTGATGTCCACGTTGGCGAAGTTGTGGCCGATTTCCTCCACCGAAGGCAGGCGCTTGCGGATGGTTTCGGCGCCCAGGTGGTCGAGCTTGAGCAGGATGTAATCCTTGTTGGGACCGCACCCCCGGCCCTCCTTGATTTCCTGGTCCATGGAGCGCGAGACGAAGTCACGCGGCGCCAGGTCCTTCAGCGTGGGGGCATAGCGCTCCATGAAGCGCTCGCCGTTGCTGTTGAGCAGGATGGCGCCTTCGCCGCGGCAGCCCTCGGTGAGCAGCACGCCCGCGCCTGCCACGCCGGTGGGGTGGAACTGCCAGAACTCCATGTCCTGCAGCGGGATGCCGGCGCGCGCCGCCATGCCCAGGCCGTCGCCGGTGTTGATGAAGGCGTTGGTCGAAGCAGCGAAGATGCGGCCCGCGCCGCCCGTGGCCAGCAGCACGGTCTTGGCGTGCAGCACGTACAGGTCGCCCGTCTCCATCTCCAGCGCCGTCACGCCCACGACGTCGCCCGCGGCGTCGCGAATCAGGTCCAGCGCCATCCACTCGACGAAGAAGGTGGTGTTGGCGGCGACGTTCTGCTGGTACAGCGTGTGCAGCATGGCGTGGCCCGTCCGGTCGGCGGCGGCGCAGGCGCGCTGCACCGGCTTTTCACCGTAGTTGGCGGTGTGCCCGCCGAAGGGGCGCTGGTAGATCGTGCCGTCGGGGTTGCGGTCGAAGGGCATGCCCATATGCTCGAGGTCGTAGACCACGTGCGGCGCCTCGCGGCACATGAACTCGATGGCGTCTTGGTCGCCCAGCCAGTCGGAGCCCTTGATGGTGTCGTAGAAGTGGTAGTGCCAGTTGTCCTCGCTCATGTTGCCCAGCGAGGCGCCAACGCCGCCCTGGGCGGCCACGGTGTGCGAACGGGTCGGAAAGACCTTGGATAGCACGGCGACGTTCAGGCCGGCGCGCGCCAACTGCAGCGAGGCGCGCATGCCGGAGCCGCCCGCGCCGACGATCACCACGTCGAACTTGCGGACGGCAATTTGATCTTTGGTGTAGCTCATGGTCGTGGTTGATTTCGTTCTAGTCGTTCTAAACGTTGAAAAGCGCGGCTCAGAGGCGCCACAGCACCTGCAGGGCCCAGCCGCCGCAGCCCACCAGCCAGATGATCGAGAGCACCTGCAGCAGCAGGCGCGTACCCACCGGCTGCACGTAGTCCATCCAGATGTCGCGCACGCCGACCCAGGCGTGCCAGATCAGCGCCACGATGACGGCGAAAGTCAGCACCTTCATCCATTGCGACGCGAAGACGCCGGCCCAGGTGTCGTACCCGATGGGGCCCTTGGCGAACAGCACCTGGGCCAGCACGACCAAAGTGAAGACCGCCATCAGACCCCCGGTGAAGCGCTGCACCAGCCAGTCGCGCAAGCCGTAGTGCGCACCGACGACGATGCGTTTGGAACCGTAATTCACAGCCATGTTGTGCTCCTACTCCTGAAATTCAGTACAGCCCGAACAGCTTGGCGCCCAGGATCACCGTCAGGGCGATGCTGACCACCAGCGTGACCACGGCGGAGGACTTGCCGAACTCCTTGGTGACCGAGTGCGTGGCGTCCATGTACAGGTGGCGCACGCCGGCGATCAGGTGGTGCAGATAAGCCCAGATGAGCGCCAGCACGACCAGTTTGACGAACCAGCCGGGGAAGAACCACAGGCCGGCGGTGAAGGCGGACGTGAACTGGCCGAACGAGATTTCCGACGACACGGACTTGTCGAACAGCCAGATGATGAAGGGCAGCAGCACGAACATCAGGGCGCCGCTGACGCGATGCAGGATCGACACCAGGGCCGCCACCGGCATGCGATAGGTGCGGACGTCGTTGAAGATGTTGATGTTGCGGAATTCAGGCCGGGGTTTTGCGGCTTCGCTCATGGGCAGTCTCTCGTGGAAGGTGTTACGGCGTTGTAATTCTTGGCGGGACAACCGGCAAATTCTATTGCAATGAAGCACGCCATCCGGGGAGTGGAGCGCAAAAGCCGACTCGCATCGTCCGCTTTCGCGCTTCGGACGCGCGCCAGGCGCCGATGCATTGGGCCATGGTCGGGTTTGGCGAGGCGTTTCATGTCCGCTTCTCAGCCGAGCTGGTTGCGGTAGTGGTGCGTGTCGGTTCGGTACAGGCCGCGCCGCAGTTCCATCGGCGCGTCGTTGTAGGTGTAGGCGGTGCGCTCGACGCTGAGCAGAGGGGTGCCGAGCGTCACGTCGAGCAGGGACGCCTGCCCTTCATCGGGCAGCACGGCGCGGATTTTCTCGTCGGCGCGCACCATGCGCACGCCGAATTCCGATTCGAACAGCGCGTACATCGGCCCGTGGTACTGCATCAGGCGTTCCGCGGTCAGACCCTTGAAGGGGCCGCCGGGCAGCCACAGGTCTTCCAGGATGGTGGGCACGCCGGCAAAGCGCAGCAGCCGGCGCGACTGCAGCACCGGATCGCCGGCGCGCAAGCCCAGCGCGCGGGCCACGTCGGCGCTGGCCCGCTGGCGGCGGCAGTCCACGAAATCACGCTGCGCGGGGCCTTCGTTGTCCACGGTGCCGCTGTCCGGGTGCAGGCGCAGGAAGCGGTATTGCACATGCTGCTCGGCGTGGGTGGCGACGAAAGTGCCGCGGCCCTGGCGACGCACCAGCAGATGGTCCGCCGCCAGTTCGTCCACCGCCTTGCGCACCGTGCCCTGGCTGACCTTGTAGCGCGCGGCCAGATCGAACTCGCTCGGAATGACTTCACCCGGCTTCCATTCGCCTTGCTGCAGGCTTTGCAGGATCAGGCCCTTGATCTGCTGGTACAGCGGACTGAAGGCGGGCGCGGCCAAGCCCGCCGGTTCGGCATCGGTCGGGGGGGCGGGGCGGCCGGGGGAGACCATGTCGGTGGTCGGGGTCGATAAGGGCAGGAAGGGTGGTGGGCTGGCAGGGCAATGGTATCTTATATAAGACACAAGACAAATTGACCTTTCGAGGGTTTTCGCGGGTACACTTCACAGTTGATCGCGACAGCCGTGGCGCCCGGCCGTGTGGGGCCGGCGAGGGCCATCGCCCGTCATCCTTTTCATCACAACCATCCGGAGAAAATTTCATGAGCAAGAAGCCTGTTCGCGTCGCTGTCACCGGTGCCGCTGGCCAGATCGGCTATGCCCTGCTGTTTCGCATCGCTTCCGGCGAGATGCTGGGCAAGGACCAGCCGGTGATTCTTCAGTTGCTCGAGATTCCCGATGAGAAGGCCCAGAAGGCGCTCAAGGGCGTGATGATGGAGCTGGACGATTGCGCCTTCCCGCTGCTGGTTGAAATGACCGCCCACAGCGATCCGATGACCGCCTTCAAAGATGCCGACTACGCGCTGCTGGTCGGTTCGCGCCCCCGTGGCCCCGGCATGGAACGCGCCGAGCTGCTGGCCGTCAACGGCGCCATCTTCATCGCGCAAGGCAAGGCCCTGAACGCCGTCGCCAGCCGCGACGTCAAGGTGCTGGTGGTCGGCAACCCGGCCAACACCAACGCCTACATCGCCATGAAGAGCGCGCCCAGCCTGCCGCGCGAGAACTTCACCGCCATGCTGCGCCTGGACCACAACCGCGCCGCCAGCCAGATCGCCGCCAAGACCGGCGGCAAGGTCGGCGAGATCGAGAAGCTCACGGTCTGGGGCAACCACTCGCCCACCATGTACGCCGACTACCGCTTCGCCACCATCGGCGGCAAGGCGGTCAAGGACCTGATCAACGACCAGGTCTGGAACGCCGACGTGTTCCTGCCCACGGTGGGCAAGCGCGGCGCCGCCATCATCGACGCGCGCGGCTTGTCGTCTGCCGCCTCGGCCGCCAACGCCGCCATCGACCACATGCGCGACTGGGCCCTGGGCACCAACGGCAAGTGGGTCACGATGGGCGTGCCCTCCAACGGCGAGTACGGCATTCCCAAGGACGTGATCTTCGGCTTCCCGGTCACCACCGAGAACGGCAAGTACAAGATCATCGAAGGCCTGGAGATCGACGCCTTCTCGCGAGAGCGCATCAACAAGACCCTCGCCGAGCTGCAGGGCGAACAAGACGGCGTCAAGCACCTGCTGTAATTTCCGGGCCCTTCATGCTCGACTGGAATCCCGCGCTCTATCTGCGCTTTGCCAGTGAGCGTACGCGCCCCGCAGCCGAGTTGCTGGCGCGCGTGCCGCTGGCCCATGCCCGCCATGCGGTGGATCTGGGCTGCGGGCCGGGCAATTCCACCGAGCTGCTGGTGCAGCGCTTTGCCGGCGCGCAGGTCACCGGCATCGACAATTCCCAGGCCATGCTGGCCACCGCGCGCCAGCAACTGCCGCAGGCCCGCTTCGCGCTGGCCGACATCGCCGAATGGGCGCCCGCCGCGGGCGACCCGGCGCCCGACCTGATCTATGCCAACGCCGCCCTGCAATGGGTGGGGGCGCATGAAACGCTGATTCCCCGCTTGTTCGCCCAACTGGCTCCTGGGGGCGTGCTGGCGATCCAGATGCCCGACAACCGCGAGGAGCCCTCGCACCGCCTGATGCGCGAAGTCGCGGGCCTGCCGCCCTTCGCCCCGCACATCGGCGATGCGGCCAAGCTGCGAACCGACCTCCTGAACATCGGCCGCTACTACGACCTGCTGGCCGCGCCGCGGGCCCGCGCCGCATCGGTCGATGTCTGGCACACCGTCTACCAGCACCCGATGGAGTCGGCGGCCGCCATCGTGCAGTGGCTGCGCGGCACCGGCCTCAAGCCCTTCGTCGAAGGGCTGCCCGAGGCGCTGCAGGCCGACTTCCTGGCCGAGTACGAGCGCCGCGTGGATGCGGCCTACGGTGTGCGCGCCGACGGCCGGCGGCTGCTGGCCTTTCCGCGTCTCTTCATCGTTGCCCAGCGCCAGCCATGACCGCCGCTCCAGCCACATCCTTTGGCGTGCATCCTGCCCAGGTGCTGCTCGGTGCCCAGGGCTGCGCCCTGCAACTGCCCGTCTGCGACCACTACAGCGGCGTCGAGGCTCGCATGCGCAAAAGCCTGCAACTGCAGGCCGAGATGGCGCAGGAGTTCGGCACCTGTGTGTTTGACGTCACGCTGGATTGCGAGGACGGCGCGCCGGTGGGCGGCGAGGCCGAGCACGCCGCCCTGGTGGCCGAGTTGGCGCTGGCTGCGGCGCCGGGCATGCGCGTGGCGGCGCGCGCCCACCCGGTGGACCACCCGGCGTTTCCGGACGACGTGGCCACCCTGGTGGGGCGCGCTGGCCGGCGCCTGTGCCATCTCATGATTCCCAAGGTCGAGTCGGTGGCCGACGTGCAGGCGGCGGTGGCCGCCGTCGATGCGGCGGGCGGCGCGGCGCTGCCGCTGCACGTGCTCATCGAATCGCCGCTGGCGGTGCACCGTGCCTTCGACATCGCCGCGCACCCGCGGGTGCAGTCGCTCAGCTTCGGGCTGATGGACTTCGTGTCGGCCCATGCGGGGGCCATTCCGGCCGAGGGCATGGGGGCGCAGGGCCAGTTCACCCACCCCCTGGTGCTGCGGGCCAAGCTGGACCTGACCTCCGCGGCGCACGCGTTCGGCAAGGTGCCTTCGCACTGCGTCGTGACCGAGTTCAGCCGCGCCGACGCCGTGCGCGACGCCGCGCGCCGCGCCGCCCGCGAGCTGGGCTACACGCGCATGTGGAGCATCCACCCGAGCCAGATCCGTCCCATCCTGGAGGCGTTCGCGCCCGACGAGCGGCAGATCGACACCGCCAGCGCCATTCTGCTGGCCGCCGCCCGGGCCGACTGGGCGCCGATCAGCCACCAGAACACCTTGCACGACCGCGCCAGCTACCGCCATTTCTGGCACGTGCTGCAGCGCGCCCACGCCACGGGCCGGGCCCTGCCGGCGGACGTGACCCCATGGTTTTGACGGGTCGTCCGTGTCATCATTGCCATTTCCGCATACTTCACGAAAATGATCGCTGTATGAAAATGCTTGCCCTTGTCGCCGCCGCCGCCGCGCTGGCTCTGCTGATGGGCGTGGCCCAGGCCCAATCGTCCGCGCCCGCCAAGGCCAAGACCGTGAAGAAGGCGCCGGTGAAGAAAGTCACCAGCACGGCCAAGAAGCCCGTGCCCTCCCGCACGGCCAAGGCCGTGGAATCCGCGACCCCAGTGCAAACCCCGTCGCAACGCCTGACCGATGCGGAGCGGGCCATCGCGGGGAACGTGCACACCGGCAGGATTCAGTGCGAGCTGGGCGCCAACGTGACGGTGACGCCGGACGAGAAGAACCCTGGCTTCTTCCACATCACCACCGGCAAGCAGAGCTACTACATGCACCCGGTCGAAAGCCGCACCGGCGCGATCCGCATGGAGGACACGCGCGCCGGCGCCATGTGGCTGCAGCTGGGCAACAAGTCGATGCTGTTGAACCAGAAGCTGGGCCAGCGCGTGGCCGACGAATGCGCGGCACCGGCGCAGGTGGAATTCGCCGCGCGCATGAAGACGCAGCCGCCGACCGATCTGCTGGGCACCGTCAAGAATTGACGTTGTCCCTGGCGCGCGGCGCGACAAGCCGCCAGACCCACGACTGGCGCAAAAGAGTGAAAAGTTTGTTTTCCAGGAGATGAAAATGCTGAAAGCCTACCGTGACCACGTCGCCGAGCGCGCCGCGCTTGGCATTCCCCCGCTGCCACTCGACGCCAAGCAGGTGGCCGAGTTGATCGAGCTGATCAAGAGCCCGCCTGCGGGCGGGGAAGCGTTCCTGCTCGACCTACTGACCCACCGCGTGCCGCCGGGCGTGGATGATGCGGCCAAGGTCAAGGCATCGTTCCTGGCCGCCGTGGCGCACGGCGACATCCAGGTCGGCCTCATCAGCAAGGCCAAGGCCACCGAGCTGCTGGGCACCATGGTGGGCGGCTACAACGTGCACCCGCTGATCGAACTGCTGGACGACCCTGAAGTGGCCGCCGTGGCCGCCGAGGCGCTGAAGAAGACGCTGCTCATGTTCGACTTCTTCAACGACGTCGCCGCCAAGGCCAAGGCCGGCAACGCCAAGGCCCAGGAAGTGATGCAGTCGTGGGCCGATGCCGAGTGGTTCACCTCGCGCCCCGAAGTCGACAAGAAGATCACCGTCACCGTCTTCAAGGTGCCCGGCGAGACCAACACCGACGACCTCTCGCCCGCGCCCGACGCCTGGAGCCGCCCCGACATCCCACTGCACTACCTGGCGATGCTCAAGAACACCCGCCCCGACGCGGCCTTCAAGCCCGAGGAAGATGGCAAGCGCGGACCGATGCAGTTCATCGACGACCTGAAGAAGAAGGGCCACCTGGTGGCCTACGTGGGCGACGTGGTCGGCACGGGTTCTTCGCGCAAGTCGGCTACCAACAGCATCGTCTGGGCCACGGGCCAGGACATTCCCTTCGTGCCCAACAAGCGCTTTGGCGGCGTCACGCTGGGCGGCAAGATCGCCCCCATCTTCTTCAACACGCAGGAAGACTCCGGCTCGCTGCCCATCGAGGTGGACGTGTCCAAGCTCGAAATGGGCGACGTGATCGACGTGCTGCCCTACGACGGCAAGCTGGTCAAGAACGGCGAGACCGTGGCCGAGTTCCAGCTCAAGAGCGACGTGCTGTTCGACGAAGTACGCGCCGGCGGCCGCATCAACCTGATCATTGGCCGCTCGCTCACCGCCAAGGCGCGCGAGTTCCTGGGCCTGCCCGCGTCCACCGCCTTCCGCCTGCCGCAGGCGCCCGCCGAAACCAAGGCCGGTTTCACGCTGGCGCAAAAAATGGTCGGCCGCGCCGTCGGCCTGCCCGAAGGCCAGGGCATCCGCCCCGGCACCTACTGCGAGCCGCGCATGACCACCGTGGGCAGTCAGGACACCACCGGCCCCATGACGCGTGACGAACTGAAGGACCTGGCCTGCCTGGGCTTCTCGGCCGACATGGTGATGCAGTCCTTCTGCCACACGGCGGCGTATCCGAAGCCCGTGGACGTGAAAACCCACCGCGAGTTGCCCGCTTTCATCAGCAACCGCGGCGGCGTGGCCTTGCGCCCCGGTGACGGCGTGATCCACTCGTGGCTCAACCGCCTGCTGCTGCCCGACACCGTGGGCACGGGCGGCGACTCGCACACGCGCTTCCCCATCGGCATTTCGTTCCCTGCGGGCTCCGGCCTCGTGGCCTTCGGCGCCGCCACCGGCGTCATGCCGCTCGATATGCCCGAATCCATCCTGGTGCGCTTCAAAGGCGAAATGCAGCCCGGGGTGACCCTGCGCGACCTGGTGCACGCGATCCCACTGTACGCCATCAAGGCGGGCCTGCTCACCGTGGCCAAGGCCGGCAAGATCAACGCCTTCTCTGGCAAGATCCTCGAAATCGAGGGCCTGCCTGACCTGAAGGTGGAGCAGGCGTTCGAGCTGTCCGACGCGTCGGCCGAGCGCTCCGCCGCCGGCTGCACCATCAAGCTCAACCCCGCGCCGATCAAGGAATACCTCACCAGCAACATCGTGCTGATGAAGAACATGATCGCCGACGGTTACGCCGACGCCAAGACCCTGCAACGCCGCATCGAGAAGGTCGAGGCTTGGCTGGCCAAGCCCGAACTGCTCGAGGCCGACAAGGACGCCGAGTACGCCGCCGTGATCGAGATCGACCTGGCCGACATCAAGGAACCCATCGTCTGCTGCCCCAACGACCCGGACGACGCCAAGTTCCTGTCCGAAGTGGCTGGCACCTCGATCGACGAAGCCTTCATCGGCTCGTGCATGACCAACATCGGCCACTTCCGCGCGGCGGCCAAGCTGCTGGGCGGCCAGCGCGACATCCCCGTCAAGCTGTGGGTTGCGCCGCCGACCAAGATGGACGAGAGCGAACTGATCAAGGAAGGCCACTACGCCGCCTTCGGCACCGCCGGCGCGCGCACCGAGATGCCCGGCTGCTCGCTGTGCATGGGCAACCAGGCGCAGGTGCGCGAGGGAGCGACGGTGATCAGCACCAGCACCCGCAACTTTCCCAACCGCCTGGGCAAGAACACCAACGTGTTCCTGGGCTCGGCCGAACTGGCCGCCATCGCCTCGCGCCTCGGCAGGCTGCCCACCAAGGAGGAATATCTCAAGGAGATGGGCGTCATCGACGCGGACAAGGCCAGCGTGTACCGCTACATGAACTTCGACCAGATCGAGGAATACGCGGACGTGGCGAAGGGCGTTGCCGCCTGATCGGCTGAACGCTTGAGCAAAACCCCCGCTGGCGGAAGCTGGCGGGGGTTTTGTTTTCTAACTGTGTCTACGATAATGTAGATACATAGGGAGAAAATGCCATGCATCTGCAAATAGCCAAGTGGGGCAACAGCCTGGCGATGCGCCTGCCAGCGGAAGTGGTGCGCAGCTTCGGATGGCGAGAAGGCGACAGCGTCGATGCGCGGCTGGCGCTGGATGGCGCGTTCACCATTCGCCCGGCTGCATGGAGTCGTCGCGCCTTCGCCGCCGAACTGGCCGCCGCGCGCGAAGCGCTGCCGATGGGGCAGTCCGTGCTCGAACAACTGCGCGGCGATGCCCGGTACTGAAAGATGATCTACGTGGATACCAGCGTCATCGTGGCGCTGATCGTCAACGAGACCGGCAGTGCAGGGGTGGCTGCCTGGTACGCCGCCACCCGCAGCGAACTGGTGTCTGCTGCATGGTGTGTGACGGAGTTCGCCAGCGTGCTGGGCCTGAAGCAGCGCACGGCGCAGATCGATGCGGCGCAGGCGCGCGCGGCCTGGGGGCGGTTTGAGCGCTTGGCGAGCAACGACCTGCGGCTGCTGTCTGTCGAGCCTGTGGATTTTCATCGCGCCGCGCAATGGACCATGGACGCCGCCAGTGGCGTGCGTGCCGGCGATGCGCTGCACCTGGCCTGTGCCGAGCGGGCTGCCACCAAAAGCATCGCCACGTTGGACGTGGCCATGGCGCGCCATGCGCGGCGACTCAAAATCAAGCCGATGGCGTTGTAGGCGGTTGGGCCATGCCATTCCTGTCCACAGTCTCCATGCGCGCCTGCCTGTGCGCCTGCCGCGCAGGATGCCCCCATGCGCTACCGCGTGTTCTGGCCTTGCGCCGGTTCCGCCAGCTTTTGCGCGTCGCAGGTGCTTGCACAAGGGCGCGTTCAGCCGGATTCGGCACAGCGCCTGCAGGCGTTTTTGCAAGCTGCCCGCCAAAACTCCCAGCGCGCGGGCGCAGAGCTGCGGCCGTTCCCGGTCATTGCCTTCGACAGCGGCGGCGGCAGCCTGCCGGGGGCGATGGCGCCCCCGGCGTGCTGGGCGGCGCCGCACCGCCGCCTATGTGGCTGAAATGGGTCTGCGTCTGCCAGCCGCACGGTTGTGATGACGCTGCCCCTTTGGCCGATGGGCAGGCGGCCGTGGCCGTGCGGCTGGAGGTGACGTGGCACGCGGGCAACGCCGCGCGGCTGCGGCTGTACCCGGTGGGCGTGCCGGCGCGGATCGTGCTGGACGTGGGCGGCGCCTGGCTGCACGCCCGCCCGGCCCAGCCCTGGCGGCGTCTGCGCGAGGGCGGGCGCACGGTGTTCACGGCGTCGGGCATCCTGATCGCGCCGCAGGTGCGGCAACTGGCGCAGGCGCGCACGCTGCGCGTGTCGGACGAATTGGGCGGCGCCTTGGCCGATGTGTCGTTGGCCAACCGCATCGCTTGATCGCGGTCGCATCACGGCCCGGGTGCCGCTGGCCGTGCAGGAAACGCTGGAGCTGGCCGCCAGCCTGCCGGGGGCGACCCTGAACCAGTTCATCGTCCAGACCGCTTTGCGCGAGGCCGAGCGGGTGAACCTAAATCCAGCAGTTCCCCCGTCCGAATAGCCCGCAGAACCATCACTGGTGAGGTCTTGCGGTGATTTGGCAGACTCACTCCATGGGTGAATCGACAAACAAGGCCCGAGTGGCC